>Ga0335073_10000654_pt1 | contig 45099 bp, 39 predicted proteins | sample Lox_Sample_22_FD_207093 | JGI IMG/M metagenome (GOLD analysis project Ga0335073, IMG submission 207093) | Soil microbial communities from Loxahatchee National Wildlife Refuge, Florida, United States - Lox_Sample_2.2 | ecosystem: Environmental > Terrestrial > Soil > Wetlands | place: USA...
ACTCGGAGGATCCAGGGCGCTCGGTCAGGCGCGCCGCGAGCAGCCCGCCCGTGCACGACTCGGCCGTCGCGATCGTGTGTCCTTCGCCGAGCATCTGCGCGACCAGGTCGTCGATCGTGCTGCCGTCCCTCGAGAACAGCGTGTCGGCGTGGCGTGAGGCGATCAGCGCTTCCAGCGCCGCGTATGCGTCCGCGGCGTCGGGTTCGTAGCGCGTGACCACCTCGATCTCGCCGCGTTTTAGGCAGGTCGTGACCTCCAGGCGGTCGAGCTCGATTCCCTCGCGCTCGGCGACCCGCAGCGTCTCGGCGATCTCGGACTCGGGCATCCCGAACAGGCGCAGCGTCCGCTGCTCGTAGGTCGTCGCCTCGCGCAGCGCGGCTTTCAAGGTCTCTGTCGCGAGCGCCTGCCCCCACATTGGCTGTAGCTCGCGCGGCGGGCCGGGCAGCACGACGATCGTCGGCCCCTCACCCTCCGCGGGAGCGACCACGAGCCCGGGCGCGGTGCCGACGGGCTCAAGCACCGTCGCGCCCGCGGGGACCATCGCCTGCTTGCGAGTGCCGACTTCGATCGCCTTCACATCGAGGTTCGGCCAGCGTTTCGCGAGCGGCGCGACGATCTGCGCGATCCGCGCCTCAAGCGCCTCATCGAGCGTCATCCCCCGACCCTGGAAGCCTCCCACGACCTCGGCGGTCAGGTCGTCGGCCGTGGGTCCGAGCCCACCGCTCGTGACCACGACATCCATCCCCCGTGCAGCCATAAAGCCAAGCGCCTCGCGCATGTCCTCGGGGCGATCGCCGACGATCATGATGTGCGCGAGGTCCACGCCCAGCTCGCGCAGGCGATCCGCTAGCCAGGGACCGTTGCGGTCGCTAACGCGCCCACTCAACACCTCCGTCCCCGTCACCACGATGCCTGCGCGTGCGCTCACACGCCAGACCCTACCGTCAGCTCATTTGCACGTCGGCAGGCTGCCGAGCTTTAGCCGCTTACGACCCGCGCTCGTGATCGAGTAGCCAATCGCCTGACTGGAGGAAGCGACCGGACGTTCATGCCCATCCACGAACATCTTTACCGAGCTGTTGCCGAGCGTGATCAGAAAGCGGCGCGCGTGGTAGGTCGACGTGCTGGTCCCCGCTTGCAGTTCTTCCCCATCGATCCGCTTGCGCCCATTGCCGATCAGGCAGACATAAACCGGCGCGGTAGCGCGCAACGAGAGGGCGACGACCGAACCGTGCGAGCGCGCGCCGTCTGCGCTTCCAGCATGTTTGCCGGTATTCGTCCCGGCCTTTTTTTTCGAAGATTTATTAAGAGAAGAAGAACCCCCCGCGGACTGCTGAGAGGAGGATTTCGATCCCCCGCCCTTGCTGAGCAGCCCGACGATCAAGAGGACGATCACGACCACTACGACGCCGACGATCGCCAGATAGCCGCGCGATGGGCCACCGCCCCCGGAGGAGCGTCCGCCGCCCGCCGAGCGCCCCCGACCCGCGCGGTCCGGGCGCGAGACGATCGGCTCGAGCACCGCGTCGCTCGGGTTCTCGTAGTGCAGGCGGTACTCCTCGACCAGCGCCTTGCCATCGAGGCCCAGCGCTTGCGCGTACGTGCGCAGGAAGCTCTTGACGAAGGTGGGTCCCGGGAGCAGGCCCCACTCCTCGTTCTCCAGCGCCCGCAGGTACTTCGCGCGAATCTTCGTCTTCGCCTCTATCTCCGAGACGTCGATTCGGGCGCGCATACGCGCTTCGCGTAGCGTTTCACCGATCTCGGCCATTTTGTCGCTCTTACGCTAGTCGCTCGGTGGGCCGGCGGCCGACTCGGCGGGCTGCGGCGCGTCGCCCAGCGCCGCGAGCACGCGCGGCAGGTCGGCCTCCGTGATCAACACTTGGCGGGGCTTTGAGCCTTCATAGCCTGAAATCACCCCGCGGCGCTCGAGCATGTCGATCATCCGGCCCGCCCTCGTGTAGCCAAGGCGCAGGCGACGCTGGAGCATCGAGGTCGAGGCCGTCTGCATTTCCGCCACCAGGCGTATCGCGTCGTTCAGCAGCGGGTCCTCGTCCGGGTCAAACTCGTCAGAGCCCGACTCCGGCTCCGCCGGCTCGACCTCCTCCAGTAGCTCCTCGCGCAGCTCTGGTTCGCCCTGTTTGCGCCAGCCCGCCGTCAGTTTCTCGATCTGGCGCTCGTCGATGTAGGCGCCCTGGATCCGCTGCAGGCGCGAGCTGCCCACCGGGCTGAACAGCATGTCGCCCTGACCCAGCAGCGACTCCGCCCCGTTCTGGTCCAGGATCACGCGCGAGTCCGTCTGGCTTGAGACCGCGAACGCGATCCGCGACGGCACGTTCGCCTTGATCATTCCCGTGATCACGTCAACGCGCGGGCTCTGCGTCGCCAGCACCAAGTGGATCCCCACCGCGCGCGCCTTCTGCGCCAAGCGGATGATCGAGTCCTCCACGTCGGCCGGCGCCACCATCATCAGATCCGCGAGCTCGTCGATCACGCAGAGGATGTACGGCAGCGGGGCTTCGCCGCGCTTCTCCCGTGCTTTGTTCAGCTCGGGCAGACCGCGCGTGCGCGCCATCGACATGATCCCGTAGCGGGTCTCCATCTCCTTCACGAGGTTCTGCAGCGCGTTCGCCGCCATCCGCGGGCTCGTTATCACCGGCGTGAGCAGGTGCGGAATCGACTCGTAGTGGTTCAGCTCCACCTGCTTTGGGTCCACCAGCACGAGGCGCACCTCGTGCGGGCTCGCACGCAGCAGCACGCTCGAGAGCATCGCGTTGATCGCCCCCGACTTTCCCGCGCCCGTCGTGCCCGCCACCAACAGGTGGGGCATCTTCGCGAGGTCCGCCCCAATCGCCTTGCCCGCCACGTCCTTGCCCAGCCACACCGTCAGCGGCGACCAGTCCTTCGGCGGCTCCTGGAACACGTCGCCCAGTCGGACGATCTTGCGATTCGCGTTCGGGACCTCGACGCCCACCGCCTGCTTGCCCGGGATCGGCGCCAGAATCCGGATGTCCGTCGCCGCCAGCGCGTAGGCGAGGTCATCCTTCAGCTGCGCCACCTTCGCCACCTTTGTGCCCGGCGCCAGGCGCAGCTCGTAGCGGGTGATGTGCGGTCCCGCCACCGTGCCGATCACCTTCGCCTGTACGCCGAAGTGGCCCAGCGCCTCGACCAAGCTCGTCGCCGTCTGCGCCTGCCCCGCCGTGTCCGGGCGCGTCTGCTCGCCCGTCGAGCGCGTCAGCAGTTTGCTCGCGTCCGGCAGCTTCCACACGAAGTTCGGGTCGTCGGTCACCGCGTCGCGCAGGCGGCCTTGCGGCGTCAGATCGCTCGCGTCGGTCCGTGCCACGCCCGTGACTTCCTCCTCCTCGGGCTCCTCGCCCGCGGGGGGCTCAATCTCGGCCGCCGGAGCTTTCGCCGCGGGCGTCTGCGGCCCTGGGGTGTCCGGCAGCGCGTCGAATGCCGCTCGGTCCGCCTCCGCGCCCTCGGACTCGGCACCGCCTTGAGCCTCCTGCGCGGGACCCTCCACGTGCGTCGCGCGCACGACCAGCTCGTGCGCTTGCGGGTCGGGCGGCTGCACAAACGCGCTCTCCGCGAACTCGTTTAGGTCGAAGCCTTCCGGCGAGGTGTCTTGCTCGCCCTGGCTTGCCGGTTGCCGGTGCCGCTCGCCCAGCGCCCGCATCATGCTCGTCGTTTCCACGACTGCGCTCCCCGTCGCGCGCAGCGTGCCGCCGAACGAGGCGCCCGTCACGAGGATCGTCCCCACGAGCAGCAGGAAAACAACGAGGATGCCCACGCCCACGTCTTGCACGAAGCGGTGGGCCAGCTGGTAGAGCGCCGTGCCCAGGATGCCCCCGTGCGACTGCATGAACGCCGAGCCCCAGACCGCCTGGCCTTCGTGAGGAGCCGAGGTGATCCCGAACGTCCCCGCTGCGAGCGCAAGCGTCAGGCCCGCGAACAGACACACCGCGCCGATCGTGCGCGGATCGCGCGGCAGCGGCCGACTCGCCGGCAGCACTTCGCGCAGCAGGAGCGTCGCGCCCATACCCGCCAGCGCGAGCGGCACGAAGATCCGCGCCTTGCCGAACACCCAGCCGAACGCCACCGCCAGGCCATGGCCTGCGCGACCGCCGTCCCAGTTGCCCCACAGCACGAAGCCCATAAACACGCCCAGCGCCACGAGCGCCAGGCCGATCACATCACGCCCGCGCTGTTCAAGCGGCGGCAGCTCGCGCAGGCGGCGCGGCAGCAGAGCGCCCAGGCCCGAGCCCCCGCCGCGTTTTGCGCCCCGGCGAGCGCTCGTGCGCTTGCGAGTCTTGCCGCGTGCCGTCGAGCGTCCCCGGGTGGAGCGCGCAGGGGCGCGCTTGCGTGTGCTGGGCATACGCTCCCGACTTCGACGTCGGGACGCGTGCACCTCCACAGGACGTAAGCACCGGCCTTCGATCCGAGGCCGGCTCGCGGGCGGCAGCTTAGGATCCGCGCGCTTTGGGCTTACCATCGCTTTAGTGCTCGTCGATACTTAAAGACCATGAACGACTTCTCACGTGCACCCCGAGTCTTGGTCGTCGAGGACGACGAGGACATCGCCCAGGCGCTCCAGCGCTCGCTGCGGATGGAGGGCTATGAGGTCCGCGCCGCCCCTGACGGCCCAACCGCCCTGGAGAATGGACGCGCGTTCGCGCCCGACCTCGTGATCCTCGACCTCGGCCTGCCGGGAATCGACGGCGTCGAGGTCGCAAAGACGCTGCGCGCCGAAGACGACGTACCGATCCTGATCCTCACCGCGCGCGACGCACTCGACTCTCGCGTCGAGGGACTTGACGCTGGTGCCGACGACTACCTAGTTAAGCCGTTCGAGCGCCAGGAGTTGCTCGCCCGGATGCGCGCGCTGCTGCGCCGCCGCCCCCCGCGCGGCTCTGCTCCCCTGCGCGTCGGGGATCTGTCCTTGAACGTCGACACGCACGAGGTTGTACGTAGCGAGCGACCCGTCGATTTGACCCAGCGCGAGTTCGAGCTGCTCGAGTACCTGATGCGCAACGAGCGGATCGTCATCTCGCGCCAGCGGCTGCTCGATGAGGTGTGGGGCTATGACCCCTTCTCGACCACGAACACGATCGAGGTGTTCGTCTCAAACCTGCGCCGCAAGCTCGAGGCAGGCGGCGAGCCGCGCCTCTTGCACACGATCAGGGGAGCCGGCTACGTCCTTCGTGCGTAGCCTTGCCGGGTTCGTCCGGCGCGGGTTCGCACGCGTCTCCGCGAGCTTTGACCGGCTGCCGATCCGCGTTCGTCTCGCGGGCGTCTCCGCCCTGCTGACGTTCGTGATCCTGTGCGCGTTCGCGGTCGCGATCGGCTCCTTCACCGTCCATCGGATCCGCTCGGACTTCAACCGCCAGGTCACCGACACCGCGAACGAGCTGCCCACGCAGCTCAACATCAAAGTCTCCCCCGGCAACGTGCGCCGCGCGATCACGATCACCCCCGCGCTCGCGGCCTACGCCGCGCCCGCTGACCACGCGATCGTGCGGATCTTTACGCTCGGCGGGACGGTCGTCTCCCAGGAACCCGCCCGCGCGCCCTCGCTCGGCACGCCGAGCGTTGAGCCGAAGACGATCCACGGTTACCGCGTCGTCAGCCGCGCGGGCGTCGTGCGCCTCGCCAGCAACGACGAGCCGATCGGTCAGGTGATCATCCAATACGGCAGGCGGATCTCCGACACCGAGGCCACGGTCGCGCGCGTCGAGCTGTTCCTGCTGTTCGGCGTGCTCGCCGGCTCAGGGCTCGCGCTGCTCGCCGGGATGGCGATCGCCCGCCGGGCGATGTCGCCGATCGCGGCGCTGACAAGGGCGGCGGCGGCGATCGCGCGCACGCGCGACCCCTCGCAGACGGTGCCCCAGCCCGAGGCCGACGACGAGGTCGCCGAGCTCGCGCGCACGCTGGAGGGAATGCTTCGCGAGCTCGACGCCGCGCGCGGCGAGACCGAGTCGATGCTCGCGCGCCAGCGGCGCTTCGTCGCCGACGCTTCGCACGAGCTGCGCACGCCGCTGACCAGCGTGCTCGCGAACCTCGAGCTGCTCGCCGAATCGCTGCACGGCGATGAGGGCGAAGCCGCTCGCTCCGCGCTGCGCTCCTCACAGCGCATGCGTCGGCTCGTCGCCGACCTCCTGTTGCTCGCCCGCACCGACGTCGGCCGCGTCGTGCCGCGCGAGCCCTGCGACCTCGCGCAGATCGCCGTCGAGGCCGCCGGTGAGCTAGGCCCCGTCTCAAGCGAGCACGAGATCGTGCTCGACGTCCACCCCGCGATCATCGAGGCCGCGCGCGATGAGATCCACCGCGTCACGATCAACCTGATCGAGAATGCCCTGCGCTACACGCCGCCCGGCACGCGGATCCTCATCAGCACGCAGGCCACAGGCGAGGAGGCGACGTTGATCGTGCAGGACAACGGCCCCGGCGTTCCTTCCGAGCTTGCCTCCACGCTGTTCGAGCGCTTCGTGCGCGGCGCCGGCGACCGCGGCGGCTCCTTCGGCCTCGGCCTCGCGATCGTCAAGGCCGTCGCCGAGACGCACGGCGGAAGCGTCGAGCTTCAGTCCCCGACCGATGGCGGGGCGCGCTTCGTGGTGACGCTACCGCTCGCGGAGAACCCTCAGGGCGTGCCCCGCCCCGGGGCGGACGCCACGGCGGGCGAAGCGGGCGCGCCGCCCGCGGAGCCGGAGCCCTCGGGCGCGGCGCTCTCGCGCTAGGGGCCCGATCTGGGTCGGCCTCGGCCTCCGGCGAGTTTCGGGGATTGGGGGTTCGTTTTTGGGTTGCGGTAGCAATCGTATATACGCCTTGGAACCGGACTCAGCCTCGAAGCGAGTGGCGCTCCCGTGCGAGCAGCCCGCGTATATACGTTCGCTATCAATCAAAAAAGGAGGAACCCACCTGTTAGGCCTCCAGCAGCTAGACCTCCACCACGACGGGCAGCACCATCGGCCGGCGCTTGAGGCGGTCGTAGACTAGCTTCGCCATGTCGTCGTGCAGCAGTTCCTGCACGACGTCCACCTCGCGAATCTGCTCGCGCGCCGCGCGCTCGATCGAGTCCTCGACCGTCGCGCGGATCTCCTCGATCAGCTCGTCGGCCTCATCCAGGAACGGCACACCGCGGAAGATCACCTCGGGGTCGGCCATCGAGCGCCCGTCCTGCTCGGCGATCGTGACCACCACGATAAAGATCCCGTCCGCCGAGAGCATCCGACGGTCGCGCAGCGCGACGTCGGCCATCTCACCGATCTCCACGCCGTCCACGAACACCATTCCCGCCTGCTCGGGAGCGCCGAAGCGCGCGCCGCGCTCGTCGATGTCCAGCGGCAGTCCGTTTTCGCCCTGGTAGGTGTTCTCCGGCGGGACGCCCACCGCCTCGGCGAGCTGCGCGTGCATCCGTAGGCGCTTGAAATCGCCGTGGAACGGCATCACGTAGCGCGGCTTGACGAGGTTCAGCATCAGCTTGACCTCCTCGGCGTAGCCGTGACCCGAGGCGTGTACGGGGGCGTCGCGCGGGGTCACGACCTCGCAGCCGATGTTGTAGAGGCGATCGATCGTCTCGTTTACCGCGCGCTCGTTGCCCGGAATCGGCGTCGCGCTGAACACCACCGTGTCGCCCTCGCGCAGCTCTACCTGGCGGTGATCGCGGTAGGCCATCCGGCGCAGCGCTGAGAGCGGCTCGCCCTGGGAGCCCGTCGAGATGATCACCACCCGCTCGTCCGGGAAGTCGTTGATCTCCCGGGGACCGACGAGCATCCCGTCGGGGACTTCGATGTGGCCGAGCTGGCGGCCGATCCCGACGTTCTTGCGCATCGAGCGCCCCACGAGCGCGACCTTGCGATCGAGCGCCGCGGCCGCGTCCACGACCTGCTGCACGCGGTGGATGTTCGAGGCGAAGCTCGTCACCACGATGCGCCCTTCACAGCGCGCGAACACTTCCTCCAGGTGCGGCCCGACGACCGACTCCGAAGGCGAGAATCCCTCGCGGTCCACGTTCGTTGAGTCGCCGCACAAAAGCAGCACGCCTTCGCGCCCGAGCTCCGCCAGGCGCGAGACGTCGGCGGGCGGGCCGTCCACGGGGGTCTGGTCGAACTTGTAGTCGCCCGTGATCAAAACGGTGCCGAGCTCGGTGCCGAGCGCGACCGCGCTCGCATCGGGGATCGAGTGCGTCATGTGCACCAGCTCCAGCGAGAACGGCCCCAGCTCCAGCACTTCTGCGGGCTCGACCTCCTCGAGCGTCACGTCCTTCAGTTTGTGCTCGTCGAGCTTTGAGCGGGCCATCGCCATCGTCAGTGCGCCGCCGTAGATCGGCGGCAGCTCGGCCTCCGCGGCCAGCTCGCGCAGCACCCAAGGAAGCGCGCCGATGTGATCCTCGTGGCCGTGGGTGATCACGATCGCCTCGATCTCCTTCGCGCGTTCACGCAGGTAGGAGAAATCGGGTAGCACGAGGTCGATCCCCACCATCTCCGGCGTCGGGAAGCGCAGCCCGACGTCGACTACGACGATCCGGCCGTCGTGCTCGACGACCGTCATGTTCTTGCCGATCTCGCCGAGGCCCCCGAGCGGCAGGACGCGTACTGTGCTCACGCGGTGCGAGCCTGCGCCGGCGTTGCGCCGGGGTCCGTCGTCTGCGTGGCCGCGCCCTCGCCGTTGAGCAGCCCGTGGCGCGCGAGCAGCTCGCGCACTACCTGAAGCTCCTCCTCGGTCGCCGGCACGAGCGGCAGGCGCAGCCCGCCGGCTTCGTGGCCGAGCAGATTGAGCGCGGCCTTCGTGCACGTCGGGCTCGCGGTCATGAACAAGGTCTCGTACACGTCGCGCAGCGAGGCATCGATCGAGGCGCGGTTCTCGGGCTCGTCGACCATGCGGCGCATCTGGTTACCCACGAGGTGGCTCGCGACGAGGATCCCGCCCGCTCCGCCCATATCCAGCGTGCGCGCGAACGTCCCGTCATCCCCCGCGTACAGCGCGAGGCCGTCGATCGGCTGAAGCTCATCGCCGTTGGCCTGCTTAACGCCCTCGACATGCTCGATCTGAGCCAGCTCCGCCAGCAGGTCCGCGGGCATGTTCGTCGCCGTGCGGCTTGGGACGTTGTACAGCAGCATCGGCTTGTCGGTCGCCTTCGCCACCGTTTCGTAATGGCGCACGATCCCCAGGCGGCTCGGCCGGTTGTAGTAGGGGTTCACTACCAGCGTCGCGTCCACGCCCAGCTCGGTCGCGCGTTCGGTCAGGTGCACGACCTCTTTCGTGTCGTTCGTTCCCGTCCCCGCGACGATCGTCTTGCCCGCAGGCCGCTCCGCCAGCGCCAGCTCGATCAAGCCCAGCTGTTCCTCGTCGCTCATCGTCGAGGCCTCGCCCGTCGTCCCCGCCACCACAAACCCGTCCGACCCGTTCTCCGCCAGATGGTGCATCAGCCGCACGAACGCCCCCTCGTCGATCTCGAGGGTCTCCGCGTCAAACGGCGTAACGATCGCGGTCAGCACCGCGCCCAGCTCAGTCATGCCACCCAGTATTTCACGAGCGCAGATCGGTCACGAGCCCTGACCGGTCCGGATGACCGGTCGTGGTAGCCGTCGTGGCGACCGGAGTGGTTACCGATTGAAACGAGAAGCGGAGGTCGGCTCGACCTAGAAGGCAGGATGCCGTCAAATCAGTCAAAGCGGCCGGCGAGGTCCCAAACCAGCAGGAGGTCCTCAAAACAGCAGGTTCTCCAGCCCAACCGTAAGCGGCTCGGGCAACCCGGCGACTTCGCGCACCGCCAGCAGCACCCCCGGCATGAACGACTCGCGCCCGATCGTGTCGTGGCGGATCGTGAGCGTCTGCGCGAGATCGCCGAGAATCACCTCCTGGGAGGCGACGAAGCCCGGCAGGCGCACCGAGTGGATCGGCGGCGGCTCCCTCCCAGTCGCACCCGCCATTAGCTCGGCGGTCCGCGCCGCCGTGCCGCTCGGAGCGTCGAGCTTGCGGTCGTGGTGCAGCTCGACTATCTCGGCCTTCGCCATGTGTTTCGCGGCCTCGGTCGCGAAACGCATCATCAGCACCGCGCCGATCGCGAAGTTCGGGGCCACGAGCACGTTCGCGCGCGGCTCGCCCTGGGCGAAGGCCGCCTCGCGCAGCGCATCGAGGTCGAACCCCGTCGTGCCGAGCACGACGTGCACGCCCGCCTCGATACACGCCAGCGCGTTCGGCAGCGCGGTTTCGGGCTGGGTGAAGTCCACGATCACCTGCGCGCTCGCGGCAGTGTCGCCGAGCACGTCCGCGAGCGAGATCCCGAGCTGTGGGTCCGCCCGTCCAACGAGCTGCATGTCATCCGCGCCCTCGACCGCGGCGCAGACCGTCTGTCCCATGCGTCCCGCGGCGCCTGCGACCGCTACGCGGATCATCCCGCTCCCCCCTCCGCAATTCCGCCCGCGACGGCTTGAGTGCGGCCGCCGAGCGGGGCGATCGCGCTCTCGAAGATGCCTTCGTCCGGCCCTACGCACGCAATCGACAGGCACTCTGGTGCGAACAGCTCGGCGGCGATCTCCCGCAGGTCCTCCAGCGTAACCGCGTCGATCCGCTCGATCACCTCGTCCACCGAGAGGATCGGCATCTCGTGCAACAGCGCGCCGCCCAGATGGCTCATCCGCGCGGCCGTCGACTCCATCGAGAGCACCACGCGGCCCTTCAGGTTCTCGCGCGAGCGGGCGAGCTCGGCGGCGTTCGCCGGGGACTCCACACAGCGCTTGAGCTCGCCCGCGATCACCGCCAACGCCTCGGTCAGGTTCTCCGGGCGCGTGCCCACGTACAGGCCCACCTCGCCCGTGTGCGCATACAGGTTCGAGAAGCAGAACACCGCATAGGCCAGGCCGCGGCGCTCGCGCACCTCCTGGAACAGGCGCGAGGAAGAAGTGGCGCCCAGCACGCCTTCCAGCACGCGCAGCGCGAAGCGCCGCTCGTCCTCGCGCGCGAAGCCCGAGCCGCCGAGGCACAGGTGGAACTGCTCGGTCTCTTTCTCGGTGAAGCGCACGCGACGGGCGAAGTCAGGGGCCTCGAGCGTCGGACGCTCCGCCCCGGTCGCTCCGGATTGTGGAGGCGGCCCAATCGGTAGCCCTTCGGCGAGCGCGACGAGCGCCTCATGCTCGATCGACCCCGCGGCCGAGATCACGATTTCGCGCGGTCGGTAGCGCGCCGCGTGGAAGGCCGCCAGCTGATCGCGCGTCACCGAGCCGACGACCTGGGCCGTACCGATCACCGCGCGCCCTAGCGGGTGCGCACCGAACACCGCCTCGCCCAGCACGTCAAAGACCCGCTCCTGCGGGTCGTCTTCGTACATCGCGATCTCCTCCAACACGACCTCACGCTCGGTCTCAAGCTCACCGAAGCGCGGCTGGAAGACCATCTCGCCCATCACCTCAAACGCGCGCTCCAGATGTCGGTCCAGCACGCGCGTATACAGCGAGGTCGCTTCGCGGTCTGTGCCCGCATTGATCTCCGCACCCATCGCGTCGAAGATTTGGTCGATCTCCTCCGAGCCGAAATGCTCGGTGCCGCGGAACAGCATGTGCTCCAGCAGGTGCGAGATCCCCGCCTGATCGTCGCGCTCGGAGGCCGAGCCCGTGCCGATCCAGACGCCGAGTGCCACCGAGCGCACGCTCGGCATGCGCTCGGTTGCGACTCGCACGCCCGAGTCGAGCGTGGTTATCTCATGCTCTGGCTGCAGCGGGTCCTCAGTCGCGGTCGCGGCGCGGCCTGCCCGATCCACGGTCGCCGTCGCGACGCGGGCCGCGCGGGCCGCGGTCGGAGCGCCCGTTGCGACCGCCACCGTCGCGCGGCGGACGGCCGCCTCCGCCACCGCCGCCGGTGCCGACGCCCGCCAGTTCCTCGACCGACTTGCCAGCGATGTCCGGGTCATCGGCGAGGCGCAGGCCAATCCGCCCGCGCTCGCGGTCGACCTCGACCACGCGCACGTTGATCTCATCGCCTTTGTTCAGCACGTCCTCGACCGTGTCAACGCGTTTGCCCGGCGAGACGTTGGAGATGTGCAGCAGGCCGTCGGTGCCCTTCGACAGCTCGACGAACGCGCCGAACGTCGTGGTCTTCACGACTTTCCCGAGGTACTCATCGCCGACCTCGACCTCCTTCATCATCATCCTGATTCGCTCGACCAGCGCGTCGGCCAGCTCGCCGTTGGCCGAGTAGATCAGCACCTGGCCGTCGTCGTTGACGTCGATCTGGGACTCGAACTCCTCGGCCAGACCGCGGATCGTTTCGCCGCCCTTGCCGATCAGCAGACCGATCTGTGAGGGGTCAATCTGGATCGTCTCGATGCGCGGCGCGAACTGTGAGAGCTGCTCGCGCGGGCCCTGGATGACATCGGCCATCTTGCCGAGGATGAACGTGCGCGCCTCTTTCGCCTGGGCGAGCGCGTCGCGCAGGATCTCGAACGTCACGCCCGTGATCTTGATGTCCATCTGCAGCGCGGTGATCCCGCGCTCGGTGCCCGCGACCTTGAAGTCCATGTCGCCAAGGTGATCCTCGACACCGGCAATATCGGTGAGGACGATGTAGTCCTCACCCTCTTTAATCAGACCCATCGCGATCCCCGCCACCGGACGCTTGATCGGCACGCCCGCATCCATCAAGGACAGCGAGGAACCGCACACCGAGGCCATCGAGGAGGAGCCGTTGGACTCCAGAATGTCCGAAACCACGCGGATCGAGTAGGGGAACTCCTCGATCGAGGGCACCATCGGCGCCAGCGCGCGCTCCGCCAGTGCACCGTGACCGATGTCGCGGCGCTTCACGCCGCCCATCCGGCCCGCCTCACCCACCGAGAAGGGCGGGAAGTTGTAGTGGTGCCAGTAGTACTTTTTCGTCTCAAGGCCCAGCGTGTCGATGCGCATCTCCTCCTTCAGAGTGCCCATCGCCACGACGCTTAGCGCCTGCGTCTGACCGCGCGTGAACAGCGCCGAGCCGTGCGTGCGCGGGGTGACGCCCACTTCGATCGAGATGTCGCGGATCTCGTTCTCCGAGCGGCCGTCAGGGCGCTTCTTCTGCACCGCGATCCGCTCGCGGATGATCGCCTTCTCGAGTTTGTCGAACGCGCGCTGAGCCGCGGCACGCTTTTCCTTGGCGGCGAGGATCTGCTCCTCCGAGGAACCCTCGGGCGCAGCCGGCCCGTGCTGCTCGAGGATTTCCTCCTCGACGGCCTTCGTCGCGTCCTGGCGCTCGAGCTTGTCCTCGACCTGCGTCGCAGCGTCGAGCTTCGCGCCGTGCGAGGCGCGCACCGCCTCGACCAGCGCCGGGTCGGTCTCGATCGAAACGATCTCTTTCTTCTCCTTGCCCACTTTCGCGGCGAGGTCACGCTGCAGCTCACAGATCCGCTTGATCTCGGCATGCGCGATGTCGAGTGCGTCGAGGATCTCGGCCTCGGGAATCTCGTTCGCGCCGGCCTCGACCATCAGGATCGCCTCCTCGGTGCCCGCGACAATCAGGTCGAGGTCCGAGGGGTTCTCGGCGTCCGGCAGGAGGTCGGGCTCGTTGGGGTTGACGACGAAGTTCCCGTCGATCTTGCCGATGCGCACCGCGCCGACCGGGGTCGGCAGCGGGATGTCAGAGATCATCAGCGCCGCGGAGGCCCCGTTCATCGCGAGGATGTCGTAGGGGTGTTCGTGGTCGATCGAAAGCGGGATCGCCACGAGTTGGGTGTCATAGCGCCAGTCCTTCGGGAAAAGCGGCCGGATCGGTCGATCGATCATGCGCGCGGTCAGCGTGCCCTTCTCGCCGGGGCGACCCTCGCGCTTGAAGAAGGAGCCGGGGATTTTGCCCGCGGCGTACATGCGCTCCTCGACGTCCACCGTCAACGGCATGAAGTCGATGTCGCGGATCCCGCCTGCGACTGCCGTGCAGAGGACCATCGTGTCGCCCTGGCGGACGACCACTGCGCCCGAGGCCTGCTTGGCCATCCTGCCCGTCTCGAACGAGATCTCGCTGCCTGCGATCTCCACGGAGACCCGGGTCACGTCACTACTCATATTCACTGCCTTCCTGTCCCGCCCGTCGGTCGGCGGACTGTTTCATTTCTTCGTTTCCGAACTGCACGAGCTTAGCGAAAGCGACGCAGATCCCTTCCGCGCACTTTGCGGTGAATGGGCGCTTGCCTGTCTCTGAACTGCGTGGGCGAGGCCGGACTAAGGCTGACTAAGCCGTCGCGGGCTCGCTGCCGAGCGCCACCTCGACGCCCTCGCGCAGCAGCTTCAGCGCGGGCAGCTCGCCAGGCGATGCCGCCTGAAAGCTCCAGCGCACCACGCCGTCGGGCCCGACAACAACGAGTGCGCGCTCCGGAAAGCCGCCAGGATGCAGCACGCCGAACGCGGCGCACGTCTTCCCCTTCGGCTCGAAGTCCGAAAGCTGCTCGCTTGAGACGCCCAGCTTCTCCTTGAATGCTTTCTGCGACCACGGCGCGTCGCAGGAGACGCCGTAGAGCTTCACGTTCTGCTCCGCGAACTCCGGAAGCGCCTGCTCATACAGCTGCAGCTGGTCGGTGCAGACCGGGCTGAACGCGAACGGATAGAAGACGAAAACCGTGTACTGGCCTTGGAGGTCGTCCTGCGTAAAGGGCGGGCCGTCCTCGCGCATCAAGCTGAACGCGGGAGCGGGCGTGCCGGGCTCGATCACGCTCATGGCCGAATAAGGGATTTAGCTGGCTTCGCCCCAAGGGTCGAAGGCCAAGTGCAGCAAGGACGCAGGGAGCGTGGTGTGCGAGCAGCACACGAGCGACCGAGGACGCCGCTGCACGCAGGCCATCGGCCCGCTCTGGTCACTTCCTCAGACCCAGCTCTTTGATGAGAGCTCGGTACCCGTCAAGGTCCTTTTTCTGGAGGTAATCCAGGAAACGGCGACGGCGGCCGACGAGCATCAAGAGCCCGCGGCGCGAGTGGTGGTCCTTCTTCTGCGCGCGCAGGTGCTCGGTGAGGTGGTTGATCCGCTCGGTCAGCAGCGCGATCTGGACCTCGGTCGCGCCGGTGTCCTGCTCGCTCTTGCCGAACTTCGCGGCGATCTCGCGCTTGCGCTCTGTGGTGATGGCACTCATAGGCGGCCGAAAACGGTAGCAGACGCCCGCCAGGCGCTCAGCGCGCAGCGCCGGCGACGCGGCGCGTGTCCTCCACGTCGAGGTGCATCTGCTCGATGAGCGCCTCCGCGCTCTCAAAGCGCCGCTCCCCGCGCAGGCGAGCGAGGAATTCTAGGCAGAGCGTCTGGCCGTACAGGTCGCCCTCGAAGTCGAGCAGGTAAGCCTCGATCAGCTCGCCGCGCCCGGTCTGGAAAGTCGGGCGCACGCCGATGCTCACCGCGGCGGCCACGCCCTCGGAGCCAAGCGGTCCCGGCGCGCCCGGGACGCTCGCACGCGCGGCGTAGACGCCGTGGCCGGGACAGGCAAGCGCCTCCTCGGGAATCAGGTTCGCGGTTGGGAAACCCAGCTCGCGCCCGCGCTCATCGCCGTGGGTCACCTCGCCGCAGAGCTGGAACGTCGCACCCAGCAAGCGGTCCGCCACCGCGACGTCGCCCGCCAGCAGCAGGCCCCTGATATGGCTGGAGGACACGATCTCCCCGTCCACCTCCAGCAGTGGGTGCACGGTCGTCGTGAAGCGCCCGTCGGACTGCAGGAGCGCGGGGTCGCCCTTTGCCTTGTTACCGAAGCGGAAGTTCTCACCGATCGAGACCTGCGCGGCCCCGAGCGCGCTGACGAGCACGTCCTCGACGAACTCGCTCGCGCCGCGCTTCGCAAACTCTGCGTCGAACGGGATCACGACCATCTCCTGCACGCCTAGCGAGGCGATCAGCTCGGCCTTGCGGGCCGAGGTTGTTAGCAGCTTCGGGGTGTGCTGCGGCGCCACGACCGAGACGGGGTGCGGGTCAAACGTGAGCACCGTATCCGCGCCGGAAATCACCTCGCGATGGCCAAGGTGCACGCCGTCGAACGTGCCCACCGCCACGCTGCGTCCCTCGCGACGCTCGACCTCGGGCAGGGGCGTGACCTTCACGGCACTGAAGCCTAGTCCGCGATGGCGCCGGGCAGCATCGCCAGCGCGCGCTCCAGCTCGATCAGTGGCGGCTCGCCCCAGGCGGCCCCACGCTCCGGTGGGGGCACCGCCCGATCGACCTCGAACGGACCAATCGCCGCGCGCCGCAGCTGTAGGCAGTAGGCGTCGCCGAGGTCCGCGATCAGCGAGCGCACGTACGTGCCCGAGCCGCATTCGATCTCATAGCCCGCACGTTCGAGCCCCGCGCACTCGGAGTCGGGTTCGCGCCACAGCTGGACGAAGCGGTACACGGTCACGATCCGCTCGGGCATCTCGACCTGCTCGCCGCGGCGGGCGAGCTTGTAGGCGCGCTGGCCTTTGATCTTCACCGCCGAGTAGGCGGGCGGGCGCTGGCGCACCTCGCCCGTCGGCAGGGCCGGGGGATCGGGCGGTAGACGACCCGTCACCGCAATCTCACCTTCGGTGTCGCCCGTGCTCGACGTCGCGCCAAGCTGGGCGACCGTCTCATAGCGCTTGCGCAGCGCCATCAACGTGCTCTGCGCCTTCGTCGCCCGGCCCACGAGCACGAGCAGCAGACCCGTCGCGAACGGGTCCAGTGTGCCGGCGTGTCCCGTGCGCGGGCCGCCCAGCGCCCGCTTGACGCGGGCGACCACGTCGTGCGAGGTGATTCCTGCGGGCTTATCGATCAACAGAACACCATCGATCGGCCGAGCGCCGTCGATCGAGGAGACGCCGCCCGTCGGTGGGACGCCGGTCATCGGCGCCGGCGACTCAGGCGAGGGTCGCGGTCGCGTGACCGTCGCTCGCGTGCAGCTGCGCGGCAACTGCCGGACGCAGGAAGGCGATCAGCTCATCGAGCGCGAGATCCGTCGAGAATCCAGCCGCCCGGCGATGACCCCCTCCCCCCTGCGCTCGAGCGATCGCCGAGACGTCCACGTCGTCGTCGGTCGCCCGCAGGGACACTTTGCGCACACCGCGGCGCTCCTCGCCCAACAGCTCGCGCACAAACACCGCGACCTTCGTGCCGCGCACGGCGCGCAACTGATCGACGATTCCCTCGGAATAGTGTTCTTGTGCATCGGCGTGCACAAAGTCCTCTGCGCTAAGCGCCGCGAGCGTCAGCTCGCCGTGGTCGAAGCGCTGGAGGTGTCCGAGCGCAAGTGACATCAGCGCGAGCTTCTGTACCGGCACCTCCTCGAACAGACGTCGGTAGACGTCCGCGACGTCGACGCCGTCCTCGATCAGCTCGGCCGCCATTTCGTGCGAGCGCGGACCGGTGTTCTCATACATGAAGCGACCCGTGTCGGTGATCAGCCCGATGTACAGGGCCTGCGCTGCGACCGGCGATGGCCGTACCCCCAGGCCATGCATCAAGTCCCACACGATCTCCGCCGTGCACGAGGCGCGCGGCACGACGTGGTTCAGCGTGCCGAAGTGCGTGTTGTCGTGGTGGTGATCGATGTTCAGCAAGTGCGCCCCGTCACGTAGCACCGCCGCCGAGTTGCGGTCGATATTGCCGCAGTCCAGGAAGATCACCGTGCGCTCGCCGATGTCGTTCGGTGGCACGTGGATCGCACCGTCGAGCAGGAACAGCCGGTACTCCTCCGGCAGCGGCAGATCATCCGAGGAGACAAACATCACCGAGTCCTTGCCCAGCGCGTTCAGCAGCTCGTGCATCGCCACGAGCGAGCCGAGCGCATCGCCATCGGGGTGCTCGTGTGTAGCCAGCGCGAAGCGCTCGTCCTCACGTAGCCGCGCCAGCACCTGCTCGCGCGTGTCGATCGCGGCGGGCGCTTCGTTCACGACGGACCGATCTCGTCGAGCAACTCCTCGACGCGCAGCGCGCGGTCGGTGGTGTCGTCGTAGGAAAACTCGAGCGTCGGCGTGCGCTTCAAGCGCAGCTCGGAGGCTAGTCGCCCTTGCAGGTAGCCGCGCGCGCTGCGCAGACCCTCAAGCGTCGCCTCGCGCTCGGACTCTCCGGAGGAGTGCCCGTGCTCACCAAGCACGCTGACATACACGCGCGCGTGGCGCAGATCGGGGCTTGTCCTGACATCGGTCACAGTTACGAATCCCACCCTTGGGTCCTTCAGATCGCCTGCGACCGCGTCGCCGATCACCTGGCGAATCGCCTCATCCACCCGACGCATGCGTCCTGTACTCATCCTACTCACCTACCCCAGCCGCGAAGAAGCCTGAGCGATTTCTCTCATCCGTGACGAGCGCGTGCAATCCCTGGTGTCGCACTTGCGCGACCGACGCGACCTGCAGCGTCAGTCGGAAAGCTCGCGCTGGCGCAGCTGCGTCTCGTAGGCCTCCAGCACGTCGCCCTCGTGCAGGTCCTGGAAGTTCGTGAGCACGATCCCGCACTCAAAGCCCGAGGTCACCTCGCGGGCGTCGTCGTTAAAGCGGCGCAAGCTGTCGATCGTCGTGTCGTAGATCACCGTGCCCTCGCGCACGACGCGCACTTTCGCGCCACGCAGGACCTTGCCCTCGGTGACGAACGAGCCACCGATCGTGCCGATTTTTGAGGCTTTGAACAGCTGGCGCACCTCAGCCTGCCCGATCGTCGTCTCGACCTCGGCGGGCTCGAGCATGCCTTGCATCGCCGCGCGCAGCTCCTCGATCGCGCGGTAGATCACCGCGTAGGAGCGGATTTCTACGCCCTCGCGCTCGGCGACCTGGCGGGCGTCGCCCACCGGACGCACGTTGAACGCGAGGATCAGCCCCTCCGAAGCGGCCGCGAGCATCACGTCGGACTCGTTGATCCCGCCCACGCCACGGTGCACGATGTTGACCGCGACCTCCTGCTGGGGAAGCTTCGCGATCTCGTCCTCGATCGCCTCCAGCGAGCCGGCGACGTCGGCCTTGATCACCAGGCTCAGCTCCTTGACCGTGCCCTCCTGGGCGAGCTTGAACACGTCCTCCAGCGAGACCTTTCGGCCCGAGCGGCGTGCCAGCGCCTCGGTCTTCAGCCGGTTCGCGCGCTCGCCCGCGAGCTGACGAGCGCGTCGCTCGTTCTCGACAACCCGCACTATCTCACCGGCCTCGGGCACGCCGTCGAAGCCGAGCACCTCGACCGGCTGCCCCGGCGTCGCTCGCTTCATCTTCGCGCCCATAAAGTCGTGCATCGCACGCACCCGGCCGAAGTGAGCCCCCGCGACGAGCGCGTCGCCCACGCGTAGCGTGCCGCGCTGGATCAAAACGCTCACGACCGGGCCACGCCCCGGGTCGAGCTTGGACTCGATCACCGTGCCCGACGCTTCGGCCTTGCTGTTCGCCTTCAGCTCCTCTAGGTCGGTGACGACCTGGATCGTGTCGAGCAAGCCGTCGAGACCCTGGTGGGTCTTCGCGCTCACGTCCACGAACTCGGTCTCGCCGCCCCACTCAGAAGGTTGCAACCCGTGCTGGGTCATCTCCGTGCGCACGCGCTCGGGCTGCGCGCCCTCCTTGTCGATCTTGTTCACCGCCACCACGATCGGTACCCCGGCAGCGCGCGCGTGGTCGATCGCCTCCTCGGTTTGCGGCTTGACCCCGTCGTCTGCGGCGACGACGATCACCGCCAGGTCTGTCACGCTCGCGCCGCGCGCACGCATCGCCGTGAACGCCTCGTGGCCTGGGGTGTCGAGGAAGGTGATCTCCTTCTCGCCGTGGTGCACCTGGTAAGCGCCGATGTGCTGCGTGATCCCGCCCGCCTCGCCGGCCGCCACCTCGGTCGTGCGGATCGCGTCCAGCAGCGAGGTCTTGCCGTGGTCGACGTGACCCATGATCGTCACGACCGGCGGGCGTTCGACGAGGTCCTCGTCGGCGTCCTGGAACGTCGGCTCGACCTCGACGTCATCGGCCGCGTGAACGATCTCGATCTTCTTCTCAAACTCGTCGGCGAGAACCTGGATCGCCTCGTCGGACAGCGTCTGCGTGAGCGTCGCCATCTCGCCGAGCGTCATCAGCTTCTTGATCACTTCCGGCACGGGCACGCCGAGGTACTCGGCGACGTCCTTCACCGTCGAGCCTGAGTTGACTCGGACCTCGTCCGTAGCCTCCATCGCGGCCGTGTCGATCGGCGCGATCGTGTCGTCATAGGTACCGCGACGGCGGCGACCGCGGCGGGGACGACGCTGCGGCTGGTTGGCCGGGCCACCTTGCTGGCGGCGCGAGGCCTGCGAGTCGATCACCACGCGACGGCGACCGCCGGGGCCAACGTCACCAGGCGTGCGCTCGCCTGTGCGGGAGTCGCGCGTCGGGCGTACACGCTCGCCACCGGGTCCGGTGGTGCCTCCGCTTCCGGCGGGCTGCGCGGGCGTGGGCGTGGGCGCTCCGGCGGGACGCGGGGGCGCGGCTGTGCTGGATGCGGGCGCAGCCGGCGGGGTACTCGGCTGCGCGGGTGGTTTCGGCGGCGCAGCCGTAGCCGACGCGCTCGGGGTACTCGACGGCGCCTGCGCTGTCGCCGCGGACGGCGCGGAGCTGGGTGCCTGGGCAGGAGGCGTTGCCTTGGCGGCGGGCTGCGGGGCGGGCGCCTTGGCCTGCGGGGCCGAAGCGGACTTCGCTTTGGCCGGCGCGTCGGCCGGCGCTTTGCCGGACGGCGCGGGCGGCTTGCTCGCCGCGGCCTTCGCGGGCGCGGGGTCCGAGCCGTTCGCGGCGGCGCTCGCGCCCCCACCGACGCCAAGGGCTTTCAGCGCGAGAGCCTCCTCGACCGAGGAAGCCGCCGCCTTCACCTCAATGCCCGCAGCCTTCAGCTTCTCGATCAGCTCTTTACTCGAGAGGCCTTGCTCCTTGGCGATTTCGTGTACGCGCTTCTTGCTCACGGGCTCACCGATTCTACGAGCTTGACGTCGTTCAGTACGAGCCCGCCGGGAATTGCGCGGCGTAGACCGCGCGCGATCGCGCCGCGCTTATTGGCGCGCTCTAGACAGGTCGCAGCGGGACGCTGAGCGGCGTTCGTGTCACCCCGAGCAGCATCGGCGCGACACAGATACGCGCCCCGTCCCGGCATCCGCCCAAGCGGGTCGATTGCGGCATGCGTGTCGCGCGAGGAGCACTGATCGACCGCGGCGATGCGCAGCAGCTCGTGCTTCGGCGCGACCCGTCCACAGCCGACGCAACGGCGTCGGGCAACGTGCGGGTCTATGTCGCCTGCTCCTGCTGCTCTTCCTCGAGCTTCTCGGCGAGCTCCTCCTGAGCTTCCGCCCCGTCCTCGGTTGGCTCCGGAGCGATCACCGCGGCTTCGGTTTCGGGCAGCGGACCAGCCTCGGCGCCTGCGCTGCCGTTCAGGTCGGCGACGTTGTCGCTGTCGATGTTCGCGAGCGCCTGGTGGCTCTCGATGCCGCAGTAACGCGAGCCGGGCAGCGCGGCGTTCGGACAACGGCGGCCGTTGGAGAGAACCGCTGCGCAGCGCCCCGAGACCTCCTCCTCCTCGAAGCCGTGCTCGGCCTCCTCGGCCGCGAACTCAGTCTCCGAGCGGATGTCCACGCGCCAGCCGGTCAGGCGCGCCGCCAGGCGCGCGTTCTGGCCCTCACGGCCGATCGCCAGCGAAAGCTGGTCGTCAGGCACGATCACCGTCGCCTGCTTGGCGTCGTCATCTACCAGCACCTCGCGCACACGCGCGGGCGAAAGCGCCTTGGCGACGAACCGGGCAGGCTCGTCGTTGAAGGGGATGATGTCGATCTTCTCGCCGCGCAACTCGGAGACGACCATGCGCACGCGCGAGCCGCGCGGGCCCACGCACGCGCCGACGGGGTCGACGCCATCGGTATGCGAGATCACCGCGATCTTCGAGCGGTAGCCCGGCTCGCGAGCGACGTTCGCGATTTCCACGAGGCCGTCGGCGATCTCGGGGACCTCCAGCTCGAACAGCTTCTTGATCAGCTCGGGGTCGCGCCGCGAGACGATGATCGCCGGCCCCTTGGTCGAGGGCGAGACCTCCTTGATCACGGCCTTGATCCGCTGCGAGTGGTCGTAGCGCTCGCCGTCGACCTGCTCGGACTTCGGCAAGAGCGCCTCGACGCGTTCGCGCAACTGTACGAGCGTGTAGCGAGAGTCCGACTGCTGCACGATCCCCGTGATCAGCTCGCCGACCCGATCGCGGTACTCCTCGTACATCATGTCGCGCTCGGCCTCGCGGATGCGCTGCAGGATCACCTGCTTCGCGGTCTGTGCAGCGATCCGCCCAAAGTCGTCAGGCGTGACGTCGGCCTCATCGATCTGGTCGCGATATTCCTCGAACTTCGCCGGGTCGATTTCCGGTTCCTCCGGTTCGCGCATCTCGCCCGTCTCGGGGTCGATCGTCGTTTCCTCGTCGATCGTCTCGACGATCAGGTGCGCCTCAAGCTGCTCGGGAATTTTCAGTTCGATCACGCGGAAGTCCGCGGTCTCGCGGTCCATTTCAACGCGCGCGTACTTCGCCGAGCCCGGCTGCTTCTTGTACGCCGAGAGCAGCGCGTCCTCGAGCGCGATCATCAGCTTCTCCGGCTCGATTCCCTTCTCGCGCGCGAGCGCGTGCATGGCCTCAAGAATTTCGCGTGACATAAGTGGTTACTCCTCGACGAGGTTGGATCGGCGGATCTCCGAATACGGGATCGCGATTACTCCCCCTTCGGCAGCCAGCGTGACCTCCTCTTCGGAGGCGCCCACCAGCTCACCGGTAAAGCTGCTCACGGTCCGCGCGGACTCGCGGGACGGCTCGCCCGCCGGACGTAGAGCCTGGCGCGGGTGGCGCATGCGCACACGCGCGCGCCTGCCGACGAAGCGGCGGAAGTGCGCGGGCTTCGTCAACGGCCGCTCGCTGCCGGGTGAAGACACCTCTAGCGAGTAGCGCTCGCGCAAGTCGTTCAGATCGAGCGTCACCCGCTCGCACAAATCGAGCGTGACGCCGTCGGGATGATCGATGAACACCCGCAGGCAGCGACCGCCGAGGACCTCGGCGAGCAGCACCTCGACATCGGGCTCGCTGTGGGCGAGCCGCGCTTCGATGTCGGCCTGAATCGGTGTCATGAAATCGCTCCTTTACGCAAAAAAAGCGGGCCTGCGCCCACTTTCGGTACTGCCGCCGACGCCGCTACGCCGGTTCGAAAGTTCTTGATCGAGCATAGCATTGGCCGTCTCTCGCCGGGCAGCTTTCCCTGCAAGGGGCGCGATCCTGACGCTCAGGATCGCCCGTCTCGCCGGCCTTTCGGACGCGTTCTAAAGGAGCGCTATGAGCGCGTCGCGTCGCGTCGCGCGCGGTCGCGGTACTTACGGTAATCCTCACGCTCCGGGCGCAGCGAGCAGGCCAAGGCGAGTGGCTGGCAGGCCTCGCGGTGACGGCCGAGCAACTGCATCGAACGACCGAGGCAAAACAGCGCGTAGTCGTTCGTTGGCGTGCCCTCGGCGACCGCCTCGAACTCCGCCGCCGCGCCCTCATAGCGCTGGGCGTGGAATAGCGCCCGCCCGAGCGTCTCGCGGATCGAGGCCTTCTCGGGCTCCAGGTCCCGGGCTTTGCTCAGCGGGACGATCGCGGCCTGGTAATCGCCGTGGGCGAGCAGCTCGCAGCCACGTCGATAGAGGTCATACACGCTGTCCATGCAGCGCCAGTTTAACTGGCAGTCCGCGGCGCCTCGGCGGGGTGCGGCGCTTCGGTGGGCGGTGACTCGCCGGAGGAATCTCGCTCGTCGCGGGACGCCTTGGCCGAACGCAATGTGTCGACCGCGTCGAGCACCGCGCACGCGACCTCCTCCTTCGGCGCGCGGCTCACGTCCTGCGCGCGAGCCGTGGCCGTGGCCGTGGCCGTGGCCGTGGCCGTGAGGATCGTTACTTCGTTCGCATCTGCGTCAAAGCCGATGTCCGCCCGGGAGATGTCGTTTACGACAATCGCGTCGATGCCCTTGCGCGCGAGCTTCTCGCGCCCCAGCTCGACGGCCCGCTCGCCGTGCTCGGCGGCAAAGCCCACAAGCGTCTGGCCGGGACGGCGTTGCGCGGCGAGCGTCGCGAGCACGTCTACGGTGGGCTCCAGCTCCAGCGTCAGCCCCTCGCGGCCCTCCTTCTTGATCTTCTCCGCGAGCGGAGAGGCGGGGCGGAAGTCGGCGACCGCAGCGGCCATCAGCAGCACGTCGGTGGCGGGGAATTCCTCGCGGCAGGCGGCGTCGAGCTCGGCCGCGGTACGTATGTCGCGCCGCGCGATCGTCGGGCTGCTCGGCAGCGCCACGTTCGCCGCGATCAGCGTGACCTGGGCGCCGCGCGCCGCGGCGGCCTCCGCCAGCGCGAGGCCCATGCGCCCCGAGGAGCTGTTGCCCAAAAAGCGCACGCTGTCGATCGGCTCGCGGGTGCCGCCCGCGGTCACGAGCACGCGCACGCCCTCCCACTCTCCGCGCGGTCGATGACCGTTGGCCGACGGCTCGCCCGCCGCGAGCGCGGCCTCGCACGCGGCGAGCAGCTCCGCCGGCTCGGCGAGGCGGCCGACGCCCTGCTCGCCTTTGGAGGCCAGGCGGCCGGTACCGGGGTCCACGATCCGCGCGCCGCGCTCGTGCAGCGTCTGCAAGTTCGCGCGCGTCGCCGCATGCTCGTACATGTGGTTGTTCATCGCGGGCGCCACGATCAGCGGGCACGTTGCGGCCAGCGCACAGCTGCTCAACAGGTCCTCGGCCAGGCCGGTGGCGAGCTTCGCGATCGTGTTAGCCGAGGCGGGCGCCACCAGGAACAGGTCGGCGTTCGCGACCAGCTGCAAGTGGCTCAGCGGCTCGTGCGCGGGAGACTCATCGCCCGGGAACGCGCCGCGCGCGGGGTCGCGCTCGAACTCGCTTACGAGCACCGGCGCGCCGGTCAACGCTGCGAACGAGGCCTCTCCCACGAAGCGGCGGCTATTCGGCGTCTGCACCACGCGCACAGCGTGGCCCGCCTCCGTAGCCAGGCGCACGAACTCCAGCGCCTTATACGCGGCGATCCCACCGCTGACACCCAAGAGGATGCGCGCCATGCCTAGGTTGTAGAGCTAGTGCGGTGACCTAGCAAGTCGAGACCAGCGAATTGCGGACCCCACTCAGCGACTGAGCAGGCGCATGGGCAAGCGATACAAGGACGCAGGGAGCGTGGCGTGCGGATAGCACGCGAGCGACCGAGGACGCAGTAGCGCGCCGCCCAGGCGTTCGCTCAGCGGTAGTGGTACTTGATCTTGCCTGAGGCAACCTCCTCAAGGGCAATCGTGAGGTAGTTTTTCGACCCGGTTTCGATCATCGGCGGCGGGAACTCGTCGAAGGTTCCCTCACCGAGGTTGTGGTAGTAGCTGTTGATCTGGCGCGCGCGCTTTGCCGAGACGACGACGCTGGCGTAATTGGAGTCGACGTTCTCGAGCAGACGGTCGATGCGGGGGGAGATCACTGGCGGGTGCCTTTCCGTTGGTAACCCGAGAAGTGTAGTGCGCTCCTAGGAGGCGCTCGGGCGCAGGCGCTCAGTCCAGCTCGCCGCCGACGATCCCGGTCAGCTCATCGAGCGCGTCTTCCAAGCGGTCGTTGACGACCACGTGCATGAACTCCGGCTGAGCCTGTAGCTCCTGCTCGGCTACCTGGAGCCGTCGCTCGACGGTCTCGGCGTCGTCGGTTCCACGCCCGATCAGCCGGGTGCGCAACGCATCGCGCGACGGCGGCGCGATGAATACTTGCACCGCCTCGGGCATCGCCGCGCGGACCTGGCGCGCACCCTGCACCTCGATCTCCAACACGACCGGCGCGCCCGCTTGCACGCGCCGCTCAAGCTCCGAGCGAAGCGTGCCGTAGCGGCGACCCGCGTAGTCGGCGTGCTCCACGAAGTCCCCGGCATCCACGCGGCGATCGAACTCCTCGCGCGTGAGAAAGTGGTAGTCGACCCCGTCCTGCTCCCCCGGCCGCGGCGCCCGCGTAGTCGCCGAGACCGATAGCTCAAGCTCGGGCCGGCGCTCCATCAGCCCGCGAATCAGCGTTCCCTTGCCGACCCCCGAAGGCCCAGTGATGACAAACACGCGCGCCACGGCGGGCAACCCTAGTAGCGGACTCGGGGGAACGAATCTAGAGGCAACGGAGAGGCCGCAGCACGCAGGCTGGCGGCCGTCTACCGGTGAAGGAGGCTGATCAGCTCCGAACGTTGACGTTCGGAGAGCCCGCCGATCGTCTTGCTCGGTGCAATGCGGCAGTGCGCGAGGATCTTGTTCACCTTCACGCGGCCGTACTTCGGGACGGCGAGCAGCATGTCGAAGACCTTCGCGGTCTCGACGTACTCGGGTGGGTTCAGCAGCAGCTGGTGGATCGAGAGGCGTCCCGCCTTCAGGTCGCGCTTGAGCTGAGCGCGCTTGATTCGGATCTGGTTCGCCCTCGCGAGCGCGTCCATTCTTTGGTTGAGGGATCGCTCTGGGGCCACGGAGGTAGTAGAGGACGTCGTACTGGTCGCCGTCGTCATGGGCGGCGAGTCTACACACCCCAAGCAGTCGATCAAGACAAACTCGCCTAATTCAGCTGAAGCTCAACTTGAGGTGCAGACGCATCGAGACTCCTGGACGGTCTCGTCGCGCGTTTGCTGCGGTTTTTACAACTCCTAAACGGGCGCTCGTTGCGCATTTTTGTCAAAACACTCGCCGCGGATGACACACCCGAGGCGATGTGTTTCAGCTCAAGGCCGTCAACTCGCGCGCGATCGTGCGACCCACCGTCGGATCGCGAAAGCTCTCGCTGCCGACCGCCACCAAAGTTGCGCCGGCCTCGATCAGATCGCGTGCGTGGGCCGCGCGCTGAACACCCCCCATCCCCACGACGGGAATCGCAACCGACGCAGCCACCGCGGCCACTTGGGCCAGCGCCACGACGCGGATCGCCGGACCGGACAGGCCGCCGCTGCCGCCGCCGAGCCACGGCGAGGCCGTGCCCGGCGCGAGCGCCATCGCGCGCAGCGTGTTGATCAGCGAGACGGCGTCCGCGCCGCCCGCCTCGGCCGCCCGCGCGCAGGCCGGCACGTCGGCAGTATTCGGCGTTAGCTTCACGATCAAAGGCTTGCGCGTGTGCCCACGGCATTCACCTACGACCGCCTCGAGCTGCCCGGGATCGGCCCCGATGTCGAGGCCCGTCTTCACATTCGGGCAGGACACGTTCAGCTCGATCGCCGCGATCTCCTCACGCTCGTCACACGCGCCCACGAGCTGCGCCAGCTCCTCGCCCGTCGAGCCCATCACGTTCGTGATCAAGGGCACCGGCAGCTGCGCGAGCTGCGGCAGATCCTGCTCCAGGTAGCCCGCGAGCCCCTTGTTCGGCAGGCCGATCGAGTTGATCATCCCCCCTGCGGCCTCCCACAGCCGGGGCGGCGGATTGCCGGCGCGCGCCTGGAGCGTGATCGTCTTCGAGACGTACGCCGCGAAGGGGAACTCGTCTAGCAATGCCTCACCGAAGACGCGCTGCGCGGCGATCGCGTCGAACGTGCCCGACCCGTTGATGATCGGGTGCGCGAGGTGCAGGCCGCAGAACTCGATCACGCGGGCGCCCCGGCGTGAGCATCGACGTGCTCGAGCTCGGCGGCGTCGATCACCGGGCCATCGAGGCACACGCGCAGGTAGCCGCCGCCCCGCTTGGGCACCGCGCAACCGAAGCACGCGCCGAAGCCGCAAGCCATGCCGGCCTCGAGCGCGAGCTGCGCGGGCACGTCCTCGCTCGCGCACATCGTCCGCACGGCCTCGAGCATCGGCGCGGGGCCACAGGCGTAGACGACCGCGCGCGCGTCGCGCGCGAGCTCGTCGGCGAGCAGCTCGGTGAGCAAGCCGTGGTGGCCGACCGAGCCATCGTCGGTCGCGACGCGCGCACCGCGCAACAGCGCCGCGCCCTCGGCGCGCTCGCGGTCGCGGAAGCCGAGCAGCACGGTGACCTCGCGTTCGGCCTCGGCCTCCAGCGCGTCCTGCAGAATCGCGAGCGGTGCGATGCCCACGCCGCCACCGACGAGGATCGCGCGTCGCCGTTCGGTAGGCGGGTCAAAGCCCTTGCCGAGCGGCCCGAGCGCCCACAGCCCGTCGCCCTCGCCGAGCTCGCACAGGCGCTTGGTTCCAGGTCCGACGTCCTCCAGTAGGAAGTGCGACTCGCCGACGCGTCGCCGGGCGACCGAGAAGGCGCGCGCGAGGTAGGGGCGCTCGTCCTCGCCCCCACCCCAGCGCTCGGCCGCGGCGAGCATCGCGAACTGCCCGGGCCGGGGCTCGGGCGTCTCGACATCGGCGACGCGCAGCACGCGATAGGCGCCAAGGCGCTCGACGCCGAGCACGGTCAGCAAGCGGCGCTCCAGCGGAGCGGGCGCCGCGCCCCACTCGCTCACGCGGTGCGGCTCCCGTGCAGCTCTTGCAGGCAGAGCACCTCGGGCGCGCCGTCGCGCCGCTGCTTGGCGATCGCGCGCGCCGCGGAGGTCCCGGCGGCGAGCGTCGTCAGGCAGGGAACCCCGTGCGCGACCGCGGCGCGGCGGATCTCATAGCCATCGGTGCGCGCTCCCACGCCGGTGGGCGTGTTCACGACGAGATCGACGTCGCCGCGCTCGATCCAGTCGACAACGTGCGGCGAGCCTTCGCCGACCTTGTTCAGCGCCTGGACCGGCACGCCCATGCGCGCGAGCGCCTCGGCCGTGCCGCGTGTGGCTACGACGCGGAAGCCGTGGTCGTGCAGCGTCTGGGCGACGTACAGCGCCCCGGCCTTGTCGGCATCGGTGACCGAGATGAACACGGTCCCGCTCTGGGGCAGCGGCACGCCCGCGGCGGCCTGAGCCTTGGCGAACGCGCTGGGGAAGTCACGCGCAATCCCCATCACCTCGCCGGTCGAGCGCATCTCGGGGCCGAGCAGCGCATCGGCTCCCTCGAAGCGGTCGAACGGCAGCACGGCCTCCTTGACCGAGACGTGGTCGCCGAAGCCGATCCCTTCGCGCTCGCGGGGCAGCCCCAAATCGGCGATCGACTCGCCGAGCATGATCCGGCAGGCGAGCTTGGCGAGCGGCAGGCCCACGGCCTTTGAGACGAACGGAACCGTCCTGGAGGCCCGCGGGTTGGCCTCGATCACATACAGCTCGCCCCCGTGCACGGCGTACTGCACGTTCAGCAGCCCAACGACGCCGATCTCAAGCGCGAGCTCGCGCGTGGCGGTACGGATCTGCTCGAGCATCTCCTCGCCGAGCGAGTGCGGCGGCAGCACGCAGGCCGAGTCGCCCGAGTGCACGCCGGCCTCCTCGACGTGCTGCATGATCCCGCCGATCCACGCCTCGCGCCCGTCGCACAGCGCGTCGACGTCGACCTCGGTCGCGTCCTCCAGGAAGCGGTCGAGGAAGATCTCGCGCGCGCCCTCGGCGTCCGCGGCGGTCGCGACGCCCTCGCGCTCCAAGTAGTCGGCCAGGGCATCGCGCGAGTAGACGATCTCCATCGCCCGGCCGCCGAGCACATAAGAGGGGCGCACGAGCAGCGGATAGCCGACCCGCTCGGCGCACTCGAGCGCCTCGCCAACCGAGCGCGCGGTCGCGTAAGGCGGCGCTTTGTAGCCGAGGCGTTCGAGCAGCGCGCCGAACTGCCCGCGATCCTCGGCGAGATCGATCGCCCGCGGGCTCGTGCCGAGCAGCGGCACCCCCGCGGCCTCAAGGCCCGCCGCGAGCTTCAGCGGCGTCTGCCCGCCGAACTGGAGGATCACGCCGCGGGGGCGCTCGGCCTCGACGACCGCGCGGACGTGGTCGAGCGTGAGCGGCTCGAAGTACAGCCGGTCGGAGGTGTCGTAGTCGGTGGAGACGGTCTCGGGGTTGCAGTTGACCATCACGGCCTCCATCCCCGAATCGCGCACGGTCATCGCGGCATGCACGCAGCAGTAGTCGAACTCGATCCCCTGGCCGATCCGGTTGGGTCCGGAGCCGAGGATCACGATCGAGGCCTGCTCGGGCTCGCCGGCGCCGTTGACCGGGCGGCTGACCTCGCTGCGCGCTGCGCGCTCCCAGCCCGAGTAGAAGTAGGGCGTGCGCGCGGGGAACTCGGCCGCGCAGGTGTCGACCGACATGAACGAGCGCTCGCCCGCGAAGGGCGCCTGCGGGTCGCGGGCGATCTGCTCGAGCTCGGCCAGGAACCAAGGATCGATCTTCGTACGCTCGTGCACCTTCTGCACGCCCGCGTCGCGGCGCAGCAGCTCGAGCACGACCTCGAAGCGGTCCGGGTCGGCGATCTGTGAGCGCGCGAGCAGCTCCTCTTCCGGAACGTCCGCGACCGCGGGCGACTTATCGAGCTCGCGCGCGGAGAGCGCCTTCGCGAACGCCTGCTGGAAGGTGCGCCCGATCGCCATCGTCTCCCCCACGGACTTCATGTGCGTGGACAGGCGCGGGTCCGAGCCGGGGAACTTCTCAAACGCAAAGCGCGGCCACTTCACGACGACGTAGTCGATCGTGGGCTCAAAGCAGGCCGGCGTGACGCCGGTGATGTCGTTGTCGATCTCCTCGAGCAGATAGCCGACCGCGAGGCGCGCGGCGATCTTCGCGATCGGGAAGCCCGTGGCCTTGGAAGCGAGCGCGGAGGAACGCGAGACGCGAGGATTCATCTCGATCACGAGGATCTCCTCGGTCTCGGGGTTCACAGCGAACTGCACGTTCGAACCGCCGGTCTCCACGCCGACCGCGCGGATCACGGTCAAAGCCTGGTCGCGCAGCTGCTGGTAGAGGCGGTCGGTGAGCGTCTGCTGCGGGGCGACCGTGACGGAGTCACCGGTGTGCACGCCCATCGGATCGACGTTCTCGATCGAGCAGACGATCACGACGTTGTCAGCCTTGTCGCGCATCACCTCGAGCTCGAACTCGCCCCAGCCGATCACGGACTCATCGAGCAGGACCTGGCCGATCGGCGAAGCCTCGATCCCCGCGGCGACGATGCGCTCGAAGTCCTGCTCGGTGTAGGCGATGCCGCCGCCGCGCCCGCCGAGCGTGAACGCGGGACGCACGACGGTGGGCAGGCCGACCTCGGCGAGCTGGGCGCGGGCCTGCTCGAGTGAGGTGGCGATCGCGCTGCGCGGCATGCGCAGCCCGGCCTGTTCCATCGCGGTGCGGAACAGCTCGCGGTCCTCGGCGGTGGCGATCGCCTCGTAGTTCGCGCCGATCAGCTCGACGCCGAAGCGCTCTAGCGTGCCGTCGTCGTGCAGCGCCTTGGCGAGGTTCAGCGCGGTCTGCCCGCCGAGCGTGCCGAGCAGCGCATCGGGTCGCTCGCGCTCGATCACCTGCGTGACGGGCCCGGGCAGCAGCGGCTCGATGTACGTGGCCTCAGCGAACTCGGGGTCGGTCATGATCGTGGCGGGGTTCGAGTTCACGAGCACGACCTCGTAGCCCTCCTCGCGCAGCACCTTGCAGGCCTGCACACCCGAGTAGTCGAACTCGGCGGCCTGGCCGATCACGATCGGCCCCGAGCCGAGGATCAGGATCTTCTGGATGTCCTCGCGCTTGGGCACGGGCTACGCGGCCTCCTCAATCCGTGTGAGGAAGCGATCGAACAGGTACAGCGAGTCGTGCGGACCGGGGCCGGCCTCGGGGTGGTACTGGACAGTGCCGCCGGGCACGTCGAGCAGCTCGAGGCCCTCGACCGTGCGGTCGTAAAGGTTGACGTGCGAAAGCTGCGCGGCGCCGAAGTCGGTCTCCCAGCGCACGGGCTCGTCGGAGTCGATCGTGCGCGCGCCACCGGGCCCGAGCGCGGCGAAGCCATGGTTTTGCGAGGTGATCTCGACCTTGCCGGTCTGCAGGTCCTTGACGGGATGGTTCGCGCCGCGGTGGCCGAACGGCAGCTTGAAGGTCTGAAGGCCAACGGCTCGGCAGAGCAGCTGGTGGCCGAGGCAGATCCCCCACACGGGCTTCTTGCCCACGATCCCGCGCACGGTCTCGACCACATAGCCGAGCGCGGCGGGGTCGCCGGGGCCGTTGGCGAGGAACACTGCGTCAGGGTCCTCGGCGAGCAGCTGCTCGGCGCTTGAAGTGCAGGGGTGCAACGAAACGCGCGCGCCGCGCTGCACGAGCTCGTGCACCATCGAGGCCTTGATGCCCGTGTCGATCACGGCGATCCGCGGCCCGGCGCCGGACTCGCCGTGGCGCGTGACTTCCTTGGGCGTGACGACCGCGGCGAGATCCTGCCCCGCCATCGGCGGCTCGGCGGCGATCAGCTCACGCGCCTGCGCCTCGGACACGCTCGCGGGGAACACTCCTCCGCGCATCGCGCCCGCGTCGCGGATGTGGCGCACGAGCGCGCGCGTGTCGATGCCGGAGATCGCGGCGACTCCACAATCGGCGAGCCAGTCGAGCCAGCCGCGCTCGGCGCTGGGCGCGTCCTCGCGGTTGCCTGCCTCGCGCATGATCGCGGCGCGCGCCCAGGGGCGCTCTGACTCCATCGCCTCGGCGCTCGTGCCGTAGTTGCCGATGTGCGGGTAGGTGAAGGCGATGAGCTGCCCCGCGAAGGAAGGGTCGGTCATCGACTCCTGATAGCCGGACATGCCGGTCGTGAACACGACCTCGCCGACCGCGGGCTGCCCCGAGCCGCAGACCTCACCCTCGAAGCGCGTGCCGTCCTCGAGCAGTACGTATCCCCCTCCTCGCGCGGTCACAGGATGAGCTTCTGGACGCTCTTGAACTCTGGCGTGCCGGCGCGCTCGAGCAGCTCGAACAGCGCGCTCTCGACGGTACTGACGACGGCGCCGGCCCGCTCCAGGCGCTCGAGGCCGCGCTCGTAGTCGAGCTCGTGGCGCGATCCGACGGCATCGGCGGGGACGTGCACTTCAACGCCCTTGCCGAGTAGATCGTGGACGGTCTGGCTCACACAGACGTGCGTCTCGATGCCGCAGACGATCGCCTGCTCGCGCTCGCTCAGATCAAAGCCCTCGGCACGGGCCGCGGAGAAGACGGTCTTCTCGATCATCATCTCCTCCCCCTCCTCGATCCCGAGCTCGGGAGCAGTTTTGCCCAACCCCTTCGGGTACTGCTCGGAGACCAAGGCGGGAATCCCGAGAATGCGCGCGGCTGCGAGCAATCGGCGGCAGGACTCGGCGACGTTCGCGAAGGAGGCGTAGGGACGGAAGCCCTCCTGCACGTCGACGACGACGAGCGCGGCACGGTCGCGTTGCAAGAGGGCCATCAGGCGCCCACCACCGAGAAGGCGCGCTCGCGGTAGACGACGCCGCCTTCGCAGACCGTCATCAGCACCTTGCCGCGCAGCTTGCGCCCCGCAAAGCAGCAGTTCTCCGAGCGGCTCTCCCAACCGCGCTCGCCGGCGACCCACTCCGCGTCGAGGTCGATCAGCGTCAAGTTCGCGGGCTCGCCTGGGGCGATCGTGTGGGTGGGCAGGTCGAACAGCGCCGCGCCCGCGGTCAGCCGCTCGACGAGCAGACCGAGCTCGATGATGCCCGGGAGCACGAGGCCCGTGTAGAGCGCGGCGAACGCGGTCTCAAGGCCCGTCGTGCCCATGGGCGCCTGCTCGAAGGGGACTTCCTTCTCCTCGCGGGCGTGCGGCGCGTGGTCGGTGGCGACGCAGTCGATCGTGCCGCTGCGCAGCCCGGCGATCAGCGCCTGGCGGTCTGCCTCGGTCGCGAGCGGCGGGTTCATCTTCATCCGCGTGTCCATCCCGCGCACGTCCTCCTCGGTGAGCAGCAGGTGATGCGGGCTGGCCTCTGTGCTGACCCTGAAGCCCTGGGCCTTCGCGGCGGCGACGGCTTGCACGGAGGCGACGCAGCTGAGGTGCTGGAAGTGCACGCGCGCGTCCTCGTAGCCCGCGAGCGCGGCGTCGCGCGCGACCATCGTGGACTCGGAAATCGTGGGGATCCCGCCGATCCCGAGCGCGGCGCTGACGGCGCCTTCGTGCATGGCCCCGCCGCGCGAGAGCGTGGGGTCCTCCTCGTGCAGCGCGATCACCCCGCCGCACAGCCGCTGGTACTGAAGCGCCTTGCGTAGCATCCCCGCGCTCGTGACGGGCCTACCGTCGTCGGTGAAGCCGACCGCGCCCTGCTGGCGCAGCTCGGCCATCTCGGTGAGCTGCTCGCCTTCAAGTCCGCGCGTGATCGCGGGCACGAAGCCGACGGCGATCCGCGCCTCGCGCGCGGCGGTGTCGCGCAGCGAGCGCAGCAGCGGAGCGGAGTCGAGCACGGGGTCGGTGTTCGGCATCGCGAGAACGCCCGCGTAGCCGCCCGCGGCCGCGGCGCGGGTGCCGGTGTCGAGATCCTCCTTGTGCTCCTGCCCTGGCGTGCGCAAGTGCACGTGAGGATCGAAGAACGCGGGCATGAGGTGGTTACCGCGGCCCTCGACGAGCTCCTCGTTCGGCTCTTGGCTCAGCGCGCCGGGCTCGGCCAGTTCGGCGAGTTGCCCCTCGCGCACACGCACATCACGGCGCGCGTCGATCCCGCTGCGCGGGTCGAGCACGTGGACGTCCCGCAGCAGCAGGTCGGCCGCCTGCAGCGACCCATGGACGAGCGGCTCAGCTGCCATCACGCGGGCTGGGGCGTCGGCGTGGTGGGCGAAGGCTCGACAGGCGCGGGCGTCGAGGGTCCGATGGGCGCTCGCGAGGTGGAGCCCGCGCCAGAGAGCAGCTCGAAGAGCACGGCCATCCGCACGACGACGCCGGCCTCTACCTGCGCAGTAATCACGGCCTGAGGCGAGTCGACCACCTCGCCTGAGAGCTCGACGCCCCGATTGACGGGGCCGGGGTGCATGAGCACCTGGCGCGGGGAGAGGCGTCGACCGTTTACCTGATACCAGGCGGCGTACTCGCGGACCGAGGGCACCCAGGTCTCGTTCATCCGCTCGTTCTGCATCCGTAGCGCGTAGACCACGTCGGCAGAGGGCAACTCGGAAAGGTCAAAGCGCACCTCGCAGCCGAGCGTCTGGATCTCGCGCGGGATCAGCGTTGGCGGGCCAGCGACCGTGACTTTCGCACCCATCCGCTGGAAGGCAACGATGTTCGAGCGTGCGACGCGCGAGTGCGCGACGTCGCCGACGATCCAGATGCTCGCCCCGTCGAGCCTGCCGAGCCGGCTTTTCAGCGTGTACACGTCGAGCAGCGCCTGCGTGGGGTGCTCGCGCTTGCCGTCGCCGGCGTTCACGATCGCGGCGCTACACCATTTGCTCACGAGCTCCGAGGCCCCGGCCCAAGGCGTACGCAGCACGATCGCGTCGGGCTTGTGCGCGCTGAGCGTGAGCACGGTGTCCTTCAGCGACTCGCCCTTCTCGACGCTGGAGCCGCTCGCGGCGAAGTTCACGACGTCGGCGGACAGCCGCTTGGCCGCGAGCTCGAAGCTGCTGCGCGTGCGCGTCGAAGCCTCGTAGAACAGGTTCAGCACCATCCGGCCGCGCAGCGCGGGGACCTTCTTGATCTCACGGTCGGAGACCTCCGCAAAGCGCTCGGCCTGGCTGACGATGCGCTCGATCGTCGATCGGTCGAGATCTTTTATGGATAGGAGATGATTCACGAGCTCCTCCCCTTCCTCTCGCGCCACTCTTTTACTGGGCTCATGCGACCTCCAAGGCGGCCGGGGCGATCGCGACCTGATCGACGCCGTCGAGCTCACGCACGCGAACGTGCACGTGCTCTGCACGGGAGGTCGGCAGGTTCTTACCGACGTAGTCGGGCCTGATCGGCAACTCGCGATGGCCACGATCCGCGAGCACGGCAAGCTGCACGCGCTCGGGGCGCCCGTAGTCGAACAGCGCCTCGATCGCCGCACGGACCGTACGCCCGGTGAAAAGCACGTCATCCACGATCACGATCGTCCGCCCGCTTAGCCCAAAGTCGAGGTGTGAGGCGTGCACGACCGGCGCGTCGGGGCGGCTTGAGACGTCATCACGATAGAAGCCAATGTCAAGATCGCCGAGCGGAATCTCGGCATCGAGCAGATCCTCGAGCACGTCGCGCAGGCGCTGGGCGAGGAAGGCGCCACGGCGGTGGATGCCGACGATCGCGAGACTCGACCCGTCGGGCTCGCGATCGAGCCCACCTAGATCGCCATCGACCAGGCTAAGCCCACCTGGATTGCGCTCGGCTCGCTCAGTGCGCTCCGCCGGATTGCGCTCGGCTATCTCGTGGGCGATGCGCGTCAGCGCTCGCTGGATGTCGTCCTCGCCGAGGACGACCTTCTCACTGCTTTGGTCCAATCTGTTCCTTCCTGGCCTCACGGGACCGGGTTAAAGGATCTTCAGGAATGTATCAAGGGGTTGGGATGCAACTCCTCGGGCGCTTCGTCGGCTTCCTCGCCCTCTCCACCCTGCTGCTCACCCTGTTGCAGCCCGGCGGCGCGCTCGCGCGCCTGACGATCAGACCAGCGCTCGAGCTTTGCTTTGCCGCGCTCGGGGAACGGCACCTCGATCGTGTCGAAGTCGCGCGGGGCCTCGGTTTCGGGGAAGATCGCGCGGGCTTCGTCGCGCACCTGGCCACCCGCGTAACGCGTGGAGATGTGGGTCAGCGCGAGCAGCCTGACCTCGGCGTCGCGCGCGAGCTCGGCGACTTGGCGCGCGGTGCTGTGCGCGGTCTGGCGCGCACGATCGGCCTCCTCGTCGGTGAATGTGGCCTCGTGCACGAGCAAGTCGGCTTGGTGCGCGGCGATCTTCAACGCCTCGCACGGCTCGGTGTCACCGGAGAGCACGATCTTGCGTCCCTCGCGTTCGGGTCCCATCACCTGTTCGGGCTTCACGCCGTTCACGATCTCGCCGCGCTGCAGCCGCCCGAAGTCGGGTCCCGGGGTGACGCCGAGCTGCTCGGCGAGCTTGGCGTCGAGGTGGCCGGGCCTCGGCTGCTCAACGATCGCGTAGCCGAAGGCCGAGGGCGAGCGGTGGCTGACAGGCACCGCGTGGATCGCATAGCCGTCGCGCTTGACCGCTTGGCCCGGTTCGAGCTCGACGATTTTCAGGTCGTAGGGCAAGCGCCCGAAGATGACGTTGCGCATCGCGCTCATCAGCTCGCCGAGGCCGCGGGGACCGTAGACCGCGAGCGGCGCCTCGCGGTCGCGCAGCGCAAAGGACTTGAGCATCCCGGGCAGGCCGAGCCAGTGATCAGCGTGGAAGTGCGTGATGAATACGGCTTCCATGTCGACTAGTCCGACCGAGCGCAACAGTTGGCGCTGGGTGCCTTCGCCGCAGTCGAACAGGATGCGGTCTCCCCCGATGCGTAGCAGAGTCGCGGGCAGGCCGCGACGGGCGCTCGGCACCGAGCCGCCGGTGCCGGCGAAGAACAGGGACAAGTCCATGGGGCTACGGTAGCGGCGAGAGCATGTTCGGGTTGGACCAGAAGATCGCCTCGCTGGCATCAACGAAGCCGCTCGTGGCGCTGGCGGTCGCGCTACTGCTCGGCTTGCGCCACCCCTTCGACCCCGACCACCTGGCGGCGATCGGGGCGATGGCCAGGCAAGGCCGGGCGCGCTCGGCGGCGATCGGCCTGTGCTGGGGCGCCGGGCACGCGACGACGGTGCTGTTGCTCGGCGTGCCCGTGCTGCTGTGGGCCGCGGTGCTGCCCGAGGCTGCCCAGCGCGCGGTGGAGACGTTCATCGGCGTGGTGATCTTCGCGTTAGGCCTGCGGCTGCTCGTTCGTCATGGGCGTGGCGAAAGCCATGCGCACCCGCATCGCAGCCCGGAGAGCCTGCGCGAGGCCTACGCAGTGGGCGTGGTCCACGGCGCGGGCGGCAGCGCCGGGATCGGCCTGCTGATCATCGCGGCGATCCCCGACCTCGGCGTCGCACTCGCGGGGCTGCTCGTATTCGCGATCAGCACGGCGCTCGCGATGAGCGCGGTGGCCGCGGGCCTGGGGCGCGCGCTGCGGCGGGTGCCCGCGGGCGCGGCGGGCGGGTTCGTCTGCGCGTTCGGGGCCTGGTACGTCGCGGCGGCCGCCGTCGGCGCGCCTTATCCGTTCTAGGCCGAGCGCCTCTACACCGTCCGCTGCCCTCGCTGCCCTATAGCTCGGAGTAGCCCCAAAGCTGGATGAGGTCGCGACCCAGGTAGTCGCTCAGCGCGGCGGCGTCGTCCTTGTACTTGCGGCGCAGGCTGGCCATGTACCGCTCGTCGGGGGCTTGGGTCTCCTGGCGCTGGGCATGCGCTTGGGCTTTCAGCAGGCGCTTGCGCATCGCGGGCGAGGTGACCGCCTTGACCGCGGGCTTGAGCTTGCCCGCGAGACCCTTGCCCATGTAGAGCGATCGGGTCAGCTCCTGCACGCGCGGCGAGCGGACCGAGCTCTGTGTCGTGTTGGACCGAAGCGTGCTGAGCTCCGCCTGATCGACCCCGAGGAAGTCGAGGATGCGCCGTAGCGTGGCGTCGTTGTCGGCGCGGTAGTCCTCGTAGATCAGCACGAGGATCTGCTCGGGCGAGAACAGGGCGCGGTAGCGCTCCAGCTGTTCGATGTAGCGCAGGTGCTCGGCGTAGGGCAGGAACTCGGGGCGGGGCGAGTTGCTTGGGATCTTCTGACCGGCCGCGCGCTCGGGATCGAGCTCGATCGCCTTGCGGAAGTCCTTCTCGGTCTCGACGCCCATGCGCAGGAACTGGAGGTGTAGCGAGCGCAGGAAGTCCGCGGGCTCGCGCAGGATCGTGATGATCTTCGCGTCGGGGCGATCTTGCGCGATGCGGCCCGCGGCCGTATGCGACCAGAGGTAGGTCGGCGTGGCCTCGCCCAGGCGCTGGCCGCGCGTCGCGGGCTCGAACAGCGCCTCGTACTCCTCGCGGGTCGGAGGTTTGCGCATGATCTCGGGCACGTAGTAGGAAGGCTCCTTGCGCTCGGGCATGAAGACCTGCGGGTGCTGGCGCAGCATCTCGTGGAGAGCGGTCGTGCCGCACTTCTGGTGGCCAGCGATGAAGAAGTCGGGGAGCGCCATGAGCGCAATCTAGTCGAGGGGTTGACACGGGGCGCGTACTTAGCCGGGCTGCGGGCGGGCTCGGCCCGGAGGCGCGCCCGTAGAATGGGGCTCCCGCGCCCGTAGCTCAGTGGATAGAGCGCTCGCCTCCGGAGCGAGAGGTCGCAAGTTCGAATCTTGCCGGGCGCGTGCCTGTCGGTGTGATGCCAGCCTAAGCCGCCGCGCTGTGCGGAGCACCAGGCGCTGGAAGCGCTTCGAGCAATGTCCGGGGAAGACGAGTGCTCGCGTCCCAAACCTCAATCGCCACGAGCTGGCGGGTCGTCCGGTCGTACTCGCGCAACCCTCCAGGAACCCGCTCGCTCGCTACGTCATCGGACTCGCCGGTTGGGAACCACGCAATGTCCGCGTCGGCGTCGTAGTAGGCGAACATGACCATTCGAGATTAGCGCCCAGACCAGCGCATCAGTTCTCCACTCGCCACGCCGACACGACTCGTATCGTCGTCTCGTCTCTGCCCACCGGATGGTCGTAGATCGCTTCGATCCGAACTCCGAGCGGAGTCATCGCTCGCATGAGCCAATCCGCCCGCCCATCGTTGTCTTCTCGCTCGTCGTGGTTGGCGCGTATCGCCTCCTCAACATCGAACCGATCGAGTCGGCGCTGCGACAGCCGCAATAAAGCGTGATTGGTCCAGATGAACGTCTCGACCGACACAGCCTCAAGGACCGATCCTCGACAACCCTGTTCCCGCAAGCATCGCGTGATCGTATGCCCGGCACCCGCTAGCGGGGTGGTCCGCCCTCGTCTCTTAGCTCTTGGTCTGAGCAGATGTGATCGCCGGAGACTGGATGCCCGAGATGGTGTGGGCCACCGTCAGCCGGGTTATCCCAGCAGTACCAGTACGAATTCGAATACCTAACGTACGAGTTCGAAGTCGAATTCGAAGACGAGACACAGCCGCTCGCTCCCAGCGCAACGCCGCCCAGAGCACACACGAGCGCGAGGCTTGCTCTCCGGCTCAAAGGCGCTGCCGGCAAGGCGTTCTACCACTCGACGCGCACGTCGTAGGCACGCAGTCGATCGTCGGCGGAGATCAACGTCACCCCCCCGATCCTCGCTTGAGCTATCAGCAGGCGATCGAAGGGGTCGCGATGGTGCCAAGGCAAATGCGCCACGGCTTCGGCGTGATCGGGAGAGACGGCGAGCGGCGAGGCACCCGCTTCGAGCAGCAGCTCCGCGAAGCCGTCAGGTGCTTCCAGCTTTTTGAGCGATCGCTTGATCGCAACCTCCCATACGACGGCCGCGCTCAGCAGCACCTCGTTTGACTCCTCGGTGAGCATGCGGTCCGCCCGGCTGCTAAGGCGCAGGTCTTCGTCGAGCAGCCAAAGCGCCGCGTGGGTGTCAGGCAGAAGCCTCATCGGCCCCGAACGCAGCCGCGATGTCGGCCGGCAGCTCATCGAAGTCCTCAGCCATCCGCACGCGACCGCGCCAGATCCCACGGATCGACGCAAGCGAACGCGGCTCCTCGTCGATCGACACAAGCCGAGCGACTGGCCTTCCGTTGCGTTGGATCACGACCTCCTCCCCAGCTTCCACTCGATCGACCAAACGCGAGAAGTGCGTCTTTGCTTCATGCATGCCTACGCGAGCCATAGCTTCATCATACTAGGACTTAGCTAGACTTAGTCCACTCCTGTTCCCGCTCGTTCGAAGGCATGTCCGGGCCCATCTCACTCGCCTCGCCACGCGTCCACGGACTGCGGGCCGACTCATGCCGCGGTGGGCGTTGACCGATGGTTGAACGAGCCTGTTTCAGATCGAACAGCTGCCGCGGAGGCGAGCCCCCTACGCCCTATGCCCAGCCAGACAGCACACCGTGACCTGACCGTCGAGCACGCGGCGGACGCGCTTCTACGTGAGCACCCCGATGCGCTCGTCTGCGCGCTCTCCACCAACGGCCTGATCGTGCCGATCCCCGGCACCCTCGCGCTTTCGGGCCAGCCCGCGATCGAGGGTCGCGCCGTGATTGACAACGTCGTCGCCGCCGACCGCGGCGAGGTCGTCTCGCTGTGGCAGCGCCTGGAGGAGGAGCTCGCCGTCAACGGCAAAGTCCGCATGCTGAACAAGCCCACGCGCTGGGTCACGCTGCATTTCCTCGACCTCCGCGCCGCGCACGGCGTGATGCTCTGCGTGATTTTGCCCAGCGACGAAGAGGCGCCCGAGGGCGAGGACAACGCCGAGGAGGTACCCGCGGCGCCGCGTTTCGCCACGCTGCTGGAGGACGAGGGCGCGAAGGTGATCGAGTGTGATGAGGCCTTCACGCAGATGTTCGGCTACACACCCGAGGAACTAATCGGCAAGTCGGTGCTCGATCAGATCCACCCCGACGACCAGGGCCGCGCCGTCGAGGGCTGGCTCACGACGCTCTCCACCCGCCGCGCTCAGCTGACGCGCTTGCGCCGCCGGCGCAAGGACGGAAGCTACATGTGGGTCGATACCACGCTGCACAACTACCTCGGTCGCGGCGATCGCAACTACGTGCTCGTCGAGCTGATCGATGTCTCCGCGGAGATGGCCGTGCAGGAAGCGCTTGAGGAGCGCGAGGAGCTGCTGCGGCGGCTGACCGACGCGATGCCCGTCGGCTTGATGCAGCTCGACCGCGAGCGTCACGCCGTCTACCACAACGCCCGCCTGCTGCAGATCGTGCAAGCCCCGATCGCGCTTGCCGGAGGCGACGAGGACCCCACGGCGCGCGGCGGTCAAGACGACCCCGCCCCGACCGCCCGCTCGCTGCTGCGCACGCTCACCCGTGAGGGCGTCGCGAGCTTCGAAGCCGCCCTCGGCCATGTGCTCGAGGACGGCGTGGACGAGGATGTCGAAGTCGACATCGTGCTCTCCGGTGGCGAGTGGCGACGCGCGCTCATGAACATCCGGGCGCTGCATCGCCCCACCGGCGAGATCAGCGGCGCGATCACCTCGGTACTCGACGTCACCGACAGCGCCCGCGCACACGAGGAGCTGCAACGACGCGCCACGTTCGACGCGCTCACCGGCTGCTACAACCGCGGCGCGATCCTCGACATGCTCGAACGTGAGCTCGAGCGCGAGGACTCCTCGATCACCGGCGTCGTCTACGTCGACCTCGATCGCTTCAAGCCCGTCAACGATCGCTTCGGTCACGCCGCGGGCGATGAGCTGCTCGCCGCGGTCGCCGAGCGGTTGCGGGCGCTCACACGGCGCGGTGACGGCGTCGGACGACTTGGCGGCGACGAGTTCATCGTGCTACTGCCCGACATTCGCGGCAGCGAGGTCGCCGTGCGCGTCGCCGAGCGCGTGTGCCGCTCGCTCAGCGACCCACTCGATCTGTCGGTCGGCCCCGTGGAGCTAAGCGCGAGCGTTGGTGTCGCCTGTGCCGAAGCCGGCTCGACCACTCCGGATGAGCTCATCAAGCGCGCCGACCACGCGATGTACCGCGCCAAGCAGGAGCGCGACGGCAAGCCCGCGCTCGACGAGGTCGTGCCGCACGCGCACGGCCCGCGCGAGCAGGCGCCCCGCGCGGCCTGACCGGCCGCGGCGCGTCGCGAGCGCGGCGCGCATAAGCTGGGGCGATGCAGGTGAGGGAGCTTGCAAGAGCCGACTGGTCGGCGGTGCTCATGCTGAACCAGGCTTCGGTCCAGGAGCTGAGCCCGCTCGATGAGCAGCGTCTCGCCTTCATCCTCGAGCTCGCTCATCGCAGCTTCGTCGCTGAAAACGAGGGCCAGGTCGCGGCCTTCGCGATCGCAGTCGCCCCCGGGACCGCCTATGACAGCGCAAACTACCACTGGTTCGCAGAGCGCTATGAGAGCTTCCTTTACCTCGACCGGATCGCCGTCGATGCTGCGCACCGCCGGCGCGGGCTCGGCGCGTTGCTTTATGACGCGATGGAGCAGGCCGCGCTCCCGTTTGGGCGCATGGTCTGCGACGTGAACGTCAAGCCCCGCAATGATGCCTCGCTTGCGTTCCATGCCGCGCGTGGCTACGAAGACATCGGCCGCCTACAGCACGGCGACGTGAAGACCGTCGCGCTCATGCGCAAGGAGCTTTCGGCCCGCGCTTAGAGCACCTTTGAGAGGAAAGCTCGCGTGCGCTCGTGCCGCGGGTTATCCAGCACCTGACTTGGCCTGCCGCACTCCACCGCGATGCCGTCATCCATGAACACCACCGTGTCTGCGACCTCGCGCGCGAAGCCCATCTCGTGTGTGACGACCACCATCGTCATCCCCTCGCGCGCGAGCTGCTGCATCGCCGCGAGCACGTCGCCCACTAGCTCCGGGTCGAGCGCCGAGGTCGGCTCGTCGAACAGCATCAGCTTCGGGCGCATCGCCAGCGCTCGCGCGATCGCCACGCGCTGCTGCTGGCCGCCCGAGAGCTGTGACGGGTAGGCATCGAGCTTGTCCTCAAGGCCCACCCGCGCGAGCAGCTCCCGTGCGTGGGCGCGCGCATCCTCCGCGGGCTCGCGCTTAACCCGAATCGGCGCGCACGTCACGTTCTCCTGCGCCGTCATGTGCGGGAAGAGGTTGAAGTGCTGAAAGACCATCCCGATCTCCGCGCGCTTGCGCGCGACCTCCGATTCGCGAAGCTCGTGCAGCTTGCCGCCCTCCTGGCGGTAGCCCACCAGCTCGCCGTCGACCGACAGCCGCCCCGAGTCGATCTTCTCCAGGTGGTTGATGCAGCGCAGAAACGTCGACTTCCCCGATCCCGAAGGGCCGAGCAGGCACAAAACCTCGCCAGGATCGACCGTGAGGTCGATCCCCTTCAAAACTTCAATACGGCCGAAGCGCTTATGCACTGCCTCTGCACTCACCATTGGCTGCACCGCGCTCACCTATTCAGCCCCTCGTGACGCACCGACAGCAGGCCCGTGCGGATGCGCGCCAACAGCCCCACCTGCTGCGTGCGCGCGCCGCGACCGTAGTAGCGCTCCAGGTAGTACTGGCCAACGTAGAGCACGCTCGTGCAGACGATGTACCACACGCTCGCCGCGATCAGTAGAGGGATCGTCTTGAAGTTCACCGAGTAGATCAGTTGCGCCGCGTAGAGCAACTCGGTCACCACGATCACGCTCGCCAGCGAGGAGGTCTTCAGCATCGAGATCGTCTCGTTCCCCGTCGGCGGGATGATCACCCGCATCGCCTGTGGCAGCACGATCCGGCGCATCGTCTGCAGCCGCGTCATCCCCAGCGACTGAGCCGCATCCGACTGGCCCGGATCGACCGAGATAATCCCCGCCCGCACAATCTCCGCCATGTAGGCGCCCTCGTTCAGGCCCAGGCCCAGGATCGCCGCCGCGAACGGTGTGATCAGCGTGTTCGCGTCCGCGTGGATGAACGACGGACCGAACGGGATCCCGAGGTCGATCTTCGGGTACAGCGCCGCGATGTTGTACCAGAACAGCAGCTGCACCAAGACCGGCGTTCCGCGGAAGAACCAGATGTAGAACGAGCTCGCGCCCGAGACCAGCCAGTTCGGCGACAGACGCATCACGGCGAGCACCACGCCTAGCGCGATGCCGATCGCCATCGCGATCACCGTCAGCTCGATCGTGATCCGCAACCCGTGCAGGATGCGCCCGTCGAACAGGTATTCCCCGACGACGTCCCACTGGAAGTTCGGGTTATCGACGACCGAGCGAACCAGCGCGACCGCGACGATCACCACGATCGCCGCCGCCACCCAGCGCCCCGGGCGCCTGACCGGTACCGCGCGGATGTCCTCGGGCCCGCCGGCCGCTTCGGGAGTTGGTGACGCCGAGGACACCTACCGCTCGATCATCCGTGCTTTACGCGACCGTCCAGCCGCTAGCCGATCGCGCCGTTGACCCTTGCTTCTTTGATCGCCCCCGACTGCAGACCCCACTTGTCGAGGATCTTCCCGTAGGTCCCATCTTCGATCAGCGCCTTCACCGCGCCGAGCACCGGCTGAGTCATGCCGCTCTTCTTCGGGATCGCGATCCCGTAGGGCGCGACTTCGTACTCCTTGCCGATCAGCTTGAAGCCGCCTTCGGACCTTTTCACTTGGTAGTCCGCGACCGGCGAGTCGGCCATGCCCACCTCGGCGCGACCGCTCGAGACCGCGAGGTTCACCGCGTTCTGGCCCGGGAAGCTGAGCGTCGTCACCGACTTCTTGCCTTCTTTTGTACACGCCTTGCTCTGCTTTTCAGCTTCTTCCTGCTCGACCGTGCCCTTCTCAGCAGCGACTGTCTTGCCGCACAGGTCCGTGACCGTCGTCACGCCCGGGTTCGCCGAGCTCTTCGCGTAAAAGGATAT
>Ga0335073_10000655_pt1 | contig 45075 bp, 44 predicted proteins | sample Lox_Sample_22_FD_207093 | JGI IMG/M metagenome (GOLD analysis project Ga0335073, IMG submission 207093) | Soil microbial communities from Loxahatchee National Wildlife Refuge, Florida, United States - Lox_Sample_2.2 | ecosystem: Environmental > Terrestrial > Soil > Wetlands | place: USA...
GCAAGACCACGCTCCTGCGCGCGATCGCGGATCTCGAGACCCCGACAAGCGGCTCGATCCGCGTCAACGGCATGAGCCCGCGCGAGGCGCGCGCCAGCCGCGCCTACGGCTATGTATTCCAGGCCCCTGCGCTCTATCCCTGGCGCACCGTCGCCCGCAATATCGCGCTGCCGCTCGAAATCATGGGCTTCGAGAGGAGCGAACGCGAGGCGCGGGTCACCAAGGGGCTCGAACTCGTCAATCTTTCCGGGTTCGGCAACAAATATCCCTGGCAGTTGTCGGGCGGCATGCAGCAGCGCGCGTCGATCGCACGGGCGCTGTCGTTCGACCCCGACCTTCTGCTCATGGACGAGCCGTTCGGAGCCTTGGACGAAATCGTGCGCGACATGCTGAACCAGCAGTTGCTGCGCCTGTGGGAGGTGACGGGCAAGACGGTGCTGTTCGTGACCCACTCGATTCCGGAGGCGGTCTTCCTGTCGACCCACATCGTCGTCATGTCGCCCCGGCCGGGCCGGATCATCGACGTCATCGCCTGCGACTTTCCCCGCGACCGGGCGCTCGACGTCCGAGAAACGCCGGAGTTCATGGCCGTCGCGAATCGCGTCAGGCATGGTCTACGCGAGGGGCATTCCTATGACGGGTAGGGTCATCGCATCCCCTCATCCGGCCGACTTTCGTCGGCCACCTTCTCCCAAGGGGAGAAGGGAGGAAGCGCACCCCTTCTCCCCTCGGGAGAAGGCGGCCGGGAGGGCCGGATGAGGGCGATGAAATCCGCGCTCCCCATCGCGGCGGTCGTCCTCGGACTGATTGCTGTCTGGTATCTCGCCGCCGCGGTCGTGAACGCGCCGTTGCAGCGCGACCTCTTCGCCAACGCGGGCCGGGCCGACTATTCGACTCAAGACCTGATCGGCGCGTCGCTCAACATGGAGCGGCCGAAGCTGCCTGCCCCGCATCAGGTGGCGGCCGAACTCTACAAGCTCGTCTTCGCCACCGCGCCGACCTCGAAGCGCAGCCTGGTCTACCACGGCTCGATTACGCTCGAAGAGACGCTGGTCGGTTTCGCGATCGGCGCTGCGCTCGGCATTGGCCTCGCCGTTCTCATCGTCTCCGTGCGCTGGCTCGACCGCTCGCTGACGCCATGGCTCGTCGCGTCGCAGACCGTGCCGATCATCGCGCTCGCGCCGATGATCGTCGTCATCCTCAATCAGTTCGACATCACCGGCGTTGCGCCCAAGGCGGCGATCGCGGCCTATCTTTCGTTCTTCCCGATCACGGTCGGGATGGTGAAGGGCTTCCGCTCGCCCGATCCGCTTCAGCTCGACCTCATGCGCACTTATTCGGCGACCCGGGCGCAGACCTTCATGAAGCTGAGAGCACCCGCCTCGACGCCGTTCTTCTTCGCCAGCATGAAGATCGGCGCCGCCGCGGCGCTGGTTGGAGCGGTGGTTGCCGAAGTGACTAAGAGCGAAGACGGAGGCCTGGGCGCGCGGTTGCTCGCCGGCTCCTATTATGGACAGACCGTTCAGATCTGGGCGGCGCTGTTCGCCGCCGCGGCGCTTTCGGCGACGCTCGTCGGACTGATCGGCGCCGTCGGCCGGCGGACCGAGCGCCGCATGGGGCTTGTCCAATGAGCCGCCGCCTTGCCGACCTGATCCCTCCGCTTCTCTTCGGGCTTGCGGTGCTGGCGATCTGGGAGGCGGGCGTCCGGCTCCTCGGCGTGCCGGCGATCATCCTGCCGCCGCCGTCGGCGATCGCGGTCCGGCTCGCGACCTCGGTCCCCACGCTCGCCGCCGATTTCCGCCAGACCATCCAGGGCGTGCTTGCCGGCTACGCGATCGGCTCGTTGGCCGGATTTGCGGTCGCGATCCTGATCGACCGGTCGCAATTCCTGCAACGCGGCCTCATGCCGATCGGCAACCTGGTTTCGGCGCTGCCGATCGTCGGCATCGCCCCGATCATGGTGATGTGGTTCGGCTTCGACTGGCAGTCGAAGGCGGCGGTGGTGGTCGTGATGACCTTCTTCCCGATGCTGGTCAACACGATCGCGGGGCTCGCGAGCGCGGGCGCGATGGAACGCGACCTTATGAAGACCTACGGCGCCGACTATTGGCAGACCCTGCTCGCGCTGCGTCTGCCGGCGGCGATGCCGTTCATTTTCAACGCGCTCAAGATCAATACGACGCTGGCGATGATCGGCGCGATCGTCGCCGAGTTCTTCGGCACGCCGACGGTCGGGATGGGCTTTCGCATCTCGACCGAGGTCGGCCATCTCAGCATCGACATGGTGTGGGCGACGATCGTCGTCGCGGCGCTGACCGGTTCGCTGTTCTACGCGCTCGTCGCCGGCATCGAGCGCCGGATGACGTTCTGGCATGCCTCCTATCGCGTCAAGGAGGCTTGAGCTTCTCGCCGCGGTCCTGTCATACTCGCGGCGACAGGGAAATGTGGTTCAACCGGAGGGAGAAAAATGAAACCGATCATGTTCGCATTGGCTGGCGTCGCGGCGATCGCGGCGGCGGCGACCGCGCAGGCGGCCGACAAGGTCACCCTGCAATTGAAATGGGTCACCCAGGCCCAGTTCGCCGGCTATTACGTGGCCAAGGACAAGGGCTTCTACAAGGACGAAGGGCTCGACGTGACCATCAAGCCGGGCGGCCCGGACATCGCGCCAGAACAGGTGCTGGCGGGCGGCGGCGCCGACGTCGTCGTCGACTGGATGCCGGCGGCGCTGGCGGCGCGCGAGAAGGGCGCGCCGATGGTCAACATCGCCCAACCGTTCAAGCATTCGGGCCTCGAGCTCACCTGCCGCGCCGACACCGGCATCAAGACCCCGGCCGACCTCAAGGGCCGCACGCTCGGCGTGTGGTTCTATGGCAACGAATATCCATTCCTCAACTGGATGGGCAAGCTCGGCCTGAAGACCGACGGCTCGCCGGGCGGCGTCAAGGTGCTCAAGCAGGGCTTCAACGTCGACCCGCTCCTGCAGAAGCAGGCCGACTGCATCTCGACCATGACCTATAACGAATATTGGCAGGTCATCGACGCCGGCTACAAGCCCGATCAGCTCGTCGTGTTCAAATACGAGGACGAGGGCGTGGCGACGCTCGAGGACGGCCTCTACGTCATGGAGGACAAGCTCAAGGACCCGGCCTTCGTCGACAAGATGGCCCGCTTCGTCAAGGCGTCGATGAAGGGCTGGGAATACGCCCGCGCGCATCCCGAGGAAGCGGTCAAGATCGTGCTCGACAACGACACGACCGGCGCCCAGACCGAGCACCACCAGGCGCAGATGCTGGGCGAGATCAACAGGCTGACCCAGGGCTCCGACGGCCGTCTCGACGTCGCCGACTATCAGCGCACGGTGAAGACGCTTTTGACCGGCGGCTCGGACCCGGTCATCTCGAAAGAGCCGACCGGCGCCTACACGACCGTCATCACCGACAAGGCGCTCGGCAAGTAACGCGCCTGAGTAGCGGACGCCCCGTTCCTTCCGGGACGGGGCGCTTCGCGCGGCGTCCCAGTCAGAACTCCACCGCCTCGCCGAGAGCCTGCGCGGTGAGGCGTTCGCAATGCGCGTCCGCGGCGAATTGCGCCGAAGCGCCCCGCACCAGATCGTGAACGAAGCCCAGCTTCTCGACCACCGCCGGGGCAAGGACAAACGGGTAGAGGTCGGGTCGGCCCATCGCCCGATTGACGCTGTTCATTGCGACGACGAAAGGCGCCCAGGCGTCGATGATCTCATCGATCGAGCCTGCGACCTAGGGATCGAAGTCGAGCCTGGCGGAGTGTGCGCCGTCCTTGTCGATCGCCGGCTTGATTCTGAGACCGAAGGCGCTCGCCGTTTCGAGCGTGTCGACGACATGGAGATAGTGCGCCCAGATCTCGGCGAAATCCTCCCAAGGGTGGGACGTCGCATAAGCCGAAACGAACCGCTCCGCCCAGTCCGCCGCCACGCCTTCAACGTAGTGGCGCTGGAGCGCGGCTTCGTAGTCCTGCGAATCGTCGCCGAACGCCGCCCGGCATTGCTCGAGCCGGCCGCCGTCGCGAACAAGCAGATCCCAATAGTGATGGCCGACCTCATGCCGGAAGTGGCCGAGCAGGCTGCGATAGGGCTCGGCCAGTTCCGCGCGGCGCTTCTCGATCTCGGCGCTATCGGCTTCGGCGAGGGCGATCGTCACCACGCCGTCGTCATGGCCGGTCATCACCTTGGGCCCAAACGGCTGGGGCGGATCGGCGAGGAATTCGAACGCCAGACCATGGCTCGGATCCTCGGCGCGGGTCGCGAGCGGCAGCTTCCAACGCAGCAGGCCGTAGAACAGCCTGTGCTTGGCGAGTTCGATATCCCGCCAGGCGGCGAGATGCGACGGTCGCGAGATGTCGGGAATTGTCGCGTTGTGCCGGCAGGCGACGCAGAGCCGCTCCTGGCCGCCGGCGGCGGTCAGCCAGTTGCAGACGTCATGGTCGGCGTTGGCGCAGAAACGGCGCGGCCCGCTTTTCCCCGCCAAAGGCTTCCACTCGTCGCCGCCGGCAGGCTCGAGGGCGGCCATGATCTCGAGCTCCGGGACATAGCCGAGCCGATGGCCGCAGCGGCCGCAGGTCCGATTCTCGAAGTAAATGATGTTGTCGCAGGCCTGGCACCGGAACAATTTCATCGTGCGATTCCAGAGTGCTGAGCGCCCGAAACGCATGGAGGCGTGAAATCGTTCCCATGGGTCGGAGGCCGGGGTTAAGATCGGGTTTGGACCGCGGGTCTTCTCCTGCCAAAAAGGAGACCCTCAATCAAGGCGCCAGGCCCTATCGGAGTCGAGCAATGCGGGTGAAGCTGTTTTCCCAGGGGGTGACCACGCCGATCCAGTCGCTGGAGAACGACATCAACGAGTTCCTGGAATCGCAGCGGCCGCATGTCACTTATGTGAGCGTAACCTCGAGCGACGTCGAGAGGGTGGCTTCGGTCTGGTACGAAGAGCCGCATCATCAGACCGTTGAGCAAACAATGGCGGAGCTTGAGGAACTGGCCGAACAGCCCGGAGCCGAAGGCAATCTGGCCTGAGGCCGTGGCCGGCTCCCCTCTTGGGGAGGGGGTCGGGGCGAGGGCATCAGCGCGCCGCCGCCCGCTTGACGACTGCCTTCGCGTCGATACCTGCGAGCGCGCCATATTGATGCGCGCCGCGGCTCTCGATGCGTGACCGGCAGAAGGCTTGGGCGACGGGCGATCCCGCGCGAATGAGCGCCGCCGCCTCGAGCCCGACGGCGAGCCGGTCGCAGACATCGCGGGCGCGGGCGTCGAAATCAGCGAGGTTCAGCGCATCGTCCCTGAGCCCGGCGACATGGGCGTCGAGCGCGGCGCTTTCGCCCTTCACCGCGGCGACCTCGGCAAAATAGGCTTCGAGCGTCTGCGGCGTGCGCTGGATCGCCCGCGCGATGTCGAGGCACTGGACGTTGCCGCTCCCCTCCCAGATCGCGTTGACCGGCGCTTCGCGATAGAGGCGCGGCATCGGGCTATCCTCCATCACTCCCGAGCCGCCCAGACATTCGAGCGCCTCATAGGCGTGGGCCGGCGTCCGCTTGCAGATCCAGTATTTGCCGATCGCGGCGCCGATCCTGACGAGCGCGTCCTCATGGCTGTCGTCGCGATGATCGAGCGCGCGGGCGATGCGCATGGTCAGCGTCAGCGCCGCCTCGGCCTCGATCGCGAGGTCCGCCAGCACCGCGGTCATGATCGGCTGGTCGATCAGCAACGCACCGAACGCCTTGCGCTGTCGGCAATGGTCGATTGCCTGCGAAACCGCCATACGCATGCCAGCGGAGGAGCCGATCATGCAGTCGAAGCGGGTCATGGCGACCATCTCGATGATCGTCGCCACGCCCCGGCCCTCCGGTCCGACCATCCAGCCGAGCGCGCCGCGCAGCTCCGTCTCGCTCGACGCGTTGGAGACGTTGCCCATCTTACGCTTGAGGCGGATGATCTGCAGGGGGTTCTTGGTTCCGTCGGGGCGCCAGCGCGGCACGAGAAAACACGACAAGCCGCCCGGCGCCTGCGCCAGCACAAGGAAGGCGTCGCACATCGGAGCCGAGACGAAGAACTTGTGGCCGACGAGCTCGTAAGCCTGGCCTCCGCCCTCGGCCCCGACCGGAATGGCGCGCGTCGTGTTGGCGCGCACGTCCGAGCCGCCTTGCTTCTCTGTCATCGCCATGCCGATCGTCACGCCATGCTTCTGATCGGCCGGCACGTTGCGCGGGTCGTAGACCCGCGCCTGCACCTTCGGCAGCCATTCGGCGGCGAGATCGGGCTCGAGTTTGAGGCAGGGCGTGGCGGCGAAAGTCATGGTGATCGGGCAGCCATGGCCGGCCTCGACCTCGGTTTGCATGTAGGATCGCGCCGCGCGCGCCACATGCGCGCCCTCGCTGGGGTCGGTCCAAGGCGAGGAATGAAGGCCGTCCTCGATCGAGGTCCTCATCAGCGCATGGTAGGAGGGATGGTAGCGGACGAGATCGATGCGGCGCCCGTAGCGGTCGTGGGTGTCGAGTTCGGGCGGGTTCCTGTTCGCGAGCGTCCCGAGCTCGAGAAACTCGCTCGAGCCGGCGCGGGCGCCGAACGCCTCGAGCTCCTTCGCCGCCCAGGCCGCGCCCTCGCGCCCGACCGCCTCCTTCAGCGCCAGGTCGGAATCGTAAAGGTTGAAGTCGGCAAGTTCGACCGGCTGGTTGAAGACCTCGTGGGTCGCGGCGCCGTAGGGGTCGAGGGCGAAGCGGAAATTGTCCTGTCGATCCTTGAGAGCGCCCATGACGGCCATTTCCCTTTTTTAAGAGAGGTTACACCCGCGACGGCGATGAGCAAAGAATAGCGGTCTATCGTCGGCATTGACCCCGCGCGCATGCTAACCGTTCACCCGCCGAATCACTAACCGGAAACCCCGTGCCCGCCATCTCATTCGACCGCCGTCTGATCCCCGTCCGCCCCGACCTCGCGGCAGAGCATCTGCGCGGCATCGTCGACGCGCTTCGATATGCGATTGGGCAAGCAAAGCGGGTTGGCGCCGCCAGCGCGCCGCTCAGACGCGCGCCGCAAGCCGACGCCCCGCTCGAGACGGAGGCGCTCCACGGCGAGAGGGTCATGGTTTTCGATGAGAGCGAAGGCTGGGCGTGGGTTCAGCTCGATCGTGACAAATACGTCGGCTATCTGCCGGGCGCGGCGCTCGCGGCGCCGTCCGAGCCGACCCACCGCGTCGCCGCGTTACGAACGCATGCCTATCCCGGCCCCAGCATCAAGCTCGCGCCGCAAATGGCCCTCTCGCTCGGGGCGCGGCTTGCGATTGTCGGCCATGAGGGCGATTTCGCAGTCTCGTCGGATGGGCTCTATGTCTGGGCGCGCCATCTCGCCGCGTGCGTTTGGCGCGAGGCGGACTATGTGGCGGTCGCCGAGCGCTTTCTCGAGACGCCCTATCTCTGGGGCGGACGGACGTCGGAGGGGATCGACTGCTCGGGCCTTGTCCAGACGGCGCTCGCCGCGGCGGGCGTCGAGGCGCCGCGCGACAGCGACATGCAGGAAGCCGCACTCGGCGAGCCGATCGCCGTCGACGATCCTCGGGCGCCGCTTGAGCGCGGCGATCTCGTGTTTTGGCAGGGCCACGTCGGGATCATGCGCGATCCCGTGACGCTATTGCACGCCAACGGGTGGCACATGAAGGTGGTGAGCGAACCGCTCAGGCAAGCGCGCGACCGAATCGCCGGCCAAGGCGGCGGCAAACTGACAAGCGCGAGGAGGCTGTGATTTGACCCCCCTCTCCCCGCCTGCGGGGAGAGGGTGGGGCGAGGGGCTGGGCAACCGATCGAGATCGGCGCGGCCCCTCATCCGGCGCCATAGCCCGTCTTCAGACGGGCGTTCTTCTGAACGCCCTATCGCGCCACCTTCTCCCCGCACACGGGGAGAAGGGATTTGCGCCCTACTTCTTGCCGCCGATGCTGAGACCGCCGAAGCGGGTGTTGAAGCGCGACAATCGGCCGCCGCGGTCGACCAGCTGCTGCGACCCGCCGGTCCAGGCCGGGTGGGTGTGCGGGTCGATGTCTAGATGGAGCGTCGCGCCCTCCTCGCCCCAGGTAGAGCGGGTCGTGTACTCGACGCCGTTGGTCATCACGACCTTGATCATGTGATAGTTGGGGTGAATGTCGGGCTTCATCGTCGCGGGTCTCAGGAAAAAGCGCCTCGGGCAAAAACGAGCAAAGAGCCGTCGGTAGTCCGGCGGCTCTTTCGGTTGACGGTCCTATAACGCGGCGGGGACGCCCGCGCAAGGCACAACAAACACGCGGCGGTCATTCGCCCGGCCGCCTTGATTTAGGCGGAAAAGAGGTCCGTAAAGCCGCGGGATTTGCTTCGGGAGCCGCTCACGAAAATGCCGTCCCCCGCCGACGCCGGATCGAAGACGTCCCGCGCTTCGCTCGGCGCGCTGAGGCCGCTTGCGCCTTACGCCTTGGTCCATCGCGTCCGGATCGGGCTCGCGCTCGTCGCGATCACCGTCGCGTCGGCCGCAACCCTGGTGGTGCCGGTCGCGGTCCGCCGGATGATCGACTTCGGCTTTTCCGCCGACAACGCCGGCCTCATCCACGCTTACTTCCTGGCCTTGATCGGGGTTGTCGCAGTGCTCGCGCTCGCCTCGGGCGCCCGATACTACCTCGTGATGACGCTGGGCGAAGGGGTGGTCGCCGACCTTCGGGCCGACCTTTTCACCCATCTGACCCGGCTCGATCCAAGCTTCTTCGACGCCGAGAAGACCGGCGACATCGCCTCGCGCCTCTCCGCCGACACGACCCAGCTCAAGGCGACCTTCGGCTCCTCGGCGTCACTCGCGCTGCGCAACCTCTTCCTGTTCGTCGGCGCGATCGCGATGATGGTGGTCACGAGCCCCAAGCTGTCCGCCTTCGTGCTCGCCGCCATCCCCGTCATCGTACTGCCCCTCTATGCGGCCGGACGCTCGGTCAGGCAGCGTTCCCGCCGCGCCCAGGACAGGCTTGCCGAAGCGACCGCCTTCGCGACCGAAAGCCTGTCAGCGGTGCGCGTCATGCAGTCGTTCGTCGCCGAATCCTTCACCGCCGGCCGCTATCGCGACGCCGCTTATGGCGCCTATGAGGCGGCGCGGGCGATGAGCGAGGCGCGCGCCTTCGTCACCGCGGCCGCCATCTTCCTCGCCTTCGGCAGCGTCGTCGTCGTGCTGTGGCTCGGCGCGCAGGATGTGATCGCTCACCGGATGACCGCGGGCGCGCTGTCGCAGTTCGTCCTTTTCGCCGTGTTCGCCGCCGGCGCGCTCGGCCAATTGTCGGAAGTGTGGAACGAAGTGTCGCAGGCGGCGGGGGCGGCCGCGCGAATCGGCGAGATCATGGCGGTCAAGCCGCGCATCGCAGCGCCGCTTAGGCCCGCGGCTCTGCCCAAGCCCGCCCGCGGCGAACTCGCCTTCCGGCACGTCTCTTTCGCCTATCCCGGGCGCGAGGACGGCGCGGTGTTGCGCGATGTGAGCTTCCGCGTCGCGCCGGGCGAGGTCGTCGCCATCGTCGGGCCGTCGGGCGCGGGGAAATCGACCCTGTTCCAGCTGGCGCTGAGGTTTTACGATCCTTTGAGCGGCGAGGTCGCGCTCGACGGCGTCGACATTGCGACGCTCGATCCGGCGGACTTGCGCGCCGAGATCGCGCTCGTGCCGCAGGACGCCTTCATCTTTGGCGCAAGCGTCGCCGACAACATCGCCTATGGCGCGCCCGGCGCGACGCGCGAGGCGGTCGTGGCGGCGGCCAAGCAGGCGGCCGCGGATGGATTCATCGCCGCCCTGCCCGACGGCTACGACACGGCTCTCGGCGAGCGCGGCGTCACGCTGTCGGGGGGCGAGCGCCAGCGCATCGCCATCGCCCGCGCGATCCTCAAGGATGCGCCGGCGCTGCTTCTGGACGAGGCGACCTCGGCCCTCGACGCCGAAAGCGAGACCCTGGTCCAGCGCGCGCTCGAGGCGCTGATGAAGGGCCGGACCACGCTCGTGATCGCGCATAGGCTGGCGACGATCGTCAACGCCCACCGCATTCTGGTCCTCGAGGCCGGATGCGTGGTCGAGGAGGGGACGCACGCTTCGCTGATGGCGGCGGGCGGCCTCTACGCCCGGCTGGCGCGGCTGCAATTCGAGACCGGCGCAGCTCCGCTGACCGCCGTCGCCGAGGCGGTGAAGTAGAGGCGGCCGCTCCCTTCTCTCGCTGAGCTTGTCGAAGCGTCGGGAGAAGGGAATACGGTGGGAATACGGGGAATACGGGGACACTTGCATATTTCCCCATTTATTTTAGGCTGATGGACTATTTAGCCAATGCGTTATCAATATCCCCCTTTCTTCAGTCCCCGGGGTCTGGCGAATTAATTGGTGAAATATGCCTCTGTCACCGTTTTGGGCACCGTTTTCGTGTCCGTTTTCAACCATTTGAACCGCCGGGACTTAGGTGAGAACGGGAGAAGGCGGCGGACGCCTCGAAAAGCTTTCGCCTCAACAAAAAAGCGACATTTTCTTCCTATTTCCGGAAACAGGTGCTGTGCTCCGTCTTTTCAGAACAGCGCCAACCGCGGCGGAAAGGACAGGCGGACATGGACAAGGCGCACATGGACAATCCAACGCGACTGGCGCGGCCCAAGCTCAATCCCTACACAAGGGTGCTCAGGCGCGAGCGCATCTTCTCCCGCCTGCAGCTCGGCGCGTCGTGCGCGGACATCGCGCGCGAGGAAGGGTTGAGCGAGCAGCGGGTGCGAAAGATCGTCGCCGACGCGCTCAAGCGGCAGCAGCTCGACGACCCGCCCGATCACGCGCTGCTTCAGCTCTTCCGCCTCGAAGGGGCGCATACCCTCGCAGCGGAAGCGGTCGCCGCTGGCGACCTCAAGGCGATCGCGCCGTATCTGCAGGTTCTCGACCGGATCGACCGCTACCGCAAGGCGGGCGCGAGGAAAGAAGTCTACGACGCCGCCGCGCGGGAAGACTGTTCGCCAAGCTGAACCGCATCGTCGCGCAGATCGAGGCCGAAGCCCGCAAAGCGCCGAGAGGAGCCGCCGCCGAGCCTCCTCCGCGGAATGCGCAGACGCAGCCCGATTCCGAGGTAAGGTCTTGAAAAACAAGGATGTTGAATTTGGATTTCGTTGCGCCGGCTTTTGATTTCGTTGCACTTGGCTTGCATTTCGTTGCGCTGGCTTTGGGAATCATTGCGCCGTGCTTGGAAATCGTTGCGCCGTGGCTGAAAATCGCTAATCGCCGCCGCCTGTACGCGTTTCAACCCACGCGCCCATTCGTTGAACCTTGCGCCGCCAGCCTTCGACCGACACGTCGCCCATCAGGTCTTGGACGAACCCCCAGGCCGCGTCCAGCCGCTCGCTCGCCTCCGACGACAACCCCTCGCCAAGTTCAAATCTCTCGCCGCGGATCAAGAGCGTGAACGCCGGCGGCGGCGGACGGCCAAGCGCCCGCGCATAGACGTCGAGCACGGCTTCGGGCGCTAGGGCGTGGGTCGTCGGCGTCGCGACGAGAGCGGGCTTGATTTCGGCAAAGGTGAACGGCGCAGGCGTGTCCTTGCCGGCGTCGAGAAAGAGCGCGAGGTCGGCACCCTCGAGATCGAGCGCGTGCTCGATCTGCAATTGGAAGTCCTCGATCGCGAGCGCGTCCGGCCAGGCAGCCTGCGTCACGCGCTGAAGCAGGAGCGGTCCGAGCCCGTCGTCGCCGCGTGCGTCATTGCCCCAGCCGAAGACGACGAGCCGCAAGCTCAGCCCTTGCGGAGGCGCGAGACGAGCGAGCCGTCGGCGTCGACAAGGTCGACCTCGAGCGGCATCTGGCCGAGCGCATGAGTCGCGCAGGAGAGGCACGGGTCGTAGGCGCGGATGGCGACCTCGATGTGGTTCAGGAGTCCCTCGGTAAGCTCGCGCCCCGAGAGGAAGCGCGCCGCGACGGCGCGGATCGACTCGTTCATCACCTGGTTGTTGTTGGTGGTCGAGACGATCAGGTTGCAATAAGTCACGAGATCGTCGTCGCCGGCGCGATAGTGGTGGAAGAGCGTCCCCCGCGGCGCCTCGATTACGCCGACCGCCTCGCCACGCCGCGGACCTTTGTCGGCCATGAGGTCGGTTCCCACGATATCGGGATCGTCGAGCAACTCGCGCGCCATTTCGGCCGCATGCAGCATCTCGATCATGCGCGCCCAATGATACATGAGCGCGCCATGCAGCGGCTTGCCGCCGTCGACGCTCAGGAACTTGCGGCGCTCGGCTTCGGCGAGCGGCGTGGGCATCACGTCGCAAACCTGCACCCGCGCCAACGGCCCGACGCGATACCATCCCTTGTCCGCGCCAAGCGTCCTGATGTGCGGGAACTTCATGTAGCTCCAGTTCTTGATGTCTTCCTGAAGAACGCTTTGGTAGGTCGCGTAGTCGACATGGTCGAAGATCGGCCCGCCGTCGGCGCCCCGCGCCCTCAAGGCCCCGTGATAGAAATCGAGCGCGCCGCGCCTGTCGACGAGGCCCATCATGTTGGCGCGCGATTCGCCAAACGTCTTGTAAAAGCTCGGATTGGTCTCGTGCAGCTTGATGACAAGGCCGACCGCCTCACCGCTCCAATCGACGATCTCGTCAATGGCGGAGCGCATCGAATCGCGATCGCTGACGCTCAGCGCCTTGTTCATGCCGCCAGGGATGACGCCCGTGCCGTGGATGCGCTTTCCCGCGATGTGACGAATCACTTCCTGCCCGAATTTGCGCGTCAGCACGCCGCGCTTGGCGAGGTCGGGGAACGCCGCCGCCACTCCGATGATGTTGCGTTTGGCGACTTCGCTCTCGAAGCCGAACAGCAGGTCCGGCGAGGCGAGATGAAAGAAGTGCAGCGCGTGCGACTGCACGATCTGGCCATAATGCAAGAGTCGGCGCAGCTTCTCGGCCGTCGGCGTGAGCGGCCCAAAGCCGGCGATGAGGTCCATCGCCTTGGTTGCCGCGATGAGGTGGCTGACCGGGCAGATGCCGCAGAGACGCTGGACCGCGACTGGAACCTCCCAGTACGGCCGGCCACGGATGAAGATTTCGAAACCGCGAAACTCGACAATGTGGAGCCGGACCTGATGGACGCGATTCTCGTCGTCGAGCAGGATCGTCACCTTGCCATGGCCTTCGACGCGTGTGACGGGCTCGATGGCGACGCGGCGAAGCTTGTGGGGGGATTGGGCGGTTTCGAGGTTGAGCATGCGGCGCTCTCAATCGTAATGCAGGAGTTCATGATCGAGACGCGGCATGCGTCCCAGGATCAGATCGTTGAGATATTTCCAGATCGCTTCGGCCGAGGGCGGACAGCCGGGAATGAAATAGTCGACGCGGACGATTTCGTTGACCGGGTAGACCTTGTCGAACAGAAGCGGCAGCTCCGGATCGCTCGGGACGTGCGACCGGACGTCGTCTGCGTCGCGATAAACTTCGTCGAGAATATCGCCGACGTCGAGACGGTTGCGCATCGCCGGCAGGCCGCCGTTGATCGCGCAGGCGCCGACGGCGACCAAGATCTTGGCGTTGGCGCGCAGTTCGCGCAGCACATGAATGTTCTCGGCGTTACACACGCCCCCCTCAATCAGGGCGATGTCGCAGGGACCGCAATGTTTGATGTCGGTCAGAGGCGAGCGGTCGAAATCGGCGATCTTGGCGAGATCGAAAATGCGCTCGTCGATATCGAGCAACGACATGTGGCAGCCAAAGCAGCCGGCCAGCGAAGTCGTGGCCAGGCGCACCTTGGGCAGCGCAGAAGCTTCGGCGTGCGCGCTCACTTCTCTCCTCCCACGGCGCAGCGCGTCGCTTCCTCGCTGATCGGCTCGAGGTCATAGAGCCGTTCGCCGATCGGCGTCGAAAAGCCGACACGCTTGATGAGAATGGCGCCGACCGGACACACATGCGCAGCCTTGTCGGCCGCCGAAAAGTTCGTGTCGCCGAGCTTGCCGGTCGGCGAGTTGACAATGATGTGCGAAGCCATGCCCCGGCCGGCGAGCGCAAAGACGGACTTGCCGTCGATGTCGCGGCTCGCCCGAACGCAAAGCTCGCATTGGATGCAGCGATTGAAGTCGAGCAGCACGTCGGGGTGGGAAGCGTCTACAGGGCGGCGCGGGTAGAACTCGACGAAATGCGGCGTCATCATCTCGCTGTCGTAGGCGAGCGCCTGCAACTGGCAGTTCCCGCTCTTCTCGCAGCCGGGGCAGAAATGATTGCCTTCGACGAACAGCATTTGCACCAGCGTGCGCCGGTAAGCGTGCAGGTCGGGGGTGTCGACCTCGACCTCCTGGCCCGCGGCCGCTTTCATCGTGCAAGCCGAAGCATTGCGGCCATTGACGACGACGCTGCACAATTTGCAGCTGCCATGAGGCTCGAATTCCGGATGATGGCAGAGATGCGGTATGTAGACTCCCGCGGAAAGGGCTGCCTCGAGAATCGTCTGTCCCGGCGCGAAGGGAACCTGGACTTCGTCGATGAGAATCGTCGCATCGGTCGCGCTCATGCCTCGGCTCCAATGTGCGCAGCCGCGTCGTCTCGTCCCGCGATCTCGCGCGCCCTGGCGAGCGCCGCATCGAGGTCGACGGCAGGATCGAATTCGCCGCGGATCAGCCGCCGCTCGTAGGCAGGCCGGAATTTGGCCCAGGTGTCGCGCACCGGATTGCCGGCCGTCTGGCCGAGCCCGCAATGGCTGGTGCGACGCAAGAGCTCGGCAAGCCGCATCAGGTCGTTGATCTCATACCGCGAACCTCGCCCGTCGGCGATCTTGTCCAGGGCGTCGCGCATAAGCGTCGTGCCGACCCGGCAGGGCGTACAGAAACCACAGCTCTCATGGGCGAAGAAATGAGCGAAGTTGCGCGCAACCTCGAACAGGTCGCGATCCTTGCCGAACACCATGAAGGCACCGGCGGTCGGCACGTCTTCGAAGGCGACATGCCGCCTGAATTCGTCCGGGGTCAGGCACACGCCCGACGGGCCGCTGACCTGCACCGCCGCAACGTCGCTCGTGCCGCAATCCTTGAGCACCTGCTCGACGCGCACGCCGAAGGGGTATTCGTAAAGTCCCGGACGCGCGCAATCGCCCGACACCGACAGAATCTTGGTTCCCGACGAGCGCCTGGTTCCGCGTCCGGCGAACGTCCGCCCGCCGTAGAGCGCGATCTCGGTCGCCTGCGCGAGGGTCTCGACGTTGTTGACCACAGTCGGCTTGCCGAGATAGCCGACCGTGACCGGGAAAGGCGGCCGAATCCGCGGCTTGCCGGGCTTGCCTTCGAGCGATTCGATCAGCGCCGATTCCTCGCCGCAGATATAGGCGCCTGCTCCGAGATGGATGTCGATGTCGAAATCGAAGCCCTGCGCGCCGCATATGCTGGCGCCGAGCAACCGGCCGCGACGCATCGCCTCGAGCTTCGCCATGAGCGGCTCGAGGAGATATCGGTATTCGCCGCGCAGGTAGAGGAGCCCGCGCGCCGCGCCAACCACGAAACCGGCGATCGCCATCCCCTCGAACACCCGCTCGGGATAAGACGCAAGCAACACCCGGTCCTTAAACGTTCCGGGCTCCCCTTCGTCGGCGTTGCAGACGATGAAGCGGTCGGCGCCCGGCGCGTTGCGGCAGCTCTCCCATTTGACCGCCGTCGTGAAGCCCGCGCCGCCGCGGCCGCGCAGGTTCGAGCGCTTCATTTCGTCGAGCATCCCCTGCCGGCCAAGCGCAATCGCCGCGCTGAGCGCGGAGCCCGGCTCATAGCGCGATCCAAGCAACGCATCAGCGCGGCGAACGTTATCCTCGACACGGAAGTAGTCCGACGACCACTCGGCAATCGGGACACCGCCGCGCACGAGATCGCAGATCTCATCGACGCGGCGCGCAGTGAGGCGCGTCACCGCGCGGCTGTTGACGAGAACCGCCGGCCCCTGATCGCACATGCCGGTGCACGAGGTGAGGTCGACGCTGACCCCGTCGTCCGGAGAAACCTCGCCCCGTTTAAGCTTGAGGCGCTTCAGCATATGCTCGAACAGCGCGAGGCTCCCGAGCATCCGGTCGGTGATGTTGTCGGAGAATAGGATCCGATAGCGGCCCTGCGGCCTGTCATAGAGAAACGAGTAGAATTCGACGACGCTCTCGACTCGCGTCGCCGGGACGCCAAGGGCTGACGCGATCGCGCGACCGGTCTCGGGCGAAATCCATCCCAGTTTCTCTTGCGTCTCGCGCAGGATTTGCAACAGCTCGGTGGGATTCGCACGGCGCCGCAGGACCTGTGCGACCACGTCGCCTTCAGCAGCCATCCTTCGCCTCGCGCATCAAATCATGACAATTTTCGGCGCGCTCGCCCGCGCCGAATTGATCCCGGTCAAATCGCCGGACCCCAACCGCGGAAAGTTTCAAGGCCCGTCATTTCAGCAGAACATAGATATTGACCTGCAGCGTCGGATCGTCCGGATCCTTCACATCGTTCGCATATTCCTCGACGAAGGAATCCTGCGCGTCGATGCCCTTCTCGTCGAGATAAGCCGTGATCGCGTCGTAGGTCGCGTCAATGTCGGAATAGGCGCCCTGATGCTCGAAGCGCATCGCCTTGCCGCTGGGCGTCTCGCCGATCTTCACCGCGTCGGAGAGGCTCGTTTTTCCCTCTGGCGCCGACGCCAACGGATAGCCAGCGTGATATTTGAACCCGGTGTCGTCGGATTCGACAAACACCGCGATTGGCCGGCCAGCGGGCGGGAGGCCGGCCTTATCCATGTTGCGCTTGACAAGGGCGAGCGAACCGAGAATTGCGCTGTAGATCTCATCCCGGTCCGCCTTGCCTTCGATGTAGGCGAAGGGTCGCGCCGGCAGATCGACCGTTTCGCCGGTCGAGGCTTCGCCGGCCTGCGGCGCCGGCTCGCCAGGCTTGGCGGCTTCCGGCGCCGCAGGCGCGGGCGTTGTCGACGACGGCGGCTCCACGGGTTTGGCGGCCGGAGGAGCGGCAGGCGCGGCCGAGGGAGCGGCAGGCGCCGTTGACGGAGCCGCCGGCGCCGGCGTCGCGGGAGGCGTCGCCGGGTTCTCCTGAGCAAGCGCTTCATAGGAGGCCGCCGCGACCGCTATGGCGATGAAGCTCGCGACAGCGAAACGGGTCAGACCGAATGACATGGCGGCTCAGTCCTCTGGCGCGAGCAGCGGAATCGACCGCCCGCAGTTTAGAACCATATCGGCGTCACAAGGAAGAGCGCGCCGCATGCAGCATCGTCACGCCGGCTGGGGCTTCGTCCAGCGCAACACCGGCTGTCGCGCCGCGCGGGTCTCGTCGAGCCGCCGGCGGGGCGCACGGGCCGGCGCTGACTGAAACTGCTCGCGCTCGCCCGCCGTCGCGGCGATCGCCAGATCGCGCAAGGTCATGATGAACAGGTCGAGGCTCGCCTTTGATTCGGACTCCGTCGGCTCGATTAGCATCGCCCCGTGCGCGATGAGGGGGAAGTACACCGTCATCGGATGATAGCCCTCGTCGATCATCGCCTTGGCAAAGTCGAGCGTGGTCAGTCCAGTGTCCTTGAGCCACCGGTCGTCGAACAGCGCCTCATGCATGCAGGGCCGGTCGCCGAGCGGGGCGCTCATCAGATCGTTGAGCGAAGCGCGAATGTAATTGGCGGACAGCACCGCGTCCTCGGACGCCTGTCGCAGACCGTCAGCCCCGTGAGACAGGATGAAGCTCAGCGCGCGCACGAACATGCCCATCTGTCCCTGGAATGCGCACATCCGTCCGAACGACGCGCCGCCCTCGGCGTGCTCGACCAGGCGAAGCGCCGCGCCTTCGCGCCTGACGAAGGGAACCGGCGCGTAAGGCGCGAGCCGCGACGACAGCGCTACCGGCCCAGCGCCCGGGCCGCCGCCGCCGTGCGGGGTCGAGAACGTCTTGTGCAGATTGATATGCATCGCGTCGACGCCGAGATCGCCCGGACGCGTCTTGCCGACCACGGCGTTGAAGTTCGCGCCGTCGCAATAAAAATACGCCCTCGCCTCGTGCACCGCCTCGGCGATGCCGACGATCTCACGCTCGAACAGGCCGCAGGTGTTGGGATTGGTCAGCATGATCGCCGCGACATCCGGGGCGAGCGCGGCGCGCACCGCTTCAGCGCTGACATTTCCGTCCGCGCCCGCGGGAACTGAGCGGACGGAGTAACCGATCAGCGCGGCAGTCGCGGGATTCGTGCCATGGGCGGAATCGGGAACCAGCACGACCCGTCGCGTCGCGCCTTCCCCCCGCGCCTCGATCGCCGCCTTGATCGCCATCATGCCGCAAAGTTCGCCGTGCGCGCCGGCCTTGGGCGACATCGCGACGGCATCCATGCCGGTCATCGTCAACAAGGCATTGGAGAGCGCTTCGACAATCTCGAGCGCCCCTTGAGCGGTCGAGACCGGCTGCAGCGGATGGACATCGGCGAATCCCGGCAGGCGCGCGATTTTCTCATTCAGACGTGGGTTGTGCTTCATCGTGCACGAACCCAGCGGATAGACGCCCGCGTCGATCGAATAATTGTTGTGCGACAGGCGAACGTAATGGCGGATCGCCTCCGGCTCGGCGAGGCCGGGCAGTTCGATCGCGCTTCCGCGGGCGTGCGGCCCCAACCTCGACTGGAAAGGCTCGGGCTCGTCGATATCGACCCCGGTCGCATCTGGGCGCCCGGTCTCGAAGATCAGCGCCTCCTCCATGTCCAACCCGCGATTTCCGGTGAAGGTCCCGCGCGAGGGCGCGCTGGCGGTTTCGGGGCGGGTCGGGCGGCCTTGAACATTCATGAGGAGAGCCCCTTTTCTTAAGGCTTCAGCGCAGGCAATGGGCAAGCGCGCGCGCATAGGCCGCGCGGTCGTCCTCGGTGTTGGTCTCTGTGCTTGCGACGATGATGCAGTCGTCGAGCCCAGTCCCCGGCAAGAGTCGCGAAACCGGCAATCCGCCGATCACTCCGCGCCCGGCCAAGGCCTCGATCAGGGCCGCGGCCGGCCGCGGCGTACGTAATGTGAACTCATTGAAAAAGTGCGTGTTGACGATCTCGACCCCGGGAATCGCGGCAAGCCGCTCGGCGAGCCGCACCGCGTTGGCATGATTGACTTTCGCCAGGCGCCTTAGCCCTGCGGCGCCAAGAAGCGTCAGGTGGATCGAGAAGGCGAGCGCGCATAAGCCCGAGTTGGTGCAGATGTTGCTGGTCGCCTTCTCGCGGCGGATGTGCTGCTCGCGGGTCGAAAGGGTGAGCACGAAGCTGCGCCGCCCAGCCGCGTCGACCGTCTCGCCAGCGAGGCGCCCCGGCATCTGGCGCACGTTTCTCGCGCGCGTAGCGAACAGGCCGAGATAAGGCCCCCCGAAGTTGAGCGCGTTGCCGAGCCCCTGACCCTCTCCGACCGCTATGTCGGCGTCCATCTCGCCCGGCGAGCGCAGAGCGCCGAGCGCCACCGGATCGGTGAAGACCGCAATCAATAGAGCGCCCCGTGCGTGCGCGGCGGCGGCGACAGGCGAGAGATCGCGCGGATTGCCGAAAAAGTCGGGCGTTTGCACGATCACGCAGCTCGTCTCGTCGTCGATCGCCGCGGCGATGTCCTCGCTCGCGTTCAAGTCGGGCGGCAGACGGAAGATCGCGTCGCCCGCCATGTGCGCCAGCGTTGCGCAAACGTCGCCATATTGCGGATGCACGCCGCCGGAGATCACCGCACGGCTGCGCCGGGTCAGGCGGTGGGCCATCAGCATCGCCTCGCCGCACGCGGTCGAACCGTCGTACATCGAGGCGTTCGCGACCTCCATGCCGGTGAGCGCCGCGACCTGGGTCTGGAACTCGAACAAGACCTGGAGCGTCCCTTGGGCGATCTCCGGCTGATAGGGCGTGTAGCTGGTCAGGAATTCGGAACGCTGGACGAGATGATCGACCGTAGCCGGGATGTGGCGCCTATAGGCGCCGGCGCCGAGAAAGAACGGAACCGCGCCGGCGGCGAGGCTGCGCTGGGCGATCCCGGTCATCGCCCGCTCGACCGCCATTTCGCTCTTCGCCAGCGGCATGTCGAGCAGGCCCTCGATCCGCTTGTCGGCGGGAATGTCGGCGAACAGCGCCTCGATGTCCGGAACGCCGATGCGCGCCAGCATCGCCTCGCGGTCGCTCGCGTCGAGCGGCAGATAGCGCATCGTTCAGTCCAACATCTTGAGGTAGTCCGCGTAGGCGGATTCATCCATCAACGCGCCCAGTTCGCCCGGGTCGGCGAGCTTGAGGCGAAAGAGCCAGCCGCGTCCAAGCGCGTCCTCATTGATGAGGCCCGGGGTCGACTCGACTTCCGAATTGACCGCGACGACTTCCCCGGAGACCGGCGCGAACACGTCGCTCGCCGCCTTGACGCTTTCGACCACAGCGGCCGGATCGCCCTTTTTCAAGACCTTGCCGACTGGCGGAGCCTCGGCAAAGACGACGTCGCCGAGCTGCTGCTGCGCGTACTCGCTGATTCCGACGACGCCTTCGCCTCCGCCGACGCGGACATATTCGTGGTCCTTGGTGTAGCGGATCTGCGACATCGTCCGTTCCTTGGTTAGCCGCGATAATAGGCGTGGGGATAGAAGGGCAGCGCGACGACCCGCGCGCTGAGCGCTTTGCCGCGGACCATGAGACTGACCGGCGTTCCGACCGTCGCACAGGCGCGCGCGACGTAGCCCATCGCGATCGGCGCGCCGACGCTCGGGCCGAAGCCGCCGGATGTGACGACGCCGATCGGCCGACCGTCGGGGGCAACGATTTCCGTCCCCTCGCGCGCCGGGGCGCGGCCGTCCGGCCGGAGGCCGACGAGCTGACGGCTCGGGCCATTGGCGAGCGCGTCCTGGATGCGTCGGTCGCCGGGGAATCCGCCCTCAGCGCGGCGGCGCTTCTGGATCGACCAGGCGAGAGCGGCTTCGATCGGATCGACTGTCTCGTCGAGCTCGTGCCCGTAAAGGCAGAGGCCGGCCTCGAGTCTCAGCGAATCCCGGGCGCCGAGACCGATTGGCGCAACATCGGGCTCTGCCAGGAGAATGCGAACGAAGCTTTCCGCTGGTGTCGACGCGAGCGAGATCTCATAGCCGTCCTCGCCTGTGTAGCCGGAGCGTGAGACAAAGGTCTCAAGACCCGCGATCCGCGCCGGGCGCGCGCTCATGAAGGCCATGGTCTCGAGCCCCTCGCCCGGGGCGAGGCGGGCCAATGTTGACGCCGCCCTGGGGCCCTGAAGCGCGATGAGCGCCGTCTCCGGGAGCGGTGTCAGGCGGATGTTCGAGGGCAAGCGAGAGCGGATCAGCGCATAGTCGACGGCCTTTCGGGAGGCGTTGACGACGAGTCTCAGCGCGCCATCGGCTCCGGCCGGGCGGGCAGCCATCAGGTCGTCGACGATGCCGCCTTCGTCGTTGAGCAATTGGGTATAGCGCTGACGGCCAGGCGCGAGATTGAGAAAGTCGGCGGGGCAAAGCGTTTCGACAAAGCCCGCGACGGCTGCGTGATCGGCGCCCTCGATCACCGCCTGGCCCATGTGCGAAACGTCGAACAGTCCGGCAAACTTCCTGGTGTGGAGGTGCTCGGCGAGGACCCCCGCCCGATAGTGAATGGGCATGTCGTAGCCGGCGAAGGGCGCCATCCGCGCACCGAGTTCGATGTGCAGGGCGTGCAAAGGCGTCTTCTGGTTCACGGCTTCGTTCATGAGCCCACCGGTCGCGAACATGCGCCCGCCGAACGCGGGAGCCGCCGGACTGCGGCTTTCGCGCTCACGGACGCCCCCTCTGTCCGATGACCTGAGAGATTTCCCGCTTCCCGCGGTTGCCCCCGTCGGTGGGCGAACGTCCTGGACGCGCGCCTCTTTCCAGAGCGTCATCACTTGCGCGGTCCCTACGGCCTGAGCGTTTCCGGGGCGGTTGCGCCTTCGGCGCCGGCGACGGAAACGCCGGACTCTTCCGCGAAGTGTCTTCGACTGACTTTTCGAGCTAGCCTGACTAAAGGAGCATTGTCAACGCAAGCTTCGGCACGTTTCCCTTAGCCCGTCGTCTTCTTCTTCCTGTTCTTGTGACCGGTCGGAGAAGGGCCGCCAGTCCCCCCCTCAAATCCGACAGTGACCGAATAGATGTCCGCGAGCTGGAGCGTCGTCATCGGCAGCGTAATCGGGTCAGTCACGACGCGAAAGGCGCCCGCGGTCACGCCGTCCGTCGTGGCCGAGACCTGGTAGGTCTGCGAAAAGACGTCCGTCTTGTCGCTGTCGCGCGTCACCGTGATCTTCAGCGGCGCGCTGAAGGTCCCGGGCGAGCCGGCCGGACCGATCACCACCTCACCCTTGACGCCGATTCTGAGCGAGGCCTGCGACGCGCCAGCCGGATCGCATTCGCGCGCCGTGTCGCCAATATTGAACTGATATCGCACCGACTGGTTGTCCGGGCCGCCCACGCGCAGCGCGGCCCCGGTGTCGGCGATTTCCACGTCAGGGCAATTGATGTCCTGCGAGGCGACCGGAAGGACTTTCGGCTTCTCGCTCGGATTGGTCGCGGGTTTGCCGGCGACCGGGCGCGGGTTCGCGCCTGCATTGAGGGTAGAGACGTTCGGATCCTGATGGGAGAAGAAATCATTGACAGAGCCGCCGACCGAGCTGACTGCGCCGCCGACAGTGTCGCAGCCGGTAAGGAAAGTAAGCGCGGACGAAACAAGCGCGATGCGGACAAGCGTTGCGCGAACAATCATTGCTTCAGACTTTACCTATTGAGCGGCCGGGATTCGTTTGAAACTGCCCGGGTGCTTACCGCGATGACCCCATCAAGGCAATTGCTGGTAGGCCTCCTTGAATCCAGCGAGCGGCGCCTGCATGCCGACACCCTGCTCCGGCGTCTGAAAGATGCCGAGCGTCGCCGTCTTTCCACTCTCCAGCCTCTGGATCAGGGCGTCGTCCATGGCGAGCTGGGCGACGCAGCCGTTCGGCAGGCACTGCAGGAAGCTAAGACGCCCGGCGTCCGCTTCGTCGATCCGCAAGCTCACGCCCGGAGGCAGCAGCACTCCAAGCGGCGCAATGACTCGCATGAGGCGCGCCTTGCGGTCGGCGGTGTTGAGCACGATGATGACCAGGATCAGATTCGGGCGCTCCTGGTCAACGACGCTGAGGACGATTGCGCATTGCTCGTGTTCGGCCCCGGGCGGGGTTTCGCAGCGCGTCACCCAGTCGCCGTGCTTGTCCTTGATGGCGCCGCTCTGCGCGGCCGCCGGGCCGAGCGCGCCGGCGAGAAGCGCCAGGCCGACGACAAGGCTGAGGAGCGCGCGAGCGGGCTTCGAACGTTTCGAGCGGGTGAACAGCGTCGTCCGCAGTGACAATGATGCAATCCGTCGATCGGTTGGGCCGAGGCGAGCAAGGGCCGCAGCGACGGGCTGTCGCCGAAAACCGGCGCAAAAATGAGGCGGACTTTCCGGCCGGGGATGGTGGGCGCTAGAGGGATTGAACCTCTGACCCCTACCATGTCAAGGTAGTGCTCTACCGCTGAGCTAAGCGCCCGTCTCCCACGGTCCCGGGCGGAAAGAACCCGCCCGAGGGTCGGCGGGGTATAGACGCTCGCGCCGCGGGGCGCAATGGGCGCCCCAAACCTTGACGCCTTCGGAAGAGCCGCCAACCTCAATGGACGTTCCCGCCTTGACGCTACGCCCGGCCGCCCTCGCCGACATCCGCGCGGTGATGGCGATCGAGCGCTCGCCAGAGTTCGAGCTTTGCGTCGGCCGCTCGGAAGAGGCCGAGCACCGGACGATGCTCGAGTCGCCCTCCCACGCCTATCGGCTCGGCATCGGCGCGGGAGGTGAGATCGAGGCCTTCGCCATCCTGCGCGGCCTCGGCGACGTGCACGCCAATTTCTATCTTAAACGCGTCGCTGTCGCGCGCCCCGGGCAGGGGCTTGGCACAGCATTCCTAAGCCTCGTCCTCGACGAAGCCTTCGGGGCAATGGGCGCCGAGCGCTTCTATCTCGACTGCTTCGCCGACAACGCCCGCGCGCAAGCGGTCTACCGCAAGCTCGGCATGAGCCGCGACGGCGTGCTGCGCAAGGCCTACCGTCTCGCCGACGGGAGGCGCGCCGACCTCATCATGATGGCGATCCTGAAAGGCGAGTGGGAGGGGCGGCGACAAACTACATGATCGTAGTGTTTGTATTATCTTGAAAACGGCCTGAACGGGTGAGTTGTCGTTTGGATGGGGCTTGGCGCCGGGTTGGATCGCCTTGGAATCTCTCGTGCGAAATGAGCCGTTTCAAAGGGTTACGCGGGCGCTGGGCGATTTGTCTTTACCGCCCCCCTTCCCGCTTTGACGACGCCCTTGCATGAGGCGTGTTGGCGGCGGTCGATCGCCGCGGGTCCCTGGGCGCCATCGGTCATCACAACGGCAATATAGCACGGATTTCTGTTTTGTCAAAGTATTTGTCGCCACTGGGTGAAAACCAAATCAGCCGCAGGGGCGGACAGGGCGCTATGGGCGGGAAGCCAGCTGACGGGTGGTAGGCGGGACGCTTGGGTTGGCTCTCCGCCACTCGTTCCAGCGGTCGGCGCCCAGTCTCAAGATCCTCAGGTGCTCCTGGCTCGCCATTGGCGGTGGCAGTCTCCTCCGACAGGGCGTCCGGGTTAGTGAGCGCCTGAATTTGTCGGATAATCGGCCTGGCTTTGTCCCCTGTAAAGCCGCGCGAACGGCAGGCGAACGGCCGGAACTGGCGCGGCTCCTCGGTGACCCTGACGGCGGCTTTCCTGCGCTCAGCGGACGATTGCCGTGAGCGACCCGACTGTCGGCTCACGGGCGCCGCCGGTCCAACCGATCGCGTTCGCGCCCGCGCCGTCGCTCGCTTCGCATTGACAACCCGCTCGCGCCATGATTTGCGAAGCTCGACGGGCGCGGGGGCCGCGCCCGTGCTGGATAAAGCCCGATGCCTCGCTGCAAGTTGAAACCAACGACCAAATCGACCTTCACGCCGAAAGGCGGGAAGGACTGACCCTCGCCTTCCCGCAATTCTCCCGGCGGGGGTGCCGGGTTTCGCGAGGCCGGCTGAGAAGGCCTCGAAGGGAGAAGGCGAACAAGGAATTTCACCCATGTCAGGCTTCAAGGTCGCGGTCGCCGGCGCCACCGGCAATGTCGGCCGCGAGATGCTTTCGATCCTCGCCGAGCGCCGATTCCCCGTCTCCGAGGTCGTCGCGCTCGCCTCCCCGGCCTCGATCGGGCGCGAGGTCTCGTTCGGCGACAAGACGCTCAAGTGCCGGGCGCTCGAGCATTATGATTTTTCCGATACCGACATCTGCCTCATGTCGGCCGGCGGCGCAGTGTCGAAGGAATATTCGCCGAAGATCGGGGCACGCGGCTGCGTCGTCATCGACAATTCGTCGGCCTGGCGGATGGACCCGGACGTGCCGCTGATCGTCCCCGAGGTCAACGCCGCGGCGGCCAAGGGCTTCGGCAAGAAGAACATCATCGCCAACCCGAATTGCTCGACGGCGCAACTCGTCGTGGCCCTGAAGCCGCTGCACGACCGCGCGACCATCAAGCGCGTCGTAGTTGCGACCTATCAGTCGGTCTCCGGCGCGGGCAAGGAGGCGATGGACGAACTTTTCGCGCAGACGCGCGCCGTGTTCGTGTCCGACCCGGTCGAGCCGAAGAAGTTCCAAAAGCGCATCGCCTTCAACGTCATTCCCCAGATCGACGTCTTCATGGACGACGGCTCGACCAAGGAAGAGTGGAAGATGGTCGCCGAGACCAAGAAAATCCTCGACCCCAAGATCAAGCTCATCGCGACCTGCGTCCGCGTCCCGGTGTTCATCGGCCATGCGGAGGCGGTCAACGTCGAGTTCGAGCGGCCGATCAGCGCCGACGAGGCGCGCGAGATCCTGCGCAAGGCGCCCGGCTGCCTGGTCGTCGACCGGCGCGAGCCCGGCGGCTACGTCACCCCGCACGAGGCGGCGGGCGAGGACGCGACCTACGTTTCCCGCATCCGCGACGATCCCACGATCGACAACGGCCTCAACCTTTGGGTCGTGTCCGACAATCTGCGCAAAGGGGCGGCGCTGAACGCGGTGCAGATCGCCGAGGTTCTGGTCAACCGCGGCTGGCTGAAGCCCAAGCTGAAGGTTGCATGACCTTCCGCCCGGCGCGCAGCGCCAAGCGACAGGCGGGGTCCCCATCTGTCGCCGCATTCTCGACTAATCTGTTATGGTGATGCGGCGCGACGGTCCGCGTTATTTTTAAGGTTCGATTCGGCGATCCATGGCGCAAGATCCGGATATCCGCCTGCTCACCTCACCGCGTATTTTCCTGGTTGGGATGGCGGCGTTCCTGGCGCTCGTCGGTTTTGTCGTTCTCATCCTCTATCAGCAGATCGCGCTCGCCTTCAGCGCCAATCCGGGCCTGAACGGCCTGATTCTCGGCATCTTGACGATCGGCGCGCTGTTTACGTTCCGGCAGGTGATCCGGCTCTTTCGCGAGATCCGCTGGGTCAATTCGCTGACTGGCGCGCAGACCGGCTCCATCCCTACCCCCCGGCTGCTGGCGCCGATGGCGGCGATGCTCAACGCCGGGGCGGGCGCGCGGGGTCTCTCCACGATCACCACCCGCGCGATCCTAGATTCGATCGCCACCCGGCTCGACGAGGGGCGCGAGCTCAGCCGCTATCTGGTCGGACTCCTGGTGTTTCTCGGGCTGCTTGGCACCTTCTGGGGCCTGTTGCAGACCGTGCATTCAATCGCCGGCGTCATCGACAGCATGAAGACGGGGGTCGACACGGCGACCATGTTCGACGCGCTCAAGACTGGCCTCTCCGCGCCGATCGCCGGCATGAGCGTTTCCTTCACCTCCTCGCTGTTCGGACTCGCGAGCTCGCTCATCCTCGGCTTTCTCGACCTTCAGGCGGGCCAGGCGCAGAATCGCTTCTATTCCGAGTTCGAGGAGTTTCTCGCCAGCCACGTCCAGCCGACCCCGATCGTCGATGCGGAGGCGCCGATCATCCCCCAGGGCGCGCCACCGGCGATCGAGCATCAGCGGGACGCCAAGGCGATCGCAAACCTTGCCGAAGGCATCCAGGCGCTGGTCAGCCACATGCGCACCGAACAGCAGCAGATTCGTGACTGGGTCGACGCGCAGGCGGTGCAACAGGAGGACATCGGCAAGCTCCTGCGCCGCCTGCTCGACGAACTCGGGACGCGCTAATTCGCTCCCCTCTCCCGCCGGGAGAGGGGCTGGGGGTGAGGGTTCGCGGCGCGAACATCCTCATCCGGCGCTTCGCGCCACCTTCTCGCTGAGAGAGAAGGGGGTCGGCGCCTTCGAAACGGAGGAACGAAATGGCGCTGTCGCGCTCGCGCCGCTACGAGGCGGTGAACTATTGGCCGGGCTTCGTCGACGCTCTGTCGACGATGCTGCTTGTCATCATCTTTCTCCTCTCGGTGTTCATGCTGGCTCAGTTCTTCCTGTCGCAGGAAGTTTCGGGCAAGGACGAGGCGCTGGCCAGGCTCAATCGGCAGATCGAGGAGCTCACCAACCTGCTCGCGCTCGAGCGCTCGCAGAAGGGCGCCGACGAGACCCGGATTTCGGTCTTGTCCGCGACGCTCGACAGCGCCGAGCGGGAGCAGCAGCGGCTCAGGGACGCCGCCTCGCAGGGCGCGGTTGACGCCGACGCGGCGAGCGGCAAGGCCTCGGCGGCGGCCCAGGCGCTCGACCAGCAGAAGCAAATCTCGGCCCAGGCGCTGGCCCAGGTCGACGTGCTCAACCAGCAGATCGCCGCGCTGCGCCGCCAGCTCGCGGCGATCGAGGACGCGCTCGCCGCCTCCGAGGCCGCCAACAAGGAATCGCAATCGAAGATTTCCGACCTCGGGCAGCGGCTCAACGTTGCGCTGGCGCAGAAGGTTCAGGAGCTTAACCGCTACCGCTCCGACTTTTTCGGCCGACTGAGGCAGATCCTGGGCGCGCGGCCCGACATCCGGGTCGTCGGCGACCGGTTCGTGTTCGAATCCTCGGTGCTGTTTGACGTCGGCAAGGCCGACATCAGCCCGGCCGGAAAGCAGTCGCTCGACACGCTCGCTTCCGCCGTGCTCGATCTCGAGCGCGAGATTCCGCCCGATCTTCCCTGGATTCTCAGGGTCGACGGCCATACCGACAACAGGCCGATCAGCGGCGGCCAGTACAAGTCAAACTGGGAGCTGTCGGCCGCGCGCGCCGTCGCGGTGGTGCAGTACCTGATCAGCAAGGGCGTCGAACCCGACCGCCTGGCTGCGGCCGGCTTCGGCGAATTCCAGCCGATCGACCAGGGAACGGACGAAGAGTCGCTCGCCCGCAACCGGCGCATCGAGCTCAAGCTGACGGAGCGGTGAGCGCCTCGACCCGGGGCTTGCGCGACTTCGCCGAGGGCGATCTGCCGGCGCTGATCGACCTCTGGGCCGCGGCCTGGACGGCGACCGGCGTTCCGCTCGATTTTGACGCCCGCCGCGCCTGGATCGGCGAACGCCTCGGCGCGCTTCGCGCGGCCGGAAGCGAGGTCGTCGTCGGGCTCGACGCGAGCAGGAGGCCGGCCGGATTCGTGACCATCGATCCGAGATCCGGCGCCCTGGACCAGCTCTGCGTTGAGCCAGCCGAATTCGGCTCGGGCCTGGCGGCCGCGCTCGTCGGCGAGGCCAAGCGCCGTTCGCCGGGCGTGATCGATCTCGAGGTCAACGAAGCGAACCCTCGTGCCCGGCGCTTCTACGAGCGCGAGGGATTCGCGGTCGTGGGGCGAGGATCAAACCCGCTCTCGGGACTGCCGACGCTCAAGTTGCGCTGGCGGGCGAACGGATAGCGAAGGGGCGGTTCGGCTCCTCGGGATCGCCCTTGATGGCGCGCGGCGGGGAAAGCCGATCGCCCTTCCCTTCCGCCGCCATTTCGTGTATTGCGCCGCACAATCGCGACGGGCGAGCGCTACAGCGAGCGCTAGGCTCGCGTTCGTGTTCCCGTCATCTTCACAGCCAAAGGACTGCGCGGCGCGTCCGCGCGATTCGGCCGTGCGCCGCCGTCAGAAAAAGCCTCTCATCCCATGAAGCTTCGCAACATCGCCATCATCGCCCATGTCGACCACGGCAAGACGACGCTCGTCGACCGGCTCTTGCAGCAGTCGGGCGCGTTCCGCGACAACCAGCGCGTCGCCGAGCGGGTCATGGATTCGAACGACCTCGAGCGCGAGCGCGGCATCACTATCCTCGCCAAGGCGACGTCGGTGGTGTGGAAGGACGTTCGCGTCAACATCGTCGACACCCCCGGCCATGCCGATTTCGGCGGCGAGGTCGAGCGCATCTTATCGATGGTCGACGGCGCGATCGTGCTCGTCGATGCCGCGGAAGGGCCGATGCCGCAGACCAAATTCGTGGTCGGCAAGGCGCTCAAGATCGGGCTCAAGCCAATCGTATGCGTCAATAAGGTTGACAAAAGCGACGCGCGGCCGGGCGAAGTTGTCAACGAGGTGTTCGATCTTTTTGCCGCGCTCGACGCCACCGACGAACAGCTCGATTTCCCCATTCTCTATGGCTCGGCCAAGCAGGGCTGGATGGCGCTCTCCCCCGACGGGCCGAGGGACAACATGGCGCCGCTCTTCGATCTGGTGCTGAAACATGTCGAGCCGCCCAAGGTCGGCGCCGGCGGCTTCCGCATGCTCGGCACGCTGCTCGAGGCCAATCCCTATCTCGGGCGCATCATCACCGGACGGGTGTTCTCCGGGTCGATCCGGACCAATGCGCCGGTCAAAGTGATCGACCGTGAGGGCGACACGCTCGAGCAGGGGCGGGTCACGCGAATCCTCGCCTTCCGCGGCATTGAGCGGGCGCCGATTGAAGAGGCGGTCGCGGGCGACATCGTCGCCATCGCGGGGTTGGAAAAGTTTAACGTCGCCGACACCCTATGCAGCCCAGAGGAAGTCGAGCCGCTGACCGCGCAGCCGATTGACCCACCAACGCTATCGATGACCTTTTCCGTCAACGATAGCCCGCTCGCGGGGACGGAGGGCGACAAGGTGACGAGCCGCGTCATCCGCGACCGCCTGTTCAAGGAGGCCGAGGGCAATGTGGCGCTGCGCGTCGAGCAGGCCCCCAATTCCGACGCCTACATTGTCTCGGGGCGCGGCGAATTGCAGCTTGCCATCCTGATCGAGACCATGCGCCGCGAGGGCTTCGAGCTCAGCGTCTCGCGGCCGAAGGTGCTCTACCGCCGGAGCGACGAGGGCGAGGCGCTCGAGCCGATCGAGGAGGTGGTGATCGACGTCGACGAGGAGCATTCCGGCGTCGTGGTGCAGAAGATGAGCGAGCGCAAGGGCGAGATGATCGAGATGCGCCCCTCGGGCGGCGGGCGGCTGCGCCTCGTCTTCCTTGCGCCCACTCGCGGCCTCATCGGCTACCTCGGCGAATTGATGACCGACACTCGCGGCGCGGCGGTGATGAACCGCCTGTTCCACAATTGGGGCCGCTGGAGGGGCGAAATCACCGGCCGGCGCAATGGCGTGCTGATCTCGAACGAAGCGGGCGAGGCGGTCGCCTATGCGATGTGGAACCTCGAGGATCGCGGCCCGATGATGATCGACCCGGGCGCCAAGGTCTATCAGGGGATGATCGTTGGCCAGCACACGCGCGACAACGACCTCGAAGTCAACGTGCTCAAGGGCAAGAAGCTGACCAATATCCGCACCCATTCCAAGGACGAGGCGGTGCGCCTGACCCCGCCGATCCAGATGACGCTTGAAAAGGCGCTCGCCTATATCGAGGATGACGAACTGGTCGAGGTGACGCCGAAGTCGATCCGCCTGCGTAAAAGCCTGCTCGACCCCAACGATCGCAAGCGCGCCGAGCGCGCCAAGGCCACGGAAGGGGCGGTCTAAAACGAGCCGCGGCCTGAAAGACGGGAATACGGTCCAGCATTCACGCTCATTCGGAGGCGCCGATGCCGGCGACGAAGATCATGCTGATCCGCCACGCGGAGAAGCCGAACGGCGACGGCGGCCCCGGACTGATGCCCGACGGGACCCAGAATCCCGAGGCCTTGACCGCGCTCGGCTGGACACGAGCCGACGCGCTGGTCGGTTTGTTCGCCCCCGTCAATGGCGCTCTCCCACGGCCGCCGCTGACGAGGCCCGCGAGCCTGTTCGCCTCGGGGTCGCAAAGCCTGCGGCCGAAGCAGACGATCGCGCCGCTGGCGGCGGCGCTCAACCTCCCCATCACGACTTTCCTGAAGGGCCAGGAGGCTCAGATGGTCGCCGCGGTCAAGGCGGCGGATGGGCCGCCTCTCGTCTCCTGGCAGCACGAGGCGATCCCCGAGATCGCGGCGCTAATCCGGGGCCGGGCGGACGGCGTCCCGCCAGTTTGGCCAGGCCACCGCTTCGATCTCGTCTGGGTGTTCGATCTCAACTCCGAAGGGGCGTGGAGCTTCGTGCAGGCGCCGCAGCTCCTGCTGCCGGGCGACTCGGCCAAGTCGATCGGCGGGGGCGGCTAACACGCAGCCGTCCATCGGCTGTATGTGGTCCGCGGAGCCGGGGCATCGCGCTCGCTCGGTTTTGCATAGTATTCCGGTATTGAAAACTGCCTCTCACTACGCATAGCGGAGGTTAAATTGGTTATTCACCGTTTGCATGAGTTGACGCCTTGTCTTTAAGTCTCCGTTAAGAAAAGATGACTGATATGAGGACTCCCGCAATGGCCGCCGACGAGTCCCGGAAGACCGACGAGTTCCGTTAATGATTCACCGGTTCACTGTACAATTCTGCTCCTGCCCTAGAAGGACGCCGTCGCCCGCTTTGTGACAGGCTGAGACAAAACAGCCGGTCGGAGGATCGGACGCGTGCGAATTCATCATCTCAATTGTGGATCGTTCTGTCCGCCAGGCGGAAGGTTGCTTGGCGGCGCTGGCGGGCTGTTGTCGCCCGCTCCGATGTGTTGCCACTGTCTCCTAATCGAGGGCGATGACCGGCTGATCCTCGTCGACACTGGGCTCGGCGTCGAGGACGTCAACGAGCCTCGGCGGCTCGGACTTCTGTTCAACCTCATGGCGCGGCCGCGGCTGGAGGTCGCAGAGACGGCGCTGAGGCAGGTCGTCGATCTGGGCTACCGCCCAAGCGACGTGCGCCACATCGTGCCGACCCATCTCGACCTCGACCATGCGGGAGGCATCAGCGATTTCCCCGGCGCAGCGGTCCACGTGCACGCCGACGAGCTTCGCGCCGCCTCGAGCCGGTCGAGCCTTCTCGAGCGCGGCCGCTACCGCGCCGCGCAGCTGTCCGCGGTTAGAAAATGGGCGGCAGTCAAGGAAGAGGGAGACTCCTGGTTCGGCTTCTCGGCGGTGCGCGCGATCCCGGGAACGAGGGATGAGGTTCTCCTGGTGCCGCTGCCTGGCCACACACGCGGGCATTGCGGCGTAGCGGTGCGGAGGAGCGAGGATTGGCTCCTCCACTGCGGCGACGCCTATTTCCACCATTCCGAGATTGAGACCGGCAGCGCCGCCGCGCCGGCGGGCCTGCAAGCGCTGGAACGCCTCATGAGCGTCGATGGCGCCGCACGGCGGGCCAATCTGGCCCGCCTGCGCGCCCTTGCCCGTCTGACGATGGGCGAGGTCAAACTGTTCTGCTCGCACGATCCGGTCGAGTTTGCGGCCCTCAAAGGCGAAGAAGCTGAAGCCGAGACGGTCGCGCCCCCGGTCAGCGCGCCGCGTCGAATGCGGCCGGTCGAGCTTCGCGCAGGGCGATAGCGGACCGCTCGGTCACGCTCAGCCATGCCCGCATCCGCCCCTCGCAACGGCGCCTCAGCCGGCGAAACGGGCGCCGAGGCCGCCGTCCACGCGCCAGTTGGCGCCAGTGACGAACGAGGCTTCGTCCGACAGCAAAAAGACCGCGCAATTGGCGATTTCGGACGGGCTGCCCATGCGCCGCAGGGGATGGGCAGCTAGCACCTTTTCGCGCAACGCCGGATCGTTGCGGCCGAAAAACTCGGCGACCAGCGCCGTCTCGACATAGCCTGGAGAGAGCGCGTTGACGCGGATCTGCCAGGGGCCGACCTCGAGCGCGAGCGAGCGGGTGAGCCCGACGAGGCCAGATTTCGCCGCTGCATAGGGGAACATTCCCGGATAGGTCATGTCGGCGTGCAGCGAGGCGATGTTGACGATCGCGCCCTTTTTCGCCGCCTTCATCGCGGGCAGGACAGCCCGGGCCGCAAGCCAGGCCGATTTGAGATCGACGGCGAAGACGTCCTCCCACTCCTGTTCGGTCATCGTCACGGGATCGGCGTAGACGTTGCGGCCCGCATTGTTGACAAGACCGCTGACTGGCCCGAACAATTTCGTCGCCGCCTCGAGCGCGCGCGCGATGTCGGAGGCGCGCCGAACGTCTCCGGCGCTGAAGCAAGCGCGCTTTTCCGCGCTAAGCGTGGCGAGAAGCTCGGCGCCCGCGGCTTCGTCGACGTCAATGATCGAGACCAGCGCGCCCTCGGCGAGCGCCTTGCCAGCGATCGCCGCGCCAATGCCCCGCGCGCCCCCGGTCACCAGGACATGCCGCCCCTCGATCCGCCCGGCCATCCGCCTCCCTCACCAATCCGCGACAGCGCCGTCGCTATGGCGCCACTGGATCGGCGGCGCCTCCTGAAACGGGTGCTTCGCGGCCGCCTCGAAATCGATCTCGACCCCGACCCCTGGCGCCAGGCTCGGCTCGACGTACCCGTCGCGGATCGGCGTCACGCCGGTAACGATCTCGTCGCGCCAGGCCACGTCGGCGCGCATCACTTCCTGAATGAGGAAGTTGGGCAGCGCGAAGCCGAGATGGATATTGACCATAGTCGCGATCGGCCCCAGCGGATTATGCGGCGCCATGCTGACGCCGAATGTGTCGCAGAGCGCGGCGATTCGCCTGACCTCGGTCAGCCCGCCGGCGTGGCACACGTCCGGCTGAGCGACCGCGATCGCCTGCGACTGAAGGAGCGGCAGGAATTCGCGCCGATGGGTCAATCGTTCGCCCGACGCGATCGGAATCGGGGTTGAGCGGGCAACGCGAGCGATCCCTTCGCTATCCTCGGGCTGGCAGGGCTCCTCGAGAAAATATGGACGGAAGGGCTCCAGAACCTTTGCATATTGAATCGCCATCGCAGCGCTCGCGCGCCCGTGCAGATCGACCATGATGTCCATGTCGTCGCCGGCGCCCTTGCGCGCCGCCGCCATCAATCGCTCGCCGCTCTTAAGCGCCACGAGGCCGTCGAGCGGCGCGGTCTTGCCGACGGCGAGGATCTTGACCGCGGAAAACCCGTCGGCGCGCGAGCGCGCCGCCTTCTCGGCGAACCGTTCCGCGGTCGGATCGTCGTAGACGGACGCCGAGTCGCCGCCGCCGAGATGATCGTACATCCGCAGCCGGTCGCGCGAGAGCCCGCCGAGCAACTGCCACAAGGGAACGCCGAGGTCCTTCGCCTTCAGATCGTGCAGCGCCTGGTCGATGCCCGACAGCGCCGACATGGTGACCACCCCGCCCTTGAAGAAGGGATAGCGGTACATTGCCTGCCAGAGATGCTCGATGCGGCGCGGATCCTCGCCGACGACCAGCGGAGCGAGATCCTCGATCGCGCCGACGACGGCGCGGGTCTGGAATTCGAGCGTCGCCTCGCCGAGCCCCACGAGCCCGGGGACGTCCGTTTCAACGCGAACGAAAATCCAGTTGCGCAGCTTCGCGTTGACGACAACGGTCTTGATCGCGGTGATCTTCATCTCGGCCACTCGCGTTCGGTCAGCGCCCGGTCAGCGACTGGCGGCGGATGCGCCGCTCAATGAGCGTCTGCAGAACGACCGAGATCACGATGACGAGCCCAAAGGCGAGTTGGGTATAGAAGGCGTTGATGCCGGCCGAGACGATGCCGGCGTTGATCGCGCCGATGATGTAGGAGGCGACGAAAGTGCCGACGACTGAGCCGGTGCCGCCGAAGACCGACGTCCCGCCGAGGAAGACCGAGGCGATGGTGTTGAGCAGAAAGCCGTCGCCAGTGGTCGGCCAAAAGTAGTATCCGTATATTGAGGTCATTAGGCCGGAGAAAACGGCGGTGACGCCGACCAGGACGAAAGCGCGCGCCTTGACCGACACGGCGTTCACTCCCATGAGCCGCGCGCTGGTCGGATTATCTCCGACCAGGAACACATGGGCGCCGAAACGGGTGCGGTTGAGGAGGATCCAGAAGATGATGAGAATAGCGATCATCCACAGGGTCTGAACCGGGAAGCCGAACACGGAAGCGCGCAAAAGCGCATGCATCTGCGGAAATTTGTCCGCGGTCAGCGGGACGCCGGTCCCGTTCATCAGCACAAGCTCCAGGCCGCGATAGAGGAACGAGGTGCCGATGGTGATGACGAGCGAGGGGATATTGAGCTTGGCGACCAGGAGACCATTCAGCAAGCCGCAAGCGGCGCCGGTCGCCAGCCCGCAGGCAAGACCGATCCACCACGGCGCGCCGGCGTAGGCGGTGGTGAGACAGAACGCCGCCGTCCCGAGCGCCATGATCGAGGGGAACGAGAGGTCGATCTCGCCGGTGATGACGACAAAGGTCAAGGCGAGCGCGATCACTCCGAATTGCGGCGTCGTCTGCGCGAACGCGCGGTAGATGTCGAGATTGGTGAACACGGCCGGCGCCGCGGCGACGAAGGCGAGCCACATCGCCAGCCCGACGCCGATGATGCCGAGCTGGCTGCCGTGCCGGCGCAGAGCCGAGGGCGGCGCGATCCGATTGTCGGATGGACGGTTTGGAATCGCGGTCGCCATCGGCGTCAGTCCATCGACCCGGAGCGGGCAACCCGATAGAGGCGGTCGATCAGCTCGTCCATCGTGATCTCGCTCTTGGCGTAGACGCCGGCGACCTTGCCGCGGTCGAGCACATAGAGCCGGTCGACGACGGGGTAAACATGGAAAATGTTATGATCGATGAAGATCGCCGATTTGCCCGCCCTCTTGATCCCGCTGACGAAATCGAGCGTCTTGCGGGTTTCGCTGAGCGAAAGACCCATGGTCGGCTCATCGAGGATGACCAGCTCCGCGTCGAAATAGAGCGCCCGCGTAATCGCCACCCCCTGCTTTTCGCCGCCCGACATGGTGGTGACGATGTTGTCAGGGTGCACCGCCGCGGAGGTGAATCCCATGTGCTCGCTCATCAGCCGGGCGGACTCCGAGCGCATTCTTTTGACGTCGAGCAGACCCCAGCGGGTGCGTGGCTCGCGGCCCATGAACATGTTACGCCAGATCGGCTGTTTCTCGCTCAGCGCCCGCTCCTGATAGACGGTCTCGATCCCGAGACTGCGGGCTCGGGCGACCGACCAATCGTCGATGCGTCGCCCCTCAAAAAAGATCTCGCCGCCGGCGTCCGGCCGGTAGAAGCCCATCACGATTTTCACCAGAGTGGACTTGCCTGCGCCGTTGTCGCCCAGGAGGCCGACGATCTCGCCGCGATTGACGGCAAAATTCACCCCCGAAAGCGACCGGACCTCGCCGAACGTCTTCGAGACGTTGCGAAGCTCGATCACCGGCGGGTCGGCGGCCCCGACGGGCTGGGTCACGGACGGTTCCTTCGAGAAGGGCCGAGGCGCGCGGATTCCGCGCCTCGGGCTGCGCATCAATCAGCGGATTTCTTTGGCGGCGAGCGGCGCGACCGCGTCGACGTTCGACGAATCGACGAACGCGCCGGCGGTGTTCACGTCGAGGCCAGAGAAACCGTACTTCTTGGTCAGGCAGATGTTGAGGATCGGGATGTAGCCCTGGAGGTAGGGCTGCTGATCGATGACCAGGTTCTGGTAGCCCTCCTTGATCGCCTGGGCGGTGTTCGGCGACATGTCGAAACCGGCGAAGAATACCTGCCCCGGCTTCAGCGACGCCGCCCGCGCGTAGACGCCGACGTTCGAGGTCAGCCCGCCGTGGTCGGTGACGACGATCTTGATCCCCTTGTTGGCGCCCATAACACCGACAAAAGTCGCCGTGCCGGCGTTCGGGTCGGCGTTGGTCGCCGCATCGATCTCCTGGTAGATCACCTTCGCCCCGGCCTTGTCGAAGGCGTCGATCACGCCGACGGTGCGCTGGCCGCGATCGCCGCCCTGGCCCTTGAGACCCCACACGAACACTGCGTCCCCGGCTTTGAGATTGGCGCGCTTCGCCGCTTCGGCGCCGAGCGCGAAACCGGCGGAGTAATTGGGCGCGCCGACATAGCCGAAGCCCTTGGCTGAATATTTCTTCTGGCTGTCGGGCAGCGACGTGTTGAGAGTGGTGAAGATCGTCCCCTGCGCATAGGCCTGATCGACCATCGGCGCGGTTGCGGCTTCGCCGCCAAAGCCATAGGTCGCGATGCCGTCGACCTTGGTCGCCAACGCCTGCTGAATCTGGGTCAGCATCTTGTTGGGGTCCCAGTCGGAGAAGTAATAGGTCACGCTCGGGCCGAGATCGAGCTCGGCCTGCTTGAAGCCGTTGTAGACGTTGTTGGCGAACACGCCGCCCTGCGGTCCGCCCGGGAAGGCGGCGATCTTGACCCCCTGGCACCATTTCGCGACCGGATCGGTGGCGTAGGCGGACGGAGCCGCCAATGTAGCGAGCAGCGCGACGCCGACGGCGATCCCAAAACTCCTGGTACGGTCGTTCAACATTCAATCCTCCCACCTTGGTCCGTTTGCCTCGAAAGGGCCTTGCGCGCTTCCTGATTGCAAAAAAGTAATACAATATGATGTTCTGCTGGAACAAGCCGCATCTGCCGAAGGGCCTCGCGGCGTTCAAACGCATCCAGCAGCAACACGAAACCGATCGTTCAATCGCTAAACGAAACCCGCGCCGGTGGGAACGGAGTATCGGCGAGGCCGGTGACGCCGATCTCGATCGCGAACAGCGCGCCGGCCAGCGGCTGACCGGCGAGCGCCGCCCCGTCGAGGCCAGTGCGCGCCGTAGTCACGAACAGTTGATTGAGCTTGGCGCCGCCGAAGGCGCAGCAGGTGACCTGCGAACAAGGCAATTCGATCATGAGATTGATCCGCCCGTCCGGCGTATAGCGCACGACCCGCCCGCCGCCCCATTCGGCGTTCCAGAGGCAGCCGTCCGCGTCGACGGTCGACCCGTCCGGAGAGCCCGGGCCCGAAACGACAGCGAACGTCCGCTCGCCGGCGATATCGCCGGTGTCGAGGTCGTAGTCATAAGCGCGGATGACTTTGGTCGGCGTGTCGGCGAAATACATCCGCCGGCCGTCGGGCGAGAAGGCGATCGAGTTCGAGATGCGCACGCCGGAAGCGAGCGTGCGCGGGCTCGCTCCGCCCTCATAAGCGTAGACCTGGCCAATCGGGCTCGCGCCTTTCGGGTTCTCGTCCATCGTGCCGAAGATGAGCCGCCCGCGGCGGTCGAGCTTGCCGTCGTTGACCCGCGTCGTCGGCCGGTCCGTCTCGATGGCGACGATCGGCCGGCGCGCGCCGCTCTCAAGGTCGAAGACCTCGAGCCCGCCGGCAAAGCCCGCCAGCAGCGAGCTTCCCCCCAGCGGCGCGAAGCACGCGAGGCGATCGGGCAGCGGCACGGATCGGCTGCGGCCGTCAGCCGGGCGATAGGCCCAGAACCGGCGGCCGACAATGTCGGTCCACTGGATTTCGCCGTGCGCCGGCGACCACACCACGCCCTCGCCGAGCTCGTTCTTGCCGTCGACGACGATTTCCGCGCGCAACGACATCGCTCAGTCGGCCGCCGTCGTCCGGCGCCTCAGCGCCTTGACCGCGCCGCGGCGAGTCTTCTCTTCGCGCCGCCGGGTCCGCGAAGCGAGCGTTGGGCGGGTCGCGAGGCGGGGCTTCGCGCGCTCCTGGGCCTTCATGATGAGCGCCGCGAGACGCGCCCGGGCGTCCTCGCGGTTGCGCGGCTGGCTCGAAAAGCGCTGGGCGAAGATGACGATGACGCCCTCCGCCGTCGCCCTCGCGCCCGCAAGCTTGATGAGCTTCGCCGCGACGGTGTCGGGCAGGCTCGGGGACCGGCGCGCGTCGAAGCGCAATTCGACGGCGCTTGCGACCTTGTTGACGTTCTGCCCGCCGGGCCCGGACGCCCGCACGAAGGTCTCGACGATCTCGCGCTCGTCGATGAGGAGGTCGCCGGCTTTCATGACGTTTTCCTCCAAGACCGGCGCCGGAAGCGCAGCGGAGCGAGACTAGTCTGTCGGGCCGCGGCGCTTTCCCTGCATCCGGGCCCGCACGCCCGCGAAGACGTACAAGGCCGCCAGAACCAGCACGACCACGATCGCGACCTCCCACCACGGGACGTCGCTGGACCCCGCGTCGTCGCCGCCCTCCTCCGCATGATGGCCGTGGGGGTGCCCCCCGTGTTCCTCCGTCGCCTCGCCGTCATCCTCTTTGCCGGGCTCCGCCCGCTTTTCCTGCCCCGCCTCCGGCCGCGACGGCTCGACGGCGTGGGGGGCCTCGATCGGGGGGAGGGCCATCGCCGACGGGACGGGGGCCGCGAGGGCCGCGGAGAGCGCCGCAGCGCCGGCGGCGAGGAGCGGGAACGGACCCCGGGCGGCGCTCATGGCGTCTCTCGCTCCTTGCGATGGCGTCCGCTACCCCCACGTCCTCACATCGACGAACCGCCCGGCGATCGCCGCCGCAGCCGCCATGGCGGGCGACACAAGATGCGTGCGCCCCTTGTAGCCCTGGCGGCCCTCGAAATTGCGGTTCGAGGTCGAGGCGCAGCGCTCGCCGGGCGCGAGTTTGTCGGGGTTCATGGCGAGGCACATCGAGCAACCGGGCTCGCGCCACTCGAAGCCCGCGGCGAGGAAGACCTTATCCAGGCCCTCGGCCTCGGCCTGCGCCTTGACCAGGCCCGACCCGGGCACGACCATCGCGTTGACCCGCTCGCTGACCTTGCGGCCGCTGGCGATCGCCGCGGCCGCGCGCAAGTCCTCGATCCGGCCGTTGGTGCACGAACCGATGAAGACGCGGTCGATTTCGATGTCGGCGATCTTCTCTCCGCCGTTGAGCCCCATGTAGTCGAGCGCCCGCCTGATCGAGGCCCGCTTCTGCTCGGTCTCACCGTCCTCCACCCGCGGCACCGCGCCGAAGATCGGCGCGACATCCTGCGGGCTTGTGCCCCAGGAGACGATCGGCGGCAGGTCGGCGGCGTTGAGCCTGACCTTCCGGTCGAACTCGGCCCCCGCGTCGCTGTGCAGCGTCTCCCAATGGCGCATCGCGTGATCCCAGTGGCCGCCCTTGGGCGACTTCGGGCGGTCCTTCAGATAGGCGTAAGTCTTGGCGTCGGGCGCAATCATGCCGGCGCGCGCCCCGCCCTCGATCGACATGTTGCAGACCGTCATCCGCCCTTCCATCGAGAGCGCCTCGATCGCCGAGCCGCAATATTCGATCACGTGGCCGGTCCCGCCTGCCGTGCCGATCTCGCCGATGATGGAAAGGATGATGTCCTTGGCGGTGACGCCCGGAGGAAGCTCGCCGTCGACCTTGACCTGCATGTTTTTCGCTTTGGTCTGGATCAGCGTCTGGGTCGCGAGCACATGCTCGACCTCGGACGTGCCGATGCCGTGGGCAAGCGCGCCGAAGGCGCCATGGGTCGAGGTGTGGCTGTCGCCGCAGACGATCGTCGTCCCCGGCAGGGTGAAGCCCTGCTCCGGCCCGATGATGTGGACGATGCCCTGGCGGGCGTCGAACTCGTCGTAATATTCGATGCCGAACTCGCGTGCGTTTTTGGCCAGTTCCTCGACCTGCTGGCGGCTCTCCGGATCGGCGATGCCGCCCCTGCGGTCGGTCGTCTGGATGTTGTGGTCGACGACGGCGAGGGTCTTGTGCGGCGCGCGCACTTTTCGGCCGGACAGCCGCAGGCCCTCGAACGCCTGCGGGCTCGTCACCTCGTGGACGAGATGACGGTCGATATAGATGAGGCTCAGATCCCCCTTGGTGTCGAGGACGTGATCGTCCCAGATCTTGTCGTACAATGTACGCGGCTTGGACATAAGGCTCTCCGGCGCCTTTTTCAGGCGCGAATGCGGGGGAATGGCGGCTATCTATGCCGGACCGTCCGAGGATGGAAGGGGTCCGGCGGGAAGTCACCGTCTCGGCCCCGCAGGCAAAAACCCGTATAAGCCAACGAAAATATAGGAAAGCGAAATCGCTTTCCATTGCTTTCTTTTATTTTTCGGAATCGGGACTTCCAGTGGGTTACGGCGGATTCAAATGAAAAAAATCCGGCCCCGTCTCAGGCCTTCAGTTAAACGTCGCAAGCGCTCATTCCCTTCTCCTTTTGCCCGCGAGCCGCCGCGGGCGGCGCCGACTCAATCCCCCGGAGCTGGCGCCGGGACTGCCGGCTGGTCCGGCGATCCGGCCCCTTCTGCTTGACCTTTGCCCGTGTCTGCGGTCGTGCAGGCCTGATAGGCTCGCGCGACGAGACCGGCCCGGATCGGCGCGCGCATGAGAACAATGGACGACATCGAGCTCGCGCGAGCGTTGCATGTCCTGTTTATCGGCCACTGGATCGGGGGTGTCGCATTCGTCACCCTTGTCGCCCTGCCCCTCGCGCGGGCAAACAATGACGCTCGGGAGGGCTGGGCTCTATTCGAGGCGATCGAAAGGCGCTTCTCGGCGCAAGTTAAGTGGTCGATTCCCCTCGCGGGCGCGACCGGCCTCTGGATGACCTGGCGCCTTGACCTTTGGGGTGAGTTCGAGGATCCGACCTTCTGGTGGCTCGACGCCATGGCTTTGGTCTGGATACTATTCATGGCGCTTGTCTTCGTCGTCGAGCCGCTCGCACACGCGCGGCTTGCGGCAGAAGCAGCCCGAGATCCCAAAGGCGTCCTACGGCGTATTGCGCGCGCGCATACCGTCCTGCTGACTGCGGGGGTCGTGACAATCCTCGGCGCTGTCGCCGGCTCGCATGGCGGATTGTTCCCTTAGGAACCGCGAAGCCGTGACGGTCGGCCCGCTCTTCCGCTATGTCCCGTCGGGCCTGGCGGGGGGAACGTGCCCTTCGTACTGCGGCAAATCATCGGCGATCGTGAACCACGGCGCCTTGGAGCCGACGAAAATGTGGTGCGTCGGGCGGATGGCCGGGTCGTCGACGAGCGTTCCCATCGCCACATGGACGAACGCGCCGTCGCGAACGACGGAATAGATGAGCGAGCCGCAGCGCTTGCAGTGGGTGTTGTTGGCGTCCTCTTCGCCGAAGATCATGAGCTCGTCCCCGCCCCTGGCGATCGTGAGCTTCCCGCGCTCTATTCCGGCGAACGGCTTGAACGCCGAACCTGTCGTCCGCCGGCAGTTCGAGCAGTGACAATAGGCGGCGTAGAGAAACTCATCCGCCACGGCGTATTGCACCGCGCCGCAGTAGCACTTGCCAGCGAGCGTGCGTGCTCCATTACCCAGTCGAACCATGGTTCCTCGCTAGAGACTGACATTTGCGCCCCAGCCAATGGAGGCGCCTCGAGTCAAGTGGCCGAGAACGTCACCGCCTCAACGTTGTGCCCGTCGGGATCGAAGACGAAGGCGGCGTAATAATCAGCGCCGTAGTTGGCGCGCAGGCCCGGCCCGTTGTCGCGTCCGCCCGCCGCGACCGCGGCGACATGGAAAGCTTCGACCGCTTTCCGATTGTCCGCCCGGAAGGCGAAGTGGATCGGCGTCGCCGGCGGCCCGAAAACGCCGATCCAGAGGCGCCCCGAAGCATTGCCGATCACGGCAAACTTGTCGGTTTCGCGCATAATCCTCATGCCAAGCGGCTCAAGCGCGGCAAGATAGAAAACCTTGCTCCGGCGAAATCGGAAACGTTAAAGCCGACGTGGTCGAACATGGCCGCCCCTCCCGCACCTCAAGCATGCTCAAGGAGATGCTATTAGGAGCATATCATGCGCACCTCCAAGCTCATCCATGTCGTCACCTGCCATGCCGAGGGCGAGGTCGGCGATGTGATCGTCGGCGGGGTCATGGCCCCGCCGGGCGACAGTTTATGGGAACAGTCGCGGTTCATCGCCAAGGACGGCGCCCTGCGCGCCTTCGTGCTCAACGAGCCGCGCGGCGGCGTCTTCCGCCATGTCAACCTCATCGTGCCGGCCAAGGACCCGCGGGCGCAAATGGGCTTCATCATCATGGAGCCCGAGGATACGCCGCCGATGTCGGGCTCGAACGCGATCTGCGTAGCCACCGTGCTGCTCGACGCCGGCATCCTGCCGATGCGGGAGCCAAAGACGCATCTTACGCTCGAGGCGCCGGGCGGCCTGATCGCGATCGTCGCCGATTGCCGCGACGGCAAGGCCGAGCGAATCAGCATCGAGAACCTGCCCTCGTTCGCCGACCGGCTCGATCAGCCGCTGGAGGTCGAAGGACTGGGCACGCTCACCGTCGACCTCGCCTATGGCGGCGACAGTTTCGTCATCGTCGACGCGGCGGCGTTGGGCTTCGTCATCGCACCCGACGAGGCGCGCGACCTCGCCGAGACCGGCATGCGGATCACGGCGGCGGCCAACGAGCAGTTCGGCTTCTCCCATCCCGAGACCGCGGGTTGGGACCACATCTCGTTCTGCCAGTTCGCTGGGCCCCTCGCTCGAGAGGGCGCCGAGCTCAGCGGCCCGAATGCGGTCGTCGTCCGCCCGGGCAAGATCGACCGCTCTCCGACAGGAACCGGCTGCTCAGCCCGCATGGCGACTTTGAGCGCACGCGGGCTCATGGGCGAAGGCGACGTCTATCGCGCCCGCTCGATCATCGGCTCGGAGTTCGTCTGCCGCATCGCCCGCCGGGCCGCGATCGCCGGCCGGCCGGCCATTGTCCCGGTCATTTCCGGCCGGGGCTGGATTACCGGCGTCAATCAGTATATGCTCGACCCGACCGATCCTTGGCCATCGGGTTACCGGCTGGCGGACACATGGCCCAAGCGTTAAGGCTTCATTTCCTGCTTCGGGGAGCCCTGCGCGGTCTTGCTTGACGCGCAATTGACGATGAATTACCCACTTCACGGCTTTTTGTCGTTTCCCCAAAGCGAATTTAGAACTTCTGCCCAAGGTCGGCGCTAAGAATGGATTCGGACGAGTTCGCATCCCGGGGACGGGCGGAGGGACAAGAGGTCGTGAAGCCGACTAACGTCTTGGAACCCGAGTACTTTCACAAAGTCGTCGATTGCCAGTGGGCTTGCCCCGCCCACACGCCGGTCCCGGAATATATCCGCAAAATCGCGGCGGGCGACTATAACGCCGCCTACATGATCAACTGGAAGTCGAACGTGTTTCCCGGGATCCTGGGGCGCACCTGCGACCGTCCATGCGAGCCCGCATGCCGCAGAGGAAGGCTTGAGGAGCAGCCGGTCGCCATCTGCCGGCTCAAGCGCGTCGCCGCCGACCACAAGCAGGATATCGCCGCGCTCCTGCCGCCGGCGCCCGGTGAGCGAAACGGCAAGCGCATCGCCTGCGTCGGCGCCGGCCCGGCGTCGCTGACGGTCGCGCGCGATCTCGCCGCGATCGGCTATGAGGTCGTGGTGTTCGATTCCGATTCGCGCGCCGGCGGGATGATGCGCAGCCAGATTCCCAAGTTTCGCTTGCCCGACGAGGTGATCGACGAAGAGGTCGGCTACGCGCTCTCAAGCGGCGGCCAGTTCGTCGCCGAGCGGCGCATCGACAGCCTCAAGGACCTCATCGGCGAAGGCTACGACGCGATTTTCGTCGGCTGCGGCGCGCCGCGCGGACGCAACCTCGACATTCCCGGACGAAAGGAAGCGCCGGGCCACATCCACATCGGCATCGACTGGCTGGCGAGCGTCTCCTTCGGCCATGTCTCGTCGATCGGACGGCGGGTGGTGGTGCTCGGGGGCGGCAACACCGCCATGGATTGCTGCCGGACCGCGCGTCGCCTCGGCGGCGCCGAGGTCAAGGTCGTGGTGCGCTCCGGCTTCGCCGAGATGAAGGCCTCGCCGTGGGAGAAGGAAGACGCGATGCGCGAGGGCGTCGCGATCCTGAACTTCCTCGCGCCCAAGGCATTCGTCCACCGCGCCGGCCGGCTGACCGGCGTTGTCTTCGAGAAGACGGCCGCGAAGACGGACGAGCGCGGGCGCCGCCTGCTTGTCCCGACCGGCGAGCCCGACGTTCTCATCGAATGCGACGACGTTCTG
>Ga0335073_10000656_pt1 | contig 45041 bp, 43 predicted proteins | sample Lox_Sample_22_FD_207093 | JGI IMG/M metagenome (GOLD analysis project Ga0335073, IMG submission 207093) | Soil microbial communities from Loxahatchee National Wildlife Refuge, Florida, United States - Lox_Sample_2.2 | ecosystem: Environmental > Terrestrial > Soil > Wetlands | place: USA...
CGTGGCGGTGATGCTGATTATCCTGGGGTTGCTGAACATCACCGGCTTCCTGAATGCGATGCCCGGCGCGTCCGCGCGGCCTCACGATGGCGAGGTTACCCACTCGCATGCCCATAGTCACGGCGCCTTGGTGCACAGCCACCCCCACACTCATCCGGCCGACGAAATGCCGCTGCGCTGGCTGGACCGGCTGTTCGGAAGGACCGGCGTGTATCAGTATCTAAGGCCCCTGGTGGTGGGCATTGTTCACGGACTGGCTGGATCAGCCGCGGTCGCCCTTCTGGTTTTGACGACGATCCGGAATGTCCACTGGGCGATCGGTTATCTTTTGGTTTTCGGAGTGGGGACGATTGCGGGCATGATGCTGATCACTATGAGTATGGCTTCAGCCATCAAGCTGGTGGGCGGCGGCCGCGAAAAATTATCCCATCGCCTGGCTTTTGGATCGGGCTTGCTCAGCCTCGCGTTCGGGCTGGTGGTTGCCTACCAAATCTGCTTTGTGCATGGCCTTTTCGGAGCCCACGCGCAGTGGACACCACGGTAGCCGTCGCTGCGGTACAAACCAACGAACGAACCTATTGTTTGGGTTGAATAGAGATCAGCTCCACTTCAAAGATGAGAGTGGAATCGGGCCCGATATCACCGCCGGCTCCGCGCTCGCCGTAGGCCAAATCGGGAGGCAGGACCAGCTGCCACTTGGATCCGACAGGCATCAGCTGCAAGGCTTCCGTCCAGCCCTTGATCACGCCATTGACCGGGAAAGTAGCCGGCTGGCCGCGTTTGTAAGAACTGTCAAATTCCTTTCCGTTGACCAGCGTTCCGCGATAATTGCATACTACCGTGTCGGTAGGCTTGGGTTTCTCCCCGTCGCCAGCTTTCAGAATCTTGTATTGCAGGCCACTGGGCAGTGTCACCACGCCCTCTTTGCTTTTGTTCTCCGCCAGAAACGCGTCGCCTTCCTGTTTGTTCTTGTCGCCCATTTCCTTCGCCATCGCCTGCCGCTTCTGCTGCAACTGAGTCTGCAGATCGGTGAGCGCTGCATGAACTTCGTCTTGTGTCATCAGCGGCTTTGCCCCGCTGAGCGCGTCCCTGAGACCGCGGGACAGCAGCGCGGGATCGACGTCGATCGATTGGGCTTTGAATTTACCGGCCAGGTCGGCGCCGATAGCGTAGCTGATCTTGTCCTTCTGGGTCTTGATCACCACCGGCGCGGGCGTTGCTCGGTGAGGGGTGGTTGCCGGAGTCTTCGGCTTCGCGCTTGCGGGCGGGGTGGTGGTTTGAGTCTGTGCGGCGCAAGGAACGATGCCGCTGGAGATGATTGCTATGACTAACAACAGCTTCAAAGTAGAGTTTGAGTTCGGCATCCTCATATACTACGGGTTTTAGCTCGATCCTGCCTATACACGAAAGTTTCCCGGGGGCCGAACTCAAATCTGAAAGTCGATTTCTTCCATGATTCCCTGGAGAGAGGCAGACAACGACCGGCTCACGCTCTCCGAGCCCTCCAGTTTCTGCACACGATCGCGCAGCTTGTCGACTTCGGTGGCGACCGCAGCCAGCGCCTCGGATAGCGGGTCGTTGATCTGCTTTGGGTCGGTGATTACGACCCGCTTGCCTTCGCGGAAAATAATGTGGCCGGGTACGCCGACGACGGTAGAATCCTCCGGCACATTACGGAGCACCACCGAACCCGCGCCGATGCGGCAATTCCGTCCCACCGTGATGTTGCCGAGAACCTTGGCGCCACCGCCGATCACTACACCGTCTTCGATCGTGGGATGGCGCTTGCCTTTTTCTTTGCCAGTGCCGCCGAGGGTCACCCCCTGATACAAGGTGACGTCATCGCCCACGATCGCAGTCTCCCCTATCACCACCCCCAACCCGTGGTCGATGAACAGGCGCCTGCCGATTTTCGCTCCCGGATGAATTTCGATTCCCGTCAGGAAGCGGGCGACTTGCGACAGCCACCGTCCCCCGAGCAGGAGTCCATGATTCCAAAACCAGTGGTAAATGCGGTAGAACCAAACCGCGTGCAGGCCGGGGTAACACAGGAACACTTCGGCGCGCGACTTGGCGGCGGGATCGCGCTCCAGCACCGTAGCCACGTCTTCCCGGATGTGGGCGAAAAGATGAGGCATGAATCAGGCGGCCAGCACCGCGGTGGGAATCTGCAGCGCTTCGTTGCGCAGCGCGTCAAACAGCACGCTGGTAAGATAACGCTCGCCGAAATCCGGCAAGACCACCACAATCAGCTTGCCCGCATTTTCCTTGCGGCTCGCCACTTTCACCGCGGCCACCGCTGCCGCCCCCGAAGATATCCCGACCAGGATGCCTTCTTCTTTCGCCAAACGGCGCGCCATATTAATAGCTTCGTCATTGGTAACGGTGACCACTTCGTCGATATAGTCACGGCGCAGAATGCTGGGCACAAAGCCGGCGCCGATCCCCTGAATTTTGTGGGGCGAGGGCTTGCCTCCGGAAAGCACGGGGCTGTCGGCGGGCTCCACGGCAACCGCCTTGAATGACGGTTTTTTCGGCTTGATGTATTGGCAGACACCGGTGATCGTCCCGCCTGTGCCGACGCCGGAGATCAGGATATCCACGCGGCCGTCGGTGTCGTTCCAAATCTCCGGGCCGGTGGTTTCGAGGTGAATTTTAGGGTTAGCAGGATTGTCGAATTGCTGCAGAATGTAGCCGTTGGGAGTGTTCGCCAGGATTTCTTCCGCTTTTGCGATGGCCCCTTTCATGCCTTTGGGACCGGGCGTGAGGACAATCTCCGCGCCAAATGCAAGCAGCAGCACGCGCCGTTCCAGGCTCATGGTTTCCGGCATGGTAAGGATGAGCTTGTAGCCTTTTACTGCCGCGACGAAGGCGAGGCCGATTCCGGTGTTGCCGCTGGTGGGCTCGATCAGCACGGTCTTGCCGGGATGAATTTTCCCCGCCCGTTCGGCTTCTGTGATCATGCTGACGCCAATCCGGTCCTTCACGCTGGCACAGGGATTTCGGCTTTCCAGCTTGGCCGCGACCTCTGCGACGCAACCCTCAGTGACTTTGTTAAGCTTCACCAGCGGTGTATGGCCGATCAGTTCGGTAATATCCTGGGCAATGTTCATATTTGTTTTATTCCTCGAAGTTTGGGCGTGATGGAAGCTCCTTGCGTGTGCCTTCCTGTGTTTTCGATGCTTTCGGCACGCCTCCGATTCAGTTCCTGGCTCAGTTCCTTGGCTGGCGGAATGCTACACCCATAGCGAAAACAGGTGCAAATAGGCCTCCGTCTTGAGGCCTGGGTATGCTTATCTGAAGTAGCTTTAACTGGACCTTATGGACAAAAATCGGGGTGCTTCCGGGACAGGCTGTTACTTACTTCGTTTAGTCGACTATCATCGCAATAGTCGTCGGTCTTATTTACAAACCCCTCGGTCCACCATAATCGTGAATACATTAAGTCCGCGTCTGCGCGGTTCGATTGTTACTCTTCTTTAGATGGGAGGCACCTATGTTCGACAGCGTACTCTCCGCCGCGCGCGAGCCGGTCAGTGTGGCTAGTTCTCGGTGGCTATGGACGGCCCGGTGCTTTGCCTTGATTTGCACGATTTTTTTGGTCGGAGAATATGTGGCTGAGGCTCATTTTGAGCCGCTGAACCCCCTAGTCGGGTTTCTATTCACATTTGGTCTTCGGAGCATACTCAGTCTTGTGCTGCTCTATTTTTTATTTCGTGGTGGGAAGAAATCACTGGCATTTGCGCTTGGCCTGGGTGCGGCAACAGCTTTCATCGCGCTGTTCGGCGTCGCTTCTAGTGCGCTGTTCTGGCCACTCGGCCGGTCCTTCAACCTGGCTTTAGCCTTGATAATCTTCGGTCCGGTTACGCCGCCGTTTGCCGATATGATGCATCAACAGCATGCCACGGAGGGGTTGTTGCTCTTTTGGTCCTTCGGTATCTGTTCGGCGGTGCTCGGATTAAGCAGCGTCATCACATTCACGAAAATTGCGCGCGAAGCAAATGGGATGGGGAAACTGCGATTCGCCTTTCGCGCCGGAATATGTTGCCCACTTGTCGTTTGGCTGATCTTCATGTTGCTTGTCTTTATCTGGCTTGCCGCTGGCGGGGGCATCCACATCTGAACATTCCTCGCCCTGGAGGCATGCTCCAGGCCGATCGTAGCCCGCAAAGTTGCGGTCGCCCGAGAGGCACCTACCGCGTTCAGAGTGTCGAAGCCAGCCGCGTCAACTGTTCGACAACAGGCGTCAGCGCTTATTGAGCACCCGTGCACTTACGATGATGAGGGCCACGGGATTTTCGTCAATATTCGCAGTCCGCACGGCCTATTCCTCATCCTTCACCCGGACTTCTTTCATTTCCGTGATTTCCGTGATCACAATCGCATGAGTTCCGGTTCGCTCAAACACAATCCCGCTCGCCCGCACGTACTTGCCGACAAACGGCATGAGTACCTGCCGTTGATCGGTATCGGGCATTTTGGCAGAGATGGGGAAATACAGCCGATCATCTTTGGTCAGAATAACGAGCGGCGAGCCACCCTTCACGCAATCCTGTACGCACTTGCTACCCATACTCGTCGCATGGTTATCAAGATTCTGAATTGGGCAGGCAACATCTCGAACCAGCCCTTCTATGGTTTCGTGGGAAACATTCGCCCGTGCGCCGGCCATGTCCGTGGTCTGTGGAGACTGAGACGCCGCCAGGAGAATCGCGCAGCACGCAAGCAAGCCCACTTTCAACGGTCGGATCATCGGTGTCTCCGTTTCATTGCAATTTTGTCTGCAGTGTTACGCGTTCGAGGAAGCGTCTAATCATTGCACAATTGCGACGTGCTACGGATTCAATCTCTGTTTAACAGGCTAGCGCTTATTGAGTAGCCGCGGACTAAATATGATGGGTGCTATGGGGATTTTGCAACAGTCATCCGACTGCTGTTTGAGCGAGGGACTTATTTCTTCTTCAAGCCTTGCTGCCGAATGATCTCCCGTTGTTTTTCAGTCCACTTACTGCCGAGCAGCAGATGCTGGGGGAACATGGAGACAATTCCGGCGATAGCGTGACGTACACGGTCGAGCCTTGGCTATTGCAGCTGTATCGAGCCCACAAAACTTTGGTCTCCAACCGTCTGAATTCCCTTGCCTGCCGGGCATTTTAAAGATAAAAGGCTAAACTGCCGATAGAAGGCCTAACCGTTGTGCGGTATAGCGCAGCGCCGAGGCTGGATATGCAGAGTCAGATGGCAGTTCATTACGGGCACAGACCTCTAAGGTGGGCCGGCCTCCTCTTTCTTATTCTGCCGGCCGTCAGCCTCCCGGCTGGGACGCAAGCCGATGTGCCGAACTCCAGGTCTGCGCAGGCGGTGCTTCACGTGCAGGTACATGTTGTTCCCGTATCGCAGCTCCCAACCAACTCCGCACTAACCAATACGGCACATGGCTCCGTGGTGTACAACATTCCGGCCAATTCCCTGCAGATGGATGTCACAAAGGAGATTCGCCGGATGCCTGCTGGAGTGGCCGGTGCTGCGGGAGCGCCTGCTGGCAGGGCTGCCATGCTTGAAACGACGACCGTCGTTCCCCGCTAACTCTATTCGAGCGCGGCTTTCAGTACCGCATGGTTTGCCGATTCGCGGACTTGCTCGACTGATTTTCCCGTCAGGTAAGGAACCAGTTCAGGATTGCTGATCACGATGGTTGCGCCCTCCACCTGAATCGGCTCTGGCGGCATTTTGACCGACCCCGTGGGCAATTGCAGGCCCGGCGGCAGGGGCTGGAGCGGAACCAGGATGATGCTCAGATTTCCCGCCGGCAGGTTCTTCAAGAGAAAGTTGCCGTCTTTGTCGGTTTTGGCAATGCCGTAGCCGGCCGTGATTTGGGCATCCGCCAGTGGAACGAGGTTGCTTCCTTCAGCGGCCGGGGTTAAGTCCGCCGGCTTGCCCTTTCCGCCCGTGGGCGTGGCGAGCCGCAAGAAAACCCTGCCGGCGATGGAACGCAGCGCCCGCACCGGCACGTCCTGAGTCACGGTGGAAATAGGGGCAACGTGGATCGGAAATGTCTGGCGCGACAGCATGTAGTTGGCTGGAACGGAAGTCGGATCGATGGTCAGACTGTAATCGCCGGGCGAAACGTCGTCGAGCTTGTAATCGCCCGAACCGTTCGTGCTGACGGTGCGCTTCTCCCCACTGCCTTCCAGAATCAGACGAACTTCCGGCAGGCCTTTGGAATCCGGCTGGAGCTTTTCTTCAAAGCGCAGGTCATTGAACACGTTCCCCACGACACGCGCGAAATTGACGATGCCAAAATTCACCACCGCGAATCGCTCGCGGACCAGATCCACGTCGTACTGGCCTGCAGTGGTCATGCGGACCGGATCGCGAAACTGGGCGACGGCGAGCGAGACCTGGTGCTGGCCCGGCTCGACGCCGCTAAACTTGAAGCGGCCTTCGCTATCCGTCAATACGGATTGACCATTTTCCAGTTCCACCTGCAGACCGGCAAAACCGGGATCGCGCCTGTCGAAGACGCCGGTGACACTATTGTCGCGGAAGACGCGGCCTTCAATGATGCGTTCCCGATGGCCGGGCAAGAACGAACTCGGCGGCGCAGAAAAGCGCTTCGCAATACCGACCGAAAAGACCGTCGTACGCTGGACGCCCGGCTGTGTGGGCGACAATACCCAGACGTTGCTCAGGCCGGAATTCAGCTGCATGCTGGGGCGAAGCTGGTAGGCCAGGCCGTAGCCAAAGAATGGCGTCCAGGACTCCGTGCTTCCGTTGGCCATTCTCGCAATGGACACGTTCGGGTTGAGCATGAGGCGCGGACCGAGGTTGAACTGTCCAGCGGCCGATATGGAAGTGCTGACCGGCTGCTGAGCGCCCAGCAGCGCCCGAATCTCAGGCGGCAGGTTGGGTGAGTTCACGAAGGAAACCGGATCCTGCAAGAAGAGTTCCTGCAGGGCAGGACTGAGCAGGCTCAGCTCCTGGTTCAGCTTCTGCACCAGCGAGGGATTGGTCTTGTCGTGTTCGAACGCCACAAACATGCTGCCGCCCTTGACCGGAAAAGACACGGCATCGCGGACCGCAAATTCGTCCTCGGAGTTGAGTTGCAGCGGGTCCTGCAACGAGCCCACCGTCACTTCGGCGGAATTCGAGACGCGCGGCGTGATCTGGTATTGCCAGGTGGTGTCGAAACGGTTGCCGGTTGATGGCGCGCTGGCGAAGCCGCCCTCATTGTGGCTATAGGTGTAGGTAAAATTTGCGGCCTGATGCCTGGCGAAACGGAACCACAACCCCGGGCTCAGGTAGTCCGAGCTTCCGGCGCGAGTAATCCCGGCGATTGCCTGCGTGGAAGTGTGCTGATAATAAATCGATTCGGTTAGCCAGTCGTAACTGCGGAAAGTCCAGCCGGCTTTGAGCGAAGCTGTCCCGGAGAAAAGCGACTCGAGCTGATTTAGCGGGAACAGCGGCGGCGATGTGGTGCCTGCGGCGAATGCCGTCATCCGGCGTCCGGTATAAGCGACTTCGCCCCGCGCCAGGGCTCCGTGATTGCTGATGCCGCCGGTGGTGCGGATAGCCCACTTTTCGTTGAGCAGATAGGTGAGCCCGGCGGTCTGCATGAAGTTGTCATGACGCTGCGAGCTCAGGCCGAAGAAATCCAAGGGAGCATTGACGAAGCTGCTGTTGGCGAACAAGTCCAGTTTGCTGGTCTGCTGGCGATCGAAAGAGAAGCCGGCCACATCGCGCGTCGAACCCAGGGTCAGATAGAAAAATGGAATCGTGGTGCCGCCGAATACGGTGTACTGGTTTGCCCCCTGCCTGAGGCTGACGCTGGCGCCCCGGAGCTGGATGGTGTCGTAGTAGGAGAACGGTCCCATCAGCGGCTGGGCCCCGCCGCTGGTGAGGTTCACGGTGAAGTCGAGAGCGCGAACGTCGATCCCAGGGCTGTGGTAGAACGCAGATGCCTGGCGAACGTTGAAGGCGTGGCCGTCGGCGAAACTATTGTCTTCGACCTGGCTGTTGAAATCGAAGTGACCGCTCGGCCCCATGGGTTGCGACCAGGAAAAACCATTCAGCAGGGCGAAGCTGGTCAGGCCGCCGCTAGTGGAAGTTTGTGCCGTGGTGCTGAAGCTGCCTTGTGCCATCTCCGCCTGCAGCCGCAAAAGAGACGGTGGAATGGCGACGATGGGGCGATCGACCACCCGCACTCGAATGCTCATCGGTTCGCCGTTGCGGAAGCCGATGGCAACCGTTTCACCACGCTCCAGGCCGAAAAACTGGATCGAATCCTCCGTCACCTGCGCGCGGCTGATTTGATCGTCCATCATGACGACATTTGTGATTCCCGGCACGACCACCGTTCGCGATGAGCCCCAGTAGATTTCGACCAGGGAAGGCGAGGAAGTACCGGCCTGCACTGGTTGCACAGGTTCACCGTAGCCGGCGCCGAGCATGGAGACGATCACGCTCAGGACTGCTGCGGCGCTCGTGATGTGCTTCCTGATCAAGCCTCGAATCCTTATTGGCGAGCTACGTCCGCGGAGACCTTCATGGGCAGGACCTGGGTTTCGATCCGGTCATCGCCGTAAGCAACGGTCAGCACAGCGTTGTACTGCCCGCTGGGCAAGTCTCCCGTCCAGTCCACGTGCATGGAATCTCTTTGTCCCGGGAGGAAACGCTTGGCGTCACTCTCCGCTTTAGCCACCAGCTTGTTTTGCGAGTCCAGAATGGCGAGGCGAGCCAGCGGAAAGACATGGGTGTTGCCTGAGTTCTGCAGATCGAAACTGAGGTCCAAGCTGTGGTTGCCGCTGGGAGGAGTGACTTTCAGGTTGCTCAATTCGATTTTGTACTGCGCGGTCTTCTCCGTTTCCAGCAGCACCAGGCAACCCAGGCGCATGTTGGTAAAGACGGCTTTGCCGTCCTTTGTCTTGTCGAAGCTGAGCTGGGGCTTCGATTCCACGAACAGCACGGCGTAGTAGCCGCCATCGGCGTCGGCGGGCGGAGTAACAATGGCCCTCATCTTCTGAGAGCCGTGAGCGGCAACCTCAAAGTGCTCGGGGACAAACTGAATCCAGTTGGCAGCAGAGCGCGGCGAGGTTCCGGGTGACGAAAATACTTTCTCGTTTTTCTCGTTGTACCAGAAGTCGGTGATTTCGACGTTCATCTCGACCGCCGCGTCGCCGTTGTTTACCGTGGACAGTTCGAATTCAAACGGGACTCCCGGCTTGAATCTCTGCACGATTTGCGCGGGTGCCAGGCCGAGGGATTGGGCTCGGCCGGGCGCGACCCAAACTGCCAGAATGAGCAGTAGAAGACTAAGATTGCGAAATTTCATCAGGGCACCGTCATGGTGAAAGTAAGCGTGGCGTTGTCGGTTCCGGTGAATGCGGTCGCGCCGTTGACGTTAGAGACGAACAGACCGAGATAGCGTGTCACCGAGCTGCGGTCGTGAGCGGAGGTTGTAATTTGCGTCGGCGCTCCGGCTGTTACGGAGATGGTTGTATAAGGCCCTGCGCTGCTGGCTGAGTCGTCCATGTGCAGCACCGCCGGATGGGCAAAAGTTTTGCTGGCATAGACCGACAGGCTGCCCGTGGTCGATGCGAAATCAGTAAATGCCGGATTCAGGAGATAAGGTGTGCCGTAGACGGAGCCGCCCGATGCCGCGACCGTAGTGAGTCCGGTGGCAGGGCCGATTCCGAGTCCATTCACATTCCCGAAACTTATGGCGAAGTCAGCCGAGGGAGTAATCGTGACTCCGCCGGTTGCCGTGCCGAGAGTCAGTTGCACCGCATTCTGCACGGTTTCGGCGGGCGAGTTGAAAAAGATCACAGCCGTGCCGATCACCGTGTTGGTAGTCAGATCTGTGGCCGTAATGGTGACCGTGGAGGTGTCGGTTCCGGTGTAAGCGGAGGCGCCATCGTTATCGGGCAGAAAGACTCCGATGCCGGCCGTGATCGTGGTGTTCCCGACTCCGGGAGGCGCGGCGATGATCGAGGGCGAACCGGCGGAGGTCGACATCAGCGAATATTCGCCCGATGTATTGCACGCGGTCGTGTCAGGGCAATTCTCCATGGCCAAGGCGGCGGGATGAGTAAAATTCGTGCTCACGTAAATTGTGACTTCGGCCTTGTGCGCCCCGGTCAAACCCGAGATGGTGAGCTGGTAAGTGAAAAAGTAGAGCGCGCCATTATTGAGGGCTGTAACGCTCACTCCAGCCAGCGGCGTGCCGATTCCCAGCGCGTTGAGCGTCCCGAATGACATGGAATAGTTATTGGCAGGCACTTGCGTAAACGCCGGGCCGCCGGGCGCCTGGCTTAGCCGCAGCTTGGGTGCAGCCAGGGCTGGCACCGTCAACATGCCGGCCAGGATCGGAAGCATGAGCAGAATCCTGCGTCGCCTTTGCAACGAACAGGGTTGGAGTTGAGTCCGCTCACGTTGTTTTGCGCTCGCCATTCCGATGCATGACCTTGCTGCAGTTTTTTGTGGGGGAGGGTTCGAACTGTAGCCGTTGGGGGAGTTCCGGGCTGTTATTGGATTGTCATTGTAAAGGTGACGGTTGCGGTTTGCAGGCCGGTCAGATTGGCCGCGCCATTGGTAGGTGCGATTCCGACGCCGATGAAGCGGTTGAGAGTTCCACCGCTCCCGGCAGCGGTCATATCCGCCGCAGTCGCGATGGTATCCGGGGCTGCAGCAGAGGTCGACATATTGGCAAAGGAAGCTGCGCTGGCCGGCACTGTGCTTTGATTGGCAACCGTGGTGCGCACGATGCTGATATTCGGGCCCGCGAAGTTGGTAGATACGTATGCGGTAATGGTCGAAGCAGCGGTGGTGGCCTGGCTGGTGTAAACCGGATTCAGGCTGTAGTCGGACCAGTAGATGGCATTGGTGGTTCCAGGGGTGGTCGGAGCGAACTTATTGCAGCCCCCGTTGTTGATGGCCAACGCGTCCACATTGCCGAAGTTCATGGTGTAGTCGGGCGCTCCGCCTCCGGCTACGACAGCGCAATGGCTGACGCCGGCGGTGGTGCCTGTGCTGAGTGTGAGTTGAACCGCTTTCTGAATGGTGGCGGAAATCGCCAGTGTCGGCGAAACCGTGTTGGTGTTGGTCCCCTGGGTGTTTGCGAATGCCCCCGTTGACAGCACCAGGAAGCCTGCGACGAACAAGATTAACGATCGTTTCATTGTTTTTTGTAGCCCCGTTTTTTGTTTGAAATAACGCTCCATTCCTACAAGAACCGTTCAGCTAGGGGATAGAACTGTTCGGCTCCCGGAAGAATCTTGCGTATGAGAGTTTCTAATACCGGAAGGTAACCAACAACGGTACTTAGGTAATCCTGCTGTTGCGGCATGCTGCTAGGCGTGCGCGACCGCGGCTGCAAGTATCCGCGGCTCCGCTTTTGCGACTGGCAGTTCGATGGTCACTCGCGCGCCATGAGGCCGGACATTTTCCAGGCGAACTTCCCCGCCATGTTCCTGCACAATTCCGTAACAGATGCTCAACCCCAGCCCTGTACCCTTCCCGACAGGCTTGGTGGTGTAGAACGGATCCAGCGCGCGGTTCAGATCGCTGAAGCCTGGGCCGCTGTCCTCTACTTCGAGAACCACGCGCGCGCCCGTTTGGTAAGCGCGAATCCCGATCCGCTTTTCGCCGCTTTGCTCCTCCAGCGCATCGGTTGAATTGTTTACCAGATTGAGCAGGATCTGTTTGATTTCGTCTTCATCAATGGTCACCGGTGAAAGATTCGGGTCGAGTTCCAGGTCGACCCGAACGTTGCGGGTGCGCATGTGATATTCGCGTAACGCCAGCACCTGCTGAACGACCGGAGCGACGTCTGCCCGGTTTCTGCCCTGCGGCCCCTGCCGCGAAAAGCGGAGCAGATTGTCGATGATCCTCTTCATGCGCCGGGCTTCAGCGCCCATCTTGCTAACGTGGTCGCGGCTGCTCTCTGACTTGACGACATCGCCGATCAGCTCGCCGTACCCCATGACGGCCGTGAGGGGATTGTTGAGTTCATGCGCCACACCCGCCACCAACTGCCCCAAAGCAGCCAGCTTCTCGGACCGCACCAGTTGCATGTGCAACGATTTCAGCTCCAGAGCCACCGACAGATCGCCCGCCAGCAGCTCGATCCGCGAGAGGTCTCGCGCGTTGATCAGGCTGGGATCGCGTGGAGCTCCCAGGATGATGCATCCCAGGTATCCACCTCGGGCCGCGCGCAGCGGGATCAGCAGTTGATCGCTTTCCATCCAGGAGCGGGCCGGATCCGCGACCTCGCTCGTTGGGTCGGTGAGCAGGAATGTGTTCTTGCCGAGACGATGGGCTTGGGAGCAAAAGCTTTTGAAGTCTTCGTTGCTCCACTCACAAGTTCGATTCTGCAGAGATTGCAGACGGTCTGGTGACAATCCGCTCGATCCGGCCAGGCGCAGCTGGCGCTCGGCATTCTGCAGGTAAATCGCCGCCACGCCAAAGTTGCTGACGTCGGTAATCGCGGTGGCGGCTTCCGGGCACATGGCTTCCACTTTTGCGCCGCTCAGCAAGCGCGAAGTAATGGCGGAGAACCGCTCCAACTGGCGGTTGAGAGCCTGCGCTCTGCTCTGCATCCCGGCGATGGAGACCGATTTTTCTTCCACGACGGTGAGAATCATCCCGAAAGCCACAAACAGTTTGGGAACATTCCACAGTTCAGCCGGAACCATGAAGTGCGGAGCAACCCGATCCATCAGCATCCCCACCGGGAAAACCGCTCCCCAGGCGAGGAATCCGCCGGCGGTAGTGAGCGTGGCGGGCGATGGCCGCCAGTAATTGCGGCAAATGAAGATGCCGGGTAATCCGAAACCGAATCCAAGCAGCGCCGTGCTGCCTTCATCAAAGGAGCCGTGGAATGCGGCCCACATTCCCCACACCGCTGCCGATGTGCACAACAACGCCATGATCGCAAGGTAAGAGGACCACTGCCGATGCGCGCGAGAGAAAAACACAACCCCGCCGCCGAAGCAGAGAAGCAGGCAGGCGAGGTATGGCCATCTCACATGTACGTCGTAACAATCGAGCACTGTGTAGGCGACCGAAGGTATTCCCAGTACCAGCAGCAACAGGCTTCGCCGGGCAGAGTTCTCCACCACGGATGAAACCGAAGCCAGGAAAGCGATGGCGGAACCTTGCAAAGCGCCGGAATCGAGCGCCAGCAGCAGTGGGCTGACATGACCGCTGGCAGGTTCAAGAAGTTGGGCCAGGAAATGGATGAAAACCAGAAACCAGCCTACTGCCCAGAGTTGAAGTCGCGCACAGCGCTCATGTCGTTTGAGGCAGGCGAAGATGACGACCAGCACGCCTACGGTGACAAATGTCGGGATTTTTTCGAGAATTTCCATTGCGGTTACGATGGGGGGAACTCATCGATACCGAAAGTAACAAGCCGGTTAAACTCGGTCAAACCCCTAACGTGCCATACAGGTAGCCCGAAAGTAGGGGTTAGAAACCCGGAATCACCCGATGAAAACCGGGTTTGCGGTGTCATTGGGGGTTACGCAACGCGTGCGCGCAAGCTATAATGATTCAGGTATGTGTACCGATGCGCTGCCAGAATTCCAATTCGTGCTGGCTTCATTTTCTGGTGTGCCCGCGGCGTTATCGCGCGGTCCTGCCCGCGCGTGTTCGTCCCAACCTCTTCGGTAGCGACTAGTTCCCAATCCTCCTGCGTCTCTCAAGCTGAGAACCGATCACTGACAACTGATTTACGGAGGATCCCATGTCGACCACGACTCTGCATACGCCCAAGATCAAGACCGCGCTGCCTGGCCCAAACGCCAAGCGCGTTCTGCAGCTCGACGAAAAATATATTTCACCGTCCTATACCCGTTCCTACCCGATGGTCGCCAAGCACGGCCAGGGAATCGTTGTCACCGACGTGGACGGGAACGAGTTCTTCGATTTCTCCGCCGGCATCGCCGTGACTTCGACCGGCCATTGTCATCCACAGGTGGTCGCGGCCATTCAGAAGCAGGCGGCCGAGCTGATCCACATGTCGGGCACCGATTTCTACTACGAGAATATGGTGACTCTGGCCGAGCGGCTGTCCAGGATTGCTCCCATGCCCGGCCCACACAAGATTTACTACGGCAACTCGGGAACGGAAGCGATCGAGTGCGCGCTCAAGCTGGCCCGCTACCACACCAAACGGCAAAACATCATCGCGTTCTACGGCGCTTTCCACGGCCGCACCATGGGTGCGCTCTCGCTGACCGCGTCGAAACCGCAGCAGAAACGGCGCTTCGCTCCGCTGGTTCCGGGCGTCACGCACATTCGCTATCCCGACGTCTACCGCGGCTGCGAAGGCGGAGTCCAGGATGCCAACGCATTTGCCTTGGGCTGCGCCCGCTTCATTGAAGACAAACTTTTCAAGACCACGCTTCCGCCCGAGGAAGTCGCGGCGATTTTCGTGGAACCGGTTCAGGGGGAAGGCGGCTACGTGATCGCTCCCACCGTGTTCATGCAGGAGCTGCGGAGGATCTGCGATCGTCATGGCATCCTGCTCGTGGTCGACGAGGTCCAGAGCGGCGTCGGACGAACCGGCAAGTGGTGGGCGGTGGAGCACACCGGGGTTCAACCGGACATGGTTTGCAGCGCCAAAGGCATCGCGTCGGGAATGCCGCTGGGAGTCACTATCAGTAAAGCGGAAGTCATGGATTGGGTTCCCGGGTCGCATGCGTCTACTTTTGGCGGGAATCCGGTGTGTGTGGCGGCTGCGTTGGCGACACTCGATGTGATCGAGCACGAGGGCCTCCTGCAAAACTCGGCGGAAGTCGGCGCTCACATGCTGAAGCGCATGGCGGACTGGCCGAGCAAGTACAAGCTCGTCGGAGATGTCCGCGGACGCGGCCTGATGCTGGGCGTGGAGATTGTGAAGGACAAGAAGACGAAAGAATACGGCGCCGCTGAACGAGACCAGATCATTGAGCTTGCCTTCGAGCGCGGAATTCTCTTGCTGGGTTGCGGCCCGAGCACCATCCGGATCGCGCCGCCGCTGATCGTGACCAAAGACGAGGCCGACGTCGCGGTCGATGCGCTGGAAGAGGCGATCGCGCAGGTGAACAACGGGTAAATCGAGGGCGGCCCTTCTTATCGCTGCGAGTGTCATATGTATGTTCCGAGTCATTTTCGCCCGGACAGTTGGCCCGAGATCCGCAAGATCGTCGAGGACAACAGCTTTGCCACAATCGTCATCTGCGACGCGGGGCGTCCGGTGGCAACGCATGCGCCCTTGCGGCTGATCGAGCCTGCGGCGGGAACATTCCTGCTCCAGGGGCACATGGCCCGGGCGAATCCGCACTGGCGTGTCTTGGAGGCCGAACAAAAGTCGCTGGCGATTTTCGCCGGCCCTCACACGTACGTTTCTCCGCGATGGTACAAGCAGTTGAATGTTCCAACGTGGAATTACATCGCAGTTCACATTTATGGAAAACCGAGGTTGGTGACGGAGTCTGACGAACTGCGCGGGTTGCTCACAGGCCTGGTACATCGGTATGAAGGCCACGTCGAAGCAGAACGCCGTTACACGGTGGAGGGTCTGCCACCGGATTATCTCGACACCCAGATGCGGGGAATCGTCGGCTTCGAGATTTCAGTTGACGAGGTGCAGGCGAGCTTCAAACTGAGCCAGAACCGGACGCAGGAGGATCACGACAACGTGATTGTGGAATTGCGTAAGAGTGACGACCAGGATGCGCAACGGATCGCTCAGGCCATGTCCTGCCCTTACGGCACCCGGAGCAAACATGGGTAACCAGGCGTTGCGGGAACTTTTGCGAGGCAAGCGGGCGCATACCGACTCGGTGGCATGCCTGGAAGATCTTGCGTGGCCGCTGACCGGCAAGAAGATTGACGGCTATCCGCATTCGATTTTTCAGATTGTGGGGCATCTGAATTACTGGATGGAATACGAGCTGAAACGAATCGACGGTAAGCCGCCGGCCTATCCCGATCACGCCATCGAAAGCTGGCCCCAGCTTGACGGCCCTGCGACCGAGGAAGAATGGCAAGACGTGGTGGAGGAGTTTCGGGCGTTACTCGACAAGTTCACCGCACTTTCGGATTCGGGACCTGAGGTTTTGAATCGGAAAGTGATGGGACAGAACTTGGCGCAAGAGTCTGAGTCTTCGACAGTAGAAGCGGTATTGTGGCAGACGGTTGTGCACAACAGCTATCACCTCGGCCAGGTTGCATTGTTGCGGCGCGCCTTCGGGGCGTGGCCGCCGCGGTGCGGGAGCGACACGTGGTGATTCCGCAACCTATAGGTCATTGCATTGAAATCGTTATTCACAGTTCGCGTGTTGCTTGCCCTTGCCTCGGCCCTGGCGCTGTGGGCATCGGCCTTTGCCGGCATCCGCGCCGGCCTGCACGCTTACTCGCCGGGACAGCTGGCGGTTCTGCGTTTCCTGGTGGCTTCGCTGACGCTGGCGATCTACGCCGGCGTTGCGCATTTCCGCCGTCCTGAGATCCGCGACGTTCCCGGACTGATTCTCAGCGGCATCATCGGAATCACTTTCTACAATCTCGCGCTCAATTACGGCGAAACCCGCGTTACTGCTGGCGCGGCCAGCCTGCTGATCGCGTCCGTGCCAATCTGGACGGTGATCATCGCCAGCTTCACACTGCATGAGCGTCTGGCGCTTCATCGCTGGCTGGGTGTGCTCACAAGTTTTGCTGGAGTTGCTTTGATTGCCAGCGGAGAAGGCAAAGGCATTCACCTCTCGCCGCAGGCTCTCATTATTCTGGCTGCTGCCATCACATCAGCTGTTTACATGGTGCAGCAAAAACATTTTCTGGGGCGGTACAGCGCGCTGGAGTTCACTGCATATTCCATCTGGTCAGGGACGTTGTTCATGCTGCCGTTTGGGAGAGGCTTGCTGCACACGATCGTCAATGCGCCGACCAGCGCGACCGCTGCGGTGGTGTATCTGGGAATTTTCCCCGGAGCTCTCGCCTACGTGGCGTGGGCGTACGTTATGTCACACGGTCCCGCCGGCCGGATAAGCACCTTGCTGTATCTCATCCCGGTGCTGGCCATTGGCATTGCATGGATCTGGCTGGGCGAGGTGCCCAGCATGCTTTCGCTACTGGGCGGCGTGATCGCGCTGGCGGGAGTGGCGCTGGTGAACCTGAAAGGTAGAGCAAGCTCTCCGGACATTGCAGAAATCGCATCTGCCCACCAAGCCGGAGGATGATCTCTGAGCGTAGAGCGGGCGAAAAGTACACGTTTGCACAGGCCGCACCCTTTCTTCCGGGTTACGTGCGAAGCGGGATATCTTCCCAAAATGGGGCCGGTGACGAGCGTCACATCCTGGCCGTTGCCTTAACCACTACGCTAACGCGATATTCCCATGTCCTCTGGCTGGCTGACTCACGCGGTGCTTCGCGCCTTAGACTGGCTTGCCGAGCACACGCTCCCTCACGAACGAACCCTGGACCACCACCGCACCGGGCGCCGCGGAGAGGAAGACGCCTATTTTCATCTGCGGCAACAGGGTTATGTGATGGTCGCGCGCAATTTTCGCTCCCCTCACTCACGCGGAGAAATCGACCTGATTGGCTGGGAGAAAGATGTCTTGTGCTTTATCGAGGTAAAAACACGTACGACCCACGACGTAAAACCCGCAGAAGCTGCCGTGGACCGAGACAAACAGCGGGCGCTGACTCGCGTCGCCCGCGATTACCTCCGGCATCTGGCACTTCCGTGCCAGTGGCGTTTTGATGTAGTGACCGTATATTATGAAGGCAAGCCCAGCCAGCCTCGATTTGAGCTATTTCAGAATGCTTTCCCGGTATCGTAGAATAAAACTTTCGGCTTCAGCCCTCATATTGAAAGGATTCAATCCTTGCCAGAGCTTCGAAAAGACCCAATTGTAGGCCGGTGGGTTATTATTTCTACCGATCGCGCCAAGCGTCCCACCGATTTTGCCCGCGAAGGAGTAAAGATCAAGGGCGGTTTTTGTCCCTTCTGCTACGGGAATGAGAGCAAGACGCCGCCGGAGATTCAAGCTTATCGTCCTAACCCGAACGGTGGGCCTCCACCACAGCGGGACACCCCGGGCTGGACGGTGCGGGTGGTGCCCAACAAGTTTCCTGCCCTGGGGATCGAAGGGGGACTGAACCGCCAGGCCGAAGGTATGTTTGACCGGATGAATGGCGTGGGCGCGCATGAAGTCATCATCGAAACCCCCGACCACAATGCGACTCTGGCGACCCTCTCCTCCAAACGGATTGAGGACGTGCTTTGGACCTTTCGCGACCGCATTCTTGATCTCAAGAAAGACCGGCGCTTCAAGTTCATCCTGATTTTCAAGAATCACGGCGAGGCCGCCGGCGCATCGCTCGAGCATGCGCACTCGCAGCTGATCGCATTGCCCATGCTGCCGATTTACCTGACGGAAGAGATTGAAGGTGCCAAGCAGTATTACATCTATAAAGAGCGCTGCGTGTTCTGCGACATTATCCGGCAGGAGACCGAGACCGGCATACGCGTGGTTTCTGAGAACGAGGACTTTCTCACCCTGGCGCCGTACGCGCCACGCTTCCCCTTTGAAACCTGGATTCTGCCTAAGCAGCACGAATCGGCGTTTGAGAATTCTTCGTCACACATGTTCGAGAACCTGGCCAAGGCTCTGAAGATTCTGCTCACCAAGGCCGACCGGGTCCTGGATAATCCTCCCTACAACCTGGTCATTCACACTTCTCCCGTGCAGGACCCGACCAACGACCACTACCACTGGCACATCGAGTTCATGCCCAAGCTGACCAAGACAGCGGGATTCGAGTGGGGTACGGGTTTTTACATCAACCCGACTCCGCCGGAAGAAGCAGCGCGGTTTCTGCGCGAGGCCAGTGTGGAAGAGCCGGTTCCGGCGACGGTGCGGTAGCGGGCAGGCTGCTACTGCATTGTGCACGACGTGACAAGAAACACTGTCCAGTCTCGGACGACTTTTCTCGAATACGGACACCTTAAGCAACCCGCCGCCGCCTTCGTCCTTTAGGATCAAGGGGGAACAATCACTTAGACTGATTAGTGTTTGGGCCGTGAGTTGCTGCCCAGTCGACTAGCTCATGTCGAAGGAGGCCGCGTCGATGCGCTTTCTTGACTCGCGAATCGCCATCCGCTACTTGCTGAAAACGCCTGGCTTTACCGCAACCGCCGTGCTCATGCTCGCGCTCGGAATTGGCGCCACCACTGCGATTTTCTCCATCGCTGAAGGTGTGCTGCTGCGCCCGCTGCCCTTTCCGCAGCCTGAGAAACTCGTAGTGGTCTCAGACGTTGTGCAAGGCCTGGATTTGAGAGGCAATGGCGAGTCTGGAGTCGACCCTTTCGACGTGCAGGCCTACCCGCGCGATACTCACAGCTTTGAGAATCTTGGTGGCTATCAGCAAACCAGCTATGAATTGTCGGGCATTGGCGATCCGGCAAATGTGAATGCCACAAGGCTCTCCGGTGGGGTGTTCCCGGCGCTGCAGGTCGCGCCGCTCATGGGCCGACTTTTCACCCAGCGGGAAGATGACGAAAAAGAGGAGGTAGCGGTAGTCAGTTACTCATTCTGGCAAAGCCGCCTGCACGGCAATTCGGGTGTGCTGGGAAGCAAAATTCTGCTGGACCGCAAACCCTATGTGGTGATTGGCGTAATGCCGCGCGGCTTTGAATTCCCGCTGGTGCCGGGGCGAGTGAACAACAGCGAGCTATGGATTCCGATGAGCCTCACCCAGGCGGAGCTCACGACCGCGAATTCTTTCGGTTGGGGCTACGGAATGGTAGGTCGGCTAAAGCCGGGGATCACTCTGGCGCAGGCGCAGAGCGATGTAGAGCCGGCGGCGCAGGAGACGATGCGCAGGCTTAACGCCTTCCTGCCGGGTTTCCCTTATCGCGTGGTGGTGCGCCCGCTCCACGAGGAAACCGTGGAACAGGCTCGTCCGCTGGTGCGCACTTTGTTCTTGGCCATCTTTGTGGTGATGCTGATCGCCTGTGCCAATCTCGCCGGGTTGCTTCTCGTCCGCGCCATCCGTCGTCGCCGCGAAGTCGCGGTGCGCCTGGCTTTGGGCGCGCCTGCCTCTACGCTGCTGCGTGAAGCTGTCCTGGAAAGCCTGGTGCTGAGCGTGACCGGAGGTGTGTTGGGTCTGTTTCTCGCCACCAACGCGCTGCGCGTGGGCGTGAGTTGGCTGCCTGAGACGTTGCCCCGAATTCACGAGATCGGCTTGGACTGGCGGGTAGTGCTGTTTGCGATTGCCCTCGCGGTCGCGACTGGCCTGGTGTGCGGATTGGCTCCGGCTTTCGCCGCCCTGCGAACCAGCGTAAATGACACTCTCAAAGAAGGCGGACGCACGGGCACCGCGGGCAGCGGCCACGCGTGGCTGCGCTCCACGCTGGTCGTCGGCGAAATCGCCATCGCGCTGGTGCTGCTGGTCGCTTGTGGATTGCTCTTGCGGAGTTTTGAGAAGATGAGGACCGTCGATCTTGGCTTTCGTCCGGACCACGTCCTCACGGCCTACTACTCGCTGCCGCAACAACGGTACTCTACTCAAACCGCGGTGAACGAATTCAATCACGAATGGGTTCGCCGCGTGGGGCAGCTTCCTGGCGTGAGGTCCGCAGGCGTTGGTACGCTCCTGCCAGCTGGGGGCGGCGGTGGTTATCATAGCGTCTTCACTGTCGAAGGCTACGTCCCGCCCCAGGGCACCGCCCAGCCTTTCGGCACCTGGGTGACCGTGCACGGGGAGTTTTTGCAGGCGATGGGAGTTCGGTTGCTCGCCGGCCGATTCTTTACCAACGCGGACACGGCGGACAGCCCACTCGTCCTGATCGTAAACCACAAGCTCGCCCAGCATTATTGGCCCGGTGCGGATCCCCTGGGGAAGCGCATATCCTTCGACACGCAGGAAACACACAATTCGCCCTGGCTGACCATTGTTGGCGTTGTCGCCGACGTGAAGGAGGGGCCGCCCGACGCTCCTGGCGTAGAGCAGTTCTATCAACCGGTAGAACAGGTAGAAAAAGCCAACGGACCATGGGCTGCGCCTACCGATCTGTTTGGCACTTACGGCTATATCGCTGTACGAACCGATAGGGCGCCGGAGCAGATGGTGAACGCGCTTAACGCTACCGTACGCTCCATGGATCCCCAGCTGGCGCTAGACCTGGTCCAGAGCTTGGAGCACGCGGTCTCCGGCAGCGAAGCACCACGCCGTTTCAACACCGCGCTCATCTCCGCTTTTGCTATCGCGGCCGTGCTGCTGGCGGCGCTTGGTATCTACAGCGTGATCGCGTTTTCCTCAGCGCTCCGCACCCAGGAGATGGCAATCCGGATCGCCTTGGGCTCACAGCGGTCAGGGATTCTGCGTCTGGTTTTTACCTCAGCCGCCAAACTTGCCATCATCGGCTGCGCCGTGGGATTGCTGGGTGCCGTGGCAGCTTCGCATCTGTTGGACTCGTTCCTGTTCGGTGTCAGTCCCTTTGATCCGCTGGTACTGACGCTGGCCGCGGTATTCGTGCTGATGCTGGCTTTGGCGGCTTCGTTGTTGCCCGCGCGACGGGCTGCATCGATCGACCCCATGCAGGCTCTGCGGGCGGATTGACGCCAGACGACGCCTGGCATCTCCAGAGTTAACCGGGCAGAGTCTCATGAATCGTCGGATAAGCTGCACTCTACCCTTGCGTGCGATCCAACACTTCGTCGTGCCAGGCCATCTGGATGGCTTCCAGCTTGCCTTCCGTGGACTTCTTAGGGTCGTCCTTAAACTCGGGGAGCTCGGTCACGTAACGATGCAGGTCGGTGAAGCGAATGGCCAGCGGATCAAGCTCGGGATGCTTTTCCGAAAGTAGAATCCCGATATCCGTCGCGTCATCCCAGGTTAGATCTTTGGTCATGAAAGCCGCCCTTTCATTTTGTCATTCCGAGGAGTGTAGCGACGAGGAATCTGCATTCCCGCTTCCCCACCACGCCGCTGCCAACCATCTCAATGTTCTTCCGAAACGTAATTCCGATTCCACGCGGGAATCTCAACTACCACCTTGCCGGGCTTGGTAATGACCGCCTGGCAGCCGAGACGCGAATTTAACTGAAGATCGGCTGCCATGTCCAGTCGGTCGGCCTCATCGTCGTCCATGTCGGTCAGATTTTCCGCGCCTTCTTTCACCCAAACGTGGCAGGTGGTGCAGGCGCAGTTGCCGCCACAGGCGTGATCCAGGCGGACCCCGTAGTTCAAGGCCACGTCCAGGATGGACTCCTCTTTGCCGTGATCTTTATAGGGGAGCTTGCCGTGCTCGAATTCCACCGTCTTGCCCTCGGGCAGGAAGGTGATCTGGACCGTGTTTTCTCCCGGCGTGTCGACGGTCGCAGTGCCACCGCTCTGGTCTTTTTCCTGTGCCATCTTCCTTAACCTCAGCGGCTGAAGCCGCTTCTCCTGGTGCTGCTAGGGAACGGCTGAAGCCGTGCCCCTCTCGTTCCAATCTTGAGAATCGTCCCCTGCTCCTTCATTCCGAAAAGTCGCCCCTGCCATTTGTCATTCCGAGGAGCGCAGCGACGAGGAATCTGCTGGTACTCTGTGATGCCGAATTCCAACTCTCTCGCTAAGCTCGACGATACAAGAACGGGGTCTTACTTATTCAAACTCCGCTTTCGCGACTGGATGACCGGCAGCGGGCCCTTCGCCCATATCCGCTTCGTCCATGGTTTTACCCTTCAGCGCTGTGCTCACCGCACTATCCATCATCAGCTCTGCCAGGCGCATGGTGCCCTGATTCAGCGCGTCGATGGCTTGGCGAATCGCCGTGTAGTCTTCTTCGGACTTCACCCGATTCAGAGCTTTCTCCAGCTTGGCGATCTGTTTCTTCTCGTCGGTGGTGAGCCGGCTCCAGGCTGGGCTCTGCTTGCCCTTCTCCAGCGCGGCCAGGATAGTTTGTGCCTCATTGCGAGCCTCGATCACCTGTCTCCGGCGGAAATCTTCTTCGGCGTAGTCGAAGGAATCGAGAATCATACCTTCGACCTGATCATCGGTCAGCCCGTAGCTGGGCTGGACTTCGATCTCAGCTTCTTTTCCGCTGCGCTGCTCGCGCGCCGAAACATGCAGGATGCCGTTGGCATCGATCAGGAACTTCACTTCGATGCGCGGCATGCCGGCGGTCATCGGCGGAATTCCCTTGAGATCGAAACGCGCCAGGGAGCGGCAATCGCTGGCTAATTCGCGCTCGCCCTGCAGAACATGGATGGCCACGTTGGCCTGTCCGTCAATCTGGGTGGTATAGTGCTGCGTCGCGGACGCCGGGATGGTCGAGTTGCGCAAAATAATTTTGTCGGTAACGCCGCCGGCTACTTCGATGCCGAGCGACAGCGGCGTGACATCGAGCAGCAACATATTCTCCGTAGCCGCGGAACCGCCTCCGAGAATCACAGCTTGCACCGCCGCCCCTAGAGCAACAACTTCGTCGGGGTTCAGATCAGTGTGCGGCTTGCGCTGGAATAACTCTTCGACCAGAGCACGCACCCTGGGAATGCGCGTCGATCCACCAACCAGCACAGCTTCCTCGATCTGTTCCGGTTTGAGTTTCGCGTCTTTGAGAGCTTGCTTGCAGGGGCCGACGGTACGATCGATGATGGGCTGAGCCAGCTGCTCAAACTGCTCCCGGGTAATCTCGCGCTGATATCTTTTCCCGCCGGACAATTCAATGTCCAGATGAGTTGCCGGTTGCGATGACAAGGCGATTTTGGCCTCGATCACCGCTTTGCGGATGGTGGCTACGGCTTCGCCATTGCGTGACAAATCCAACCCCAGGTCGCCGCGGATGTCGTCGAGCGCGATGCGGATCAGCAGATTGTCAATGTCGTCCCCGCCCAGATGAGTGTCGCCGTTGGTCGCGATGACTTCGAAAATTCCATCATGCAGCTTCAGGATGGAGATGTCGAAGGTGCCGCCGCCCAGGTCATACACGGCGACCACGCCATTCTGCTTTTTGTCGAGCCCGTACGCCAGAGAAGCAGCCGTTGGTTCGTTAACCAGGCGCAGAACTTCCAGGCCGGCAATGCGGCCCGCATCTTTGGTGGCTTGGCGCTGGGCGTCGTTGAAATACGCCGGAACCGTAATTACAGCTTTCGTCACCGGCGCGTTGAAGAAGCGCTCGGCATTGCGCTTGAGCTGGCGCAAAATGAAAGCCGAGATTTCCGGAGGCGTGAAAGTCCGCTCCCCCAGCTTGATGCGCAGCACTTCACCCGGCTGCAGATCGTCCGCCAAGCGGAATGGGAACAGTTTTAGTTCTTCCTGAATGTCCTCGACGCCGCGGCCCATGAGCCGCTTAATGGAATAGACCGACCGCTCCGGCGTCTCGATCAGGTATTTGCGCGCCGCATTGCCCACAATGATCTGATCGCGTTCGTCCAAGGCGACCACCGACGGCACCAGGTTTGATCCATCCTCACCCGGTATGACGACAGGGCTCTCCCCCTGCATGTAGGCCACGAGCGAGTTCGTGGTCCCCAGGTCAATGCCGACAATGCGATCAGAAGTCATTGAATCATTGAGCCATTGAATCATTGAGTCATTGGTTCAATCACTCAATTACTCAATTCTCCAGAACCTCGTTTACATCCCTCACCAAATTCCTGATGTAGTTGCGCCGGTTCAGCAGATCGACCATTTTGTCGCGGACCGCAAGACGCTCCGCTTCGCTGCCGCTGTCCGCCGCCTTGTCCCACTCGTTCCAATCGCGCCTGAGCTCTTCCAACAGTGTCTCCTGCTTCTGCTCCAGTTCCAGCTTTTGTTTTCCGATCTCCTCGATCAGCGCCGGATCGTCTTCGCCCATCTTTTTCTGTCCCCGCAATTCTTCCAATTGCATGTTGAGCTCGAAGACTTCCTCCAGAAGATCGGGGGGCACGACCTGCTTCTTAATTTCGCCGGTGGCGCGTGCCTTTTCGGTGGCAGTTTTCGACTGCTCTTCCAGTTCCACACCTTCGAGCCGCAGTAAGTATTGCGTGCGACGGACAGGGTCCTTCAAAGTCCGGTAGGCGTCGTTCAGCAGCGAACTCTGCTCCAGGCTCCACTCCTGCTCGCGCGCATCGGCGCGGGCATAGAGGTCGGGGTGCAGCTTGCGGCTCAGATCGTAGAACTCGCGTTCCAGCACCGCAAGGTCCACATTCAGCTTGCGGGGAAAGCCGAAAAACCTGAAATAGTCCACCGGAACCGGGGGCTGAACCTTGCCGCAGGCGTGGCAGAAGTGTTCCGCCCGCATGGTGCCACAGGACCAGCAGGCCGGTGTGGCCTCAGCGACGACCGACGCACTCGACTTGGTTTCCGGACTCGCCATAAGACACATTCACCACGGCTGCGTGATTCTCGCGTCGCCCAGAGAACAGCTGACGGAGCCGCCGTGGTGGAGACCCTCCCGCGGACAAGAGTGTCCGCGCCACACTTTCAACCCGAGAACGAAGTGCCACAGCCGCACGACTTCGTCGAATTCGGGTTCACAAACACGAAACCCTGCTGCATGAGCGTTTCCTGGTAGTCCAGGGTCATGCCGTGCAGGTAGATGAACGACTTTGGGTCCACAAAAACCCGCACGTCGCCGAACTGGAAGATGCGGTCGCGTTCGCGCGGCTGGGTGTCGAAGCGGATGTTGTAGCTCAGCCCGGAGCAGCCGCCGCCCTGCACCCCCAGGCGCAAACCGCCTTGCTCCGGTGAAATGCCCTCTTTCACGATGGCAGTACGAATTCGCTCCAAGGCCTTTTCGGTGACGTTGATCCCCTTGGCTGGCGTCGCAGTTGTAGTCAGCGTGCTCATGGCAGGGCCCGACCCGACATCCGGCCTACTTCGCCTCCACGGCTACGGGCTTGGGCGCTTCCTGCTTCTTCTTCCAGTCGTGGATCGCCGCCCGGATGGCGTCTTCTGCCAGCACCGAGCAGTGAATCTTCACCGGAGGCAGCGAGAGCTCCTTCACAATCTCCGTGTTCTTGATCTGCAGCGCCTCATCGACAGTCTTGCCCTTCACCCACTCTGTCGCAAGCGAGGACGACGCGATCGCTGACCCGCAACCGAAGGTCTTGAATTTGGCGTCCTCGATGACGCTAGTCTGCGGGTTGACCCGGATTTGCAGCTTCATGACGTCGCCGCACTCCGGCGCGCCTACCAGGCCGGTCCCGACTTCCGAGCTGGTCTTGTCCATGGAGCCGACGTTGCGCGGGTTGTTGTAATGATCGATTACTTTATCGCTGTATGACATTTAGCTTCTCCTCACCTTCTCTGGATTTCGAGCCCCTGGGGGCTAAAGCCCGCATCGTGTGCGGCTCGCAACGGCTTACCATCACTATTCCGCTGCCCACTTCACCTGCTTCAAATCGATTCCTTCTTTGGCCATCTCGTACAGCGGGGACAGTTCCCGCAGGCGGGTCACCGTCTCGACCACGCGGTCAGCCACGTAGTCGACTTCGGCCTCGGTGTTGAAGCGTCCGATGCCGAAGCGAATCGAGCTGTGCGCCAGGTCATCGCCGGCGCCCAGAGCCTTTAATACATAAGATGGCTCCAGCGTCGCGGAGGTGCAGGCCGAACCGCTCGAAACCGCTATGTCGTTGATTCCCATCAGCAGCGATTCGCCCTCGACGTAGGCGAAGCTGATGTTGAGGTTTCCCGGCAGCCGGTGTTCCACGGAGCCATTGATGTAGGTCTCATCCAGCCGGCTCATGATGCTTTCTTTGAGCCGGTTGCGCAGCCCCGCCAGGTGACATGCTTCCTTGGCCATCTCCTCGGTTGCGATGGCGCAGGCCTTGCCCAGCCCTACGATTCCCGGGACATTCAGCGTTCCCGATCGCATTCCGCGCTCGTGTCCGCCGCCGTCGATGATGGCGGAAACCTGCACCCGCGGGTTCTTGCGGCGAACATACAGCGCGCCTACACCCTTAGGCCCGTACATTTTGTGTGCGGAAATTGATGCCAGATCGATATTCTGCTTGATCACATCGACCGGAACCTTGCCGACAGCCTGCGTCGCATCCGTATGGAAGATGACGCCGCGTTCGTGACACAGCTTGCCGATCTCCGCCACCGGCTGCAGCACCCCAATTTCGTTGTTGGCAAACATAATGGTCACCAGGATGGTTTTGTCATCCATGGCTCGCTTGAGATCGTCGAGATCGATCAGGCCATCCTTTTGCACCGGCAGATAGGTCACGCGATAGCCGTACTTTTCCAGGCGCTTGCAGGTGTCGAGCACGGCCTTGTGCTCGGTGACCGTAGTGATGACGTGGTTGCCTTTCTCTTTGTACATCTCGGCCACGCCCTTGATGGCAAGGTTGTCGCTCTCGGTGGCGCCGGAGGTAAAAATGATTTCTTTCGTGGTTGCGCCGACCAGTCTGGCAATGCGCTCACGCGCGGTTTCGACGCCTTCCTCGGCGGCCCACCCGAAGGAGTGGTTGCGGCTGGCGGCGTTGCCGAACTTCTCCATAAAGTAAGGCAGCATCTCTTCCAGCACCCGCGGGTCCATAGGGGTAGTGGCGTGGTTGTCCATGTAGATGGGCAACTTGATGCCGTTCGGTCCGGCGATTTGTTCCTGGGGGATCGTCTTTACATCCGTGCTCATGATGGCTCTCCTGCGTAATTTCGGCGCGCTGTCCGCGCTCCCTACCTGATGCTCACAAAATCCGGTTTCTTCACTTCCACTATCTCGTCCGGCGACGCTTCTTCCTTCATCTGAGAAATCTTGATGCGCCGCAACACCTGCTCGATGCTCTCATTCACCCGTCGCAAAGGCTCACGGATGGTGCAGCGCTCGCTTTGCCCGCATTCGCCGCGCACCGTGACACAGGATGTGATGAACAACGGGCCGTCAATCGCCCGGATCACCTCGAATGCGCTGATCTGACCGGCATCCCGCGCCAGCGTGTAACCGCCATTCATTCCATGCTGGGAGTGCAACAGACCGGCCTTCACCAGCCGCTGCAGGATTTTCGCCAGCGCTTCCTGCGGAATGCCATATGCTTCGGCCACGTCTTTTGCGCTGCAAGCGACCCCATGCCCACGCTCGGCGAGGTGCTTCATGGCCATCAAACCGTAATCTGCCTTCTTGGTCAGCTTGAGCATCGGAATCCGACCTTTTCAGTCGGATATCACTATTCTAGGCAGGCATCACCCAAATTGCAAGCCAGCGCAGGCAATGGTTGAAAGCCGCCAGTCAATGGTAACCCGATAAGGTTGAATAGCTTAACTGATTCCGACTGAATTGGTCGTGTTTTTGGCGAAGCGATCCCAGGGTCTCTGGCTCAGCGGCAAGTGATACCGGAAAGACTAAAGGCATCGAAGCCTGCCGGCTTTCTGCATTGTGGAAGGAAAAGGACTTGACAAGCGTACGGTTTAAGCTGAAAAATACGCCAATTTCTGGCACTGTTTTCCCGGTCCAGCACGCGAAGCCGACAACAATCCGGGTTTATGACTCCAGCCTCGCCGCAATCCCCCGACAAAAACAATCCAATGACTCCTTGCAAGCATCCGCGTGTTCAGATCGTCTCTCGCGATGAGGACTCCGAGTTTGTGGAATGCCTGGAGTGCGGTGACATTTTCGAGTCCAGCGAATTCAAGGACATGAACATCGAGGAAACGAAACTGAACCGCGAATCCTGAAAGATTTGTTTTTCTAATCTGCAGCGGCAACGCGCTTCCATTCCGATGACGGATGACGAACGTAACCTTCCTTGGTAAGCCCCACTTGTTGCATATTTTAGTGGTTGTGTCAGGTCGGGAACGACTCCCGTTTGGGAAAACTCATGCCCTTCATCGCTCTGGTGGTGGACGATTCCATGCTCATCCGGCACACGGTGTGCCGCTTTCTGGAGGAGCGCGGCTTCTCGGTGGAATCGGCAACCAATGGTTTCGAAGCGCTGGAGGTACTCAAGCGAATCCGGCCGGATATCGTCGTCACCGACATGCAAATGCCGAAGATGACGGGCAGTGAACTGATCACCGCTCTCAAAGGTCAACCCTCCACCGCGAACATCCCCATTGTGATCGTTGCCGGAAAGCAGAGCGGCTTCGACCAGACCGAAAAGCGCGCCAACTTCGCCATCTTCAAAGATATCGACATCGAAGAACAGCTGGCCAAAGCGCTGAAGGCGCTGCTGGGAGTCAAAGCGGCGAAGGCGGGTAAGTAAGTACATGAGGACGGCCGCCATCGGCTGTCCGGCGGAACGAAGCTCCGCAGCGCCTCACTTGAGTGCCATCCCTGCCTCGGCAGAGAAATCCATTGCCGCAAAATCCTGCGCGAGAAACTTAGGGTAAGCCGCAGCGGCGATCATCGCCGCATTGTCGGTGGAAAGCGGACGTGAAGGAAAATATACAGGCAGTCCTTCCACCGCAGCGGCACCTTCAAAACGCTCGCGTAATTCGTTATTGGCCGCGACCCCTCCGGTCACAAACAGGGTTGCCGCCTCATACTCGCGTGTCGCAGCCAGCGTTTTCGCCACCAGATCCTCTACCATCGCATGCTGGAACGAAGCCACCAGATTGAGCGTCTCCTCGTTACACAATGCGAGGTAATCTTCCAGGCTGGGCTTGGGAATGGCTGAAAGCGCAGCGCGGCGCGCGTCGATCGACTCGCGAAGATTGTGAGTTTCGACGTACCGGAGAACCGCCGTTTTGATCCCACTATACGATAAGTCAAAGCGCCGTCCGTTTTGTTCCGGCTTACTTTTTTCGTTTCGGTCGGGATGCTTGATTTGCGACAGAGGAAATTTCACTGCGCCGGCATCGCCTTGGCGCGCCAGTTTGTCGATGATCGGACCACCGGGATATCCCAGCCCCAGCACCTTGGCAACTTTGTCGAAGGCCTCGCCGGCAGCGTCATCGCGGGTGTGGCCAATGTTACGATAAGACCAGCCTGCTCCGCTCTGTTGCGCCAGATAAAGGTGGGTGTGGCCGCCGGAGACCACCAGCGCCAGCACGGGAAAATTCAGCGGATGATCAGAAAAACTTCCCTTCTGCCGCTCCTCGAGCAGAACCGCATGGATGTGGCCTTCGAGGTGATTGACCGCGATGAGAGGCTTGTCGAGCGCAAAAGCCAGCGCCTTGGCGAAGCTGATTCCGACCAGCAGCGCGCCGGCGAGGCCTGGCCCCTGGGTGACAGCGAGCGCATCGATCGACTGATAGGTTTGTCCGGCGTCAGCGAGCGCCTTGCGTACCACCGAAACAATCGCCCGCAGATGCTCGCGCGAGGCCAGTTCCGGGACGACGCCGCCATAGGGCTGGTGGGTGACAATCTGCGAAAAAACTACGTTGGAGATGATCTTCTCGCCTGAGCGCACCACCGCCGCCGCAGTCTCGTCGCAGGAACTCTCGATGCCGAGGATGTGAGCGTGGGGCACGAATCCAGTTTAAATCACGCCGAACCGCAAGGGGCAACGCTCACCCGGTTCTGTGGATTCCGTTATTATGGCAATCTGCTTTGAACTTATCCCGCATAAAAACGCGGGGAACCTGATACGAGGGACGTTCTATGCGCTGTCGGTTTATTCTCACGGGCATTCTAGCTGTGTCGCTGATTACTCCAGCATTCGCCGCGGAAAAGTCGGACGCGACCCAACTCACCGAACTGGCCAAGTCGAACAGTCTCAGCTTGCGGGACGCAATTACTGCAAGCTTCGAGGCCAAGTCTCTGAAGGAGGGAACGGCTTGGACCGCCCGCGGGCCAGACTTTTTCTTCGCCACGGAAGCGCCTGCGAAACCGGAGCTGTTCATCGACGGAGCTTCCGGGCCGCAGATGCAGAATCTATCCGGCTCCGACCTGTGGTACGTGGCCGCGCGCATTGAAGCGGTGGGAAGGCTGCATTCGTACTATTACCTGGTGCAGGGTGCGAAGTTCGGTGGGCGGCTGGACCTGCCGGCATTCGGCCCTTCGTCCTATCAGCAACCGGGAGTGCCGTCGGGCACGCTGTCGCCGAAAATCGTGCATACCAGCAAAATCTACGATGGCATGAAGAGCGAATACTGGATTTACGTCCCTGCGCAATACGACCCGAGGACACCCGCCGCGCTCATGGTATTTCAGGACGGCGAAGGGTACCTCGATCGGGACGGCAGAAATCCCGCGCTCAACGTCATCGACAACTTGATTGCACAAAAAAGGATTCCGGTAATGATCTGCGTTTTCATTAATCCGGGCAACATTGAAGGATCGCCGGGCACGCCCACGTTCAATTTCGTGAAGGCATATTCGGACAAATGGCAGCGCTCGATGAAGGATTCGATGCGCAGCACTCAGTACGATACCGTAAGCGACCGCTACCCCCGTTTTCTGCGTGACGAAGTGCTCCCCGAAGTGGAAGCGAAATACAACATTCGTAAAGATGCATACAGCCGTTCGATCACGGGGCTTTCCTCGGGCGCTATCTGCGCGTTCAATATGGCGTGGCAGATGCCCGACCAGTTCAGCCGGGTGATTTCCTGGATAGGCAGTTTCACCGGGATTCAGTGGAAGGAAGATCCTGCGGTTGCCGACGGTGGCCAGGATTATCCGGAGAAGATTTTGCGCGAACCACACCGCAACCTTCGGGTGTGGCTGCAGGATGGCTCGGAAGACGTGGAGGCCCTGTACGGCAGCTGGCCGATGGCCAACCTTCGTATGGCGAACGCACTGAAGTTCAAGGGCTATGACTTCCACTTCAGCTTTGGCAAAGGCACGCACAACCCGGGCCAGGGAGCGGCAGAATTTCCCGAGGAGATGACATGGCTGTGGCGAGATTACGACTCCAGCAAAACCGCCCAGACCTATGAGATGGAGCCGTCCGAAAAGACTAAGCCGCCATTTCGCGTGTCAATTACCAACCGTGACGCCGAATAGCGGACTTTCCGGTCATCGAGCTCTGGCCAGCAGCGTCTGGTTGGGGTCGAGTACGATCTTGCGGGTTCCCGCCGGCGCGCTTAGACGAAATGTCGTCTCTGGTCCGTCCGCGAAGACGCGGCCCAGGAATACCGGTTTCCCTCCGGCGGACGCATAGAGCGGCACCGGGGTCACCAGATCCTCGGGCGCATCTTTTTGCAGGACGGTTCCGCTGACTACGGTAGCTCCGGGCTTATCGGCAAACTTCACGCCTCGCACTTCGAAGCGTGGAATTGCGGTGCCGCTGATCCATCCGTCGTAAAACCAATCCAGAGATTTGTGGCCTTCAAACCAAAGCGAACGCGGCAAGTCCTCCTCGAACACCTGTAAGACTTCGTGCGTGGTCATCGCCTTGCCCTGATAGCGTTCCCGCAGACGGCGGAGCGCGCGCACAAACGGCTCATCCTCGGTTGCGGCGCCGCGCTCCCCCGTTTTCCGTTCGGCATCGCGCAGCATGTAACGCAGCATGTGCAGCAGCCACGTGCCGCGCCCGTAGCTGATGGCTTCATATCCGTCGGGAAATTCGGAGCAGGATAGGCGCTGGCCAAGGGTGACGGCACCGTCCTCCATCAGCGGCTGTCCGGACTTGTTCTTCTGCAACAGGTCATTGCGGTACTTATCCATCACCAGGCGAAAGTCGTGGGGGTTCTCCGCTTCAAACAGCATGAGCGAACTGTAGTTCGCCAGCGCTTCCGAAATCCACTGATCGCGGTAACTGCTCCACAGCACCAGATCTCCCCACCACTGATGCGCCGTCTCGTGAGAGACCACCAGCTTCAGAATGGCCTTCTCAGCTTCGTCCATATGCAGTCGCGTCCTCTCGTCTTCGCTGAGGAACGCCAGGCTGGAGAGGAAGACCAATCCCGGCCAGCCCTGGCTGAGATTGCCGGGCATTTGGGTGAGCGAGAGTTCGCTGTAGGGGTATGGTCCGAAGCGGCGCGCGAATGAGTCGATAGCGTGAGCTGACCCGTTGGCCACGGCCTGAGCATTTCGCGCGGGTGATGGCTGCGGAGGCTCGATCACCACGGGCGGTTTCGGAGCTCCGGTGATTTGAGCAGGATCCGGTAGAAATACCTGCGCCGATTCCACCGGGAAGCTGCGCTCCACCGCTCCGGTGGCGTAGGCAGCGACGGTGACATCGCCTGCCCGGGCCACCATCCGCTGGAATTTGCCGAGGTTAAATCCCGCAATCGGAATCGGTCGATCCGACTCCCACCAACTCACTTGCTCACCCGAGGTTCCGAATGGTGGAAGGTTGGAATCGCTGGCTGGCGGCTGGCTGAGGCGCTTTCCCGTCGCCACTAAAGACCAACCCGGCGGGTAGTGAAATTCCAGTTCGAAGTTCGCCATGCCGATCCCACGATTGGGATACCAGGTCCCACGCGCGCCTACATAAAGGAGACCCGGACCGGCTTCCGCCAAGACGTCGCCACTATAAGCAAATCGCAGCTCGATCTTCTGGCCATCGTGCAAGGGATGGGGGAAGACCACGGCGACCAGATCGTTACCGCGCCGCGCCAGTTGCGTCCCCTCCATGGCCGGGTTATGAATGAATTCCACAGGTTGCCCATCTGCTTCGACATCCTTCACCAGGAGCGAACGAGCCAGTTCGAAGACCAGAGTCCGCCGTCCACCGCGCACCACTTGCAAGCGCAAGACTGCTTCCGCGGTGATCGTAGTAGGTGGCCTTATTTCTGCACGAATTCTGTATTGCGATACTTCAACGCCTCCCGCCCGGCTGGATTCGGTGGCGGCAGGTTCTTCGGATGTTGCCGGCGTCTTGCTCGGTAAAGAAAATGAGGTCCAAATGTCGTAATAGCTTGCCCCATCCACGGTTCTTAACTGGCCGGCCCAGACCTGTTCGGGCGCATTTGAGTCGAAATAGACGTCAAAGGTTCCTTTCGTCCGCCCTTCCATGCGCGCATGAAAGAACTGGTCGGCACGATTGGCTCCTTCGGCTTCCCCGTGTGGCTCGTCGCTCCCGCTTGCTGGGAGATATTTACTGAGGGTGATGAGCAGGCGCAGCGCGTCCTCATCGCTCAGGGTGCGCACGGCAGGGTCCCACTGGGTGGCATACTCCTCGCCATGTTCGGCCGCCACCAGGGATGGCAGCATTTCCTGATAAGTGGCGTCGTTGAAGCGGAAGAACGCACTGACAAACCCCTCTTCCAGAATGGCCTCACCGGTCTGCAGGGCCATGGATTCACGTTCGACCTGGTTCGGAGGGCTCAGCAGGATCTCTCCTTCTCCCTCGAAAAAGGCGCCGGTAACCCGGCCTGCGACCGCCTCAGTAAAGCCGATCAGGCCATCGTTCAGCGAAATGGAGAATCCGGCCCGATCAATGGATACATTCCGTACGTGATAGACCTGGGATTTATCGAGCCCTGCGCGGCCCAGCTGCAGGAACAAGTCTTCCGCGGGGCTTACTTTCGCAGGTGGAGCGATGGGCGCCGGTGAACCTTGGCTATGGCCGGTTGAAGCACCTGCAAAAGCCAGCCAGACCACTCCGAAGCGGCAAAGTCCACGCATGCTCGCCATTACCTCAGTCACCTACGCTCGCTCTTTTCCATCTTCTAGAATGCGCCTCAGTGCGGGCACCTGTCATCCTCCTGCTTTTCTCCGGGCTAGCGCTTAACATCGTCAGCGCGGCCGCTGAAGTCATCCATCTCAAGAATGGGCGCAGCATCTGGGCCGATCGCGTCAGGGAAAACGGATCTCATCTGGAGTATGACCTCGGCGACAACACCTTTGCCATTCCCAGGGCGCTGGTCGAGCGGGTCGATAGCGGTGCGCCTTCTCCGCCGGAACCTTCCGACGCAAATGGCAAAGATCTGCCTGAACTACCCACATTTGCTTCGCCTCAAGTCCTGGCGCGCGACTCCTCCCTGGCCGATAAAATTGTCCACGACGGTCGAGTGGACGAAGACCAGCTCTCAGCGCTCGAACAAAAGGGGAATCCACAGACCATCGCCGCAGGCTACCTGATTGCCGGAAAGCACGAGTTCGAACACGGAGATTTCCCCAAGGCGCGCACTTACTTAGACACCGCGCTGCGCTTTGACGACCAGGACCCGACGCTCCTTAACTACTATGCCGCCTTGCTGGTGAGAACCGGCGACGCCAGCGAGGCGGTCTCCTACGCCGAGCGTGCAGTCCGGCTTGCGCCGGCATCGCCGGATACGCTTGCCGTGCTGGGCTATGCGCAGTTTGCTTCCGACCATGACCAGGACGCGATTGCTGCCTGGAAGAAGTCTCTGGCCCTGCGTCCTGACTCGACTGTGCAGAATCTGTTGCAGAAAGCCGAGCGCGACTCCGCTGCCCGATCCAACTATAGCGAGCATGAGAGCGGCCATTTCACCCTGCTCTACGAAGGCAAGGCTACCTCCGACGGGCTTCGCAGCCAGCTCCTGAACACACTGGAATCAGAGTACGACGACCTGGCGCGTGAATTCGGGATCGCCCCCAAGGACTCCATCCCTGTGATTCTGTACACAAGCCGGGCATTCTTCGATGTCACTCACGCGGCTTCCTGGACGGGTGCGGTCAACGATGGCAAGCTGCGTATTCCAGTGCAGGGTGTAAGTTCGGTCACCCCCGAGTTGGCACGGGTGCTGAAACACGAACTGGCGCACTCCTTTATCAACCAGCTTTCGGCGGGACGTTGCCCGCAGTGGTTGAATGAAGGTCTGGCGCAGGCCATGGAGCCGAAGCAGCTGGCGAACGGCGCCCGCTTGGCCCAGATGTTTCGTGCTCAGCAGGAAATCCCCTTGAACACGCTGGAGGGCAACTTTATGCGTTTCACCCCGGCGGAGGCTGCGCTTGCCTATGACGAATCCCTCGCCGCCGTCCAGTACATCGAGGAAACCTATGGAATGAGCGATTTGCAGAGCATTCTCCAGCGGCTTGGGGAAGGCAGTTCCACCGAGGCCGCACTGCGCAACATTATTCACTCCGACTATGGCCAGCTGGAAAGCGAGCTGGGAAATTTCCTGGCTAACAAGTTCGGAATCTGACCCGGTTCAAAATTCCTAAAAAAACCACCATTGGACCATTGCCGGGCCGGCAGTTTCTGTGTTATTTTCTCGGCTCGATTCGATGCGCGCTCTATTGAATCTCGCCCGGCGTCGGCCTGTTCCCGTCCGTGATCCCGTCCAGGCGACCGCTCCGGACATCAAGGGCGCAAATCTCTCGGCCATTTACTATGGCCATCGCATGGGCGGCGATTTCTACGATTTTCTGCGAGTCAGCCCAACCCGGGTGCTCTTCGGATTGCTGGATGTTGCCGGCAGGCTGGAAGACAATCATGAGATCGTCACGGCTGCGCAGCAGACCTTCCGCACGGTGGGCGCCCAGCTGTTTGCGGGCGAAGACATCAACGAATCCGAGGCCATGGTGGAAGTTTGCCTGCAACTGAATCGCACCATTCTGCGTTCGGCGGGCAAAGTCCATTCCAGTCCCGCATTTGCCGGTTGCTACGATGAAGTCCTGGGGACAGTCTGCTACTTCAATGCCGGGCATACGCCTGGGCTGGTGCGCGACAATACCGGGATCGCCGAACTGCCGGCGACGGGTTTGCCGCTGGGGCTCTTTTCCCATAGCACCTGCGACTGTTCTACCGTGGTGCTGCAGCCCGGGGCTGCTTTGCTGCTGGTTTCACGTGGGATAGTGGAAGCCAAGTGTGGCGGCGAAGAACTCGGACTGGCCCAGGTAAAGGCCGGCTTTGAGCATTCCGAGGCGGCAAATTCAAAGGACTTCTGCCTGGGTGTCCTCAATCGGGTGCAGGAGTTTATGTGCGTGCCGCCCACCCACAATGACGTTACGGCGCTCGCCCTGGTCCGCGAGGATGCTATCCCTGCCGCAGCCGCCGGTGTGGCCTAGAATCAGCTCGATATTTGTGTAGCCACCAGCGGCCCCGCTCGTCAACCGAGACATGCTTGTCAGGCGAGTCTCTTCGCGGCGCGACGTGGCGCCGCTCGCTTCGTTTTAGCAGGAGCCGTAAGTTCGGAGACTTCCAATCGCCGCGCCGACTTCCACAGCCTCTCCAGATCATAGAAGCGGCGCGCCTTCTCCGAAAAAACGTGCACCACGAAATCCACGTAGTCGAGCAGTACCCACTCGGCCTGCTTATACCCTTCAATATGCGCCGGGAGCACCCCTGCCTGTTTCAGCCGCTCATCCACTTCGTCGGAGATCGCCTGAACCTGCCGGGGATTGGTTCCACTGCAGATGATAAAGTAATCCGTAAACGCACCCGACCCCTGTTCCAGCTCGAGGATTGCAATCTCTTCGGCTTTCTTATTCTGGCAGGCAGCGATGGCTTCTGACACTTGACGTTTCAAATCGTTCTTCTTCATGAAATAGGTGGTGGCCCGCGAGCCGGGCCAGGTTGCCTCCATTGTAAATGGTTGCAGCGGAGGGCGTGTTTTTTCGTTCCGCCGGGGCTGGTGCGGTCCCAGTGATCACTGGCCACTCTTCACTGATACAACCCCATCTTCTTAATGTATTCAGCCACGGCTAGGTCAAGAAACCGGGTTAGCGGTTTCTTGGCGGCTGCCGCTTGCCGGATGGCGGTGGCCGAGACATTCTTATGTACGTCGTCCAACAAGTGCAGGGTGACTCCAGGCAGAACCAGATCGCCCTTGGCGGGCTGCTTGGCGAAGGGCTTGGTGATCGCCGCTTTAGGACGCAGGCGTTCGGGCAGGGCATTGGCCACATCGGCGAGAGAATATCCGGGGCGACTCGCGACGATGAATTCGCACTCGCGGAAGAGCGCTTCGGGTTCGCGCCAACTGGCGATTTCATTGAAGGCGTCGATCCCGATGAGGAAGAAAAGGCGGTCCGTCTTCTTCAATGTCTGCTTCAAACGGTGGACGGTCTCGATGCTGTAGTTGGCACCCGCGGCGGCGTGACCGGATGTTTTCCTGCCTCCGTCGGAGGCTGCATCCGGCGCTTCGAGGAGTGACGGCACAAAGGCCTTCTCCGCCATCGTGGCCAAAACTATCATTGCATAGCGATGAACGTAAGGGACCAGAGGCTGGCTCTGTTTGTGTGGCGGAACGTTGGCGGGCACAAAGTGAATTCTCCCCAATTCGCACCGCTCTTGCGCTGCGCGGGCCAGCGCCAGGTGTCCCCGGTGAACGGGATCAAAAGTTCCGCCAAAAAGTCCTATGTTCATGCCTCTCCGTCGCGCACACGGCGGCCGGACCCTCTATTGCACGGGTTGGTTCGCAGGGCCGGAAATCGCCTATTCCGATGACTTCCGCAAGGCGGTCGTGTACATTCACAGTACGCACTCCGTCGTGGGACTGTTGTCCTCAAGGTCAGCGCCCATCCAGAAGTAACAGTGTGAACTCCCGTAACTCGCGGAGTTCCCATTTTGGAACTAGAGTTGGTCTCTATGCGAGTGAAGCTCCCCCTTCTCCGCAAGCGCACCATTGCCCCGGCTCGGGCGCCGATTCTCCGCTACGGCGTCGCCGTCCTCAGCATTACCCTGGCATTGATCCCGGCGCTCATGCTTTCCGATCTGGTGGAAAGCCGCCTGGTGGTCTTTGCCGTCGCCATCATGGTCAGCGCCTGGTATGGGGGCTGGAAGCCGGGGCTGGTCGCCACCTCGTTTGCCCTGACCGTCAGCGCCTATTTTTCCCTGGGAGCGGGTCACTCTTCATCCGAATACCGCAAAGCCATCATACATCTCATTCTGTTCGTATTTGTGGCGCTGTTGATCTGCTCCTTCAACGCCGCCTTGCGGGCGGCGCAGGAGGGGTTACGCCGCTCCGAAGTAAACTTCCGCTCGCTGGTGACGAACGCGCCTTACGGGATTTTTCGCTGCGACGAAAGCGGCACCTTGCTCAGTGCGAATCCAGCCCTGGTCAACATGCTGGGCTACTCTTCGACCTCGGAACTCGTGGGCAGCAAGCTGGCCAGCCTTTACGTGGATTCGCAGCAGTGGTTTGCCGCGGCCGACTATCTCCGTTCCTCGCAGCGCTTCAATGGCCTGATCGCCGACTGGGTCCGGCAAGACCGGCAACCGCTTACCGTTCGCCTCTACGGGCGTGTTATCCACGATAAGGATCAGAGCGTCTCATTTGAGCTCTTCGCCGAAGACGTAACCGAATACCGCGCGCTGGAGCAACAGTTACAGCATGCGCAGAAGATGGAAGCTGTGGGCCGTTTGGCGGGCGGCATCGCCCACGACTTCAACAACCTGCTGATGGTGATCTCCGGGTATTGCGAATTCCTGTTAGAGCGGATCGGACCCGAACCTGCCGTGCGCGGGCCAGCGCTGGAGATTGCTAAAGCCGCCAGCCGCGCCAGCGACCTCACGCGCCAGCTGCTCGCCTTCAGCCGCAAGCAGATGCTCACGCCCAAGGTGTTGGACCTCAATGCGGTCGTGACCGACAACCTGCGAATGCTGACTCGGCTGATCGGCGAAGATATCGACCTGGTCATGATCCCAGGTGGCACTCTGGGCATGGTCAAGGCTGATCCCGGCCAGGTGGAACAGGTCATCATGAATCTGGCGGTGAATGCCCGCGATGCCATGCCTAAGGGCGGCAAGTTGACCATTGAAACCGCCAATGTATCGCTGGATGAGAACTACGCCCGCGTTCACGCACCTGCCGCGCCAGGAGACTACATTATGCTGGCGGTCAGCGACACCGGCATGGGGATGGACGCCGAAACTCAGACGCACATCTTCGAACCCTTTTTCACCACCAAAGGACCGAAGGGTACCGGGCTCGGGCTCTCGACCGTATATGGCATCGTCAAGCAAAGCGGTGGCTATATCTGGGTGCGGAGCGAACCCGGCCGGGGAACCACATTCAAGATCTATTTGCCCCGTGTGGCGGTCATGGAAGAAACCATCTCTCTCCAACCCGTGGTAGTCGCGGCAGAAGGCGCGCGCGGACAGGAGACCATTCTGTTGGTCGAAGATGAGGCCACGGTGCGCCATCTCACGCGCGATTACTTGCGCACGCAGGGATACCACGTGCTGGAAGCCGCCGATCCGGCCGTGGCCCTGCAGCTTACCATTGCTCATTCCGGCCCGATTCACCTGCTCTTGACCGACGTCATCATGCCAGGAATGAATGGCCGCGAACTGGCGGAGCAGGTTGGCTCGGTCCGCCCCGAGACGCGTGTGCTTTATATGTCCGGCTACACCGAAAATGCCATCGGACACAATGGCACGCTTGAACCGGGAATCAACCTGCTGCAAAAACCGTTTACTCTCCCCGCGCTGAAAGCAAAAGTGCGCGGGGCACTGGATACTTCGATCCCCCTGGAGGCTGCGATGTCCTCTCGTGCTGTCCGCCCCACTTATCTCAAAGCCAGATTGTCTCCTTCCCGCGCGCAACGTTTTCAGCTCCACTTGCCGTTGAAATACCGGCAGGTCGGCGAGCAGGATTGGCGGGCAGGAACGACCGAGAATATCAGCCGGTCAGGAATGCTGTTCCGGGCGGAGGAATTGCTTTCGCCCAATGTGCAGTTGGAAATCAATCTGGTGCTGCCGCCGGAAATCGCCGGATTGGCATCGGCCGAGGTGCTTTGCCGGGGAGAGATCGTACGCGCGGTGGACGCGGAAGCGCCCGCTATGAATCCGGCGATTGCCGCCAAAATTCTGCAGTACCACTTTCACCACGGATCACAGACGGGAGCGGCCTAGGTTGGAGCAGGTCACCGGTGTGGCGGCGTGGCTAAAAGCCGCACCCCTGCAAATCTTCAACTACCGCGAAGGGTCAGCTCAAGCCTGGGAAGATTCGTTGCCGCCAATTTCAGACGGCTTCCGTCGAATCTCGTCCACCTTCGCTGCCATCGCATATTTGAGCGTGTCAATTCCTTTGCCGGTCACGGCCGAGATGGGAAACAATTCCAGATTGTGCTCTTTGCAATAGAGCTTCAACGTGGTCAGCTTGTCTTTGTTGGCGACATCGATTTTCGATGCCACCATGATCATCGGCTTCTCGTTCAGTCCTGCGCCAAAGCTCTTCAGCTCGGAATTGATGACCTCCACATCTTTGACCGGATCCGTCCGCCCGCTGGCATCGGAAACATCCACCAGATGAACCAACAAACGGGTTCGCTCAATGTGACGCAAAAACTGCGTGCCCAGGCCCGCGCCCGTATGGGCTCCTTCAATAAGTCCGGGAATATCGGCAACTACGAAGCTCTGCTCTTCCGGTCCTTGTCCCACGACCACTACCCCGAGGTTTGGCTGCAGAGTGGTAAATGGATAATCGGCAATCTTGGGGCGGGCGGCTGAAATCCGCGAGATCAAAGTTGACTTACCAACGTTGGGATAGCCCACCAGACCGACATCGGCCAGAAGCTTCAGCTCCAGCCGAAACACACGCTCTTCACCAGGCCGTCCATCTTCGTGCTCGCGCGGCGCCTGGTGGGTGGAAGTAGCAAAACGAGCATTGCCACGTCCGCCGCGACCGCCCTGGGCAATCACGATCCGCTCGTCCGCGCGCGAGAAGTCGTGCACCTTCTCGCCGGTCTCGGCGTCGTACACCAGCGTCCCTACCGGCACCTTCAGCACCACGCCTTCGCCGTCGCGCCCAGTCTTATTCGACCCTTCCCCATGCCGCCCGCGCTGCGCTTTGTATTCCGGGTTAAAGCGAAAATGAACCAGCGTGTTATGCCGCTCGCTCGATTCCATGACGATATCGCCGCCCCGGCCACCGTCGCCACCCGACGGCCCGCCCCGCGGGACATATTTTTCCCGCCTAAAGGCCATGCAGCCATTCCCGCCGTCGCCGGCTTTCACCCGAATTGTGGCTTCATCAATGAACATCCATCAGCTCATGAGCTGCCGAACTTCGCCCGGCCGGACAGCCGAGAGCCCGCGCTGAGCGAAGTCGAAGGGGCGGCTGTCCCCACGCAAATCAACCAAAAGAAAAAGCCCCGGCCCAAAGGCGAGGCTGTGTGGCGCGGACACTCCTGCCCGCGCGCATCGGCAAACGCTACTTCGCTGGCACCGGCTCGATCATCACATACTTGCCCATCTGGCCCCGGTCCATGAACTTGATGCGGCCGGTGATCTTCGCGAACAGGGTGTCGTCCTTGCCGCGGCCGACGTTAAGCCCCGGCTTCACCCGCGTTCCCCGTTGCCGCACGATGATGGTTCCTCCGGGAACCAGTTGTCCGCCGAAAGCCTTGAAACCCAGCCGCTGTGAATTCGAATCGCGGCCGTTGCGTGAGGTGCCTTGTCCTTTTTTGTGTGCCATAGAATTTCCAGTGCGCTGTCAGCGCTCAGTTACTTCTTTTTCTTCGGCGCGGCTTTCTTTGCCACGGGCTTTTTGCTTGCCTTCTTTTTGCCGGATGCCTTTACTTCTGGCTTTCCGTCTTCAGCTTCAGCGGGAGCAGCCCGCTTCGGCTTAGCCACTTTCTTGGGAAGTTCGGGCGCGGTGAACTTCTGCCCGTCGAAAGCGATCTCGGTGATGCGCACCGCGGTAAAGCCCTGACGGTGCCCACGCAGCTTTTTGTACTGCTTTTTGCGCTTGTAGTGGAATACCAGGATTTTCTTTTCGCGTCCCTGCTCGACCACTTCTCCGACCACGCGGGCTTCGGCCTGCGGTTTGCCAATCTGGCCCTCGCCGCCCGAAACCGCCAGCACGTCGCTGAACTCGATCTTGCCGTCAGTGCCGGTGCCCTGGCTTTCCACCCGAATCACATCGCCGGGCGCCACCCGGTACTGCTTGCCACCGGCGCGGATAACCGCGTACATAGCTATGCCTCCGTAATACGATTCCCGCCTCGCTCTGGCGCGAGCCGGACAACCCGCTGATTTTCCATGCTTGCTGCTTCCGCGTCGGCGCTTGCGGCAACGATTGCGGGCGGCTCCAGAACGGAACCGCGAGCACAGGCAAACTCAACCATTCTAGCGTGTTGCGCGGAAGAGCGTCAAACGAATCTGCCGGACGTGGGCTTTGCAGTTTTGCATACCCTGTGCGAGAATTCCTCCCGCTTGGAGGCTGACTCAATGATTAAGCGTTCGCTGGCGCTGGTGCTCTGTGTTCTCGCTCTCACCTTTTCCACCTTCGGCCAAAAGACCTCAAAGAAGACGTCCGACGCCGGCGCGCCGGACAAGGCTCTCATGCAGAAGATATGGGATGGCTGGGCCACGCTCGATCCCGCCAATGTCGCCCAATATTATGCCAAGGGCGACCACACTTTTTTCGATATCACTCCCCTCAAGTACAACAGCTGGGATGAGTACCAGAAGACGGTGACGGGAGTGCTCGCGGGCTACAAGGCAGCCACCTTAACCGTCAATGACGATGCCCAGATCCACAATGCCGGCCAGGTGGTCTGGGGCACGGCGACCATCAAGACCGACATGACCGAGAAATCCGGCAAGCGCGACATGGGAGCCTTCCGCTGGACGGTGATCTGGCAGAAGGAAGACGGAAAGTGGCTGATTGTGCACGAGCACTGCTCGGCGCCAATCTCATAAAGCGCCGAGGTTCGGCTTACGCGCCGTAGGTGCCGGTTGCCGGCTCCTTCGCTCGCGAAAAGCGGTCTTTCATCGTTTCCTTCAGACTACCCCGGGTTTCTTCGCCGCTGGCCGGAGCCAGTAGGATGCCAAGGCCGGTTCCGATTCCCACTCCGATCAGAATCGCCGCGCCCGTGCTCAAGAAGCGATGATCCTGGCCGCGAATCACATCGCTGGCCCGGCTTACACGATCGGATGCGGTGTCATAGGTGTCGCGAGCCCGGCTTCTCATATCGTCCATGCCTTCGGATAAGCGATCCCGCATCGAATCCAGCAGATAAAGGCCGGTGCCCAGCAGTACGTTAAGAAGAACGCTTTCTTTGCGCAGTCTCATAAATGCCTCCTTTATTTTCTTGCTCGAATGAAGATGCAGAAAAGGGGCAGGGCGTTGGCAGGGGGTTGAGAATAGACGCTATTTCAGTTTGACATCAACCTTACCGGACTTCGTGATGCTGGCGATGAACGGGGGCTTCTGCCTGCGGAAGACGCGAACCATGTCACGGAGGGCATCAATCAGCATCTCAGCCATTTCCACACCGCTAAAGTTGCCGGAGCTGAAATAGAACTCGCGAACCTTGTGCTCGCGAACTGCGTCCTTTTCCAATTCGTTGTACCGGATGCGCTTGTCTTTCGTAAGCAGCAGCCAGCCTTTTTCGCCTACAAAGGGGAGCCACTCGGTGTCCTCAGTGCCGGGAGCAAAGTGCTGGCCGTGGCGCTCGTGTTTCACGCCGTGCAGGATGAGCGCGTCTAGGATGGGTTTGCAGTTGTGAAGATTTTCGTCGAGATAAAGAACGAAGTCTTCAGGCAGCGCTAGCGGCCGTGGTCTGCTCCCAGCGGATTGCTTCTTCGATCTTTCGCGGCTCGACGCCATATTCAGAAGCGAGATCGTCTATGGATTCGCGGGCATTGAACCTGGAAGCGACGACCGCGGTCGAGATGCCGGTACCCGAGATCACCGGCTTGCCGAAACCCACGGCAGGATTAATCTGGATCAGCTTCGGCTCGTCCGGTTTGCGCTCCATTACAAATGGATACAGCTTGAACAGTCCCTTGGGATCGCGCTCGATGCGTTCTAGGTACAGTTCCATCACGCCGGGCATCAGGATTTGCTCATGCTTCGAGAGATTCACGATACTGCCCAGGTGCTCGATGAACAGGTCGCGGCGATCCGTCTGGAAAGCCTGCTCGATCAGCGGATGCAGGTGTTGGACGTACTTGGCAAGATTAGTGAGGGCCTCGCGCACCTTCGGAATGCGCACGTCATAGATGGCCCGCATGCTGCTCAGCATGTAGCACTCCAGCAGGTTGCTGAACGACAGGCGCGGCGGCTCCGTGCTGGCCAGCTCGATCAGCGGCGGGACGGACCCTCCACCTTTGACCCAGTAGACGAGGGTATTCTGCGGCACCCTGAGGTACTGCGCCGCCTCAGCGACACCGTAGATCGGGGCTTTCATCAGTGTCATGGCAGATTTCTTCATACCTCCCCGTTTCGCCCAAGGATAGTGGATATGTTTGGACCCGTCATCGGGGTCTTGACACACAAGGCCACATTTGTTATTGTTCCCTCAATGGGAGCATTAACTATGTTACACTCTTGGGATCGTTGTATGTTGTGTGTTTTGCCGGAAATCATAAATGCGGCTCGTTGGAAAACAACAACTC
>Ga0335073_10000657_pt1 | contig 44960 bp, 35 predicted proteins | sample Lox_Sample_22_FD_207093 | JGI IMG/M metagenome (GOLD analysis project Ga0335073, IMG submission 207093) | Soil microbial communities from Loxahatchee National Wildlife Refuge, Florida, United States - Lox_Sample_2.2 | ecosystem: Environmental > Terrestrial > Soil > Wetlands | place: USA...
CGAGGCGAGATGACCCGCTTCATAGCCTCGCGCGAACTGGCCGGCGAGGTCGTTGCCGAGCGCGAGCGATAAGAACCAGATTCCCATGACCTGGCCCGCGAAGCGCGGGGCCGCGAGCTTGGTCATCGAGGAGAGGCCCACCGGTCCGAGGCACAGATCCCCGCACATCTGCACGCCATAGGAGATCACCAGCCAGCTCGGCAGCACCTGATGCCCGGCGAGCACGCGCAGCGAGGCTGCGTACATCACCACGAAGCCCGCGCCCATCAACAAGAGCCCGGCCGCAAATTTGATCGGGCTCGAGGGATCGCGCCCGCGCCGATCGAGGGCGATCCACAGCGCGCTGAACACGGGCGCGAGCAACAGGATGTATACCGAGCTCACGCTCTGGAACATCCCGGCCGGAATGCGCCAGCCGAGCACCACACGGTCCGTGTAGCGCTCGGCGAAGAGCGTGAGCGAGGTGGCGGTCTGCTCTTGCACCGAGTAATAGACCGTCGCCGCGGCGAACAGCGCGATCATCACGTAGACGCGGCGTCGCTCGGTCGCGCAGAGGCCGGCGAAGAAGATGAGATAGCCGAAATAGCCCGCGGCGAGAGCGCCGATGAGCCAGCTGCTCGCGATCGCGGCTTGCTGCGGCCCGATCGTGAGAGTACCGGCCGTTGTCAGGCTCACGAGGCCGAGCAGCAGCGCGGCGACGACGATCAGGGTGAGCCAGGAGCGAGCCGTGGGAGCGGTAACGTTCGGCGCACCCAAGGTGCGCTGCGTGAGCAAGAACTGTCCCAATCCGAGTGCCATGCCGAGCGCGGGCAAAACGAAGCCCGCGCGCCATCCGAAGCGCGCGGCGCACAGCGGCACGAGCAACGGACCCAGCAGCGCGCCGACGTTGATTCCCATGTAGAAGAGCGAGAAGCCGGCATCGCGGCGCGCGCCCCCTTCGGGGTAGAGGCGGCCGACCAGCACACTGATGTTGGGCTTCAACAGCCCGACGCCGAATGCGATGCCGGCGAGCCCGAGCGAGAAGCCTTGCGCGGCGCCCGAGGCGAGCAACCCGTTGCCGGCGGTGATGAACAGCGCACCGCAGGCGACGGCGCGCCGAGCGCCGATCAGGCGGTCCGCGGCCCAGCCGCCGAGGATCGACAGAAGATAACAGGAAGCGACGAACAGGCCGTAGATTGAGCTCGCGGTCTGGTCGCTGATGCCGAGTCCCCCCTGCACGCCCGGGCTCACCATGAACAGCACCAGGATGGCGCGCATCCCGTAATGGGTGAATCGCTCCCACATCTCGGTGAGGAACAACGTCGCAAGGCCGAGCGGATGGCCGAAGAGCGTGGCAGATGCCTTCGAGGACCGGGAGCCTTGCGTCACGAGGGCCAGTATCGCGTGTCCGGGACCGCGGCCGTTCAGCGCCCGGCGGCCAATTCGGAGCGGTACACCACGCCGCCCTTCATGACGAACCCGACTCGCTCCGTGACCTTGATATCGGCGAGCGGATCGCCGGGCACCGCGACGAGGTCCGCGAGCTTGCCCACTTCCACGGTACCGATGCGGTCCTGCCAGTGGATGATCTCGGCATTGATCCGGGTGGCCGAGACGAGCGAGGCCATCGGCTTCTCGCCAAGTGCCACCCGCGTGCGAAATTCGCGCGCGTTGAGTCCGTGGGGAATGACCGGCGCGTCGGTCCCGAGGCCGATCGGCAGCCCGGCCGCGAGCGCACGCCGAAAGCCGGCTTCAGCCATCGAGCGCAGCTGGCGCATGCGTTCCATCTCGGCGGGCGGGATCACGCTAGCGCGCTTCTCATCGAGATTGAACTCGAGCAACGCCAGGGTGGGCACGTAATAGGTGTTGGGGTGCGATTTGAGCAACGCCACGGCCTCATCGTCGAGACCGGATCCGTGGTCGATGGTATGCACCCCGGCGCGGATGGCCGCCTTGATGCCCTCGCTGCCGTGGGCGTGCGCCGCGACGTCCCGACCCCAGCGTTGCGCCTCGACCACCGCGGCACGGATCTCCTCGTCCGAGTACTGCTGCGCGCCCGGCGGGATGCCCTTGGAGAGCACGGCGCCGGTCGCGAGGATCTTGATGAAATCCGCGCCGTTCTTGAAGTTGGTGCGCACCGCCTTGGTGATCTCCTCCGGTCCGTCGGCGAGATTGTGGACCAGCGGCACCTGCACGTAGGGTGAGAACTGCAGCGCATCGCCCGCGCCGCCGGTGGAGGAGACGTAGGCTCCCGCCACCAGCATGCGGGGTCCGGGCACCGCGCCGGCCTCGATCGCGTTGCGCAGCGCCACGTCGGTGTAGGGCCAGTCGCAGCCCATGTCGCGCACCGTGGTGAAACCCGCCATGAGCGTGACCAGCGCCCAGTGAGCGCCCCAGAGCGCATCTTCCGCGGGAGTCGTCTTGAGCAGGGCATCCTCCCAGTGAACATCGCTGCGCCCCGTGAGGTGAGTATGCAGATCGATGAACCCGGGCAGGAGCGTCGCCCCACCGAGGCTGATGAGATGCGCGCCGGAAGGCACCGGGAGGGAGCTGCCGATCGCGGCGATCTTGTCGCCTTCGATGCGCACCATGGCGGGGGCGAGCGGCTCGCCGCCGCGCCCGTCGATGAGGCGCGCGGCGCGAATCACGGTCACGCCGGCGGGTTCCGCCGAGGCGGCGGTCGCGGCAGACGCGCCGGCGCCGACGAGCGCCAGCCCAAGGATGGCGAGGAGGGTGCGCAAGGCCGCGCGCAGCGCGAGCTTTCGGCCCGGCACGCGAGCGAGGAGGGATGAAGGCATGGAGGTCCTTTGATGCATGCGGCGGACCGCGGGCTCGCCGATTCTACGCACCAGGCGATGTGGAGGCATACGATTTAGTCGCCGCCGTTGTGTTAGGCTGAGCTGCCGAGACTCGAGACGATCGAGCGGGAGCCAAAGAAACTACAGGGGCCACACATGGGGATTCGAAGCAAGCCGCGGGGCCGGGACGCCCGTGCGGTACGACCGGCAAGGACCGCCCTGAGTGCAGCCGTCTGCCTGGCACTGTACGGCGCGCCGCACTGGGCGGCGGCACAGCAGGCGCCGGCGCAGTCCGCGGCCGGAACGGGCTCATCGACCGAGCTCAACGAGATCACCGTCACTGCGACGCGCCGCGAGGCGACGCTCGAGTCGGTGCCCTACGCCATCTCCGCGGTCAGCGGGGAAGACCTCGCGCGCATGGGCGTAACCGACTTCGCCTCGCTCGCGAATGAGGTGCCCGGCCTTGCCTACTACAACTTCGGCGGGCGCCAGGTGGGTGCCGAGGTGCCCATCATTCGCGGCCTCAACGCGAGCGACATCGCCGTGCAGAACCGCTCGTTCCGCACCTTCGAGCAGAGCCCGGTCGGTACCTACATCGGCAACTCCCCATTCGAGGGATACCTGCAGCTCGACGACGTCAACCGCGTCGAGGTCCTGCGCGGACCGCAGGGCACGCTCTACGGAGCGGGGGCCCTGGGCGGTGCGCTGCGCATCATTCCGAACGCCCCGCAGCTCGGCGTGACCTCGGGCAGCATCGATGCGAGCGCGGGCGCGGTCGCCGGTGCCGCCAAGATGGCGTACACCACGTTCGCCACGCTCAATATCCCGCTCGCGGACACGCTCGCGTTCCGCGTGGCGGCCAAGTATGAGTACGAGCCGGGCTGGATCGATGCTTACGGGCTTCTCGAGCGCACCGGCAGCGCCTTGACCGGCATCCCGGTGCTGGCCGACCCGGGTGATCCGGTGAACAGTCCGGGCGTTTTCTACGGCAAGCACGACTGGAACGATCAGAACACCTTCACCGGCCGGGCGAGCCTCAAGTGGAAGCCCACGGACGCATTCGATGCGGACCTCGCCTTCATCTATGCGAGCACGAACGGCGACGGCGGCCCTTATGCGGATCCCCAGTTCCCCGGGGGACCTTACCCCTTGGATCCGCGCATCACCTTTCCCGCCGGCAACGAGCACACCACCTATAGCGCCATCGATCAGCAGTACTGGCGGCGCACCTCGCTCTCGAGCGTCGACCTGAGCTACGACGCGGGCTTCGCGACGCTTTCCTCGACCAGCACCTACTCGGCGACCAACGGTTGGACGATGTCCGACGGCACCTACATCATCGGATCGATCTACGCCTTCAATCTCAACAACTACTACGAGGGCACTCCGCTCAATCCACGCTACGTCGAGCCGGGCCTGTTCGTCGACTACGAGCACAGCTTCAGCCAGGAGTTGCGGCTGGTTTCGAACACCAGCAAGGATGCGCTCGTCGACTGGGTGGTCGGGCTCTACTACGCGGATCAGCGCCGCACCGGCGACTGGCTCATACCGAGCCCCGGTTCCTACGAGCGCTCCGTGCAGGAGGGTTGCACCGGGCAGTACTTTGCCGGGGACAGCTTCCCGAATTGCCTGCCGGCGGTGGGGCCGAATGACGAGAACTTCACGCAGACCGACGAGCAGCATTTCCAGGATCGCTCCGAGTTCGGCGAGGTGACCCTGCATTTCCCGGAGAAGGTTCAGCTGACGCTCGGCGGGCGCCACTTCGGACAGTCCTTCAGCGATACCGGCTCCTATCTCGTCTACACCTACGACACCCTGGTGCCGCCGCATTCGCAGAGCTCGCCCGCGTCCAAGAACACCTGGAAGGTGAATCCCTCCTGGGAGTGGGGCACCAACCAGTACTTTTACGCGCTCTGGTCGCAGGGCTTTCGCCGCGGCGGCGCCAATGCGATCCCGCACGCCGGCATCTATCAGGAAAGCACCCAGCTCGATTCCTATCAGCCGGATTTCGTCAACAACTACGAGGTCGGTCTCAAGGGACGCCTGGACAATGGATTCTCCTATACCTTCGACGTGTTCGACATTCACTGGAAGAATCCGCAGATCTCCTCGACCTTGCTCGACGGCAACATCGTGGTCTACAACGCGAACACCGCGCTGTCGAAGGGCATCGAATTCGAGGTTCGCGGGCCGCTGTTCTTCGACGGACTGAGTTATTCCTTCGGCGGCGCCTACGCCGATGCGAAGCTCACCAGCAACTTCGCGCTGCCCGAGAACGATGGCGTCGGGGTCATCGTGCCGGGGCTACTCACCGGCACCAAAGGCGAGCAGATGCCCGGGAGCCCCAAGATCAGCGCGCAGCTCACCTTCAACTACGACGCCAAGCTGATGCCGGACTATGACCTCGTGACCTCGCTCAACACGGTCTACCGCAGCACCGTGCCCTTGTTCTTGACGCCACCGCTCAACATCTACAACGGGCAGGCCTATGCGCTCGTGAACCTCTCCTCGATGTTGAACCACAAGCCATGGAGGGTCGGCATCTACTCGACCAATCTCCTGAACAAACGTGCGGTGCTCGCTCCCTTCATCCCGAATCCGTACACGACGGCGGGTGGGCTGATCCAGGACTACACCTACAATCCGCCGCGCGAGATTGGAGTCAAGGTGGGCTACTCGTTCTGAGCGTCCGCGGGTAGCCTCACTCCCAGGCGCTCGAGCGCGCGCGCGAGCGGCACCAGCTGCTCGCGGTAATGACGCCAGCGCCCGGATGAGGAGCCATAGATGGGGCGGCGGATCTGGGCGGCGCTCGCGGTGAGCGAGACCGCCGCGTTGTTCTGGATCGCGATCGCCCGCTCGTCCCACGGCAAGCCGCAGTGGGCGGCGAGCGCCGCGCCGCCGCGGTTCGGCGCCTGCACCAGCTCCTCGTACACCACATCATGGAGGCGCTCGCCGAGCAGGGTGCGCCAGTGCTGCATGAGACGCTGATAGGCCGCGTAGTAGCGCGCGAGCTCCTCGAAGTCGTAGCTGAAAGGGTAGGCTTCCCCGAAGAGGGTCCGGTACATCGCGAAGCAGCTGTCGAGCGGCGAGCGCGCCAGCACGATGAGGCTCGCCTCGGGAAGCGAGCGCTGGATGGCGCCCAGGTAGAGGTAATTCATCGGCAGCTTCTCGACGATGCGCCGGGCCGGGGCCGCGCCATCGGCGAGCGCGGCATAGTTCGCTGCGACCGCGCGCGGGTCGGCAGCCGCAGCGCGCTCGAACAGATCGCCGCCTGCGGTCGGTGCGGCGGCGAAGAGCGCGCGCGCGAAATTGCCGGTCTCCCCGTTCGAACGCACGTCCGCAAGCCCCGAGAGGATGCGCTCGACCAGCGTGGTACCCGAGCGCGGCAGACCCACGATGAACACATAGCGGCTGGAATCGACCGGGCAGGCCGTCGCCGCTCGCGCAGGCCCCGTGAATACCGCGCGGATGCGCTCGAGCTTGCGCTCGTCCACCGCGACATCGTAAGCGAGGTTGCGGCGGCGTGCCCGCGCCGCCGCCGCGAATGAGCGAAAGGCCTCAGCGAAGGCCCCCAGATCATCGAGCTCCTTGCCGAGCGCGTAACCCAGGAACATTACCGTGCGATCGTCGACGCCCGGCCGCGCGAGCAGTCCGCGCAGCTGCTCGACGTGATTGGCATCGGCCGTCTGGATGCGCAGCTGGGAGCGCAACAGAAAGCTCGGATAGTGGACCGGATCGAGCGCGATCGCCCGATCGCACGCCTGCTCCGCCTCCGTGAGGCGTCCGAAACCGCGCTCGCTCGAGGCCAGGTTGTACCAGAAGCGCGCATCGCCGGGCGCAAGCGCGACGCTGCGCCGGTAGAGCATATTGGAGCGCTCGTGCTCGCCCAGGAGGAGCGAGACGTGCGCGAGTCCATCATAGGCGTCGGCGCTGCCGGGCTCGCAGGCCAGCGCGTGCCGGACCGTGGCTTCGGCCTCGCCTGCACGGCCGAGTTGCAAGAGGATCGTGGCCAGCATGCCGTGTGCCGGCAGGCACACGCGCGCCTGCGCGACGGCGCGCTCGGCGAAGGGCAGTGCCTCGGCGAAGCGTCCCGCGCACATCAACCGATATGCCTCGATGTCAGGCTGCGATGCGGCCACCATGCGCCAGCTATTCTATACTGCCGCGCATGCGGGCCCCGGTCGGGCCCTGGTCGAGGATGTAGGATGGGAATCACTCGGCGCGACTTGCTGCTTTTGGCGCTCCTCTCGGCGAGCCGCGCGGGCGCGGCGAAGGTGCGCGGCGAAGCCGATGCGCGCGGCTTTCGCCTGCCGGACAAGCAGGCGGTGCGGATCATCGAGAACGAATGGGTGACGATGCGCGATGGAACGCGCTTGAGCGCCAGGCTCTGGCTTCCCGCGGAGACCGCGCGCGTGCCTGCCCCGGTGGTTCTCGAATACATTCCGTATCGCAAGCGCGATCTGTACCGCTCGCACGATGATCTTTGGGGCGGGACGCTCGCACAGTACGGCATTGCGTACGCACGTGTGGATGTGCGCGGATCGGGCGATTCCGAAGGTGTGCTGCTCGATGAGTATCTGGCGCAAGAGCTCGAGGACGGCCTCGAGGTCATCGCCTGGCTGGCGCGGCAGCGCTGGTCCAACGGGTCGGTGGGCATGCGCGGCATCTCGTGGGGTGGGATCAACACGCTGCAGATCGCCGCACTCGGTCCGCCCGAGCTCAAGGCGATCATGCCGATGTGTTGCACCGACACGCGCTACACGGACGATGCGCATTTCATCGGCGGCGCGCTCGGCTTGACGGACCTGCAATGGGGCGTGCAGTTCAAGGCGGTCATGGCCATGCCGCCTGACCCGGCCGTGGTGGGCGATGACTGGCGCCAGCAGTGGCGCCAACGGCTCGAGGCTGCTCCGCCGATATTGGAGCAGTGGTTGTCACATCAGACCAACGATGCCTACTGGCAACGCGGCTCGGTGTCCAAGGACTTCAGCCGCATCCGCTGCCCGGTGTATATCGTCGATGGCTGGGTGGATACCTACCTGAACACGGTTCCGCGGGTGCTCGCGCACGTCGAGGCTCCGCGCAAGGCGCTCGTTGGGCCCTGGGCGCACAACTACCCGGAGTCGGCGAGTCCGGGCCCGAGCCTCGACTGGGCCTACGAGGAGGTCCGCTGGTGGAAACACTGGCTGGCGGGCGTGCCGACCGCGATCATGGATGAGCCGATGCTGCGGGCCTACATGCCTTACCGGACCTGCTCGGAGAGCTATCCGCAGGACACGCCGGGCCGCTGGATCGCCGAATCGCGCTGGCCGGCGCCCCACATCGCCGGACGCACATGGTACTTGCAGGAGGGCCACCTCGCCGAGAAGCCGGGGCCGCGGGGCGAGCTGCGCCATGCCGGCGATGACATCGTCGGGCTCACGAAGCCCGAATGGCTGCCGTTCCCGCCGGGAGGCATTCCGAGCGAGCAATCGCCGGACGATCGCAAGTCGCTCACGTTCGATACCGCGCCGCTCGCTGCGGATCTCGAGATCCTGGGCCATCCGATCGGGCGCATTCGCGTCGCCGCCGACCAGCCGGTCGCGAAGCTCGCCTTGCGCCTGTGCGAGGTCGACCGCGACGGCAAGTCCTGGCTCGTGACCTACGGGCTTCTCAATCTCACGCACCGAGCGGGCGATGAGCACCCCGTGCCGTTGAATCCGGGCGAGGCGTACGACGTGAGGATCGATCTCTCCTTCATCGCGCATCGCTTCAAGGCGGGAAATCGGGTCCGGCTCGCGGTCTCCGAGAGCCTGTGGCCGCTCGTATGGCCATCCCCACGCGTGGCGGCACTCACGCTCACGCTCGACGCATCGAGTCTCGAGCTGCCGGTGAGGCCCATGAGCCGCGATCCCTTCTTTCCCATTCCGCAAAATGCGACTGCCAAAGGCACCCCCCCGGGTCGCACGCCGCTCGAGGAGAAGGGACCCGATGCACAAGGCTGGTACGAGATCGAGGACGATCCGCAGCGAGTATCTTATCCCGTCGCAGACACCGGCACGATCGTGAGCGGCGCGCTCGGCATCAAGGAGCGCCTGCGCATCAAGCGCGGCGACAACAATAGTTGCGAATGGCAGGGCGAGCGCAGCGGCGGGTTCGAGCGGGGCGCTTGGAATTGTCGGGTCTACAGCGCCTTCCGCCTGACCTCGACCCCCGATAGCTTCTTCATCGAGGAGACGGTGCGCGCCAGCGAGGGCGGCGAAACGATCTTCGAGCGCATCAACCGGGCGGCCGTGAAGCGCGAGCTGATGTGAGTCTGCCCCGCAACAGCGGGCGGGCTCACTGCATGTAGGGCCGATTCTCGACGTCGTGCGCCTCCTGATTGCGCCCCTGCGCGCGCAGCGCCTCGATGAGCGCGCGACCCGCCTCCGCCTCCGCGGCGCGATCGCCGCTCGCGAGCGCGAGGGCCTTGCGGGCGCAGACCTCTGCCTGATGTGCATCGTTTTGCGCCAGCCGGACCTTGGCGAGCGCGGCCCAGACCAGCGGATTGTTGGGCTCGATGCGCAGCGCCCGGTCGAGCGTGAGCGAGGCGCCCTCCGCATCGCCGCGCGCGAGCTGCTGGTGCGCCTGGTTCACGAGCGAGCGCGTTGCGGGCGAGAGGTGGTTCTCGCGCGGCGCCTGGGGCGGATGTGGCCGCTCGGGGGCCGGCGGCAGCGCGGTCACGACCGGCGGGTTCGGCATGGGTGCCGGTGCCGGCGGCGAAACAGGCGGCGGAGCGGGCAGCGGCGTGCGCAACGAGCAGCCGGCAAGCGCGAGCGCGGTGGCGAGCGTGGCGGCTCGCCGGGCCGGCGCCAGCGTGCGCCCTAATGAACGATGCCTTTGAGCCATGATTTGAGCTTGTCGCCGAGCGTCGCGGGCTGCGCCGCCTTCTGCGGAAAGTTGCAGTGCGGATCGGGGGGGAGCACGGTGTCCCTGGGCACCCCGATCACCACCGCATCGGTGCTGCAGGCGGGCGTGGTCTCGAGGCCGTCCGAGAAGTCGATCCAGCGGTCCTCCGCGAGCTCGGGAAGGACCGGCTCGAAGGAGACCGGCTTGAGACTCGCCATCGTATCGGCCCAGATCGGCAGCGCCCCTTGCGCCCCGGTGAGGCCCGTGACGTGATTGTCATCGTAACCCACCCACGCCACCGCCAGGTAACTGCCGGTGAACCCGGCGAACCAGCTGTCCCGTGTATCCGACGAAGTGCCGGTCTTGCCCGCGACCACGAGGCCGCGCGGCAGTCGCGCAGCCGCTTCGCGCGCGGTCCCGTGCGTGGGGACCAGCATCAACATCCGATCGAGCTGGTACACGGCCGACGGCGGCGCAACCGCCTCGACCTGGACTTTGAAGGTCCTGAGCGCGCGGCCTTGATCGTCGAGCACCGCGCGCACCGTGCGCAGCCGAGCGCGAAACCCTCCATTCGCGAGCGAGGTGTACATCTGCACGACCTCGAGCGGAGTCATCTCCACGGCGCCGAGGAGGAGCGAGGGGTTGAGCGCCGGCGCGCCGTTGAGTCCCAAATGCTCGAGCGTGTCGATGACCTTGGGTAATCCCAGGTCGAGGCCGAGATGCACCGTCGCGAGATTGAGAGATTCTGCCAGGGCGCGCGCGAGCGGCACCTGCCCGTAGGTCTGGCGATCGAAGTTCTGCGGCGCCCAGACGCTGCCGTCCGCGAGCTTGAGCTCGATCGGTGCATCGTCGATGAGCGTTGCCGCGTTGTAGCGCCCGCTCTCGAGCGCGGTGAGATAGATCGCGGGTTTCACCAGCGACCCGATCGGGCGGCGCGCATCGAGCGCGCGATTGAAGCCTCCCGGGTTGTCGGCCTCCCGTCCGCCGACGACCGCGACCACATCGCCGCTGTTGGGCTCGGCCACCACCACCGCGGCCTCGAGGTGCTCGCCGCGCATCTGCGAGCGTGCATCGAGCCGTGCGAGGTCCTGCGTCACGGCACGCTCCGCGGCGGACTGCGCCCGCGGATCGAGGCTCGTGTAGATCGACAGGCCGGCGGCCGCAAGGTCGGCCTCGGCGTAGTCGCGCTTCAGCTCGCGCCGCACCAGGTCGATGTAGGCGGGCACATAGCTGCCGCCGGGCGGCCGTAAACCGAGCGGGCTCTCGAGCGCGTGGCGCAGCGTCGCGGCGTCGATGAGCCTCGCGTCGGCGAATTCCTTGATGACGAGGTTGCGCCGCGCCAGCGCTCGCTCGGGATGCCTGCGCGGATCGTAGAAAGAAGGCCCTTTGACGAGCCCGATCAGCAGGGCGAGCTCGCCCGCATCGAGCTCATCGAGCGGTTGGGCGAAGTAGTACTCGCTCGCGAGGCCGAAGCCGTGGATCGCGCGCGGGCCATCCTGGCCGAGATAGACCTCGTTGAGGTAGGCGACCAGGATCTCTTCCTTGGAATAGTGCGCCTCCAGCCGCATCGCCATCACCGCCTCGGTGAGCTTGCGGCTCAAAGTCTGCTCATCGGTCAGAAAGTAGTTCTTGACCAGCTGCTGCGTGAGGGTACTGCCACCTTGTACCACGCGACCGGCGCGAATGTCGGCCCAGACGGCGCGCAGGATTCCGTAGATGTCGACACCGTGATGCTGATCGAAGCGCCGGTCCTCGATCAGCTTGATGCCCTGTCTGAGGAGGGACGGCACGTCCCCGGGCGCGAGCACCAGGCGGTCCTCGCCGTGCACCGGGAAGACGCTGCCGATCACCGGCGGATCGAGGCGGAATACCGCAAGGTCGCTGCCGTCGGCCTGTCGCATGCTGGTGATCGAGGAGCCATCCGCGTGGATCGACACGAGCTCCGGCTCGCGCAGCTCGTCGATGAAACGCACACGCCGCGCGTGCAGCTCGAACGCATTGCCGGTGCGGCGGAAGAAGCCCGGACCTTTCGCAGGATCGCCGCGCCGGTAGTGCAAGCGGCGCAGCTCCTCGTCCAGCTCGGCGGCGGAAATCGGTGCGCCGGCGTAGAGCTCGGTCGGCGCGGCATACACACGCGCGGGTATCGACCAGTGCCGTCCCTGAAACTCGCGTATCACCTGCCGGTCGAGATGCACGACCCAGAGTGCGAGCGCAGCCGCGATCACCAGCAGGGCGGCACCCGAGCCCACGAGGAGCACGCGCCGGCGACGAGAGCGAGAGCGAGAGCGGGGCACGTGCGGGATCAGCAGCGGCCGGCGGCGCGCGCTTCAAACTCGCGGAGCTGAGACGTCGGTGATTGCACGTTGCGGGGAATTGAATCCAAACGGCGGCGCCATGTCCACTATTGACAGCAGCGAAGCACGCGGGTTCGCACGCCGCGCCGGAGCGCCGCGGCCGCTGCGCGGTCCGGCGAGGGCCTGCCGGCTAGCGCCTGCGCGCACTCGCGGCCTTGCCATCCGCACGGGCGGAATCGGCCGTCCTGGCCGGCAGGGAGGGGCGCACATCGCCATGGAGCGACATCAGCGAGTCGAGCAGTCCGTCATCCGCGCTCGAGCATACGCCGAGCACCGTGGCTTCGTTGCAACCCTCGGCCGCGAGGTAGGCGTGGCCCATGTTGCTGTCGATGTAGATGGATTCGCCCTGGTGCAGGATCACGGGATCGTAGAACTCGGTGAGCACCTCGATGCTGCCCTCGACCACGAAGATGTATTCCTCGCCGGCATGGCGAACCAGCTCGCCGAACTCCTGCGCGCTCTTGGCGCGAATGCGCGTCAGGATCGGGATCATGCGCTTCTTGCGCAACTCCGGACACAGATAGAAGTAGTCGTAGTTCTTGGTGACGACGCGCACCGCGCTGTCGGCGACCCCGATGCTGCGCCGGGCGGTGACCGGCGCCGGGCGCACGCCGCTCTCGCTCGGTGCCGGATTCAAGGGACTCGCGAAAAGCTCCGAGATCGAGATGTGCAGCCGCTGGCTCAACTGCACCAGCTTGTCGTAGGTCAAGGTGAGCCGGTCGTGCTCGACCTTGGAGAGCGTCGACACCGGGATCTGGATGCGCTGACTCATCTGCTTGAGCGTCCATCCTCGCTGGGAGCGCAGCGACCGCAACAGGCTCCCGAGCGTGGGATGGTGGGTTTTCATGTCCATTGGAGAAGTCCTTGTACCGCTCACTCGCTGCGCAGATTTCGCTGGAAGAATAGCGGGGCGCGCTTGCAGGTCAACCGCTCGCTCAGCCGATGATCCTAAATAGAAAACTGTTCATTGTGTTTTTTCTATACAGGACTATTATACCCAAAGTGAGACTTCAAGCGCGGATGGAAAAACGGCCTCGAGGCCGCGCGCATCGCAAAAGAAAAGCGACCAGGGGGCAGCCGTGAAAACCTTCGAGACCATTGTCATGCTCGCAGCGCTCGGAGCGGCCGCGCCGGCCTGGGCGCAGGTCACGGGCGATGCGCCGGCGAGCGCGGATAGCTTGACCACCATCGTGGTCACGGCAGAGAAGCGCGAGGAAAAACTCGCCGACGTCCCCTTGAGCGTGACCGTGCTGCCGGGCGATTCGCTCGACAAGCTCATGGACCGGGATTTCAGCGACTACGCGGCGCTCGTCCCCGGCTTGTCGATCTACAGCGCTCAGCCCGGCCTCACCCGCCTCACCTTGCGCGGCCAGAACGCTGGCGGCGACGGCTCGACGGTGGCCGTCTACCTGGACGAGTCGCCTCTGGGATCGAGCAACGCGCTGGTGAACGGTGCGACCAACACGGCCGACTTCGATACCTGGGATCTCACACGCATCGAGGTGCTGCGCGGCCCTCAGGGCACGCTCTACGGGGCCAACAGCGAGGGCGGCCTGATCAAGTTCGTCACCACGGCGCCCGTGCTCGGGAGCTTCTCGGGCGCCGCCGAAGTGTCGGGCGACAGCGTCGCACAGGGTGGCCAAGGCGACTCGGTGCACGCGACCTTGAACTTGCCGCTGGGCGGCGCGGCGGCCTTGCGCGTGAGCGGGTTCGACGAGGACGACCCGGGCTACATCCGGGATCTCTCTCGCGGCGCGACGCAGCTCAACGACGGCCACAAGTATGGTGGGCGCGCATCGCTGCTGCTCGAGCCGGTCGATGCGCTGTCGATCCGCCTGACGGCGAGCTCGCAGCGAAGCGCCTACAACGGGACCAATGTGGTCGATGTCGATCCGCTGACCCTGGCGCCGGTGCATGGCGATCTCTCCCAGGAGCGCTTCGTCAACGAGCCAAGCCGCTTCAAGTACGACAACCACAACGCGACCATCAACTGGGATCTGGGACCCGTGCGTGTCGTCTCGAGCACGAGCTACGGCCTCACAACCACCGATACCGTGTCGGACTACACCTCGATCGTGCTCGTTCCGCCGAGCACCACCCTCGGTGAGCTCTTGAGCGCGGTTGTCGGACCGAATCTCGGCGGCCGGCTCGACGACGATGTCGAGACCAAGAAATTCACCCAGGAGCTGCGCCTGTCATCGGCCACATCGGGGCCCTTCGAATGGACCGTCGGCGGCTACTTCACGCGCGAGATCGGCAGCATCACCGAGCACCTCGATGCGGTGACGCTCCCCTCGCAGGTCAATGCGGGTCTGCCCTCGCTCGAGATCCCGATCATCGATTCGGTCTTCAAGGAATCAGCCGGCTTCCTGAACCTGACCTATCACTGGGGTGCGCTCGACCTGCAGGCGGGAGGCCGCTACTCGAAGAACGAGCAGACAGCCGCCGAGGACATCACCGGCCTGCTCGTGGCCCCCCAGACTTTCAACGCCGAGTCCTCGGAGCACGTATTCACCTATTCATTCGCGCCGGAGTGGCACTTCAATGCGAACACCTCGCTCTATGCGCGCCTCGCGACCGGCTACCGCCCCGGCGGCCCCAATGAGCTGCCGCCGCTGGCGCCCCCCAGCGTGCCGCGCGAGTACGGCTCCGATCGAACCACCAACGTCGAGCTCGGCATCCGCTCGGCGCTGGTGCCGGGCATGCTCTCCCTCGATGTCGCGGCCTACCACGTGCACTGGAAGGACATTCAGCTGCTCGAGGAGGTGGACAGCTACGGCGTGAACGGCAATGGAGGAACCGCGCGCAGCCAGGGCCTCGAGTGGACGGTCGATTACAATCCCTGGAAGGAGCTCACGCTGCGCTGGAGCGGCGCCTTGACCGACGCCATCCTGACCGCACCGGCGCCGGCGGTGAACGGTGTCTCGGGCGATCCTTTGCCGTGGGTCCCCAAGTGGAGCACCGCGATCGATGGCGAATACGATCGGCAGCTCTACGCCGGGCTCAAGGGATTCCTGGGCTCGACCTTGAGCTTCATCGACAATCGCCGCAGCGATTTCGCGAGCTCTTCGGGCACGATACCCGGCCAGGTGGAGCTGCCGAGCTACTACACCATCGATGCGCGCTTGGGGGTCGATTACGATCGGTATCGAGTCATGCTCTACGGCAAGAACCTCACCGACTCACGCGGGATCACCAACTATGTGGCGAACGTCGCCCCGGGCCTCGCGGGCGAGGTCACGGTCATTCAGCCGCGCACGGTGGGCCTCACGGTCGCCGCGAAATTCTAGTATGGCCGCGCTCGCTGTGCCGCCGCTGATCGAGTTGCCGGCGCCGTATCTCTTGTTTCTCGGCGACACCACGCTGCCGGCCTACGCCAAGACCGCGTTCGGGCTTCGCGATTGGGCGGGGGATCGTTGCGTCGGTGAATGGTCGTGCGCGGGGGCCACGGTCTCCACCGGTCTTGCGCGGCTCACGCCGCGGGAAGCACGCGCGCGTGGCGCTCATGCGCTCCTCATCGGCGTGGCGAACTCCGGCGGCGTGATCGGTCAAGGCTGGATGGCCTCGCTCCTCGAGGCGCTCGAGGCGGGTCTCGACCTCGTGAGCGGCATGCACACGAAGCTCGCCGACAGCCCGGAGCTCAAGGAGGCGGCGCAGCGCCGTGGTCGCCGGCTCATCGACGTGCGAATACCGCCCGCCCACATCGCGGTCGCCTCGGGTCGCAAGCGCTCCGGCAAGCGGCTCTTGACGGTGGGCACCGACTGCGCGCTCGGCAAGAAATACACCGCACTCGCGATCGCGCGCGCTTTCAAGGAGCGCGGTGTCGACGCGCACTTCCGCGCCACCGGCCAGACCGGAATCATGATCTCCGGAGCCGGCATTCCAATGGATGCCGTGGTCGCCGATTTTGCCGCGGGCGCCGCCGAGATGCTGAGCCCCGATGCGCCGGATCGGCACTGGGATGTGATCGAGGGCCAGGGCTCGCTGTTTCATCCTGCCTATGCGGGCGTATCGCTCGCACTGTTGCACGGCAGCCAGCCGGACGTCATCGTGGTGTGCCACGATCCCGGGCGCACGCGCATCGTGGGCCACCCGGACTATGCGCTGCCGAGTCTCGAGGAGACCATCGACCTCAATTTGCGCCTCGGCAGCCGCACCAATCCACACATCCGCTGTGCCGGGATCTGCTTGAATACCTGCGAGCTCGATCGCGACACGGCGCAGCGGCTCATCGAGCGGGAGAGCAGCCTGCGAGGCATGCCGGTCGCGGACCCCATGCGGGGCGGGGCGGCGTTTGCGCGCCTGCTCGATGCATGCTTGAGCACTCCATGATGCGAGGGACGACGATGGCGAGCAAATTCCTGTGCGCTTTGCCGGCAGTCGTGGCGCTGATGCTGGCTCTCGCGCCCCTCCCTGCCGAGCCTGCCGCATTGACGGCCGAGGATGCCGACGCCTGGCTCGACGGCTATCTGCCTTATGCGCTCCACACCGGCGACATCGCGGGAGCCGAGGTCGCGATCGTCAAGGACGGCCAGATCCTCACCGAGCGCGGCTTCGGCTATGCGGACGTCGAGACGCGCACGCCGGTCGATCCCAAGCTCACTCTGTTCAGGCCCGGATCGGTCTCCAAGCTCGTGACCTGGACGGCGGTGATGCAGCTGGTCGAGCAGGGCAAGCTCGATCTGGATGCCGACATCAACCGTTACCTGGATTTCAAGATCCCGGCACGCGAAGGCAAGCCGATCACGATGCGCGAGATCATGCAGCACGTGGCGGGCTTCGAGGAGCAGGCGAAGGGCATCATCAGCGAGGATCCGCACGCCCCCTCGTTCGAGACGCTGCTCAAGCTGTGGGTGCCGGGGCGGGTGTTCGCGCCCGGCACCACGCCGGCGTACTCGAATTACGGTGCGTCCCTCGCCGGCTACATCGTCGAGCGCGTCTCGGGCGAACCGTTCGACGATTATGTCGAACGGCACATCTTCACCCCGCTCGACATGGCGCATTCCACTTTCCGCCAACCGCTTCCCAAGGACCTCGCACCGCTCATGTCGAAGGGCTATGTGCTGGGATCGGACCCGCCGCATCCATTCGAGATGGTGGGTCCGGCGCCGGCGGGATCCCTCTCGGCGCCTGCCGAGGACATGGCGCATTTCATGATCGCGCATCTCGACGACGGCGAATACCATGGCAAACGGATCCTGTCCGCCGAGACCGCGCGCGCCATGCACGATAGCCCGCTCACTCTGCTGCCGCCGCTCGACCGCATGGAACTCGGCTTCTTCGAGACCAACATCAACGGACGCGAGGTCATCGGGCATCTCGGCGACACGGAGTACTTCCATACCTCGCTTCATCTGTTCTTGAAGGAACGCGTCGGCTTCTATGTCTCCTTCAACAGCCGCGGTCTCGATGGCGCGGCTGGAAGCCTGCGCGTGGCGCTGTTCGAGGACTTTGCCGACCGCTATTTTCCTGCCGCGCAGCAACAGCTGCCGACCGCCGCCAGGACAGCGGCCGCGGATGCCGCCATGCTCGCGGGCCACTGGGTCAACTCGCGCGGCTCGCAGTCGAACTTCCTCGCGATCGTCGGCCTGCTGGGCCAGACCAAGGTGAGTGCCGACGATCAGGGTGAGCTCACCGTGCCGTTTCCCGGCTTGAACACCAAGCCGCGCCGCTGGATCGAGGTTGCACCCTTCGTCTGGCGCGACCGCGACAGCCACCAGCGCCTCGCCGCGAAGGTCGTGGATGGGAAAGCCGTGCGCTTCAGCTTCGATGAGATGTCCCCTTTCATGGTGTTCGATCGCGTCCCCTGGTACCAGAACGCGGCCTGGCTCGTGCCGGGGCTCATCGTCTCGGCCGTGGCGCTCCTTCTCACCGTGCTCGCCTGGCCCGTCGCAGCGATCGTGCGGCGCCGCTACGGCGCGCGGCTTGCCCTCGGGCCGCAAGCACTGCGCGCCTACCGGATGAGCAAGCTCGCCGCCTTGGCGATTCTCGCGGCGCTTTCGATGTGGGCGCTCACCATCGGCCTCATGCTGAAGGACAACAACAACCTGAGCGCGAAGTTCGATCCCGTGCTGCACCTCGCGCAGGCACTCGGCTGCGTCGCGTTCCTGGGCGGGTTTCTCGCCATGCTCTGGAACCTCAAAGTGGTCTGGTGCGGGGCGCGGCGCTGGCCCGCGAGGACCTGGAGCGTGGTGCTCGCGCTCTCGGCCGCGATCGTCCTGTGGATCGCGCTGGTCTTCAGGCTGATCGCCTTCAGCGCCCATTACTGATGCGCGCCTGCGAGCTTCGTGTCGCGATCGAGAAGCTGCCTTTCGCCGCGCCGTTTCGCATCGCGGGGTTCGTGTTCGAATCGCTCGAGGTGATCGTCGCCGAGTTCTCGGACGGCACCCATCGCGGCCGCGGTGAAGCGGCCGGGGTGTACTACCTCGGCGATACCGCGCCGCGCATGGCCGAGGCGATCGAGGCCGTGCGACCGGCGCTCGAGGCGGGAATCGATCGGGCCGCGCTACAAGCGCTTCTGCCGGCCGGCGGGGCACGCAATGCCGTCGACTGCGCCCTCTGGGAGCTCGAGGCGGCGCGCGCGCGCATACCGGTCTGGCAGCTCGCGGGACTGCCGCCGCCGCGTCCGTTGCTGACGACGTTCACGTTGAGCGCGGAGCCGCCCCCCGCCATGGCGGCCGGCGCTTCCAGACATGCGGATGCGCGCGCGCTCAAGTTGAAATTGACCGGGGATCTCGCGCTCGACATCGAGCGCGTGCGCGCGGTGCGTGCCGCGCGACCGGATGCGTGGATCGGTGTCGACGCCAACCAGGCGTATGAGATCGGCTCGCTCGGCTCGCTCATCGATGCGCTGACGAGGGACGGGGTCGAGCTCCTCGAGCAACCCCTGAAGCGTGGCCGTGAGGCCGATCTCGACGGGTTCGCTTCACCCATCGCGCTGGCGGCGGATGAGAGCGCATTGACGCTCGACGAGGTGGCCGGCCTCGTCGGGCGCTTCGACGTGGTGAACATCAAGCTCGACAAGTGCGGCGGATTGACGGAGGGCTTGGCCATGGCGCGCGAGGCGCGGCGGCGCGGGCTCAAGGTCATGGTGGGCAACATGGTGGGCACCAGTCTTGCGATGGCACCGGCTTTCATCGTGGGCCAGCTTTGCGACATCGTCGATCTCGACGGACCGATCTTCCTCGCGCACGACCGGGTGCCGAGCATCCGCTACCGCAACGGAACCGTGTGGAGCGGCAGCGAGGTGTGGGGCGGGGCGCAGGCGCAAGAGCCGGGGGTGAGTCGATGAGCGAGCACATCCATCCGATGTCATGGCTCATGCTGTGGCCGGCGCTCTGCGCCGCGGCGGCCGGCGGCGCGCCGCTGCACGATGTCGTCATTCGCGATGCCACCATATACGATGGTTCCGGCCGCAAACCCTATGGGGGTGAGATCGCCGTGGACGGCGATCGCATCACCTACGTCGGAGGCGGCAAGGCCGGCCGGGCGCGCACCGAGATCGATGCGCACGGACTGGCGGCAGCTCCCGGCTTCATCGACATGATGGGTCATTCGGAGGAGTCGCTCCTCATCGACGGCCGTGCGGTGAGCGGTCTCAAGCAGGGGGTCACGCTCGATGTGTTCACCGAGATGTCGATGGGCCCCTTGTCCCCCGCCATGGCGAAACGTCTGGCGGAGCGGCAGGGCGACCTCAAGTATCCGGTGAACTGGGCCACGCTCGGCGAGTACCTCGACCGGCTCGAACGGCACGGCATCGCGCCCAACGTGGCGAGCTTCGTCGGCGAGGGGGAAGTCAGGGTCAATGTGCTCGGCGAGGCGAATGTCCAGCCGAGTGCCGGGCAGCTCGAGACGATGCGCTCGCTGGTGCAGCAGGCGATGGAGCAGGGTGCCATGGGCCTCACCACCGCGCTCATCTATGCTCCGATGAATTATGCGAAGACCGACGAGCTGATCGCTCTCGCCCGTGAATCGGCGCGCTGTGGAGGCATCTACACCGCGCACCTGAGGAGCGAGGGCGATCACATCGAAGAGGCGGTCGAGGAAACCATCGCTATCGCCCGTGCGAGCGGTGCGCCGGCGGAGATTCACCACTTCAAGCTCATCGGCCGGGACAACTGGGGCAAGCGCGACAAGGTCATCGGCATGATCGAGGCGGCGCGCGCGCAAGGCGTTCGCATCACCGCTGACATGTATACCTATACGGCCGGAGGCACCGCGGTGGATGCCTCGATTCCACCGTGGGCCCATGACGGCGGACCGGAGGCCATGGTCGCCCGGCTCAAGGATCCGCAAGTGCGCGCCAAGGTGATCGCCGCGATGCGCGTGGCGCACCCCTCCGATTGGGAGAACCTCTATCAGCAAGCCGGAGCAAGCGGCATGCTGGTCTTGGCCGTGAAGAAGCCCGAGCTCAAACCCCTGATCGGACAAACGATCGCGGCGATTGCCAAGGAGCGGCACGTCAGTCCGGAGGATGCGATCGTCGATCTCGTCATCGAGGACGAGGCGGGCGCCGGTGCCGCCTACACCATCATGAGCGAGGAGAACATCAAGAAACAGATCGCGATGCCCTGGGTGAGCTCGGGATCGGACGCCGAGTCGAGTGCCCCGGAAGGCGTGTTCCTTCTATCCTCGACCCATCCGCGGGCCTACGGCAACTTCGCGCGCCTGTTCGCCAGGTACGTGCGCGAGGAGCGTCTGTTCACGGTCGAGGAAGCCGTGCGCAAGCTCACCTCGCTCCCGGCCGACGTGCTCTCGCTGAGCGATCGCGGGCGCCTGCGCGCCGGGGCCTTCGCCGACATCGTGATCTTCGATCCGCAGAGCTTCCAGGATCACGCGACCTACGCGAAACCCATGCAATATGCAAGCGGCGTCAGCGACGTCATGATCAACGGCAAGCTGGCTTTGAAGGACGGAGAGCCGACCGGTCTCGCTACGGGACGCGTGTTGCGGGGGCGTGCCTACACCGCTGCCCCGGGCGGGGGTTGCAGGGCGTCGAGCAAGGACTGGTCCTGGGTCGATCAGCCGCCGCGCTCCTGAGGGATCCGCCACGGGCGCCGCGGCGGGTGAGCGGATCGAGCTACTTCGGGCCGCCCGGCGCGCGCACCGCTCCGCTCGCATCGACACAATAGGTGAGCGGCGGAGCTTCCTCGCGCGGCAGCTCTCCATCGTGCCAGGTCGCGATCTGATAACAGTTGTTGTCGATCCACACGAGCCAGTCGCCACTCTCGGTTCGATAGCGATCTCCCGGATGATGCTCACCCGGAGGAGCCCACCCGTCCCAGACCGAGGTGCCGAGCGCCGAGTGAATGACGTGCTCGTCGCGGCGGATCTCGAACGCCTTGACTGCGCGGTGCGCCTCCGCAGCCCAGTTCACGCCCGCGCCGTGGCCCCCCGTCTGCGACACGGGGGCGGGGATCGCATCGGAATCGAGCAGCGGCGGGGAGATCGACAGATCCACGTTGACGTACAAATGCTTGAGGTGCGCCGTATCCGCGAGCGCCTGCGGATATTTGACGGGCGGCAGGTACACGATCTCGAGCGGGGGGTCAGCGTATTCGGCGGACGGACCCGGCTCGCGCAGGGCCACGAGCCAGGCGATCACACCGGCATGCAGCCCCAGCACGAGCAGCAGCGTCGCGAGGCGCGAGCGCTCCCAGATTGCGGCGTCGCGCCGAGTTTCGCTTGATTCGGTGGCCGGCACCTCTCGTTGGACCGCCTGCCGCAGGAGGGGGTTCCGGGTGCGCCGGCGCATCTCAGTCCTCGTCCGGCGAAGGCACCTTGGCATCGACCTCTGCGGCGATGCGCACTGGATCGGCGGTGGCGGCGGGGTAGGACTGCGTCCAGCGCGTGTCGTCATCATCGACATCGGCGATGGTCACCGTCAGCGCCTCGGAGGAACCATGCCCGCTCACCGAGCCAAATATCACATAACGCGCGCGCGTGCCGTGCGCCCGCGCTACAGCGGCCGCGACGTCCGCCACCGGAGCTTGGTTCGGGGCGAGATCGATGTGGCCGTGGTGCGAGATCGCAAGACGTCCATAGGTCTGCGTGAAGGCGGCCTCGGCGAGCTTCGTGCCAGCCGTATCGCCCGGCGGCGCCGTGAACGGGACGGCCAGGATCGGATTCTGCCCCGGATACGCCGGGCTCGCGTCGGTGAACTCGCGCGCGATCTGCTCTCCGAGTCGCGCGTAGTCGACGCTCGAGCCTTGGTACCGATCGGCGAGAGTCTTGAGTCTCTCGAGCTCGGCCGTGGAGGGGTCCTTGTGATGACGCGCCGGCGAGCTGCAGCCGTGCTGGATCAGTACGATGGCGCCCCATACGTACACGATCCAGCGCAGCCAGCGGGGCACCCTCGAGAAATAGGCCCAGGCGGCCTGGATCAGCCAGCCGATGACATGCGCGAAGAAACGCAGGCGCTGACCCGGCTCCTCACGCGGAAACGGCGGGAGCCCGTGCCCGGTACCGCGCGCGACCGCCCGTGGCGGGGGCGTTCGCGTGGCGGCCGGCTCGGGCGCGCCACCCGCGAGGATCCGCCGGCAGAGCGCCTCGAGCTGAGGCGTCGACTGTCCGTCGGGCAGGCGCAGCCACTGCACAGCGAGAAATTTCTCCGGCACCCGCGCGCGCGTCTCGTCGGTCGCATCGATGACCACCGGCAGGAGGAACAAGTGGTCATCGGCCATGTCGAGCGTGCGCTCGACCGCAAAGCGCCACTCGCGACGGAAATAGCCCTCGTGCCGCACTTCGGTCCGCGCCGATACGATGGGCATGAAGTAATCGCATTCGCGGATCTGGCGGCGGATCTTCTGGTCCCAGGCGTCACCTCCGCCGAGCTCGCTCTCGTCGAGCCAGACCTCGAGGCCGAAGCCAGTCAGCGCCTCGCCGATGCTGCGCGCGGCCTGTCGATCCTCCGAGGAGTAGCTGAGAAAAACCGACGCCGTCACGTACGGGTGCCGCCAATCGACGCGATCATGAGGTCCGTTGCGGATCCTCGCGGGCCGGGGCGTGCGCGAGCAGTCCGCCCGCGCGGGCAGCCGCTTCATCCGGCCTGAAGGCCTGCGCGATCGCCCGCACGATGCTCAACCAATAGAGCGCGAGAAAGACCAGGCCGGCGACATCGTAGACCGTATCGACCCCCGGAATGGCCTCGAGCGGCGCCGCCAGCAAAGATACGACTGCCGTTGCTCCGATGCGCTTTGCAACAGCGGCGAGGACCTGTCTCAGAGGGCTAGCCGGCAGGTGCGCGACGATCACGATGAGCACCAGGGTGAGCGCGATCAGCGCGCCCATGGTGATGACGAGGACCTCGAGGAAGTGAAAGGCAGCGTTCATGACACCTCCCAAGCGTGCAATGATCTCACGGTGGGCGGCGCATTGCTCGCGCGACGGCCCGCGCCGGCCCGCGCCGGATCAAGACGTCTGATCGCGTCCCGTGTCTCTCGCAACTTATTGATTCGACAAGCCTCTGCGCAGCCTCGGGCCGCCGGGCGCGTGACGGCAACGGGCGAGGAGGTGGTTGATAGCTGGGGTTTCCGGCGCGCCGCCACGGCTATTGCAGCAGCGCCGTGGCGACCGCGGTCATCGCCCTCACTCCGGTTTCAATCGTCGGGCGCGGCAGCGGCTCGAAGCGGCTCGTGTGCGGGCCGGGGAGATGCGTGCCGCTGGCCTCCGCCGCCGCGAATTTCTCTGGATCCATGGCGCCCAGCCGGAAATAGGCCACCGGAATCTCGTTGCGCTTGAGATCGGCGCTCATGCCGAAGACCCCGACATCCTCGCTTCCCATGATCTTCTGCACCGGGAGCACGTGGTCGGCTCCGAAGGTCTTGACGAGGATCTCGTGCACCTGGTCGCTGAGCGCCGGGTCATTGTATTCGACCGGGGTAGATTCGTTATCGAGCACGGTGACGGTGGCGGCCTTCTCCGGTGGCAGGTTCGCCGCGAGGGAGATGCCGGCGGCGAATTGCTTGAGCCCATCGATGATGACCTGGCGGCTGCGCTCCGAATAGGAACGCGTGGTGAGCTCGAGCTTCACCTCGTCGGGAATGATGTTGCGCTTGCTGCCGCCATGGATGGTGCCGACCGTGACGACGGATGGGTCCTGGGGATCTTCCTCGCGGCTCACGATCGTCTGTATCTGCGTGATGTAATAGGCCGCGAGCGTCACCGGATCGCGGCCGGCTTGCGGGGCGGAACCATGGCCGCCGATGCCGCGAATGACCACGTCGATGGAGGTGGAGCTCGCCTGCGTCGCACCGCCGAGAATGCCGACCATGCCGGCCGGCATGAGATTGGTGTCATGCAGGCCGATGATCTTGTCGGGTCGCCCGAAACGCTCATATAAATGGTCGGCCAGCATTGCCTTGGCCCCGTCGATCGTTTCCTCCGAGGGCTGCCCGACGAGCATCAAGGTTCCGTGCCATTGCGCGCGCGCTGCTGCGAGCGCACGCGCCGTACCGAGCAGCACCGTCGTGTGCACATCGTGCCCGCAGGCATGCATCACGCCGACCTCCTGCCCCGCGGCATTCTTGGTCTTCACATGACTCGCATAGGCGAGCCCCGTCTCCTCGACGATCGGCAGCGCATCCATGTCGCCGCGTATCAATAGGGTGGGACCCGCGCCGTTCTTCAGGATGCCGACGACACCGAACGCCCGCGAACCGTCGGGATATCGACCGATGTGATCGGCGACGCTGAAGCCCGCTTGCCGCAGTCCCTTGGCCAGCATCGCGGAGGTCCGCTCCTCGTGATGAGACAGCTCCGGGTGTGCGTGCAAGTCCTGGTAGGTTTCGAGGAGCGACGGAATCTGCTTGTCGATGAAGCTGCCGCTGTCCTCGGCATGCAGCGCCGTGGCGAATGAGAAGGTGGCTAGAAGCAGGAGATTCCTCACGGGATGGGCCTCTTTGTTGCTAATGTTATGTGTTAACTATATATCATAAACCTTTGATATAAAGATTATTTAGTGAGTCAAAGCAGCGAAAGTCCAGTCGCCGTGGCAGGCCGAGCAGGGCCCGCGCGGCGGAGCGTAGCGCCTCACCCCCGGGGGCGCCATGGCCCTGGCGCCCCTGCTCGCATCGGCGCTGCGCACCTACACGCTGGATGCGGCTCACGCGAGCCGGCGCGATCGCGAGGAAGCGAGCCTTGAAGTCGGCGCCTACCGCGCCTCCGAGTTCGCGGCGCCCGCCCCCTGAATGAAAGGGTCGCTAGCGATCAGCGCTTCGCCAGCGCTTCATGGAAGCCCGGGTTCGCGAGCAGGTTGTAGGTCGCGTGCAGCACCATGTCGGAGAACGTCTCGTAATAGTTGTCGGCCTTGTAGGAACGGCCGAAGTGCTCGGCGGCGCCGAGTATCACACCGCTCCAGATCTCCTTGCCGGCGGCATTCTTCAGGTGCACGAGGAGCGACAGGTTGCCCTGATAGGTGTTGGTCTCCGTCACGAAGAACTGGCGTACCTCGGCGCTCAGCATCACATCCCCACCCGAGTCTACGATCCCCATGCCGAGGCCGCGCATGGCGCCCTTCATGTTGTCGGCCACGAAGCCAGGAACGTCGCTCGAGGTCGTCACCGGGCGTGGCTGCGATTTTTCTCGATTCTCGGCCACCTTGGTGGTATCGGAGCGCGCGTCGGTGAAGCTGTCCATCTGGATCTTGGTGCTCAGCATCGCACCGCTGAGGTCGAGCGGACCCATGCTGCCGATGTTTTCCTTGGGCGTCCACTTGAGCGGAATGTTCTGCAACTCGCTGGCCGCGAAGCTCGTACTGGCCATCAAGGAGCATGCGAGCACGAGGGCGAGAAGGCGATGCGACATGGAACTCCTCCCTGGATGAAGTGAATGTTCTTGTTGGAGCGCCATTCTAGACCAATCGCGCATCGTAGCGTGAATCGCTCAGGAGCGGTCGCGCAGGATCTCGCGAGCGGCGTTGTGACCTGCCACCCCTCCGACACCGCCCCCGGGGTGTGAGCTCGCGCCGCACTGATACAGACCCTTGATCGGGGTACGATAGTCGGCAAAGTGCGGCGCCGGCCTTGCCCAGAACAGCTGGTCTAGCTGCAGCTCGCCATGGAAGATGTGTCCCTGGGGCGATCCGATGATCGCTTCGATATCGGGCGGCGCCAGCACCTGCATGCCGATGATGCCGCTCGAGAATCCCGGTGCGAACTCATCCAGCACGCCCAGGGCGCGCTTCACCAGATCATCCTTGCGACTCGTCCAGTCTCCGTCCTTGAGCTGATAGGGGGCGTGCCCGCCAAACAAGTGCACGACGTGCTTGCCCGGCGGCGCGATGGAATCGTCCACGAAGGTCGGAGTCACGGGCGTGATGAACGGACGCTGGGAGATGTCCCCATACTTCGCATCGTCATACGCGCGTTCCAGATACTCGAGGGTGGGGCCAATGTGCGCGTAGGAGGGATAGGCGAAGCCGCACTTGTCGGCGTCGAACGCGCGGTACTGCGGCAGCCTCTCGCAGGCAATGTTGATCTTGAAGGCGGTCGAGAACGTTCGATAGTGATCGATATCGCGCAGGAACTCCGCCGGCAACTGCCTGCGATCCACCAGCTTCGTGAAGGTCACCTTGGCCGAGACATTGCAGGCTACGGTATCGGCTCGAAAGCGGTCGCCGTTCGCGAGCACGACGCCGCTGACGCGCCCGTTCGCGGTCTCGATCGAGGACACCGGGGCATCGGTCTTGATCAGCACGCCCTTGTCCATGGCCGAGCGGGCAATTGCGCTGGTGATGGCGCCCATCCCGCCGCGAATGAACCCCCAGCCGCCGGCGCCCGCGTGCTCTCCCATGACGTGATGCATGATCACGTAGGCGGAGCCGGGACTCTTGGGTCCGGCGAAGGTGCCGATTCCCGAGTAGTACGCAAGCGCTGCCTTCACTTCGCTGCGCTCGAACCACTCGGAGAGGTACTCGTCGGCGCTCATTGTCATGAGATCCGCGAGCCGGAAAAGCTTGCCTCGCACGCGCCGATACCGCCACACGAACTTGAGTGTCTCCTTGAGCGAGCGCCAGTCGGCACAGGATGGATCCGGAGGCGTCTCGAGCAACAGGCGCCGCATGATGTCCACCGATTCGCGCAGATAGCGATCGAACTCCGGATAGACGGCCGCGTCGTTCTTGGAGAAGCGGGCAAAGTGGCGCTGTGTCTTGGCCACATCGTCGGAAAACAGGATGAAGTCATCGCCAGGCAGCGGGCCGAACATATCGGCGCAGGGCAGCACCTGGTAGCCGTATCGGCCGAGCTCCAGCTCGGCAATCACCCGAGGGTGAAGCAAGCTCATGAGGTAACTGAAGACCGAGAACTTGAAACCTGGGATGACCTCCTCGGTGACGGCTGCCCCGCCGACGATGGCGCGACGCTCGAGCACCAGTACTTTGAGCCCGGCCCGAGCGAGGTAGGCGGCACAGGTAAGTCCGTTGTGGCCGCCACCCACGATGATGGCGTCGAATCGTTCTTGCGGTGGGGTCACGGTGATCTCTCGAAAACCACGAATCCTACCTCAATCTTCCAATCGCCTTACGTGGACTTCCTTATTGAGAGCGGGGGGCGTCGTGTCGAAATCCTCGATTGAAACCGGTCGTTGCGTCCATCGATGCCGCGAAGGCTGACGCGAGCATGCAGACTGGCGCTGCATCGGGAGGTCGAGGGGTGGTCAGAAATCTGGTTTATAACCCACGCATCTGGGTGGAGGATGCCGACGACTGCGCGGGTGCCGAGCCACGCGGAGCGCTGCTCAAATCAGTCGCCGGCAGCGGCCGCAGGCCGTCTACCGCAGCACGAACCGCTGAGGTGCCGGCCGACCGCCCGACCCTGGGGAGCGACCCCGGATGGCGGCTGCTACTCGCAACGATGGAGGCAGAGCTCGCGGCAGGGACAGCGGACCCGCCGTCCTTTCCGGGAGCGGTGATCAACATACACACGGCCTTCAATGCGCCCGGCACCTCGATCGAGGACCTGGTGAAGCTCATTCAGTCGGAGCCGCGGCTTGCGGACCTGCTCGTGGTGCTCGCGAACGCTTCCTTGTTCGGCACAGGCGCGGGGCGAGTCACCGACCTCCGGCACGCGGTGTCGCGCCTGGGCAAGCCGATCATTCGCGGGGCCGCAGTGGCCTTTGCCGTACAGCGCATGAAGGAAGAGCTGAGATTGCGCTCGATCGCCGCCCCCCTGATCGAGTTGTGGCGCACGAGTCTTGCGGTGGCCTGCATCAGCCAGGTGGTCGCGCGGCGCACCAAGGTCAAATCGGAGGAGGCCTTCCTCACGGGGCTTCTACATGGGATCGGCTACCTGTACATCATGGCGCGCTCGGTCGGGAAATCCACGGCTCTAGGCGCGGACCTTCTGGGAAATGAGTTGATCGACAAGTCTCATCCTTCGATCGGCAGAGCGGCGCTCGGCACCTGGGGTGCGGGCGAAGCGATGAAAATGGCGGTGAAGGATCAGCGAGTTCTCGAGCGGCCGGTGCGCAGCCGCGAGCACGCGGATGCAACCGATGTCTTGATCGTGAGCATCGCCCTGGCGGCGGCTCTCAAGGACCCCGAGCCGCGAGAGGTTGCCGTGGACCGCGCGAGCGCGTTTCGCACGCTGGACATGACTGCGGAAGACTGCGCCAAGACCCTGAAACACGCCGAATACCAGCTGGCATCACTCCACCTATTGGACGTCTAGACCGATCATCCGTGCGTCGCGCGCGATTCCTGACCGCGACTCCCCCCACCCACATCTAGGGATTTCCCGCAAACGGCTTCGGGAACTTGCATGCGCCGGGTGCCCCTCGCAATCCGCTACCGTGCGCTGCGCACGGTTAAGGGAGCGTCCGCGACCTATACTTCGGCCCCAGAAGGGTATCTTTCGAGACGGATATGTATGGACACTGCGGACAAGGCACCGTCCGGCGAGAGTGCGTTCGATGACGGCCAACTCGCGCCGACCTACGCTGTCGCTGGGCTTCGGCATCGCCCAGCCCAAGACGGACACGAGGAAGAACGAGCCGGATAGGGCGGCCCCGGAGGTTCGCAAGGCCAAAATACTCGTGGTCGACCAGGATCCGGCGCAACGCCGCGTTATGGTGAATCGACTGGGATTGGCGGATTACGCGCTGGAAGCGCTGGCTGATGCGCAATCCGCGCTCGATTCCTGCGTTCGATCCCGACCGAATCTCGTGATCGTCGATCTCCCGCTCAAGGACGCGGACGGCCTGACGTTCCTGCGAGAGCTCAAAAGCCGATGGCCGCAATTGACCGTGATCATCGTGACGGCTCACGGCAGCATCCCGGAAGCCGTGAAGGCGACGCAGTGCGGCGCCTTTGGCTACTTGGTGAGACCGGTCGAGAAGGAGGAACTGCTGGGTCAGGTCAGCCGAGCCGTGGCGGCCTCCACATTCGCCCTCACGAGCGAGAGCTGGCCCGCAAACCTGGTGTCACGCAACCAGCTCATGCAAGACCGGCTGGCGATCGCCAATCGAGCGGCCGCGAGCGATGAACCCATACTGCTGACCGGGGAACAGGGCGTGGGCAAGGAATTGCTCGCTCGTGCGATCCATGCCGCGAGCGCCCGGCGCAGCCAATCCTTTTTGGTTGTGTCGTGCCGGGAGCAGCCGACCGAATCCGTGGCCAAGGCCCTATTCGGTCATGAATCCGGCGCGGCGTCGGATGAGGAACCGCAGACACCCGGAGCGTGGCAGAGGGCGCGCGCGGGTACGCTGCTGATCGAGGGGATCGATCAAATGCCTCCGCCGGTGCAGCCGATGCTGCTCAAGGCGCTCGCCCGAGATCGTTCGGTGCGGCTCATTTGCACCACGTCCACCGATCTGCAGCGCATGGTGCAAGCGGGGACTTTTCTCAAGAATCTTCACGATGAGATCAGCATCCTGCCGATCGAGATTCCTCCCTTGGGCCGGCGCCGGGAAGATATTCCGCTGCTCGTGTCGCACTTCTTGGAGCAAGCGGTCGAGCCGGGCGGTAGGAAGAAGATCTATGCGCCCAGAGCCATCGAGTTGCTCGCGACTTCGGATTGGCCGGGGAACGTGCGCCAACTGTTCGATCTGGTGAAACAGAATATCGCGCTCTCCAGCGGCAAGGTCATGACGGAGAACTTCGTTCAGGACTCGCTGGGTGCGCAGTCGGCCAAGATCCCGACGTACGACGAGGCGCGCGACAGCTTTGCGCGCGACTATCTCGAGCAGAGCTTGCAACGTACCGCCGGCAACGTGACGCAAGCCGCGCGGCTGGCAAAGCGCAACCGCAGCGACTTCTACAAACTGCTCGCGCGCTACCGACTCGACCCCGAGCATTTCAAGAATACCCGCGCGGAGTGGGCGTCACCGAAGACGGCCATGGCGAAAAGCGGGGAGCCGAATGAATCGGCGGCGTCCGGCGAGGGGCTGCACGATGAGCTCATCGATCGCGGCGAGTGTGGGCACTCCGACGCCGCCGAGCTCGAATGAGGTCACTCCGAGCCCCGTTCGCTCGCCCCTTCGAGGCAGCGGCGTGCCAGGCGTCCGAAGCTCAAGCCCTGTGCGAGGATCGAGACCACCACGACCGAGTAGGTCATCGACAGCAACAAGTCACGATGCTCGCCCGAGGGTAACGAAAGCGCCAGGGCTACCGAAATGCCACCGCGCAACCCGCCCCAGGTCAACAGCAGTCCCGAGCGACGCGGCAGACCTCGAATCAGCAGGTGCGCGGGCGCGCCGACCGACAGCCAGCGGGCGGCGAGGCAGATCAGTATCGCGCTCAAGCATGCGACCATCACCGCTTTCCCCCACGGGATCAGGATGACCTCGAGCCCGATCAGCACGAACAGGACCGCGTTGAGCACGGCGTCGAGGAGTTCCCAGAACAGATTGAGAGGCGAATGCACCACCGCCGTCGCGCTGAGGGCTTGACCGCGGTTGCCGATGAGGACCCCGGCGACCACGGTGGCCAGCGGGCCGGAAGTATGCAGATGATTGCAGAGCGTGTAGCCGCCGACGACGGCCGCGAGAGTCAACAGGACTTCCTCCTGGTAGCTGTCGATGCGCTTGAGCAGCGACCGAGTGCCAAGGCCTAGCAGTGCTCCGAAGGCAAGCCCACCCAGAACTTCGCGGGAGAAAAGATACAGCGTGTTGCTGACAGTCGGCGACCGGCCCGTGAGGGTTATGGTCGCGATCAGCGTGAAAAGCACGACCCCAACCCCGTCATTGAACAGCGACTCGCCCGCAATCAGCGTCGATAGGCTTTCGGGACCCCGCGCCGACCGCAACATGTTGATCACCGCGATCGGATCCGTGGGCGAGATCAATGCGCCGAACAGAAGACAGGGCCCCAAGGACACCGCGTAGCCCGACATCGGCAACAGCAGGTAGAGCCCACCGCCGATCAGCATCGTGGAGAGCGCAGTGCCGATGACCGCCAGCATGCCGATCTGCCAGCGGAAGTTCCGCAGTCCCGTCAGATCCACGTGCAGGGCGCCGGCAAAAAGCAGCAGCGAAAGCATGCCCTGCATCAGCAGCTCGGGAAAATCGATGGAGCGAAGAGCCTTCGCCTCGTAGTCCAGGAGCGAGCGGAAGCCGATCCGCTCGAGCCCCACCAGCGACAGGGATAGCAGCATCGCAATGCTCATGACGCCGATCGTCATTGGCAACTTCAGGAACCGGTGATTGATGTAGGCGAGGAGGGCGGTTATCACCAGACCGGCGGCTGCGATATCAAACACGTCAGATCTCTGGGGTTTGCGACATCGGCGCCACTATGAGCCGAGAACGCGGTAAGGGCGAATCTATTGTATCGTGACAGCCCATGGCGGGAAATTGCAGCAATTGCGGACAGGCAGGAATACCGCGAAACGCTCTTCATGACACCCGCGCAGAGGCAGTCGTGGCTCACTCAGGATCAGATTGCCGGACTCGAGGACCGGCGTGCATTTCGCAAGGCCTATATGCACAAGCTGGGACTCGATGAGCCCGACCCGCTCGTTCAGGGCCAGATGAGCAAGTTCCTCGCACCGTACGCGGAAAGCCTCAAGCAGCTCGAGGCCAAGGCGGGCGGCTTCCAAGGCTATCCGCTCAAGACCTCGGTACGCATCGCGCGTCTTTCACCACGGAGACCCAGTCGATCACGCAGGCCCCGATCGCTGCGGCGCAGTTCGAGATCCCGGCGGGGTGGAAGTTGATCGCGCCGCCACCGCCCACGGGCGCGAAGGATGTGACCCGTCCCGCCTCGAACTGATCAGAGCACGATTCGGACACTATCATCCACAAAGCGCCTGTCGATGTATCCGATGGCGGCGGGGTTCTCCCTGATCCGCCTCTTCATTTCGTCATCGTTCGCCACGGTCGGCGGCGGTTGTCCGCGGCCCGTGAATATGATCTTCGACCAATAGGCTTTGATCTGCGCTGCGGACTTGCCGACGATCCTCTCGTAGAACTCGTCGCGCATGCTGCTGCCTTCCGCCTGGTCGATGGGGGCGGCCAGCGCTCCATCAGGAAAGTGACTCGCCTTGCCGAGAAAGATGTCCGCGACCTGGCTCCTGCTCAGGGCGGCGATCGGACTTCGCGCCGAGACAACCGCGACGACATCCGCCACCGCCGGCGCCGTGGTCAGGAGCAGCACCAGCATCGCCGCAAAGAAAGCTCGCTGCGGTCGCATGATGATGCGCTTCAAAAGACAAAATCCATCAGGACGCTGAGGATCTCGGCCGTACCTCGTTGTTGATACCCGGGTTGCTGATTGACATCGTATTGATTGAAGCCCGCCGCGGCACAAAAGCTCGAGTCCGTCGGCCGCCTTGCGGCCGGCGTCGCGCACGAGATCAACACGCCCGTCCAATACGTATGCGACAACATCGAATTCGTGCGCACCTCCATAGCCGATGTGATGGGGGTTCTGCGGGCGTACCGCGAGCTTCGCCGGACCGTCGAGTCTCACGCGGATGCCGCCGCCGCGGCGCGGCGTGCCTCTGACGCGGAAAAGGCCAGGGACCTCGAGTTCATCATGGACAATGTGCCTGCCGCGCTGGACAGCTCGGTGGAAGGTCTCGGACGAATCGCAACCATCGTGCGCTCGATGAAGGAATTTGCCCACCCCGATCAGCCCGAGATGACGTCGGCCGACCTGAACCATGCGATCAAGAGCACGCTCGTCATGGCGCACAATGAGTACAAGTACGTTGCGGAAGTGGAAACCGATTTCGGCGAAATCCCGCCGGTGCGTTGCTATCTGGGCGAAATCAATCAGGTGGTGCTCAACCTGCTGATCAACGCCGCTCACGCGATCTCCGACGTCGTCAAGGATCGCGGCACGCTCGGCAAGATCACGGTGCGCACGCGCCTCGACGGCAACGCGGTCGAGATTGCGATCGGTGATAGCGGCACGGGCATCCCGGAAGCGGTGCGCGACAAGATATTCGATCCCTTCTTCACGACCAAGGAAGTCGGCAAGGGAACGGGCCAGGGGCTCGCAATCGCACACAGCGTCATCGTGAAGAAGCACAAGGGGACGCTGCGCTTCGAAACGGAGTATGGCAGGGGAACGACCTTTTTCATTCGCCTGCCGGTGGTCAGCGAGCCCGCTCCAGCGCAACACGTTCATGACGTTGCTGCCTGATCACGCAGCATTCAGCTGCGGCATCTGACTGACGTATCGCCGCTCCACATGGCGCCGGTACCCACTACCGAGACCAGGTTTGGTGTAGAGTGCGCGCTGGGTGCAGCCCGATAACTCACTACGGATAAAGGGGACGCCATGCGTATCAAGATATTTGCGTTGTCAGCCGCGATGCTAGTGTGCTCTACGTCGGTGTTGGCCGACCTCGAGCCCTGGAAGGATTACTCGATCAGCGACGCGGTATGGTCGGTAACTACGATAAAGGTCCACTCGAATATGAGCGATGCCTATCTCGAGGGTCTGCAGAAGACATGGGTCGCGAGCAACGACATCGCAAAGAAGCTCGGTCAGATCGAGGACTATCATATCTATCGCAGCGACCTCGAGGACAGCGGTAGCTTCAATCTGATGCTCGTCGTGAGATTCAAGAACAATGAGATGCTCGGCCCGAACAAGGCGCGCTACCAGGCATTCATGAAGGAATGGGGCGAAGAGCGCAACAAGAAGACGACCGACATCGCCCAGCACTCCTATCCCGCGATGCGCGATATCACGGGCGAGTACACCATGCATGAGATCACGTTCACCAAGTAGCCCGACGCCGGAACCTGACGGGAAGCCCTCGTGCTCGAGGGCTTCCTTCGGGTTGAGTTGAATCGCGGTTTCGGAATGACATGAGAGACCGAGCCATGACTCGAGCCAATGGATCCGAGCCGCACGCTCGAAAGAGCGGCGGCCCCGAGGGCTCATCTACGGCAGGGCCTTCGTCGCCGGGTCCCGGCGGATTCGGCCGCTTCTACTGGGTGTTCCTGGCCGTGCTCATGGCCTGGAATATCTGGTCATTCTTCCCGCGCGCAAATCCCGCCGTGCCACTGCCGTACAGTGAATTCATTGCCCAGGTCACGGACTCCAATGTCACCAACGTACGGATCGTGGGCGAGGCCATCACGGGGGAGTTCAAGAACGCGCTCGTCTGGCCGCCGCCGGAGCCTGCGAGCGAGGCGCCGAGCGGGGCTGAGAGCCGGGCAGGCGCTCACACGGCGCCGACGACCAATAAGGCGCAAGAGAACGCGAAGCCGCCAAGCTACCGGCGCTTTCGCACGACCTACCCAAGCATTGTAGGGGATGCTTCGCTGATGCCCCTGCTGCGCGCACACAACGTGAGCATCGATGTGGCGGCACCCTCCACGCCCTGGTTCGCCATCCTGTTGACGGACGGCCTCCCGATACTGCTCACCGTGGCATTGCTGGTGTGGATGGGACGACAAGCCTCGCGGGCCCAGTCGGGTCTCTTCGGCTTCGGCCGCAACCGGGCGAGGCGCTACTCCGCCGAGGCCCCGAAGGTCAAATTCACGGACGTTGCAGGAGCCGATGAGGCGAAGCAGGATCTCGCCGAGGTGGTCGATTTTCTGCGCCAGCCGGACAAGTACCTGGCGATCGGCGCCCATATCCCGCGGGGTGTGTTGCTGGTCGGCCCGCCGGGCACGGGCAAGACCCTGCTGGCGCGCGCCGTGGCGGGCGAGGCCGCGGTGCCGTTCTTCAGCATCAGTGGATCGGAGTTCGTGGAGATGTTCGTCGGGGTGGGTGCCAGCCGGGTACGCGATCTGTTCACTCAGGCGAAGGAGGCGCAACCGGCAATCGTCTTCGTCGATGAGCTCGATGCCGTCGGTCGCCGTCGCGGGGCGGGCCTGGGCGCCGTGAACGATGAGCGCGAGCAGACGCTGAATCAGCTGCTCGTCGAGATGGACGGGTTCGACGAGCGCGAGCAGGTCATCCTGCTCGCCGCCACCAACCGGCCGGACGTGCTCGACCCGGCGCTGCTGCGCCCCGGCCGTTTCGATCGGCAAGTGGTGGTGCCGCTGCCCGACTGGCGCGGCCGCGAGGGAATTCTGCGCATTCACACGCGCCATCTTCGCCTGGCAGGGAACGTCGACCTCGAACGACTGGCCAAGACTGCGACCGGCCTGTCGGGAGCGGATCTCGCGAACCTCTGCAATGAAGCGGCCCTCGGCGCGGCACGGCACAACCGAACAGAGGTCGCCATGCAGGACTTCGAGGAGGCCTGGGACAAGATCGTGCTCGGAGCCGAGCGCAGTACGGTGCTCACCCCGCGAGATCGCAAGGTCGTCGCCTATCACGAGGGCGGCCATGCCGTCGTGGCGTGGCTCACGCCTGCGGCGGATCCGGTGCGCAAGGTGACGATCGTGCCACGTGGCCGAGCCCTGGGCGTGACCGAGCAGCTCCCCACGGAGGATCGCTACAACATGAGCCGGTCGGACCTGGTGGCCCGGCTCGATGTGATGCTCGCCGGCCGGGAGTCGGAGGCACTGGTGATGGAAGAGATCACCACCGGAGCCGAAAGCGATCTCATTCAGGCGACTCGCCTCGCGCGACGCATGATCACGCGCTGGGCGATGGGCGGGCTCGGGCCAGTGGCCTTCGATAGCGACGAGGAGCAGCCGTTTCTCGGCTATCAGATGGCTCAGGGTCGCGACTACAGCGAGGCGACCGCGGCCCGCATCGATCAAGAGGTGGAAGAACTGCTGGTTGAGCGCCAAGGCGTGGTTCGAGCGCTGCTCATGCGGGCGCGCGAGCAACTCGACGCCTTGGCAAAGAAGCTTCTCGAGGAAGAGACCGTCTCGGATACGGAGCTCGCGGCGATCCTCGGTCCGCGAGCGAACGCCCAACCGGCCACGGTGTCGGCGCGTGCGAAGTGCTTGAATCCTGACGAGGGCGCTCAATCTAGTTGAATCGTTGATCGATGCACGGCTATCACATCCGCGGTTGGGGCCGGTATCATGGCCTAAAGCACCTTGGGGCAGCGAGCGTGAGGTTCAGTGCTGGCACCGTTTTCATGAGCTCCATCGCTTGGGGCGCCCTCATGTGCGTCTCCACGGCGCGCTCGGAGAGCTCGGAAACCTCCTTCGAGGCGCCGCCCGCGGAGGCCTATCGCTTCGCCGTGGATCCTAAACTCAACGATGAGGTCGTGGGCGAGGTACAAATCACCCGGACCACTGCGCAAGATGACCTGCCCGACATCGCTCGTCGCTTCAACGTCGGCTACAACGAGATCCAGCGCGCGAACCCGGGAGTCGACATGTGGGTGCCGGGCGCCGCACGCGAGGTGATAATCCCCACGCAGTTCGTCTTGCCCGACGCCCCGCACGTGGGCATCGTCGTGAACATCGCCGAGATGCGGCTTTACTACTTTCCCTCGCGCAACGAGCAAGGAAAGGAGGTCGTCTACACCTACCCCCTCGGCATCGGCCGGGTGAACTGGCAGACGCCGTCGGGTGTCACGACCGTGGTGCGCAAAGTCGTCGACCCCGTATGGCGGCCGCCGGCGGACATTCTCGAGGAGCACCGCGAAGACGGAGATCCCCTGCCTGCCGCAATCCGCCCGGGGCCCGACGACCCGATGGGCACGCGGGCGCTCTACCTGGGTTGGCCGGAGTATGCAATTCATGGCACGAACAAGCCGGTGGGAGTAGGTATGCGCGTGAGCCACGGGTGCATGCACCTCTACCCCGAGGATATACTTCAGCTTTACAACCTCGTTCCGCTGGGCACCGAGGTGCGCGTGGTAAATCAGCCCTTCGTATTCGGCTGGCACCGGGGCGATTTGTACATGCAGGCGTTCGGACCCTTGGCGGGTGATCAGCGCGATTGGCAACATCGCACCCGCGAACTTCTCGAGCAGGCCATGGGTGCGGAAATCCGCCAGCAGCTTCAAGAACGCAACGAGCAGGTCCGCTGGGACCTCGCGCTCGAGCTCGCGCGCGATCCCGAGGGTATACCGGTGGCGATCACCGATGCTGACGCCAGTCTTCGACAGGTCCTCAGGAATGCCCGGCAGGTAGCGAATCGCGCGCCCAACGGCGCGCCCTCGGCAGGACTCTAAGTCCGCAGGCCCGCACGAGGGTGTTAGGCGAGATCCCCGCGAGATGCGGACAACCATCCGGGAGCGAGGGGCGGCGCGGCCGCTTGGATCGATGGCGCCGGGAATCTCTGGCTGTTCGGCGGCTACGGCTACGCGAGCAGGCACACCCCGGACTGCGCTTCGCTGCGGTTCGGGCTCGGGCTCTCACGGAACCTTACCGTGAGATCAAGCATCAAATAACGTAATTCCCAGGCGCGTGTTGCGCCGCTCGACCGGCAGTGAAGAGATGAGCATATTGGATCGAACCCCGCTGTCTTTCGCGGTCATCTGCCTGAGTCTCGCGCTCGCAATGGCGGGCGCCACCCGCGCCGCGGGTGCGGACAGCACTCCGAGCGCGACGACGACGAACGACCCTGGACCGCAGCAGCTCGTCGAGGACTCTGCCCAGCGTTTGCTTGCCGAGCTCGACGCAAATCGCGCGATCTATGCTAAGGATCCGGCCAAGCTCGATGCTCTGGTTGCGACCGTTCTGCTGCCGAAGTTCGACACGCAGTATGCTGCGCGCCTTGTGCTTGGTTTTTCCTGGCGTACCGCCACGCCCGACCAGCGCAGGCGGTTCGTCGATGCCTTCTATCATTCGCTGCTCAGGAACTATGGCGAGGCGCTGCTCAACTTCACTGCGGATCGTTTCGAGATCTTGCCCTTTCGAGGCGACCCCGGCTCGAGCATGGCTACGGTGCGCACCGAGGTTACGAAATCTTCCGGCGAGAAGGTTCCCGTCGACTTCACGCTGCACCGGACTGCGAGCGGCTGGAAAGCGTGGGACATCGTCATCGACGGGATTTCCTATGTCAAAAGCTTTCGCACCGACTTCGCTGAAGAAATCGAGGCCAAGGGTCTCAATGAGCTGATCAATCGTCTGGAGAAGCAGAGTACCGTACCGGCGAGTCCGAGTTGACCAAACGCTCGAGAAATGCGCCGGCATATTCCTCATCACCCCACCGCAGAATTCATGCGGCTCGGCACGACCTGGCATTCGCGTCCGCGCGCGCCGATGCTGTCGCACAGGTCAGTTGCCTGCTCCTCGCTCATGGGAGCGGAGGCGACGCTATACGCAGGATCCTGTGAATCCGGCGGCAGCACCACCACGTGTTTCAGCATGCCGGCGAAGCGCCGCGCGATTTGTGCGCGCTCACGATTGGCAGCGCACCGATCGCCGGCGGTCGCGAGTTGCGCTCGATAACCCGCGAGCAGCTGCCATTTCGCGCGCGCCTCGTCCGCCTCGGGTCCCGAGGAATACTTGGCGAGGAAATCCTGCAGCGTGGCCGCAGTGATGTTCTTTTGCAGCGCTGCCCATCGGTCGGCGCGTTCACGCGCAGTGACATTCTCCCGCGCCGACTCGACATGCGCTCCCTTGGGCTCGGCGCGCAAGTATTGCTGATACCCGGCGATGCTCGAGGCGACCTGCGCGCGGTTCCAATCCGCTTCATCCTGCAACATAGCGATATCGTTCTCGGCATCTACGGCGTGCGGGTCGTGTGGGTAATCGGCGAGAAAGGCGCCGTAGCCGGAGATGGTGTTTTCAGCGGCGGCCTTTGACCACTCTTGCGACGGAGAACTGCATGCGGCCAACACCACCATCGAGCCGAGAACACTGGCGCATCGCAGTAGAAACATGACTGATTCCACCCGTACTGCCTACGCTGATTTCGATACCTATTGTCTACCAAAGTTCCGGAGCCGGATGTCGAGGCGGCGCGGCTCGGACAGAGAGCGGGTCACTAAATTGGCTCCTGCCTAAATTGGCTCCTGCCGAGCTCGCCCCGCTCGTAGGCGGACGCTGACATGCGCTCGCGGCCCTCTGGTCCGCGCGGTCGAGTTAGCATTCGATTCAAACCGCAAGTCGAGGAGGGCGCCTCATGAGACGCTTGATTATCACACTGGGATCCCTGGTGATCGCCGGCGGTACGCTCGCCTGCGGCGCGGCGCTCCCGGCCGCACGCGCCGCCGACGGCGACTCGAGCAGCACCGGCGATACGGCCCGCGATCAACGGGTGGAGGCCCACATCAAGGAGCTGCACAAGGAGCTCGGCATTACGGACGCCGAGCAGGGTCAGTGGGAGCGCGTCGCACAAACGATGCGTGAGAACGCGAGGCGCCTCGACAAGGTCATCGATGAGCGCAAGGCGAGCATCAGTGATCATGAGACCGCCGTCGATGACTTGAACTCCTATGCCCAGGTCGCCGAGACACATGCGGAGAACGTCAAGCGCCTGGCCGATGCATTCTCCACGCTGTACTCGTCGATGTCGGATGAGCAGAAGCGCGAGGCAGACAAGGTGTTCAATCAGCGCACGCGCGAGGCGAGGAGCGCCCGAAATGCGCACAGCGGCGAAGCGAGCACGACCCAGCACTGAGGATGCACGCATGTTCATCGATAGCTCTCGGATTGCCGCGGCGGGTTTGTTGGCGCTCGGCATCGGCGCCCTGGCGCCGGCGGCATGGGCCGGGGTGCACGTAAGCATCGGCCTCGACCCCTTCGGTATCGTAACCGCGCCGGCACCCCCCGTGGTATACGCGCCACCGCCGGCGTACCTGCCACCTGCCTACGCTCCAGCCCCTGTCTACGAGCCGCCTCCGGTCGTATATCTGGGCGGCGGTCATTGGGGCGACTGGGGCAGGCGTCGGGACTGGCACCACGACCACCATCATCACTGAACCAACGATCTGCACAAGCTCGCCCGGGCGCCGGTGTCGATTAAGGTCTGGGTAATGCTCGCGCAGAATTAGCGGATCTCGCCGCGGAGAAGGGAGCCTTTCCAGCGCTCGAGGCGCCGAGGTATTTTCGGCGCCCGTTCATTCAGCGGCTCCCTGCCGACCTTCGGCCCGCCACCCGCCGCCAGAGCTTCGCATCCATCATTTGCTCGCCATAATCCGTGTCGCCGACGTCGCATACGCCGCCTGGCTCGCTCGCCATCTACTTCGGAATCGAGCGCCATGAGAACTGGCCGAACTTCACCACGGGGAACCCCGCATAGTCGGCGGCATAGGAGCAGTTCTACGCTTTGATATAGCTTCGGCCAGGAGATCGCAGGTGCGTTCGGATCCTTTCGCGTTGGATCAATGCCCGTGAGCACCAGGCTACCTGCCACGGATGCTCCGATGCCCGACCTGCGCCTGTCGTTCGAGTCGCGGCTGCTGCGTCGGATGCTGCGCTCGCTGGGTGATCCTCCCGTCGAGATCGAGTTGGGATGGTGGCCGGGCCGGCACTTTGTGGCCGGAACCAACCAGCCGCTTCGGCGCGTTCGCATCAAGGACCGACAAACGCTGCTCGGATTACTGCGCAACCCTCAGATTCGCTTCGGCGATGCCTACAGCAGCGGTCAGATCGAAATCGAGGGCGATCTGATCGATTTCATGGCGATGATGCTACGCGTCCTGGCCGCGCCCGATACGCCCGAGTCGCTGTGGAGGCGATTCGCTCACTGGCGCAACCGTTCGCGCAGACATAACTCGCTCACGGGCTCGCTCGACAATATTCACCGCCACTACGACCTTGGCAATGATTTCTACGCACTCTGGCTCGGTGAGACGATGGCCTACACCTGCGCGTACTTTCCGAGCGGGCAGGCCGGGCTCGATCAAGCACAGGTCGCCAAGATGGATCACGTGTGCCGTAAGGTGCGGCTCGGCGCCTCGGACACGGTGGTCGAAGCCGGCTGCGGCTGGGGCAGCCTCGCCCTGCACATGGCGAGAATCTACGGTGCCAAGGTCCGCGCATTCAACATCTCCGCGGAGCAGATCGATTACGCACGTAGCTGGGCGCGGCGCCTTGGGCTCGCAAACCGTGTCGAGTTCGTGCAAGACGACTATCGCAATATCGATGGTCGCTATGACGTGTTCATGTCCGTCGGAATGCTGGAACACGTGGGGCGGGAGCATTATCGGGAGCTGGGAGGCGTAATCCGGGCCTCGGGAGCGGCACGGGGCCTGGTTCACTCGATCGGTCGAAATCGGCCGGAGCCGCTACATTCATGGATCGAGCGGCGGATCTTTCCGGGTGCCTACCCGCCCTCGCTGGGCGAGATGATGCAGATTTTCGAGCCCTGGAATATCTCGGTGCTCGACGTCGAGAATTTGAGGCTTCACTACGCGTTGACGCTGCGCTGTTGGCTCAAGAATTTCGAGGCGGCTCTCGACAAGGTGCGCTCGCTGTCCTTCGATGAGCGTTTTTTGCGCATGTGGCGACTGTACCTTGCAAGCTCGGCGGCGGCTTTCGAGACCGGCGATCTGCAGCTGTTCCAGATCGTGTTCGCGGCCGCGACAAATAACCATGTCCCGCTGAGCCGGGAATTCATGTATCGCGAACCATGACCGCCATGCGCAGCGTCGAGGTCGTGATCGTCGGTGGAGGCCCGGCAGGCTCGGCGGCTGCGCAGCGCCTGCGGGCGGCCGGCGTCGGCGTGCTGGTGCTTGATCGGGCTCGATTTCCCCGCCGCAAGCTCTGTGCGGGCTGGATCACTCCGCAGGTGGTCAGTGACCTCGAGCTGGACGTCGGATCCTATCCACACGGCTTTTTGAGCTTCGACCGGCTTTGCTGCCACGTGAAGGGCCTGCGAGTGCCCGTTCGAAGCCGGCAACACTCCATCAGACGCTATGAATTCGATGCTTGGCTGCTCGAGCGGTCGGGGGCGGAGGTCATCCAGCACACCGTGAAGAGCGCGAGGCGTGAGGGCCCTGACTACATCATTGACGAGACGTTTCGCTGTCGATACCTGATCGGTGCGGGGGGGACCGCGTGTCCCGTACGCCGTTTCCTGTCCAACGCGCTTGCACCGCGTGTCCGGCAGCTGCAAACCATGACGTTGGAGCTTGAGTTTCCCTGCGATTGGCAGGATGGCGACTGTCATTTGTGGTTCTTCGAGCGCGGGCTACCGGGCTACAGCTGGTACGTGCCCAAAGCGAATCGCTGGCTCAACGTCGGCCTCGGGGCGATGGCATCGCGCCTCAACAAGGGGGCCCAGCATGTCTGGCAGCATTGGCGTCATTTTGCAGCGACCTTGCAGCGTCAATTCGGAATCCACATCCCGCGAGAGCCCACCGGCTATAGCTATTACCTGCGGGGCGGCCACGGGACTTACCGCGTGGAGAATGCCCTTCTTGCCGGGGACTCCGCGGGGCTCGCGACGCGAGACCTGTGTGAGGGGATCGGACCCGCGATCCGCAGCGGGCAACGTGCCGCGGACGCCATCATCCATGGCACGACCTACGATCTCGACATCACGGGCACGAGCCTGGGCGGCATCTTCAGCCGTGCGCTCGAATGGGCGTTCACGCGTGGAGTGGATACCATCAATGTGCCAAGTGAGGCCGGTAGGCGCCTTTCCTGAGCGCCATCATCAAGGGCGGTGAACCATGCGCGATATCGGCTTTGAAAATCAACGCATCCAGATGGTCGCGCACCACATCATGCATCGGGGGATTCGGTCCGAGGCGGTTCTCGCCGCCATGCGCAGCGTGCCGCGCGAAGCGTTCCTGCCCGATGATTTGAAGGAGTTCGCATATGAAGATGCGCCCCTTCCCATTGCCGAGGGGCAAACGATCTCTCAGCCTTACATCGTCGCAATGATGACCGACGCCTTGGATCTCGCGGGCGGCGAGAACGTGCTCGAGATCGGCACGGGCTCTGGTTACGCCGCGGCGGTTTTGTCGAAGATCGCCAAGCATGTCTACACCGTCGAGCGTATCGGCCAGCTTGCCGAGAAGGCAGCGGACGCGCTGAGCACACTGGGTTACCGCAATGTGCACGTGCTGCACGGCGATGGGACGCTCGGCTGGCCCGACCACGCCCCTTATGATGCGATCGTGGTCGCGGCGGGCGGCCCTCAGGTGCCCGAATCACTCAAAGCGCAGCTCAAGATTGGCGGCCGGCTGGTGATTCCCGTGGGCGCGGATCGCCGCCTGCAGGAACTCGTGCGGGTGACCCGAGTGAGCGAGCATCAGTACAGGACGGAGGAGCTCGGGGACGTGCGCTTCGTTCCATTGCTGGGCGCTGAAGGGTGGGGCGCGGGGGAGCGGCGCGCAGAGAAATCGAGGGACGGCGCCCTTGCGGCGGCGATCTCGAGAGCGAGCGAGAAATTCACCTCGATCGAGTCCGCGCATCTTGCGCCGATGCTCGACAGGATCGGCGATGCGCGGGTGGTGTTGCTCGGCGAGGCGTCACATGGCAGCTCTGAGTTCTATCGCATGCGCGCGCGTCTCACGCGCGCGCTCATCGAGAAGAAGGGCTTCTCCTTCATCGCCATCGAGGGTGATTGGCCGGACGCCGCACGCATCGACCACTATGTTCGGCACAGCAGGGCAGCGCGCGCGGAATGGACGGCATTCGCTCGCTTTCCGATGTGGATGTGGCGAAATCGCGAGGTCCGCGAGTTCGTCGATTGGCTGCACGAGCACAATGCCAACGCAAAAGCGGCCGCACGGGTGGCCTTCCACGGTCTGGATCTCTATAGCCTTTACAACTCGATACAGGTAGTCCTCGACTACCTGCAGAGCGTCGACCCCAAGACCGCCCAGGTGGCGCGTCAACGCTACGGCTGTCTCACTCCTTGGCAGTCGGACCCCTCCGTGTATGGGCATGCGACCCTCACCGGGCAGTACCAGTCGTGCGAGAAGGAGGTGACCTCGATGCTGACGGACCTTCTGAAAAAGCGCGGTGCCTACACCGAGCGCGACGGCGAGCGCTTCATGGACGCCGTACAGAATGCGCGTCTGGTCGCAAACGCGGAACAGTACTACCGCATCATGTATTACGGCTCGCGCGCCTCCTGGAACTTGCGCGATAGCCACATGTTCGAAACCTTGAAGAATCTCCTGAGCCATCACGGTCCGCGGAGCAGGGCGGTCGTCTGGGCGCACAATTCGCATGTCGGCGATTCGGCCGCAACCGAGATGTCGGCTCGCGACGAATACAACATTGGTCACCTTTGCCGTGAGGAATTCGGTAACGCCTGCTACTCGATCGGCTTCGGCACGCACCACGGCACGGTTGCCGCGGCGTCCAATTGGGAGGAGCCGATGGAGGTAAAGACCGTGCGCGCCTCGCTCGCCGGAAGCTACGAGCGGTTGTGCCACGAAACCGGCGATCCATGCTTCTTGCTGCCGCTGCGGGGACTCACCCGCTCATCGCAAATCGGGGGATTGATGCAGCCGAGGCTCGAGCGGGCGATCGGCGTGATCTATCGGCCGGAGACCGAGCTGCAAAGTCACTATTTCGAGGCCGTTCTTCCGCGCCAGTTCGACGAGTACGTCTGGTTCGACGAGACCTCTGCCGTGACCCCGCTGCGCAGCGAGGAGCTCGAGGGTCTTCCCGACACCTATCCATTCGGGCTTTGATCGCCATGACGGGGACATCCGCTACGTCATCGAGAAGCTGGCGTCGATGCGCTCATGATCGCAACGTTAGCGACCCAGAATCACAGGGATTTTGCGCACCCGCT
>Ga0335073_10000659_pt1 | contig 44907 bp, 40 predicted proteins | sample Lox_Sample_22_FD_207093 | JGI IMG/M metagenome (GOLD analysis project Ga0335073, IMG submission 207093) | Soil microbial communities from Loxahatchee National Wildlife Refuge, Florida, United States - Lox_Sample_2.2 | ecosystem: Environmental > Terrestrial > Soil > Wetlands | place: USA...
GTCTCCGGCCTGTCTACAACTCCGGTCGGCCGGAGACCCACAGTGTGTTCCGCGACTGGCGGAAGATTGCCGACAGCTACAGCCCGCCCCGGCTTCTGCTCGGCGAGACGTGGGTCGGCGACCTCGCGCGGCTGGCGACCTATTACGGCAGCAATGACGAGCTCCAGCTCGCTTTCAATTTCCCGTTCGCGTTCGCGAGCTTCGAGATGCCCGGCATTGCGCAGGTCGTCAGCGACTCTCTCGCGGCGCTGCCAGCTGGCGCGTGCCCGGTCTGGATGGGATCCAATCACGACATCGGCCGCTTCCCGAGCCGCTGGTGCCACGGTGACGAGCGGCTGATCAGGCTTGCGCTCCTCGTCCTCACCACGCTGCCCGGCACGACGGTGCTGTACTACGGCGACGAGATCGGCATGACGGACGTTGACGTGCCGTCCGAACTGCGTCGTGACGCAATGACGCGTGATGCCAACCCCCTGGGCAACAGGGACCGCGGAAGGACGCCGATGCGCTGGGATGACTCACCCGGCGCCGGCTTTACCGCCGACGACGTCCGGCCGTGGCTTCCGCTGCCGCCTCGCTCCGCGCCCAATGTAGCCGGTCAGCGCGCCGACACCCAGTCGACGCTGTGGCTGTGCAAGCAGCTCATTGCCCTGCGCCACGCCGAGCTAGGGGCCGACGTCCCCCAGCTCGAACTACTTCCCGGCCCGGCGGGTCTGCTCGCCTACCGGGCAGGCGGGCTGGTGATCGCGGCCAATCTCAGCGGGCAGCCAGCTGAGGTGCCAGCGCAGGCAGGCCAGGTGCTGCTTGCCACCGACCTGGCGGCCAGCCCGGCGGCCGTGCTGCCGCCCTGGCAGGGCATCGTCACCCGGAGCAGCCGCTAGGCATGGAGATCGGCCGCTAGCGGCAGCTAGCCTTGCCTGGCCAGCTCGCGTCCGATCACCATGCGCTGGACCTGGTTCGTGCCCTCAACGATCTGAAGGACCTTCGCCTCGCGCATGAGCCGCTCGGCCGGGAAGTCCTCCACGTAGCCGTAGCCGCCGAGTACCTGGATGGCGTCGGTCGTTACGCGCATCGCGGTGTCGGTGGCCAGCAGCTTGGCCATGGCGGCCTGCTGGCCGTAAGGCCGCCCGGCGTCCTTTCGCCGGGCGGCAGCCAGGTATAGCGCGCGGGCGGCCGCGACTGCGGTGGCCATGTCGGCCAGCATGAACTGCAGCCCCTCGAAGTCGATCACCGGCTGGCCGAACTGCCTCCGCTGCCGGGCGTAACCGACAGCACAGTCCAGCGCGGCCTGCGCCACTCCGGTTGCGCAGGCCGCGATCCCGAGACGGCCGGCGTCCAGTGCGCCTAGCGCGATGCGGAAGCCGCGACCCGGTTCGCCGATCAGCTGCGCGGCCGGAACCCTGACCGACTCGAACCGCACCTGGGCCGTCACCGAGCTGCGCATGCCCATCTTGTGCTCGGGTGGGGCCGCCGATACGCCTGGCGTGGCGGCCGGCACGTGGAAGCAACTGATGCCACTGGCGCGTTCTGGTCCGGAACTCTCCCCCGACGTGCGCGCGAACAGCGTGTAGAAATCGGCCTGCCCGCCATGGGTCGTCCAGGATTTGACGCCGTCGATCACGAACTCGTCGCCGTCGGCCACTGCCCGTGTGGCCAGCGCAGCGGCATCCGAGCCACTACCGGGCTCGGACAGGCAGTAGGCGCCCAGTTGGTCGCCGCCGAGCATCCCCGGCAGCCACCGCGCGCGCTGCTCTGGCGTGCCTGCCGAGGCGATCGGGAAGCACGTCAGCGTGTGCACGCTGACGCCAAGGCCGATCGCCAGCCATGCGGTGGCCAGCTCCTCCACGACCTGGAGGTAAGTCTCGTAAGGCTGGCCGCCGCCGCCGGCATCCTCGCTGTACGGCAGGCTGAGCAAGCCCGCCCGGCCGAGTGTCGCGAACTCCCGCCGGGGAAACCGGCCGTCCCGTTCAAAGGCGGCGACCTTGGGCGCCAGCTCGTCGTGCGCGATCTCGCGGGCTAGCGCGAACAGCGCCGCCGTCGTGTCGTCGCGCGCCTCTCGCTCGACTCCGGCCACTAGTCGCCCACCACTACCAAGTCCCGGCTGACGTTATTCAGCCGCTGGTAGCTACGCTCAGTGCAAACGACGATGTCCTCGATCCGCGCTCCGTGCGGACCGGGGTAGATGCCGGGCTCAATGGAGAACGCATATCCGGGCATCAGCACCTCGGTGTTGCCCGCGACGATGTAAGGATCCTCGTGCGTCTCCAGGCCGATTCCGTGCCCCGTCCGGTGAACGAAGAATTCGCCGTAACCGGCCGCGGTGATCGGCTCGCGTGCCGCGGCATCGACGTCCTGCGCCTGCACGCCCGGCCGCACGGCTGCGCACGCCGCATCCTGGGCGTCCTTCAGCACCTGGTAGTAGGCGGCAAACTCGGCAGGGGGGGCGCCGAGCGAGTACGTCCGGGTGCAGTCCGAGCAGTAGCCACTCGGCATCGTGCCGCCGATGTCGACTACGACGGTGTCGCCCTCCTTCAGCACCCGGTCGGCTGCGGTGTGATGCGGGCTGGCTCCATTCGGTCCGGAAGCGACGATCGCGAAGTCGACGCTAGCGTGCCCTTCGGCCAGGATGGCCTCGCTGATGTCGGCGGCCACCTCCCGCTCGGTCCGGCCGACCCGCAGCCAGCTGGGCACCTGTGCGTGTACCCGGTCGATGGCCTGCCCTGCCGCCAGCAGCGCGGCCACCTCTGCCGGGCTCTTACGGGCGCGCAGGTCGCGCAGCGCGAGGCTGGCGAGCTCCTGCCGCGCGCCAGGCAGCGCAGCGCGCAACCGTAGCACCATAAGCGCCCACATCCGGTCGGACAGCCCGACCGCGCCGACAGCACCGAGCCGGGCAGCGACCAGCGCATACGGGTCGTCGGTCTCGTCCCAACCGACAATCTCGAGGTCGAGGGCGCCGGCCGGGGACGCGAGCGCAGCTGGTAGCTCAAGCCGGGGTACCACCAGGAAGGGTGCACGATCGGCCGGGACGACCAGGCACGTCAGCCGTTCCAGCTGGTGGGCGTCGTAGCCCGTTACGTACCGCAGGTCAGGACCTGGCGTCAGCAGCATCGCATCGAGGCCTGCCGCGCCCGTGGCGGCCGCGACCTCGCTCAGCCGGGCGGCCGGGAACAGCCTCGTTCCCTCCTGGTCGTCCATTGCTCTCCTCCAGCCTTATCCCCTACGCAGACCCCCGCCTGCGCATCATCTCATCCCTGATAACTGTGTCCTCATCTAGACAGTGCTGCCCCGTATGCGTCACGCTGTGTTTTACACCGCTCACCTCTGGTGGACCATGCTGACATCTGACACCGCGGCTATCTCTGACGAGGGCCAGAACGAGGCCGACGGGTCGGCGCCGCCCGCGGACGGCGCCGCGAGGCCAGAGCCGGCTCGTGTCATCCTCGAGGCCGAGCTTGCGCAGCAGCGCCACGTCACTCTGGAGCTCCAGCGCGCCATCCTGCCGCTGCACGACGAGCCGTTCGATCTACCAGGGCTGCGTGCCGTGGTCAGGTACCTGCCCGCCTCGGCTGGAAGCCGCGTCGGCGGGGACTGGTACATCACCGCTGAGCTGCCCACCGGACAGGTCCTGCTCGCCATTGGCGACGTCGCCGGGCACGGGCTGCCCGCCGCTGCGGGAATGGCACGGCTGCGCGGGGCGCTCGCGGGTTTGTCCATCACCGGCGCTCCGCCGGAGCGGCTCGTCGGCTGGCTTAATGAGCTAGTCAGGCATGTGGCACCAGAGCACACGGCATCCGTGGTCGCCGGCTATTTCGATCCCGCGAGCCGGATGCTGACCTGGGCACAAGCTGGCCATCCGCCCCCGGTGCTGGTCCGAGGTGGGCGGGCCCAGGCACTGCCGCAGCCAGACGGCGTCCTGCTCGGCGCTGGACAGTTGCCATACGCGGCGGCGACTGTCCAGTTGCAGCCGGGCGACCTGCTGCTCTTGTACAGCGACGGGCTAGTAGAGAGGCGCCGCTCTTCTATCGACGACGGGCTCGCCGTGCTGCTGACAGCTGCCGCCGGGGCGACCGATCCTGAGCAGGTGGTTGCCGCGACGCTGGAGGCCCTCGGCAGCCTCAGCTCCGACGACGACACCTGCCTGGTCGCGCTGCAGGTGAGCCCGCCAGTGCCAGTGCCCGTGCCATAGCGCTGTACCTTAGCGTCAGCCGGCCGCGGCGAGGGCCGACAGCGCTCGGCCAAGCGAGGACCCCAGATCCCAGCGCTGATCGAGCTCTGCGATGCGGGCCGGGTCGGCGGGTACCGACGGCAGCTCCCCGCCAGTGATCTTGACGGGGGCATCCGTCGCCACCCGAACCACCGGCATAGCCGCCTCCAGGTACGGGCGAGCCGCCACGAGCTTCGCGCGGCTCCCGGCAGGGAAGCCCCCATGCCCGGCGTCGATGGCCGCCAGCATTGCCTCGATCGAGCCAAACGCACGGACCAGGGCGGCCGCAGTCTTCTCCCCTACGCCTGGCACGCCGGGCAGCCCGTCGCTCGGGTCTCCGCGCAGCGCGGCGAACGCTGCGTACGAGCGGCCGGGAATCTGGTATTTCGCTGCTACGGCCGCCTCGTCGACTAGCTCAAGGTTCGCCAGTCCCCTCGCGATGTAGGCGATCCTGACGCCGCGCTCGTCATCGACGAGCTGGAACAGGTCCCGGTCCCCGGTGACGACCTCGACAGGCTCGCTCGCGTGCGTGGCGAGCGTCCCGATGATGTCGTCTGCCTCGTAGCCATCGGCCCAGGACATCATGATCCCGGCGGCCGACAGGACGTCGACGATGATCGGCAACTGGACGGTGAGGGCGTCGGGCACCTGCTCGGAGCCATCAGGGTTGGCGCGGTGCGTCTTGTAAGAGGGCACCGCCGCCACCCGGAAGGCTGGCCGCCAGGACGCGTCCATGCACGCGATTAGCCGTGCCGGATGCCGCGCCCGGACCAGCCGGGCGATCATGTCGAGCAGGCCCTTGACTGCGTTGACCGGCGTGCCATCTGGCGCGGTCATGGACTGCGGCACGCCATAGAACGCGCGGAAGTACATGGAGGCCGCGTCCAGCAGCATGATGGTGCCCACCCCGGCATCTTGCCAGCCGCTCGGGCGCCGCGCAGCGACATCCGGGCAGCGCCCGCTAGCCGCCATCTTGACTAGGCGCGCCGCGTTGTACACCCCTCCGGTACAACGTCGGATTGCATGGCAATCCTGTGCCCCCATGTACCGCAGATCGGCCGCGCTACACTTCGGCTTCCCCTCGCCGACCGCGGGCCTGTGCTCTGACGAATAGGCCAGCTCTATGGATGCATGGATAGTTGGCATTGGAGCTATGGCAGGCCTATACCCTAGGCTAATCTCTATCGATCTAGTAGGTAGGGAGCGAACACATGACGGTAACAAGCCCGGTTCGTACCCGATGTCCAGCAGATCTGGTGACCGCCATCCGCTCCGCCACTCAGCGCCACGCCGACTGGCAGCGAACCGCTGAGCTAGTCGCCGACCAGTTGCGCGTGCGTTTGCCCGGCGCCGACATCCTGACCGCCGCAGAGCGGGAGGGCGAACCGGACGGATACCGGTGCCACGTGCTGCATGTCGAGCCGGACGGATCATTCTCGGTGACCGCCATGGTCTGGCGGCCGGGCCAGGTAACGCCCATCCACGATCACGTCACCTGGTGCGTCTTCGGCGTCATCCAGGGCATCGAGTACGAGGAACTCTACGCGCTGTCGCCGGACGGCAGCCAGCTCAACGAGGTCGGCCACAGCCAGAACAACCGTGGCGAAGTCAGTGGCTTCGCCCCGCCCGGCGACATCCACCGGGTCCGAAACATCGGCGCGGACGTGGCCGTCTCACTGCACGTCTACGGAGCCGACATCACCCGCCTCGGCAGTAGCGTCCGCCGGGTCTACGAGCTGCCGGTAGTCGCGCGCACCGGCGCCTGAACCTGATTCGGGCCGGCATTATTCGACCTCCCGGCACTATCGTGGCGAGTGCCGCTGGATGGGAGATCCGATGACCGCTAACCCGGCACTTGCTCAGCTGGAGTTCCTCGTGGGCGCCTGGGACATGGAGCTGTCCGATGCGGCGTTCCTGGCGGAACCGGACGCGAAGGCCCTCGGGTCTGTCACGTTCGAGTGGGCCGGGCAAGGCGCGGCCCTGGTGATGCGGATCGGCGATGCAGCGACCCCCGCGGCAACCTGGATCATCGGCCGTGACGATGCGGAGGCGGATTATCACGCCCTGTATGCCGACGACCGCGGGGTCTCGCGCGTGTACCGGATGAGCCTGCGTGACAGCACGTGGCGGATGTGGCGGGATACTCCGGAGTTCTCCCAGCGGTTCACTGCGCAGATCAGTGCCGAACAAGCCGAGATCAGCGGCGCCTGGCAGAAGTCAGTCGACGGCGGCAACAGCTGGGAGCACGACTTCAAGGTCCGTTACAGCCGCCGGTTCCCGGCGTGACTCCGGCTCCCGCTCCGGGGATGCGAAGGCGGCGCGTCGGCGCGGTATTGATCGACATCGATGGCGTGCTGACTGTGTCCTGGGAGCCGATCAGCGGGGCGGTCGGGGCAGTGGAGCAGCTGCGCACGCAGGGGATCCCGCTGGCCCTGGTCACTAACACCACCTCCCGCAGCCGTGCGTCGATCGCGGGCGCGCTGGCAGCGGCGGGTTTCGCCGTGACAGCGAGTGACATTCTGACCGCGCCCGCCATTGCGGCTGCCTACCTGCGCGAGCATCATCCGGGCGCCCGCTGCCTGCTGCTCAACAGCGGCGACATCCGCGCCGACCTGGCCGGAGTAACGCTGGCCGGCGAAGACGATCACGCGGTGGATGTCGTGCTGATCGGCGGCGCCGGACCGGAGTTCAGCTATCAGGCGCTCAACCGCGCTTTCGGTCACCTCCAGGCGGGGGCGCACCTGGTGGCTATGAGCCGGGGCATGTACTGGCGCACCAGCGACGGTCTCCAGCTCGACAGCGGGGCATTCGTCGCGGGCCTGGAACAGGCGGCCGGGACAGCAGCAGAGGTGGTCGGCAAGCCAGCCGAGGGGTTCTTTGGCGCCGCGCTGGCGCATCTCGGCGTTACCGCCCAAGACGCCCTCATGATCGGAGATGACATCCAGAACGACGTTCTGGCCGCCCAGCGCTGCGGGCTTACCGGGGTGCTGGTCAAGACCGGCAAGTACGAGGCTCGCACGCACTCCGGCGCTGCTTCGGCACCCGATCACGTGCTCGACTCCATCGCCGGACTGCCGCGGCTGCTCAGGCAACTGGACGCGACCGTCAGCTAGCTAACATCCGGCTAGCGGGCGCGACAGCTCCTCCTCGAAATGCTCTGGCTCCTCTGGCCTGACGAGCTGCCGCCCTCCGGTCGGCGCAAAGCCAAGCCGCCGGTAGAACGCCCTGGCTCGGTCGTTCACCTCGGTTACCCAGAGCGTTACCGATGCCGCGCCGGATTGACGAGCGATATCGCAGACTGCTTCCACGAGCTGATCGGCGGCGCCCTGGCCACGGCATGCTGGTGCCACCCACATGCCGACTAGGTGCCACGGTGCGGAGGCCTCGGCGGCAGTGGGCCCCTCCGGTGGCAAGCCGGTCGCCAGGCCGACGATCGTCGCACCCTGCCACGCACCGAACGTGAGGCCCCGGCCTGCCCGGCCGCGCCATACGTCGTCGGCGAACTCCTGCTCTCGTGCCAGCGTCGAAGCGAACGCGTACGGCGCCTCAGCCAGGGCCGACAGGCGCGCTGCGCGCAGCTGCGTCCAGTCCGCGGCCGTCAGCTTCCGGACCACGATAGGCCCATCAGGCTCGCCGTTCTCGGATGCGGACATCGCTGCCATGAACACCGAGACTGGCGGACGCTGGCCGCCGTGCGCAACTCGTTAAGCCTGGCTGCGCAGGCGCCAGCTCCGCCGCTCGTTCTCGGCGCTTCAGCCCACGGTGTCGGGAAGCCTGCCCTTGCCGCCGAGTCGATAGGCGATGATCAGTTGCTTCCCATTAACCTGGACGCCGGCCCCCGCGATGACGTAATCACCGTCGATGGCGACGGGAGCATTGGAGCCGGAAGACATTGGCGTCTTTAGCAGGACAGCGCCAGTGGCAGCGTTGAAGGCGTACAGGTAGCCGCTGTAGGTCGTGGTGAACACGACGTTGTTGGTAACTGCGGCGGCACCATACGGTGACGACGGAAGCTTGTCGTCCCAGATGACCTTTCCGGTGTCTACGTTGACGGCAACCATCTCGCCGGTCGCCTTGTTGATAGAGGCGGTAAATTCCTTCGAGGTTTCGGTCACGCCGTGCACGGACATCGGCGCCGGGAGATCGTTCACCGCGGCGAACACGGTGGACCCGTTAGTCGCAAGCTGTGACTCGATTCCGCCGAAGAAGCTCGGCTCGAGCTCGAAGTGCGCCGGAAGCGGGATGTGCGAGGTGGGCGTGGCGTGCTCGGTGAGAAGCCCGTCATTGTCATGCCCGGTGTGCACACCTACCGGGAGCTTCCACAGCAGCTTGCCGGTCTGGGCATTGAGTTCGATCAGGATCCCAGCCTTGCCGCCATCGATGACGACTTGCTGTCCGTTCGCGGTCGTGAGTACCGGCGAGTCCTGTAGATCCCAGTCATACAGGTCATGCGGGGTGAGCTGGTAGTACCAGAGCAGCTTCCCTTGTGAGCTCAGCTTGACCACCGCGTCGGTATACAAGTCAGGCCCCGGCCTGCTGGTGGCCCACGGATAGCCACTGGGCCACCCCGACTCGCCGATCGGGCCTGGATTCGCGATGCCGATATAGATGTTGCCCTGGCTGTCGAACGACGGCGGATCCCACAGGCCGCCGCCCGAGTTGATGGCCGGGTTGCCCCACAGGTTCTGCACCTCGTCCCAGGACCATTCCGGCGTGCCGGTCTTGGCGTTCAGTGCCCACAAGATCCCCTTGCCGCCGCCGAGATACTCGCCGACGGTCGGATTGACCGGGACGGTCGAGACATACACGGTCCCGTTGTTGTAACCGGGCGCCATGTCGATGCCCTCATGGTCATTGCCGATCAGCGTCCGGCTCCACAGCTGCTTGCCCGTGGCAGCGTCCAGAGCGACAGCCGCGTGGTTCGTCGCCGCGTAAACAACGCCGTTCACGACGTTGACGCCGTCCGGCCCGCCGTTCGGCGAGCTGTAGTTGTGCGCCCAGAGGACTTTGCCGGTGGCGAGCTTGATCGCCATCACGTTCGACTCCATGTCCTGCAGGTACACCACGCCGTTGACGACAACCGGCGTGGTCGAATAGCCGTCGCTGACTCCGGCGGACTTAGCCTCACCCGTCGACTCGACCGGCACGCACCACGCCACGCCCAGCTGCGCGACATTCGAGCTCGTGATCGGGCTGGCAACGTCGCGCGTGTTCTGCAGGTTCGCGCCGGGTAGCGTCCAGCCCGCCGCAGCCGCGGACGTGCTGCTCCCCGCGCCCTTGCCTGAGCAGTTCGACGTGCTCGCTGTACTCGGGCTGCTTGAACAGCCGCTGGCAGCCAGACCAGCGACAACGACCACAGTCAGGCCGGCCGCTGCTGACCCTCTGATTAAGGACCTCATCCCCAAGCACCGCCATCCGTTGATCCGCTACCGGCGATCCAGACCGCAGCTGCAGCGATCCGGATCGCTCCGCATGAGAAACTGATATCACAATGCTATGCGCGTGTTATCAGGCAGGTCAAGGGGGGTCAGCCCACAGACGAGTAAGCCACCACACCGCGGTGCAGCAGGTCGACCGCCGCCCGCGCGGTCTTGCCGAGCTCTCCGCCGGCGTCGGCGACCGCGACCTGGCCAAGCAGGTCGATGAGCTGCTTCATGGCCCGAACAAAGTCGCCGGCGGTCAGGTCAGGACCCACCAGTTTCTCCAGGCCGGTGCCGCGGGCCCAGGCGTGCACGGTCCAGGCGAACGCGAGGTCCGGCTGGCGCAGGAATGACAGGTGCTGCCCTTCTTCGACTGCGGCCAGCTCGCCCCACAGGTCGGTCATTTCGGCCAGCACCTCGCGGGGCTGGCCATGCGGCAGCCGCACCGGTCCGGCATCATCAGCCCGCCGCGACTCGAACGTCAGCGCCGACACACAGGCTGCGAGATCGGCCGGGGCCAGCCCCGCCCAGGTACCGCGGCGCAGGCACTCGGCAGCAAGCAGGTCGAGCTCGGTATACAGCGCGGCCAGCCGACTTCCGTCCGCCGTGACCTCGTCGCCTTCCATATAGCCGAGCTGCTCGAGCACGGCGCAGACCCGGCCGAAAGTACGGGCAAGTACGTGCGAGCGCCCGGAGACTCGCTGCTCCAGCGCCTCGGCCTCCCGCTCGAGCCTGGCGCGCCAGGACAGGTCGCGCAGGTGCAGCTGCATGTCCGGGCAACCGTGACAGGAGTGCTTCCTGAGACGGCGGCGCAGGGCCTCAATAGCAGCCGCCGAGGGCTCGATCCGTCTGGCTCCGCGCTCACGGTCCGGCAGCCCGCGTCCCGCTAGCCGGTTACGCACAGTCGAGACCAGGTCCCGCCGGGCCGCTGGCGATCTGGGAGTGAACGACGACGGGATCCTGATCCGCTCGATCGGGCTGACCGGCACCGGGAAGTCAGCCATCGACAGCCGCTTCACCTGGCGGTTCGCCGTGAGCACCAGTGGCAGCGGGCGCCCGTCGCCAGCGCCGCCCGGCTGCAGCACCACCGCGACGCCTCCGTGGCGGCCGCCCGGAACGTCGATGATGTCGCCGGGCCTGAGCTTTTCCAGTGACGCCACCGCTGCCGCCTGCCTGGCCGCCGAGCGCTGACGCGATTCAGCACGCTCAAGCTCGCCGAGCTCGCGGCGGATCTGGTCGTAGCTTTCAATGTCACCCAGTTCGCAACTGACGGCAAGGCCCGCGATCTGCTCCCGCAGCTTGGCTGCCTGCCGGGCAAGTCCGACAACGCCGCGATCGGCCTGGAACTGCGCGAACGAGGACTCAAGCAGCCGGGCCGCACGCGCCCGGCCGACCTGCCCGACCAGGTTGACCGCCATGTTGTAGGTCGGCCGGAAGCTCGAGGTTAGCGGGTACGTCCGCGTCCCGGCCAGTCCGCCGACAGCCTGCGGGTCAAGGCCAGGCTGCCAGAGCACCACCGCGTGCCCCTCGACATCGATGCCCCGCCGGCCAGCCCGGCCGGTGAGCTGGGTGTACTCCCCCGCGGTGAGGTCAGCGTGATGCTCGCCGTTCCACTTATCCAGCTTCTCGATCACGACGGTCCTGGCCGGCATGTTGATGCCGAGAGCCAGGGTCTCGGTCGCGAACACCGCCCGGATCAGCCCGGCCGCGAACAGCTCCTCCACTACTTCCTTGAACGTCGGCAGCAGGCCGGCGTGGTGCGCGGCAATCCCGCGCCGAAGCCCGGCCAGCCATTCGGCGTAGCCGAGCACGGCCCGGTCCGCATCGGCCAGCCCCTCTGTCCTGGCCGCGACGATCCTCGCGATCTCGGCTGACTCCTCCGGAGTGGTCAGCCGGAGCCCGGCCGCCAGGCACTGCTGCACCGCCGCGTCGCAGCCCGCCCGGCTGAAGATGAAGGTGATCGCGGGCAGCAGCCCCTCGGCGTCCAGCCGCTCGATCACCTCGGGTCGGCTGGGCGGGCGGTAGCGGACAGGCCGCCCGCCAGAACCGCCGCGGCGACCAGCGGCACGGCCGGCAGAGCCACGGCCGGGCCGCCGGTACCCGTTCCTGTCTGCGGCCAGATCACGCTGCGCAAGGCGCCGAAGATCAGGGTTGACGGCCCCGTTCCTGACGAAAAGGTCGTAAAGCTGGCGCCCGGCAAGCACGTGCTGCCAGAGCGGCACCGGCCGGTGATCGTGCACGATCACAGTGGTGCCGCCGCGTACCTGTTCCAGCCAGTCGCCGAACTCCTCGGCATTGCTGACCGTGGCCGACAGTGCCACTACCTGCACCGACTCCGGCAGCTGGATGATTACTTCCTCCCAGACCGCACCGCGCAGCCGGTCGGCCAGGTAGTGAACCTCGTCGAGCACGACATAGCCGAGGCCGCCTAGGGTCAGCGAGCCCGCGTACAGCATGTTCCGCAGCACCTCAGTGGTCATGACCACGATGGGCGCCTCGCCATTGATGCTGTTATCGCCAGTCAGCAGCCCGACCTTCTCCGGCCCGTAGCGCGCGAGCAGGTCGGTGTACTTCTGGTTCGACAGGGCCTTGATCGGCGTGGTGTAGAAGCACTTGCGACCCTCAGCGAGCGCGAGATGCACCGCGAACTCGCCGACGACCGTCTTGCCGGATCCGGTGGGCGCAGCGACCAGCACGCCGTGGCCGCCCTCGAGCGCGCCACAGGCGTCGACCTGGAAGTCGTCAAACTCAAAGTCATAAAGCCGCCGGAACGCGGCTAGACCGGGCCGGTCAGTCGTCTCGTCACGCTGGCTGGCCTGCGAGCTCATGGCCCAAGACTAAGCGGATCCCCACCAGGCCAGCACACGCTAGGCCAGCACGCAGGCCGCCAGCCAGAAGTACTCCAGCTCGGTCCAGGTCAGGTCGACGGCTGCTCCGGCCAGGTCGGCCTCGAGCTGCGGTCCGTCAGGGAAGTTCTTCAGCACCTCATAGCTGCGGCCATCGGCCAGCTCCCGCTGCTGGTAGGTATCACCGTCGGGTCCGGTCCTGGTGATCGGATGGTTGCTGCCTGCTACAAAGCGGTTGTCGAGGAGAATCAGGCCAGTGCCCGGCCCAGTGCGCTCGCGGACGCCTGCCAGGAACCGCGCTACATCGGCCCGCTGGATGTGCGACCACCAGAATCCGCAGAACACCAGGTCGAAGTCGCCCGGCACCGTGTCCAGGCGGTAGGCGTCGGCCGTCAGAAAGCTCACCTGTGCCGGGCCGTAGCGGCGCTCGGTCGCAATGGCGATTGTCTCGGCATTGAGGTCAGTGGCCGTGATGGCCGCGGCCGTGGCCGACAGCACCTGCGTCCAGTAGCCGGTTCCGGCCGCGATCTCAAGCACTCGCTTGCCCGCTACCAGGTGCGGCAGCACTCGGCGCAGCTCGGCCAGGTCAGCCTGGCGCTCCGGCTTGCGGTAGACCTCGTCGTACTCCGCCGCGCGCTCGGCGTAGTACTCGCCCAGGTAGCAGGCTTCTGCAGACTCCAATGCGGTCCTCCCTTGGCTAGCGGGAGGCCATGAGCGACCCTTGCACGAGAGCTTACGGCGTGAGCCCTGGCCCAGTCACTGTGATATCGAGCGCATCACGACGACCCCGAGCTGCCACTCTCGCCGGGCCGGCGCCGAAGCCTTTCATGCAACCCTCGACCACAAAAGGGCACAAGGCGGACAGCAACCCTCCACGGTTGCATGAAACGTCAAGTTGATCACCGGTTGATCCTTGGTGGCGGCGACGTTTCACGGATGCGCTGCGCGAGAATCGGGACAAAACCGGCACAAACCCGTACCGGATCCGTGAAACGCCGCGGTTACGCGCTAACTCCGGCCCGGGGTGCCTGCGCCAGCCTCCTCGCCCAGCGGCTTGTCGAGGCCGTACTGAGCGACCTCTTCATCAGTCAGGCCAGGGAACGCCAGGTTGCCCAGTCTGGACCGGCGGCGGTCATTGGCCCACGCGAACACTTCGGACAGCTCGACCAGCGCCAGGCAGGGCAGGGCTAGCAGCAGCATGCTGATCGGATCCGGGCTCGGCGTGAAGATCGCGGCAAATGCGAAGATCAAGAAGATGATCATCCGCCGCCACTTCCTGAAGCGCGCGTGTGTCAGCACGCCGGCCAGGTTCAGCAAGACGAACACCAGCGGCATCTCGAACGCGATGCCGAAGATCGCCAGCATCGCGACCGCGTAGCTGAGGTAGGTGTTGATAGTGATCAGCGCGGTGGTGTCGGGCGGGACGAGGTGGAGCAGGAACTCAAGTCCCCTGGTCATCGCGAAATAGGCGATCGTGGCTCCGATGACAAACAGCGGTATCGCCGCGCCGACGAAGTAGTAAGCCCAGCGGCGCTCCCGGCGGTACAGACCGGGCGCGATGAACGCCCAGATCTGGTACAGCCAGATGGGCGAGGAGACGATCACGCCGATCGCGATCGAGATCTCCAGCCTCAGGAACAGCGCGTCAAACACGCCTGTGACGTAAAGCTGGCAGTGCGCGCCATATGAGCCGATCGACCTGGCCAGAGCGTCAGCGGCCGGCGAGGCGATCTGTGCCTTGCAGTACGGACGCTTGATGAAGTTCCAGACCGGATCGTAGATGAACCAGCCCGCGATCGAGCCAATCGTGACCGCGATGGCAACCTTGACGATCCGGTTCCTGAGCTCCCGGATGTGCTCCATGAGCGGCATCCGGGCTGCCGGATTTGACCGGTGCGCCAGCCCCAGATCGGGGCTATGCTCCTCCGGGCTCAGTCCAACGTCCACCATGGCCGCCTTAGCCGCACTGGCAGCTACAGCGGCTGCGACGTCTGAGTTTCGGCGGGCTGCCCGTTGCCGGACGACGCTGACTGCCGCTGCAGCTCAGCTACCTGGCGCTGCAGGTCAAGCAGTTGCTGCTGGGTCGGGTCCTGGGAAGGCGCGGCGGCAGGCGGCGTCACGGCCGGGAAGGCCGGCGGAAGGGTGTTGCTGAAGGCGTGACCGGAGGGGTTCGCCGCACTGTCCTGGTCGTCGAAATCCATGCCCTGCACGGACTTCTTGAAGATGTGCATCGACTGGCCGAGAGATTTGGCTGCTCCGGGTAGCCGCCGTGACCCGAACAGCAGGAGTACCACGACCAGCAGAATGATGATGTGCGGTGCACTCGGATCGAACATTGAGTCTTCCCCATTCAGCTGAGCCTGGGCCTAGCTACCTTATCCGGAGTCTACACGCGGCATCTATGCAAGCGACTGTACGTAGCCAGGCTGCGGCAAGAGGATGACCAGCACGTTAACACGAAATTTCGCTATGGCTGGCTCGCCCGCTGTGATCGATAGCATATAGTCACTTTCCGTTACGCACTGTAACTGGTTAGGCATAGTGACTCAAGGCTGCCGAGGCATCTGCGATGACTTGCTCGGCCAGCTCAGGCGGCGATACCAGGCGGCCATCCTCGCCCAGCCGGAGCGCTAGCCTGCGTACCCACCGCGTATCTGGCGTGCGCAGCCTGATCCGGAGCCGCCCGTCGCCCAGTTCCGTGACCTCCTCGCAGGGGTAATTCTCGGCCACCCAGCGCCCGGCGGCGCCTAGCTCCAAGACCACCTGGACGTCTTGCGGCGACGGCCGGAACAGGCCGTGGTCAACGTCGACCTGCTCAGCAGAGGCCGGCACCTCCTTGGCCACATCCAGCACCTCGATCGCCAGAACCCGGTCCAGGCGGAACAGCCGGACGTCATCGGCCCGGCGGCACCACCCTTCGAGGTAGCTGCGACCTTCGACGACCAGCAACCGCATCGGGTCTACATCCCGCTCGGTTACCTCGTCCCGGCCAGGCACGTAATGGGCGATGTGCAGTCGCTTCCCGCGGCTCAGGGCGTCGGTGACCTTGGCGGCAGCCGACTGGGCCGCGGCGGACCGCGCCACGGCATCATCCAGCTGCACTGCGATCTGGGCGCTAGGGCCGGCAGCGCTTCCTGCCGCCGACTCGAGCTTGGCGATGGTGCGGCTCAGCGCAGTGCCGTCGCCGATGCTCGGCAGCTCGGCCAGCATCCGCAGCGCGATCAGCAGCGCGCAGGCCTCATCAACGCCGAGCCGCAGCGGCCTGCCGATAGCCTCTGCCTCGCTGACGACGATCTCGCCGCCCTCGTACGACAAGTCAATCGGGCAGTACGGGTCGGGCGAGCGCAGTTCCACGCACCACAGCAGATTGAGGTCGTCCACCAGCTCGCGCTCAGTCACGCCGAACGCCGCCGCGGTCTCGGCCATCCCGACCACGTTCCGGCTCACGACGTAAGGCACCAGCGCGAGCAGTCGCTGGAGCCGCTCGGTGGCCGTGCCGGCCGCCCCGCCCCTTGCCGACTGCCCCGACTGGCCCGGCCGCGCCGGCGCATCTGCCGTCACGCCAGCACCCCCTTCAGCCGCCCGATCACCGCGTCACGCAAGTCAGTCGGCTCGAGCACCACCACATCCGCGCCGAACCATGCCAGCTGCTCGCTCCACCAGCCACTGTCGGTGAAGGTCAGCTCGGCGACGTCCCACCCCGGAAGCTCGTCCGGCTCGACACTGATCGCGTGCCGCCGCAGTCCGTGCCCGGCACCAGACCGGATCCGCAGCAGGCAGCTGCGAGGCGCCGGGGCATCGGCATCCCAGTCCCGGACAGCTGCGCGCACGTCCGTCCCTGGCGGCACGATGACGGTCCCGGCCGGACCGGTGAAGGTCACCGGACCGTCGATGCGGCTCAGCCGGAACACCCGCTCAGCCCCTCGATCGGTGTCCTGACCTACCACGTACCAGCGGCCCCGGCGGTTGACGACGCCCCATGGCTCCAGGCTGCGACGCTGCGCGGTGCTCCGGCCAGCGCCCCGGTAGCCGAAAGTAACCGGGCGCCGGTCCCGTACGGCCTCCCAGAGCGGCCCGAACGCCGCCTCCGGCGTTTGCACTCGCGGCTCGATTCCCGGCTGGGTCAGCTCCTCGGCCTCGATCCCCGCAGCGCGCAGCTTGAGCAGGGCGCCCTCGGCTGCGCCCGCCAGCTCTGCGCGGCGCCAGACCCGCGCGGCCAGCCCGAGTACTGCCACCTCATCCGGTTCGAGCGTGATCTCTGGCAGCTCGTAGGCCTGCCGTGAAATGCGATAACCGGCTTCCTCGTCACCAGGCCCGTTAGTCCCGGTCTCCAGCGGGATGCCGAGCTCGCGGAGCTCGTCCTTATCCCGCTCGAACATCCGCTTGAACGCCTCGAAGGAGGCCGGGTATCCGGGAACGGCCTCCCTGATCTGAGCGGCGGTCAGGTACCTGCGCGCAGACAGCAGGCAGACCACGAGGCTCAGCAGCCGCTCCGTCTTCCGCCGTGACATCCCCATCCCTTCTCCCGACCGACGCTACCCTGCCGGAGTGATCAGGTGGCGTAGTGGCGAAGTTTCCGCGCTCGGCACGTCGTGGCCCGGCGCCCAGGAGCTCAGCGTGAAAGTGGCCGGCCGAACGGTGCGGGCGCTGGCTTATCCCGAGCTGACCGGCCTGCCGGAGCCGGGCGACCGAGTCTTGCTCAACACCACGGCCTTGGACCTGGGCCTCGGCACAGGCGGATACGCGCTGGTCGTGGCCATCCCGGACCGCCTGCCAGCCGATCCGACGGGCCCAGGGCACCTGATGAAGGCCAGGTACACCCCCTTGCAGGCCTGCGTGCTAGGCGCAGACGAGCAGGGGTCAGAATTCCACGAGGTGCTGCGCGATGCCGACAATCTTGGCGGCATGCCGGTCGTCGTGGCCGACCTGCACTCGGCGCTGCCCGCCATCGTGGCGGGCTATCTGGCCGGGCGGGCGGGCCCGTCGCCCCGCATTGCCTATGTGATGCTCGACGGCGGCGCGCTGCCGGCCTGGTTCTCCCGCACCAGGGCAGCCCTCGCCGAGGCCGGCTGGCTGGCTGGGACCATCACGGTCGGCCAGGCCTTCGGCGGCGACCTGGAGACCGTCAGCCTGCACAGCGGCTTGCTGGCGGCCCGGCACGTGCTCGGCGCCGAGCTGGCCGTGGTGGCCCAGGGGCCCGGAAATCTCGGCACTGGCACCCGCTGGGGATTCTCCGGCGTGGCGGTCGGCGAGGCTATCAACGCCGTCGCGGTGCTAGGCGGCAGGCCGGTCGGATCCTTGCGGATCAGCGAAGCCGACACCAGGGAGCGACACCGCGGCATCTCCCACCACAGCCTGACCGCTTATGGGCGGGTCGCTCTGGCCAGGGCCGACATAGTGGTGCCGGACCTGGACGGCGAATTCGGCAGCCAGGTGCTAGCCGCGGCCAGGCCGCTGGCAGCGCGGCACAACCTGGTCCGGGTCAGCGTAGCGGGGCTGTCCGAGGTCCTGCGGGCGTCGCCGGTGCCGTTGTCGACCATGGGCCGGGGCCTGGAAGCGGACCTGGCCTATTTCCTGGCAGCAGCTGCGGCGGGGCGGCACGCGGCCACGGTGGTCGGCGGGATGGACGAGCCGACCGGAGGGGACCAGCCGACCGGAGGGGACCAGCCGACCGGATCAGGCCATGAGGCCGGAACGGCGGCCGACCCCGATCTCACCTACGACCTGGAGCGGTCGTGCGTGCGGGTGGTGCTCCAAGATCGTGGCGGACGGATCCTGCTGTTCCGCGCCCGACTGCCCTCGCGCAGCGCGCAGGACTGGTGGGAACTGCCTGGCGGCGGCATCGAGCCAGGCGAGAGCTACCAGCAGACCGCGGTGCGCGAGCTCGCCGAGGAGACCGGTCTGGCAGTAAGCCCCGATCAGGTGGGCCCGCCGCGCTGGCGGCGGACCTCCACCTGGACCGGACGCGGAATCAGGCGGCTGCAGCACGAAGTGGTCGTCCCGGTCCGGCTCGACGCCGACCGGCCTGCGATCTCCGACGGCGGCCGCACACCCGATGAGCGCGAGGAGTACATCGACGCCCGCTGGTGGGAGATCGCCGACGTGCTGGCCAGCTCCGAGCGGTTCTATCCGGGCCTGCTGCCGGAGTTGCTGCCCGCCTTCCTGGCCGGCGCCGAGCTCACCGAGCCATTCGAGCGCTGGAACTAAGGCCGCCCGACCTAAGCTGGCTGGGAACCCAGGACGTCGACGACGAACACGAGCGTGTCGTTCTTCTTTATGCCCGCGCTCGACTGTCCGCCCTCCGGCCCGTAACCAAGGGCAGGCGGGATGACCACCATCACCCTGCTGCCGACCGGAATGCCGGCTAGCGCGTCACTGAGGCCCGGCAGCACTTGCGTGCCATCCACCTGGAAGCTGAGCAGCTGCCCTGCGGAATCCTGCGACGACGGCCACGAGGAGCCGAACACCTTGCCCGTGCGCCAGTTGACCCCGACATACTGCGTGACGACGGTGTCGCCCTTGGCCAGCGTCGACCCAGTTCCCTTGATCAGCGTGGTCACCGAGAGTTTCTTCGGCGGCGTCGTGTTCTTCGGCACCGAGACAGCCGGCGCCGTGCCAGTCTTTGCGGTCACGGACGGCAGCTTGCCGCCTCCGGTCGAGACCTGCGTGCCGCTCGCCGACTGAGTCGCGGTGTACTGCTGTAGCAGGTCGATCACCCAGACCACGGTGTCGGTGCCGGTGATCTGCAGTGACGACTGGCCGCTCGATCCGTAGCCGTATTTAGGCGGGAGTACGGCCACTATCCGACTGCCCATCCGCGCGCCCTTGAGCGCGTCGGTGAGGCCCACCAGGCCCATCTGGGCCGGAATGATCTGCGGTCCGGAACTGTACGTGCTGTCAACCAGGGAGTGCTTGGTCCCGCTCCACTTGTAAAGCGCGACGTTGGCGAGGGCCGAGTCCCCGCTCGCGAGCACGGCGCCAGTGCCCTTGATCGGCGTGCTGTAGACAAGCTTCGAGCCCGCCTTCTCGGCCGGGATCGAGACCTTAGGCGCCTTGTCGAAGGCACCCGTCACCTTGACGGCTGCGTTCGGGTCGGCGGCAGGCCCCCCAGATGAACCGCACCCGGCTAGGGCGGCACAGGCGGCAAGCGGGACCAGCACTGCTGCGGCGATGCGGCGCATGTGATTCCTCAGCTTTAGATTGCGAAGTCGAGTCAGCCTACCGCCATCAGCCGGCTGCCCAGTGTCGTGATCCTGGACGGGACGTTACGAAAGCTTGGCAGGGGGTTTGCCGTTCCACGTCGGCTACATGCCGGCGATGAGCTTCTCCACCCGCTCGTCAACCGAGCGGAACGGGTCCTTGCACAAGACCGTCCGTTGCGCCTGGTCATTCAGCTTCAGGTGCACCCAGTCCACGGTGAAGTCCCGTCGCCGCTCCTGCGCCCGGCGGATGAACTCGCCGCGCAGGCGTGCTCGCGTGGTCTGCGGCGGGATCGACTTGGCCGCGAAGATGTCCAGGTCGCGGCACGCCCGCTCGACCGCTCCTCGCTTCTGCAGCAGGTAGTACAGGCCGCGGCCGCGGTGTACGTCGTGGTAGGCCAGGTCGAGCTGAGCTACCCGCGGTGAGGCAAGCGGCAGGTCATGCTTGGTCCGGTAGCGCTCGATTAGCTGCAGCTTGGTCACCCAGTCAATCTCCCGCGAGACCAGCCCCAGGTCGCCGGTCTCGACCGCGCGCAGGGTCCGCTCCCATAGCTCGAGCACCCGCGCGGTGACTGCGTCGGCGCCCTTGCGCGCGATGAAGTCCTGCGCCTTGGCCAGGTACTCCTGCTGGATGTCCAGGGCGCTGACCTCGCGGCCGTTAGCCAGCCTGACCCGGCGCCGACCGGTCATGTCGTGGCTGACATCCCTGATGGCCCGGATCGGGTTCTCCAGCGTCAGGTCGCGCATCACGATGCCAGCCTCCACCATGCGCAGCACCAGGTCGGTCGCACCGACCTTCAGCAGCATGGTGGTCTCGCTCATATTCGAGTCGCCGACGATCACGTGCAGCCGCCGGAAGCGCTCGGCATCGGCGTGCGGCTCGTCTCTGGTGTTGATGATCGGCCGCGACCGGGTCGTCGCCGACGACACGCCCTCCCAGATGTGCTCGGCCCGCTGGCTCACGCAGTACACGGCGCCCCGGGGGGTCTGCAGTACCTTGCCAGCCCCGCAGATGATCTGGCGCGTCACCAGGAACGGGATCAGCACGTCAGCCAGCCGGCCGAACTCGCCGTGCCGGCCAACCAGGTAGTTCTCGTGGCAGCCGTAAGAGTTCCCGGCCGAGTCGGTGTTGTTCTTGAACAGGTAGATGTCGCCGGCGATGCCCTCCTCACGCAGCCGGGTGTCGGCGTCAACGAGGAGGCCCTCCAGGATGCGCTCGCCGGCCTTGTCATGCGTGACGAGGTCGATCAGGCTGTCGCACTCCGGCGTCGCGTATTCCGGGTGGCTGCCGACGTCCAGGTACAGCCGGGCGCCGTTGCGCAGGAACACGTTGCTACTGCGGCCCCACGAGACGACACGACGGAACAGGTACCTGGCGACCTCGTCTGGAGATAGGCGACGCTGGCCGCGGAACGTACAGGTAACGCCGTACTCGTTCTCCAGCCCGAATATCCGCCTGTCCATCCGTCCCCGGCTACCAGTCGACCGCGATGTATTTGGTCTCCGTGTACTCCAGCAGCCCGTCGTGGCTGCCCTCGCGCCCGAGCCCGGACTGCTTCACTCCGCCGAACGGCGCTGCCGGGTCGGAGACCACGCCCCGGTTAATCCCGACCATTCCCGCCTCGAGCGCCTCTGCAACGCGCAGCGCCCGGCGCAAGTCACTGGAATACACGTAGGAAACGAGGCCGTATTCCGTGCTGTTTGCCAGCATGATCGCCTCGTCGGGGTCGGTGAACCTGACTATAGGGGCAACCGGCCCGAAAATCTCCTCTGAGAGGATGCCTGCCCCGGCGGGCACTCGGTCGAGCACGGTCGGCTGGTAGTAGTAGCCAGTCCGATCCGGGGCGCTTCCGCCGGTCAGGACGGCCGCCCCGGCGCCGGTCGCGGAGTCCACCAGGCCGGCAACCTTGTCCCTGGTGTCAGCATTGACCAGCGGGCCAAGGTCGACGCCGTCCTCTAGGCCAGGACCCACCTTCAGCGCCGCCAGCCTGGCCGTCAGCTTGGCCGCAAACTCGCCGGCAACCTTCTCGTGCACGTAGAAGCGGTTGGCCGCTGTGCAGGCCTCGCCGCCGTTACGCATCTTGGCCAGGAATGCGCCGTCCACAGCCGCATCCACGTCAGCGTCCTCGAAGACCAGGAAAGGCGCGTTACCGCCAAGCTCCATCGAGCAGTTGGTGACCTGGTCGGCAGCCTGCCTGAGCAGCAGCCGGCCAACCTCGGTTGAGCCGGTGAATGACAGCTTGCGCACCCGCGGGTCGGCTAGCACCGCCTCCGTCATCGGGCCCGGCTTGGTGGTGGACAGAACGTTCACCACACCGGCGGGAACGCCAGCCTCTGCCAGCAGATCGGCAACCGCGAGCGCAGTCAGCGGGGTCTCCTTGGCCGGCTTGAGCACCACGGTGCAGCCGGCTGCCAGCGCAGGCCCGATCTTGCGCGTCGCCATCGCCGCAGGGAAGTTCCACGGCGTGATCAGGTAGCTGACGCCGACCGGCTGCCTGGTTACCATGATCCGGTTTGCACCGGAAGGCGCCACCGCCAGCGAGCCATCCAGCCTGACGGCCTCCTCGGAGTACCAGCGGAAGAACTCTGCCGCATAGAGGATCTCGCCGCGCGCATCACGCAGCGCCTTGCCGTTCTCCAGCACCATCAGCCGGGCCAGCTGCTCAGACCGCTGGGTCATCAGCTCATAGGCCCGGCGCAGGCACTCACCACGCTCTCGCGGCGGCCTGGCTGCCCAGGCTGGCAGCGCCGCGGCGGCAGCGCCGACGGCGTCCAGGGCATCCTCAGGGCTCGCGTCGGCCACCTCGGCGATCGGGGACTCGGTCGCAGGATCAATCACCGGCAGGCTTCCGGACCGCCCAGCGGACCACTGACCGCCGATCAACAGGCCGGTCGGTACCTCAAGGCCGGTGATGGTCGCCAGTTCGGCTGTCACGCTGTCCTCCTGCCACGATGCGGGATCCGCGCCTGCGAGTTCCCCTGCTCGAGGCTACCAATGTCTCGAAATTACCCGATGCTGCCGAGCGGCCGGTTTCGCCTAGCCACCGGCCCCATCGCCATCGCCATTGCCTGGCTCGTCGGGCCCCACGTCGCCTGCATCGCCGGACGCGCCGTTGCTAGCGGCATTCGGGCTGCCGCCGGTCTCCGCGCTGCCGGCCTCCGGCCCGCCCGGCTCAGCTCCGCCGGCCGCACCATTGCCAGTCCCGGCGACGTCGGACTCGGCAAGTAGCGCATCGAGACGAGTACCGGTGAGGCGCCGGAAGGCCCGGTGCGGGCGGCTGCGCTCCAGCAGGGCGGCCTCCAGCTGACTGCCAGTGATCGGTTCGGCGTTGCCGTCGCCCTGGCTGGCCAGCGCGGCGATCGCCAGCCGCATCGCCTCGGTCAGCGCCATGCCCGGCGCATAGCGCTCCTTGAGCACGGCGGCTACCCTGTCGGCCTGGCCGCCCATGACTACGAAACCATGCTCTTCAGCCACTGACCCGTCGAAGATGATCCGGTAAATCTGGTCTGTGTCGGCGGTCTTGCCTACTTCGGCGACGACGATCTCCACCTCGTAGGGCTTGCTGCTGTCGGTGAATAGCGAGCCGAGCAGCTGCGCATACCAGTCGGCTAGGCCTCGGGCAGTGACGTCGCGGCGGTCGTACTGGAAGCCGGTCATGTCCGCGTACCTGACGCCGGCCTTGCGCAGCGTTTCGAACTCGTTGTACCGGCCGACGGCGGCGAACGCGATCCGGTCGTACATCTCGCTGAACTTACGCAGCGCCCGCGACGGGTTGGGCGCGACGAACAGGATGCCGGCATCGCATGCGATCACGACGCCGCTGCGGATCTGTGAGATGCGCTTGCGTGCGTAATCCGCCTTGTCCTTCATCACCTGTTCAGGTGACACGTAGAACGGCATCGACACCGCGGGAGCTTCCTTACTCGAGTGGGGTTGGCGGGGGGAACATCAGGGGGCGGCCGCCTCAAGCGGCGCGGCGGGCCCGTCGGGCCGCTGCATGCGCTCGGCGATCATGGCATTGACGTACCGGCCGACTTCATCGTCAGACAGCCGCGCGAAGCCGTCCGCGGTGACCGTCGCGACGATCGGATAGATCCGCCGGGCCATGTCGGGCCCACCGGTAGCTGAGTCGTCGTCGGCGGCATCGTAGAGCGCCTCGATGAGCGCGAGCACGACGTCCGACAGGCTCATGTCGTCGCGGTACAGCTTCTTCAGCGAACCGCGCGCGAACACCGAGCCGGAGCCGATCATGGCGAACCGTCGCTCCTCGTATTTGCCCCCGGCGACGTCGAAGCTGAAGATCCGTGGCTGACTGGTCTCCTCGTCGTAGCCGGCCAGCAGCGGCACCGCCACCAGGCCCTGCATGGCGCCGCCGAGGTTCGACCGGACCAGCCCGGCCAGCCGGTTAGCCTTGCCCTCCAGCGAGAGCGACCGGCCCTCGAGCTTCTCGTAGTGCTCGAGCTCGACGCTGAACAAGCGCACCATGTCAACGCCGATGCCGGCGACGCCGGAGATGCCAACACAGGAGAACTCGTCGCTGCGGAACACCTTCTCGATGTCGCGCGACGAGATCATGTTGCCCGCAGTCGCGCGCCTGTCGCCGGCCATCACGACGCCGGTTTCGCACACCGCAGTGACGATTGTCGTCCCATGCGAGATCTCGCCAGCGGCTCCACCGCTGGCGGTGCCAGCGGCAGGGGAGACAGCATCACCGTGCGCCGCTCGTGGCAGCAATTCAGGCGCGGCCATCGTGAGGAAGTCGGTAAAGGACGAGGATCCGGCGGCGAGGAATGCCGATGCCTGCCAACGAGCCTGGGGTTCAAAGCCGCCCACCGCAAAGTCCTTCCGTCTGCACCGACCACATAACCGCGGGCCGGCTTTCGGGGGGTCTCCGGAAGTGTCACCCGGATGTTCTCGTCGGCCGGTATGAGATTGCCGCTATCTGACCCTAAGCCCTGCCGCCGGCCGCGGCGCCCCGGCATGCTGGCACTCGCAGTCGGCCTATTCGCCGCCCTTCTGCACATAGGACCTGACGAACTCCTCGGCATTCTCCTCGAGCACCTCGTCGATCTCGTCCAGGATCGCGTCCACGTCGTCGGTCAGCTTGTCCTGACGCTCGCGTACCTCATCGGTCTCCTGGACGTCGGTGTCCTGTTCCTCTTCGGCACGCCGAGGCGCCTGCCGCTGTCCGCCGGTGTCCTTCGTCGCCATGCCACAACCTCCGTGCTCTGCGGTAGCCCCGCAGTCTCAACGCTATCCTCGCCTGCCAATGCCCGATCCAACCCTGGCGCATTGAATCGGTATCACGCCGAGACAACTCGTGGCCAGAATAAACACACGGGAACGACAATGGCATGACCGGTTAATCCCGTTATGGGATGACTATGAACTATTGCCCGGTGAGCGCAGACACCAACTCCGCTGCCGTGGCGCTCGCGTCCAGCAGTCCGCCTACGTGCGCCTTGGTGCCACGCAGCGGCTCGAGCGTCGGTACCCGCTGCAGGGACTCCCGCCCGGGGATATCGAAGATCACCGAGTCCCAGGACGCCGCGGCGACGGCCTCGGGATACTGCCGCAGGCAGCGGCCGCGGAAGTAGGCTCTGGTGTCCTCAGGCGGGTCGTCCATCGCCGCCAGGACTTCGGCCTCCGTGGCCAGCCTGGTCATCCTGCCGCGACTGGCCAGCCGGTTGTACAGGCCTCGATCGGCCCGGACGTCGGAGTACTGCAGATCGACCAGTTGCAGGCGCGGATGCCCCCATGCCAGGCCGTCCCTGGCCCGGTAGCCCTCCAGGATCTCCAGCTTGGCCACCCAATCCAGCTCGCGAGCCGTCAGCATCGGATCCTCGGCCAGCCTCGTCAGGACGCTCTCCCAGCGGCTGAGCACGTCGCTGGTGAGATCGTCGACATCCGCCCCGTACTTGTCCTCGCTGTACTTACGCGCCAGCTCCAGGTACTCCATCTGCAGCTGCACGCCGGTCATCTTGCGGCCGTCGCGCAGCGTGACCAGGTGCCGCAGTGACGGGTCATGCGAGATCGCACGCAACTCCGCGACAGGTGACTCGATGCCCAGGTCAGCCGCCAGAAACCGGTCCTCGATCATCGCCAGCACCAGCGCCGTGCTGCCGAGCTTGAGGTAGGTGGAGATCTCGCTCATGTTGGCGTCGCCGATGATGACGTGCAACCTGCGGTACTTGTCCGGGTCAGCGTGCGGCTCGTCCCTGGTGTTGATGATCGGCCGCTTCAGCGTCGTCTCAAGCCCAACCTCGACTTCGAAGAAATCCGCGCGCTGGCTGATCTGGAAGCCGTCCTCACGACCGTCGGCACCCCGGCCTACCCGCCCGGCCCCGCAGACCACCTGCCGGGACACAAAGAACGGCGTCAAGTGCCTGACGATGTCGGCGAACGGCGTCGCCCGGTTCATCAGGTAGTTCTCGTGGCAGCCGTACGACGCGCCCTTGTTGTCGGTGTTGTTCTTGTACAGCTGGATGGCTGGACCGCCAGGCGAGGCCCCGGCTCGCGTCGCCGCCTCGGCCATCACCCGCTCGCCCGCCTTGTCCCAGATCACCGCCGCTAGCGGATTCGTGCACTCCGGCGCCGAGTATTCCGGGTGCGCATGATCAACGTAGAGCCGGGCGCCATTGGTCAGGATGACGTTGGCCAGCCCCAGATCCTCGTCAGTGAGCTGAGAGGAGTCTGACGCCTCAGTAGCGAGGTCGAAGCCCCTCGCGTCGCGCAGCGGGTTCTCCTCCTCGAAATCCCACCGCGCCCGGCGGGCCCTGGCCGCCGTCGCCGCCTGGTAGGCGTTCACCACCTGTGACGAGCTGACCATGGCATTCACGCCCGGCTGACCGGGCACGGAAATCCCGTACTCGGTCTCGATGCCCATCACACGGCGCACGCTCATGACTTAGAGCCTAATGCCGGGCCGTCGAGCGGCCGCACGCCGCGCCCCGCCGGGCAGCTGCATGCCGCCCGGCAGCGCACGCGGTTACAGGTACTGGCCAGTGTTGGACACCGTGTCGATGGACCGGCCCGCCTCGGTCCCGCTCTTGCCGGAGATGAGCGTCCGGATGTACACAATCCGCTCGCCCTTCTTGCCGGAGATCCGCGCCCAGTCGTCGGGGTTGGTGGTGTTGGGCAGGTCCTCGTTCTCCTTGAACTCATCGACGCACGCAGCCAGCAGATGCTGAACGCGCAGGCCCTTCTGGCCGGTTTCCAGGAATTCCTTGATGGCCATCTTCTTCGCCCGGTCCACGATGTTCTGGATCATCGCGCCGGAGTTGAAGTCGCGGAAGTAAAGCACTTCCTTATCACCGTTGGCGTAAGTGACCTCTAGGAACCTGTTCTCCTCGGTCTCGGCGTACATCCGCTCGACGACGCGCTGGATCATCTCCGCAACGGTCGCGTCGGCCACGCCGCCGTGCTCAGCCAGGTCGTCCGGGTGCAGCGGCAGGTTGCTCGACACGTACTTCGAGAAGATGTCGCGCGCCGCCTCGGCGTCCGGCCGCTCGATCTTGATCTTCACGTCCAGCCGGCCGGGCCGCAGGATTGCCGGGTCGATCATGTCCTCGCGGTTGGAGGCACCGATGACGATGACGTTCTCCAGGCCTTCCACGCCGTCGATCTCGCTCAGCAGCTGCGGAACGATGGTGTTCTCGACGTCGCTCGAAACACCAGACCCGCGCGTACGGAAGATCGAGTCCATCTCGTCGAAGAACACGATCACCGGCATGCCCTCGCTGGCCTTCTCCCTGGCCCGCTGAAACACCAGCCGGATGTGCCGCTCGGTCTCGCCGACGTACTTGTTCAGCAGCTCAGGACCCTTGATGTTGAGGAAGAACGACCGGCGCTCCTTGCCGGGGGTGCCGCCCTGCTCCGGCTCGGGATTGCCAGACGCCGCAGCGTCTGCTGCCGCTCGCGCGGCCACCTGCTTGGCGAGCGAGTTCGCCACCGCCTTGGCAATGAGCGTCTTGCCGCAGCCGGGCGGGCCGTATAGCAGGACGCCCTTGGGCGGCCGCAGATGGTGCTCGCGGAACAGGTCCGCGTGCAGGTATGGCAGTTCAATCGCGTCCCGGATCTGCTCAATCTGAGATGCCAGCCCGCCGATCTCGTTGTAGCTCATGTCGGGGACTTCCTCGAGGATGAGCTCCTCAACCTCAGCCTTCGGAATGCGCTCGAAGACGTAGCCCGACCGGGGTTCGAGCAACAGCGAGTCGCCCGCCCGCAGCGTCCGGCCGCGCAGCGGCTCCGCCAGCCGGGCGATCCGCTCCTCGTCGGCGTGCGAGATCACCAGCGCCCGGTCCCCATCCTCGAGGATCTCCTTGAGCATGACGACCTCGCCGATCGTCTCGTACCCCTGCGCGATCACAACGTTCAGCGCCTCGTTCAGCACGACTTCCTGGCCGGGGCGCAGGTCGTCAAGCTCAACGCCAGGGCTCACGCTGACGCGCATCTTACGGCCGCCGGTGAAGACGTCCGCGGTGCCATCTTCGGCCGCCTGCAGGAAGATGCCGAATCCGCTTGGCGGCTGCGCCAGCCGGTCGACTTCCTCCTTGAGCGCAATGATCTGGTCGCGTGCCTCGCGCAGCGTGCCGGCAAGCCGCTCGTTCTGGCTAGTGATCGCCGCGAGGTTCGATTCGGCTTCGCGCAGACGCTGCTCCAGCACGTGCGTCTGCCGTGGCGAGTCAGCAAGCCGACTGCGCAGGGCGGCGACTTCCTCTTCAAGGAAGGAAACCTGCGTGGTCAGGACCTTGACCTCGTCATCGTGCCGCCCCGAATGAACGCTGTCGTCACGAGAGGCCATGCCCCTCACCCCCTCCTGAGAGCCGAGTTACCTAGACCCTACCTATCCAAGGTCAATCCGTAACCTAGCGGCAGGCCCAGACTCGGCATTCTGCGTTACGATCCGGAAAACTCGCTGCCAGGTGCCTGGTCTAACGGACTGTCTCGCCGGAACCTTCCGCACCGCCGTCCGCCGCGATCGAGGTGTCAGGAATGATCTCGCCCCCAGGCGGGATCGCTGCCCCCGGAATCGCTTCTGCCACAGCCATCATCTCGGCCTCAGCCGCTTGGGCCCCCTTCGATGGCCTCCGCCGCCGCGGGGGCGCCGCCACCCCGTCAGCCAGTCGGCGTGCGGTGACCAGGAATCCAGTATGCCCGACCATCCGGTGCTCAGGCCGGACGGCGAGCCCATCCACGTGCCAGCCGCGCTGCAGGGTCTCCCATGCCGCGGGCTCGGCGAAGTTTCCCTGGTCGCGTAGGGCGGTGACTGTCCTGGCCAACTGCGTCACCGTTGCCACGTAGCAGCACACGACGCCGCCCGGTATCAGCATGGTGGCGGTGGTTCCTACGTGGTCCCACGGCGCAAGCATGTCCAGCACGACCCGGTCCGCGTCAGTGATCCCGTCCTGCCCCAGCTCGCCCACCACCAGGTGCCAGGACGGGTGTGGGCCGCCGAAATACCGCTCGACGTTGGCTGCGGCGATCTCAGCGAAGTCCGCACGGCGCTCGAAGGAAGTCAGCCGACCGTGCTCGCCAACCGCCCGCAGCAGCCAGCACGAGAGTGCCCCCGACCCTGCCCCAGCCTCCACGACGCGCGCGCCGGGGAAGATGTCCGCAAGGCCGATGATCTGCGCGGCGTCCTTCGGGTACACCACAGCCGCGCCGCGCACCATCGAGACGGAATAGTCGGCGAGCAGCGGCCGGAACGCGATGTACGGGGTACCCCCGGCCGAGGTGACCAGACTTCCTTCGGGCCTGCCGATCAGGTCGTCATGTGCCAGTGCGCCCCGGTGAGTGTGAAACGAGCGCCCAGGGGTCAGAACCAGCCGGTGCTGGCGGCCCTTGGGATCGGTCAGCTGCACCTGGTCACCGGCCGCGAAGGGGCCACGGGGATGCGTGATCACGCCAGAAAGGCTAGCGCCGCCGTGCGGGCCAATTGTTCAGGCTCGGGACCTGTCAGGGTCGCACCCGAGCCGGCTAGTCAGCTCCGTGTGCCAGCGAAAGCCTGGTCCAGGTCGGTAGCGGCCAGCACGCCATAAACCTGCCCCGACGAGGGCTCGACCAGCAGGTACTCCGAGGCGGGAGCCCGGCGCACGGCCTCGATCAGGTCCATGCCGGATAGGTCGGCCGAGAGGATCATGTCCGGGTCCAGCGTTCGCGCGAGGGAGCCGGCCTCAATCCACGGCCGGCGCTGCTCGGGCGTGGCGATCACGGCGCTCTCGTTGACGATCGCGATTGGCTTGGCGTCGTGGTCGACCACGACCAGCGCCCTGGCCTGGGCAAGGTCAGCCCTCCTGATCCCCTCAGCCAGCGGCAGGTTTGCCGGGATCGGGATGGCGCGCCTGGCCAGCGCCCGTGCCTGCAGCGCCGGGAGCCGCTCACGCACTTTTGCCGACCGCAGCGCCTGGCCAGCGCTCAGCCACATGAAGGCGGCGATCGCGATAAGCCAGATCCCGTAGCCGCCGTTCACTAGGCCGAACTCACCGCCGGGCGAAAGAAGGACGACCGCGGCGAGCGCAATGGCGATCGCCCGCCCGGCCCAGGCCGCGAGCACCGTCGAGTACAGGTTCTTGCCGGTCACCTTCCACAGCCCGGCACGCAGCACCCTGCCGCCGTCTAGCGGCAAGCCAGGCAGCAGGTTGAAGATGCCGACGATGGCGTTGGCGATGAACAGCCGGTTGACCAGCACCCACGCGATGCCTTGCTGGTTAAGCAGTTTACTGAGGCCGAAGCCGAGCGCTGCGAGAGCGAGCGACATCGCTGGGCCTGCGGCCGAAACCAGGAACTCCTGGCCAGGCGTCGGAGGCTCCTGCTCAATCTCGGAGAAGCCGCCGAGCGGATACAGCAGGATCCTCCGGACCGGCAGCCGGAATGCCCTGGCGACCAGGCTGTGGCTCAATTCGTGGATCAAGACGGACAGGTAAAGCAAGACGACGAAGGCAGCTGCCACCAGGTAGCGCGCCGCCGACCCGTGGATGGTTCCAGGCAGCGTGTTGGAGCTGGAATAGAGGACCACCAGCACAGCCGCGACCAGGAACCAATACGGCGAGACGAATACCGGTATGCCAAATGGCCTGCCGATCACAATCCCGAGCCTGGCATCCGCCCGGCCGCCCTGAGCCGACCTTGGCCGACCGGCCTGCTGCGGGCCTTCCTGCTGGAGTCCTCCTGCCACGCATTGATGCTACGCGGCAAACGGCTATAACAGATCATTCACGCGGACCCTGCCGGGTGGGCGCGCCGGCGCCGTCAAGGATCCAGTGATTGTCAGAGCGGTGACCTAGTCTGCGTGCATGACCGAAGCACTTACGGCCAGCACCGAAGCACTTACGGCCAGCACAGCAGAGCCGGCCAGCGTGCCCGCAGCAGAGCCAGTTAGCGAGCGGGCAGGCGAGATCACAGGCCCGAGCCTGTCTCCATCGCGAGCTTCGGATTTCATGACATGTCCTTTGGTATATCGCTTCCGGGTCGTCGACCGTCTGCCTGAGTCGCCGAGCCCGGCTGCCGCCCGCGGCACTCTCGTGCACGCAGTACTTGAGCGGCTCTTCGACCAGCCGGCCTCGGGCCGGACGCTAGCTGCCGCCCGAGGGCTGCTTGCCCCGCAGTGGGATCGCCTCATGGCAGACGAGCCGGGGCTGGCCGAGCTCTTCGATGACGAGGGCCAGCAGCTTGCCTGGCTCGACGAAGCGGCCCAGATGCTGGATCGCTACTTCGCCCTCGAGGACCCGACCCGCATCGAGCCGACGCACCGCGAGCTGTCGGTCCAGGCGATGCTTGACTCCGGTCTGACACTGCGCGGCTACATCGACCGTCTCGATGTGGCCCCGACTGGCGAGATACGCATCGTGGACTACAAGACCGGCACGGCCCCGCGCGAGGAGTACGAGGCCAGGGCACTCTTTCAGATGAAGTTTTATGCCGTGGTGCTCTGGCGCACCGGTGGCACGATCCCGCACCTGCTCCAGCTCATCTACCTCGGCAACGGTGAGATCGTGCGCTACGCACCAGACGAGGCGGATTTGCTGGCCACCGAACGCAAGATCAACGCGCTCTGGCAGGCAATCAACCGGGCCCGGACATCCGGTGACTGGCGCCCGCGCCAGAGCAGGCTCTGCGAGTGGTGCTCCTTTCAGGCGCTGTGCCCTGTCTATGGCGGTACTCCGCCACCCCTGCCGGCTGAGCCAGCACGCCCTGCTACACCAGCTTCTAGCTCCGCGGCGAGCTCTAGCGCCGAGGCGACGCCACCGATCCCGGCGCAACGCCCCGAATATGAGTAATGTCGTAATCTTCCCGTTTTCGTGGATGCCTTCCAGATGGCCTCTCGCCAGTGCAGGCTCGGTATCGCTGTCAGGCTGATATAGGCCCGAGCGTCTAGGCCAGCGACCTGCTCTGGCGGGTAAAATCTGGCGGTGTCGATGACTCAGCCCCAGCCCCCCACTCAGTCGCCACCGCCTCAGGCGCAATCTCGCGAGACCTACCGCCTGCGGACCCCGGTCGTGGTGTTCTGGGTCTGGCTCGCGTTCGCGGTAGTTAACGTGATTGACCTGGCGGTCCAGTGGCACCACAGGGCGGCGCTGGTGTACGGCGCCGTGCTCGCCCTCGGTACCGGGGTCGCCTATGCGTGCGCGCTGCGACCTCGTCTGATCGCCGACGACACCGGGATCACGATTCTCAATCCGCTGCGGGATTGCGTGGTCCCCTGGGGGGCTATCAGGGCGGTCGACCTCGGTGAGGCCGTCCAGGTCCACTACACGATTCCGAACGGCGCCGACAAGGTCTACCCGAGCTGGGCGCTCTTCGCTTCGAGCAGGTCGCAGCTGAAGGCGGACATCCGTGCCAGGCGCCACGCTGCCCAGATGACAAAGCTCTCTCCGACCTACAGCCAGTTGCCCGCCGAGGCTAAAGAGACCATGAAGCGCACCGAGACTCAGCTGATCGCCACGCAGCTTGACGACCGCGCCGAGCGGGCCCGCGAGGCTGGCGCTGCCGCGGGCCGGGCGACCGTAACCTGGGCCTGGCCTTCGGTTGCGGCGTTGCTTGTACCGTGCATCGCACTGGTTGTCCTGCTAGTCACCTGACCATCAGCCCGCCTGTCGCGGGCGCGAGCTCAGGTGATCCGCACCCGCGGGTCCAGCACGGCATACAGCATGTCCACGATGATGTTGGCCGCGACCACGAACGCCGAGGCGATCAGCACGAACGCGATGATTGTCGGCAGGTCTCCGTTGGAGACGGCTGTGACGGCGTCCTCGCCCAGGCCGCCGATCCCGAAGACGGTCTCGACTACCAGGACGCCACCGAGGAAGGCGCCGATGTCAATGCCGAACTGTGATACCACCGGCGTCAGCGCGGCGCGCATCGCGTGCCGGTAGATGACCCTGCGCTCGGTCAGGCCCTTCGCGCGTGCCGTCCTGATGTAGTCCTCGCCGAGGGTGTCGAGCAGCGACCCGCGTGACAGCCTGGTGTAGACGGCTGCCTGCACCGTCGCCAGCGTGATCCAGGGCAGAATCATGGCTCCGGCCCAGGGTCCGATGCCTTGCGACAGGCCGATATAGCCGGTGGTGATCCAGCCGATGCCATGGGTGTTCAGCGGCACGTAGATGTAGGCCAGCAGCAGCTCGCCGAGCACGAAGGTCGGCATCGAGATTCCGGCGAGGACGCCGACCGTCGAGAACCGGTCGAACAGCGTACGTGCCCTGGTCGCGCTGAGCACGCCCACCGAGATCCCGACGATGGTCCACAGCACCACCCCACCGACGACGACGGACGCGGTGCGCGGAATATCCCTGGCCAGGATGGAGCTCACGGGTATCCCGCCGTTGTAGTACGACAGCCCGAAATTGAGGTGCACGGTCCGGTCCAGGAACTGCCAGTACTGCACCATGATCGGCTGGCTCAGTCCCAGGTTCCGCTTCACCTCGTTGATGATCGCGCCGGTGGCAGCGCGGCCAGCCAGCGACCTGGCCACGATGTCTGGATTCCTGGCGAAGAAGAGGAAGAATGCGGAGGTCCCTACGATCCAGAGCACAACGATGCCGGACAGGATCCTGCGGATCAGGAAACGGGTCATGGCCATCGCCTATGCCTCCTCAGGACCGTCGGTCGACGCGGGTGCGACCAGTGACTCAATCCCCGCGGCAGCAGGGCCGCCAGCCCATATTCGCCTGCGCCGCTTTTTCCTGGCCGCGAAGATGCGCTCCGTGCGCGGGTCAAGCGCGTCGCGCACACCGTCGCCAAGCAGGTTGAACGCAAGCGTCGTGATCAGCAGCGCGCCAGCCGGGAACACCAGGTACCACCAGGCGATCTGATAGTACGACTGCGCCCCGGCCAGGATGTTGCCCCAGCTCGCGGTCGGTGGCTGCACGCCGAGGCCGAGGAAGGACAAAGTCGCTTCGAAAACGATCGCGGCCGGGATGGACAACGTGGCGAGCACAAGCACCGGCGCCATGATGTTGGGCAGGATGTCGATGAACATGATCCGCCATGGGCTGGCCCCGAGCGATCTTGCCGCCTCGATGTACTGATTCTCTTTGAGCGAGAGAGTCTGGCCGCGGACGATACGCGAGATAGCCGCCCACGAGAAGAACGAGATCACCGCGATGACGATCGTCAGGCTGGGACCGAACACAACGGCCAGCGAGAGCGCCAGCACGAGGAACGGGAACGCCAGCACCGTGTCGATGAACCTGGCGAGCACGGCGTCGACCAGACCGCCGAAGAATCCGCTGATCAGCCCGACCGCCACTCCGGCCACGGTCGCGATCGCCGTCGTTGAGAGGCCGACGAACAGCGAGATCCGGGCGCCGTACAGGACCCGGACCAGCAGATCCCGGCCGAGTTCGTCGGTGCCGAAGTAGAAGCCGTTCGTGCCGGGCGAAACCGGACCTCCGGTGCTGGAGAGGCCGGTATTGGGGAACACCTGACTCGGCCCATGATGGAGCAGGCTCGCGAACACCGGCGCAAGCAGCGCCAGGATCGCGATCACAACGATCACGATCATGGACGCGACCGCCATCTTGTCGCGCCGCAGGCGGCTCCAGGTGAGCCGCCACTGACTGCGGCCCTCAATGACCTGGGCCGGCGCGGCCCCGAGGGCCTGGGCCTGGAACTCGAGCTCGCTGAGACTCACCGTGATTCTCCTCGCGGTGCCCGGCGCGAACTGGCAAGTACCTCGCCTGTCTGGACCGGGAAGTGGCAGTTCGTCAGGTGAGTCGGCATGTCACCGGCCTTCACCTCAAGCTCAGGGACTTCCGTGGCGCACCGCTCCTGAGCCTTCGGGCAGCGCGGATGGAACCGACAGCCCGACGGCGGGTTGATCGGAGACGGGACGTCTCCGCTGAGGATGATCCGTTGCCTCGTGGCCGCGGCCTCGGGGTCCGCGGCCGTGGCGGCAGAAAGTAGTGCGGCGGTATAGGGGTGCCGCGGCGTGTCATAGACGGGATCCTTCGGCCCGACTTCGGCGACCTTCCCGAGGTACATGACGAGCACCGACTCGCTGACGTGCCGGACGACTTCCAGATCATGGGCGATGAAGAGATACGCCAGGCCGAAGTCCTTCTGCAAGTCGGCGAGCAGGTTGAGCACCTGGGCCTGGATGGACACGTCAAGCGCCGAGACCGGCTCGTCGCAGATGATGAGCTTCGGTCGCAGCGCGAGTGCGCGCGCCACGCCGATTCGCTGGCGCTGACCGCCGGAGAACTCGGCCGGGAACCTGTTGAAGTGCTCAGGGTTGAGGCCGACCCGTTCCATCAGCTCCTGGACAGCCTTCTTCCGGGCCGCGCCGGTCGCAGTCTTGTGAATGGCGAACGGGTCACCGATGATCGAGCCGACCCGGCGGCGCGGATTCAGCGAGCCATACGGGTCTTGGAAGATCATCTGGATGTCCCTGCGGAACGGCTGCATCTTGCGCCTCGGCAGGTTCGTGATGTCCTTGCCCTCGAAATAGACCTTGCCCGAGGTGGCCGGGAGCAGGCCCGCGATGCACCTGGCCAGCGTGGACTTGCCACAGCCGGTCTCGCCGACCAGGCCGAGCGTTTGCCCGCGGCGCACTGTCAGCGACACACCGTCAACCGCCTGGACCTGGCCGATTGTCCGGGAGACCAGGCCACCGCCCCTGACCGGAAAGTGCTTGACCAGGTTCTCCACCCGGACGAGTACGTCGTCGGTCAGGTCAGCATCAGTGGGCCAGGGGTCGCCGGATTGCGCCGTTTCTGGCGTTATAGGGCCGGTCATGCGATCACGCTACCTTCGGACTCGGGCCGTTCCGCTATTGCCTCGGCGATCCTCGCCGAGTCCGCGTTCCGGCCTGTCAGCACCGCGCGCCTGCGGATTGCCTCGGCTGCCTCGGCCGTGCCTGCCGCAGCGGCTGGCAGCCAGCATGCCGACAGGTGCGTGCCGGATTCCGACACGGGCACGAGGTTCGGCTGGTCGTCCAGGCAGCGGTCCATGACGTACCTGCACCTCGGGTGGAATGCGCAGCCGGACGGCAGGTTGATCAGGCTGGGCGGCTGGCCGGTGATCGGCTTGAGCCGGTCTTCCGCCGCCGAACTGTTCGGGATGGACTCCAGCAGGCCCTTGGTGTACGGGTGATGCGCGGCGTAGAAGATCTCATGTTTGCTCGCCTTCTCCGCGGCCCGGCCCGCGTACATGACCAGCACATCGTCGGCGATGTCGGCCACGACGCCGAGATCGTGCGTGATCATGATGAGCGCGGTCCCTGATTCCTGCTGCAATCGAAGAAGGAGGTCGAGTATCTGCGCCTGGACGGTCGCGTCGAGCGCCGTCGTTGGCTCGTCCGCGATGATCAGCTTCGGGCTCAGTGAGAGCGCCATCGCGATCATCGCGCGCTGCCGCATGCCGCCGGAGAACTGGTGCGGGTAGTCATTGACCCGCTGGCGCGGTTGCGGTATGCCGACGCGCGCGAGCATCTCGATGGCGCGTTCGTGCGCCTGCTTCTTGGTGACGCTCTTGTCGTGAGCGCGGATCATCTCCGAGATCTGCCATCCGACCCGGTACAGCGGGTGCAGGCTGGTCAGCGGGTCCTGGAAGATAACCGAGATCTCGGCCCCGCGGATCCGGCGCAGGTGCGCGGGGTCCAAGGCCAGCAGATCGGCCCCGTCGAACATGGCCCGGCCGGAGATCTCTCCGCCAGGAGCCAGGCCGAGCAGCGTCTGGGTCAGGACGGTCTTGCCGCTGCCTGACTCGCCGACGATGCCGATCGTCTTCCCGGAATCGACGCTGAACGAAACGCCCCGGACGGCCTGCACGACTCCGTCAGCCGTCGGGAAACTCACCCGCAGGTTTGATACCTCGAGCAGGCTCAAGTGATCCTCCGATGTAGCCGGTGCCAGAGCAGGCAAGCCCGGATCGCGCATAGCCCGCGCCCTGTGCCGCCCGATCGGCAGAGGGCACTCGTTCCTGGTGGCACCGCGCTATCTATTCATACTGCGTGCGACCGTGGTCCGGCCAGGTACGCACAGGCGCACCTGGCCGGACCAACGATCAATGCGGCGTTACTTGATGTAGAGGTTGGTGATGTCGGGGTCGCCGATGTTCGGGTTCCACAGCACATACGGTGAGCCTGGGCTGGCCACCCTGCTGCTGGTGAAGTCGGCGATGCCCTGGTCCACCAACGGGACGATCACGGCGTTCTGCTGGGCGACCAGGTCAGCATCGTGCCAGTAGGTAGCCGCCGCAGCCACGCTTGAGGCCGAGAGGGCCTTGGTGATGTCCGAGTCCTCGGTCTTGTTGTTGAAGCAGCCGTAGTTGATGGTGTTCAGCGCGCAGTCAGTCCCGAAGAACGGCTGGATCGTGGTACGGCCGTTGTCGCCAAACCAGTCCGGGAACCAGGCCGGCTGCGCGACGTCCCACTGGTTGGCCAGATGGTTCTGTGGCGCGTTACCGAGGTCGACAAAGTAGCTTGAGATCGGCTCCGGCTTGCCCGTCAGTTTGATGCCGCAGCTGGCGAAGCTCGCCTGGACGGACTGGAACAGCGCCGTGTTAACGCTGTCGTTGATGTACAGGTCGACGAGCGTCATGCCGTGCGGGTAGCCGGCGGCGGCGAGCATGGACTTGCACTTGTTCGGGTCACCCTGGTTGCCCGCAGTGTCGTACAGGCTGATCGGTGAGTAGCCGACGTTGCCTGCCGGGATCGCGGTGTTCATGATCGTGGCCACGCTCGGCCCGCCGAAGAGCTTCTGGATCGCGACCTTGTTAACGGTGAACTCAGCTGCCTGGCGCACGGCCAGCTTGCCCATGGCGCCGTTCGCGTCCGGGCTCTGCAGGTTGAACACGATGTACGGGTCGGTGTCGCTCTGGCCCCAGATCTTGAAGTCCGGGTTGTGCAGGTAGCTGGCGATGAGCTGCGGCGGGAACGAGGTGTCCTGCTGCAGGTCCTCGGTGCCGGCCTTGATCTCGTCGACCTGGGTGGTCGCGTCGGTCACGCCGATGGTGTCTACGATCTTGGCCACATAATCGTGCCGGACCGAGTCGGTTGACTGCTTCCACGCCGGGTTGCGCACCCACACCACAGACTTACCGGGAACATACGACTGCAGCTTGTAGGGACCGTCCGACATCAGGTGCTGCCGGAACGCCGCGCTGTCAGGTACGTAGCTGTTGTACTCGATCGGGCGTGCCGAGTTGAACGGCATCGCCAGGATGTACAGGAAGTCAGCGGCCGGCTGAAGCAGGTGGAAGACGATCGTCGATGAGTTCGGCGTCGTGATGCCTGAGATCGAATGGGTGTTCTGGTAGTTGGCGATGTTCGCCGCCGTCGGCTTGTTCGCCTTGTTAGCGAAGTACGCGGTCTCGCCGTTGAAGTACTTGGCGAAGCCGGAGATGGTGCTGAGGAAGTAGCCGGAGTTGCCGACCGGCGCTACCGGGTTCCCGAAGGCAAGGTACTCGCGCTGGAAGTCCTGCGAGGTGACCTGGCGTCCGTTCTGCCAGTCGACGCCTGGCTTGATGTGGAAGGTGTACGTCAACCCGCCGTCGGTGATCCCGCCGTTGGCCGTCGTCGGAATCTCGGTCGCGACGTCGGCGACCGGTGTGGTGTCCTTCTTCCAGCCCGCATCGCCCGCCTTGCTGTAGTAGGCCGACGGGTACGTCACCAGCTGGCGCGAGTAAATTCGCTCGAACATGTAGTCCCAGGTGCCATAGGCTGACACCGGGTCGAAGTGGTCCTGGCCAGAGGCGGCGATCACGTTCAGCGTGCCGCCGTAAACCGGCTTACCGCTGCTCGTCGTCGAGTTGTTGGTCGACGTGCCGCAAGCTGCCAGCGCCAGTGCTGCTATACCCACAGCAGATGTGGCGGCCCAGCTTTTCCGTAGTCTCAATTACCTCACTCCTTCTGGACCGGCGCTGACCGCCCGGCATCTGCGTCGAGTAAGCAGCCAGTCGTGGCTACTCAGAATTACTCGAATTGCCCCACCAGAGAACAGGGGTTACCCAACCGCAATAAGGATGTGATGGTCGGTAACCGCTGGCCAGACATGGCGTGCGTGAGCAAGACGTATGCAAGACCAGCTGGCCCAGCTAGGCCGGGTGGGTGATAAGCGGCGTGCTCAGGTCAGGCTGCGAGGCAGGGGCCACGAGGCAAGCACCGGCGTGAGCTGAGAAGCAAACACAGCGTCAGCTGATTCCGTGGCGCTTCAGGATGTCCCTGACGTCGCCGAGATCGTCATCTTCGGCAGCGGCCTTGGCCTTGCGATCCTGCAGGGCAGGCACCTTCCCTGGCTGTCCGCTCTCATCGCCGGCTCGGTCCTTACGGGCGTCCTTGCGTCGCGCGGGACGGCGCACCTTCGGCATCCCGCCGGATGCGACGAAGAGCAGCACCGCCAGGACCAGCAGTGCGACGCCGACCCAGGCCTTCGCCGAGAACACGAAGCTGCTGGCGAACTGCACGATCGCCGACACCAGCTGGCCGATCAGCCGGACCGAGTGCGTGAAATAAGCAGCGATTGGGAGCAGCGACCAGGCAATACCGCGCAGTCCGCTGCGAGGCCCTCTCCGCCGCCAGGCGACTACGCTCAGTCCGAGCCCGACCACCGTCACGGCAATGCAGACCCAGCCGCCGATGCTTAGCCAGGTACCCACGCTGGCCTCCCCTCGTGGCCGAGCGCAGGGGCACGGCCAAGGCGCGATCACTCACATTGTCGCACATATTTAGCCGACCAGCGGCTGGGCCGCTGGGCGGCACCAATGCTCAGACAGCCTCAGCCCGCATTGGCTTTCGACGGGTCCCCGGCGGGTTTTGGGGGGCCGTCGGGGGGTGCCCCCCGACTGACGGTGTCCCCCCGACTGACGGTGTCCCCCCGCCTGTGGGTGCCCCCCCGCCTGTGGGTGCCCCCCCGACTGTGCTCATGCGGCCCAGGTCGTCGAGCGTCACCCCGGCAAGAGAGGCCAGCACCACGCGGCCCGGGGCCGCTGGAATCGGAACGACACTCGGGACGGCGACCGCGAGATATCCTGCGGCCTCTGCCGCAGCCACCCCGTTAGGCGAGTCCTCGAGCGCGATGCAGCGCCGCGGGTCCGCCGCGAGCTTCTCGGCTGCCAGCAGATAGATCTCCGGGTCCGGCTTGGTGTGGGCGACGTCGGCGGCACAGACGACGACCGGAAAGGCGCCTGCCCCGAGGCGAGACAGCACCGCATCCACTATCTCCGGCTCGGACGAGGTGACCAGCGCGTGCGGCAAGCCCGCCGCGCGTACTTCATTGAGCAGTTCTACCGCGCCCGGCATGACCGGCAGCGGCTCCGTGGTTAGCAGCTCGACCATGGTCTCGATCAGCCAGCCCGCCACAGTTGCCCGCGGAGCAGACCTCGTTCCCTTGCCCAGGAGGTAGCTGACGGTAGTGTCCATCGAGCCGCCCACCAGCACCTGCTGATCGCCGGGTGACCAGGTCCCGCCCAGGCGGGACATGACGGCCTGCTCCGCCAGGAACCACAGCGGCTCCGAATCGACAAGCAGGCCGTCCATGTCGAACATGACAGCGTCGAGCACAGCATCTCCAGGTGTCGGCGCGCCTGGTCGGCTATGCGTGGCGCCAGCACCCCAGCTGGGCAGGCAGTGTCCAGATCGCGACATGATGCACCCATCCTAGGGACGAGCGTGACTGAGTCGGAGCGACGGTCTTTTCTCCGTCGCCGTGGTCAGAACATAGGCTTGGGATAACTGACCCGGTCCAGGCCGGCCGAAGGCGGTCCTGGTCGCGGTACGACGAAAGGAGGTGGCTGGCGATCGAGCTCGACGCTGTAGGCAAACTCACCTCGCCTGCGCTTATCGCTGCCTTCGAGGGCTGGAACGACGCTGGCGAAGCCGCCAGCACTGCGATCAGCCAGTTGACCTCGGCCTGGGATGCCAAGGCGATCGGCGAGATTGACCCCGAGGACTACTACGACTTCCAGGTCACGAGGCCCGTCATGGAGGTGACCGAAGGTCACTCTGAAGAGCTTGTCTGGCCCACAACCCGACTCGCTATAGCGCGGCCACCGGACGCTGGCCGGGATCTCATCCTGCTGCAGGGCATCGAGCCGAACATGCGCTGGCGCGGGTTCACCGCCGAGCTGGTCGCTGCATTCACCGAGCTCGGCGTCGAGCTGGTCATCCTGCTTGGCGCATTGCTCGCCGACTCGCCGCACACCAGACCGCTGCAGGTGACCGCAGCTACCTCCGGAGCCGAGCTGGCCGCGCAGCTGCACGTGGAGCCGGTCGACTACAAGGGCCCCACCGGTATCGTCGGCGTGCTCCAGCACGCCTGCGCGACCGCTGGCATGCAGTCAGTGTCGCTGTGGGCTGCCGTACCGCACTACGTGGCCCAGCCGCCCAGCCCCAAGGCGACGCTCGCATTGCTGCGCAGCGTAGAGGACATACTGGATATTTCGCTGCCTCTCGCTGACCTGCCTGCCGAGGCAAGAGCCTGGGAACGAGGCGTGGACGAGCTCGCGGAGCAGGACAGCGACGTGGCCGAGTACGTCCGGAGCCTGGAGGAGGCGAAGGACGCCACCGACCTCCCTGAGGCCAGCGGAGACGCCATCGCCAGGGAATTCGAGCGTTACCTTCGCCGTCGCGGTGACCGGGGTGAGTACGGCCGCTGAGCTGCGGTAGCGCGGCTGGCTAGATCGGCGGCCAGGGAACCGCCGGCCAGTCATCCGGCGGGTAAGGGTGGGTCTTGAGCGTGAGTAGCCGCTCGATTCGCGTGATGGTCGCGCCCACCTCGGCAGGCGTCAGCCAGTCGGTCAGCTCGTTAGCGAGGCTGCCCTGGGTGAGCAGCTCGCGTGAGCGGCTGAGTGCCGCGATGGCTGCCGATGTGAGCTTCTTGCCCCGCCACTGCCAGAGCACCGTACGCAGCTTGTACTCCGCTGAGAAGCACACGCCGTGGTCGCAGCCGTAGAGCTGGCCCGTAGCCATCGGCAGCAGGTGCCCGATCTTGCGATCGGCGTTGTTCACCACGGCATCGAAGACCGACATCTGGCGCAACCGGGGGTCGTCGCCGCTGCGCGCGAGCTCGAGCAGATCGACGGAGTCGTCCGCGTCGACCCAAAGCTGGCACATGCCCGGCCCGAACGGCCCATCCCGGTACACCGTGGGGGGCACCACGTCCCACCCGCCAGCTCGGGACATCAGATAAGCGGCCAGCTCACGCCCGGCCAGCGTCCCGTCCGGGAAATCCCACAGCGGGCGTTCGCCGGCCACCGGCTTATAGACGCACGCCGCCTGGACGCCGTCTGCGCGAATCGTGCAGTACATCGTCGCGTTCGAGGCATCAACTAGCCGACCCTGGATATCAAGCTCGCCGGTCGCCAGCAGGTGCAAGCTGGCTGCCTCGTCGCGCTCGGCGGCTGACCGAGCGAACATCCCCGCTACCGCAGATCCATCGGCCGAGGTGGCCGGGTCTGGCGCGGAGGGCACATCCCGGCCTGCCCCGGACGGCGCAGGGGCAGCGCGCCGCCCGCTCTGGGTGCGCCGCTCCTTGCGCCTGGCCCTGCTGGCAGACGATGCATCAGCCATGCCCGACCCGGTGACCGTTCTGGCGCGGGCACACATGGCCGGATGGGTCGAGCGGCTGCCCGCATAGCGGGCAAGGCGGCCTCCCCTGCAAGACGACTTGAATCGCCCGGCGCGAGAACGCCCGGGCTGCCTCGGCCGTGATTCGGACCCGGAGCACAGCCGGGCCGTCATCGGGAACATCATCGGCCAGCGGCTCCAGCGGCTCCTCGCTCTCCTCCTGAGCCTCGATGATCACGCGCTCGCCATCGTGATCCCAGGCCAGCGCGATCGCGCCGACCCGGAAGTCCTCAGTGAGCGGCAAGTCAAGCGGGCCATCGTCAATCTCGAGCGCGGCCGACTGGGCCCCTGATCTTAGGCCGGTACGGCGCGTGACCTCATCGAGGAGTTCCTCTAGCCGCTCGGCTAGCTGGCTTACCTGGCCCTTCTCCAGCGCAACGCTGGTGACCCTGGTGCCCATCGTCGCCTGCAGGTAGAACGTCCGCTCTCCAGGCTGGCCGACGGTCCCCGCGATGAATCGCTCCGGCGGGTCGTACGAGTAGACCGGCATGTCTCCTATCCTCCCGCGCCTATCCTCCTGCGCCGAAGCTGCCCGCGGGCTCGCCGCCGCAAGATGCTGCCTGCCAGCGCCGCCAACAGTCAGGCTACCGGCGCTCCAGCTCCGTCGGCGCTCCCCGCTCCGCCGGCCTTCCCTGCTCCGGCGGCGCGCTCACGGCTCCGTCGGTGGTCCCTGCTCCCCCGCCGATCTGCGCGTCTGATTCTGCCCGCGCACGTGCCCGGTGGCCAGCCAGCCCAGCCAGCGCCGCGGCATCCTCGCCGGTGTCGTTCATCCGCAGCACGAACGGCCTGAGGGTCGTGTACCTGATCACGCTCAGCGAGCACGGATCTACCTGGATCCGCTGCGAGAAGTCCAGGTGCATTCCGAGCGCGTCCGCCAGGATGGCCTTGATCACGTCGCCGTGAGAGCAGACCAGATAGCTGACGTCCTTACCAAGCTTCTCGTTCCAATCCCTGACGGCGGCTACGGCCCGTTGCTGCATGGCCGTCATCGCCTCGCCGTCCGGGCCGGGGAACCGCACGGCGCTCGGGTGCGCCTGCACCACTCGCCAGAGCGGCTCACGGGCCAGCTTGCGCAGCGACTGGCCCGTCCAGTCGCCGTACTTGCATTCGCCAAATCGGTCGTCGACCTGGACCGCCATCGTGCTGACGTCCCGCTGTGCATCCGCTGCCTGCCCGGTAGCGACCAGCCCGGCAGTCTCGATGCACCTCTCCAGCGGGCTGCTGACGATGGCCGCCAGCGGTACCTGGGCCAGCCTTCCGGCCAGGGCGGTGGCCTGAGCTCGCCCGCGGTCATCCAGCGATATACCCGGCAGCCAGCCCGTGAGCGCCTTGCCGGTCGATGCCGTCAGGCCATGCCGGACCAGGAGCACGACAGTCATTGCTCGACTCTAGCTATGTACCAGCCCTGCTCTGGCCGGGGCGCTCCGTCAGCACGAACGTCACCGCACCGAACGACACCAGATCACCAGCCCGGACCGGGATCGGCCCCTTGACCCGCCAGCCGTTCAGCCGCGTGCCGTTCGTGGACCCGAGGTCGGCGAGCAGCCAGCCATCCGCGTCTCGCTGCAGGCTAGCGTGCCACCGCGAGACCGTGAGATCGGCCAGCGTCATGTCGCAGGCGGTCTCACGGCCGATAGTGAACCGGATCTCCGGCCCGCCTGGCAATGTGAGCACTGGCGGCCGGCCGCGCAGCCACCTGTCGGCGACGGTGAGCGCGCGGCACCAGCGTGCGCGGATTGCCGCGCCAAAGCGCCGGCGCTTGGGCAGGTCGGCCACGAGGCGACGGAGCTCGCTGCTCACCCGTGCGCGCAAGACCTCATCAACCCGGTAACCAAAGGTGTCGTGGGTCAGCCGGCCCTCGGCATAGCCGTTCCGGAGCTCGGCTATGACCCGATCCCGGTCAGCATCGGAAACCCGGACATGGTCGAGGCCGGCCGGGTCGATATTGTCCGGTACCACCACACCTGGATTATCGGGCCGTACCGGCGCAGGGGACAACTACCTGGCCCGGCGATGACCCGCGCACACCTCCCAGACACGCCGAGCGGCAACCCACTCAGATGCGCGGGCATCAGCTGACCGGAGCTTCGCTGACGCCCGTGCTTTCCTTCGCCTTGGGCCGGCCCGAGCCAGGCCGCCGTGCTAATGCAACCGGACGCGCGGATCAAGGACCGC
>Ga0335073_10000660_pt1 | contig 44881 bp, 45 predicted proteins | sample Lox_Sample_22_FD_207093 | JGI IMG/M metagenome (GOLD analysis project Ga0335073, IMG submission 207093) | Soil microbial communities from Loxahatchee National Wildlife Refuge, Florida, United States - Lox_Sample_2.2 | ecosystem: Environmental > Terrestrial > Soil > Wetlands | place: USA...
CGCGCCGGTGGCGAGGATGACGGCGTCGGCGCCCGCGGTGAACTCGGCGAACAGCCCCTCGCTGATCTCCGCTCCGGTCCGGATCTCGACCCCGAGCCGGCGCGCCTCGTGCTCGAGGTGCAGGACGAGCGCGAACACGCCGGCCCGGCTGGGGACCGCCGCCGCCAGCCGGAGTTGCCCACCAACTTGCTGTTCGCGCTCGTAGAGCACTACTTCCGCTCCAAGCTCGGCGGCGAACCGGGCGGCCTCAAGGCCGGCTGGGCCTCCGCCGACCACCGCCAGCCTCAGCCCGCGCCGGCGTGGCGCTCGGAGCTGCTCCTCGAACCATCGCTCACGGCCTGTCCGAGCGCTGGCGGCGCACAGAATCCCACCTGGGAACGTGCGGCACTCCTGGTTGAGACCGATGCAAGGTCGGATCGATCGCGTCGTGCCGCGCCGGGCCTTCGCCGGCCATTCAGGGTCGACGATCAGCTGGCGAGCCATGCCGACCAGGTCGGCCGCTCCGCGCTGCAGGATCGTCTCCGCCATCGTCGGGTCCACGATCCTGCCGGCCACCAGGACGGGCAGCATCGTGTGCTGCTTGACGGTGCGCGCGGCATCGACGGCGACGCCCTCGGGGTGCGTGATGTCCTTCACGTAAGCACCGCGCTGCCCGAGCGTGATGCTGAGGTAATCGACGCCTCCGAGCTCCGACAGGCGCTGCGCGATCGCGATCGCGTCGTGCACGTGCATTCCGTCCGGGATCTCCTCGTCGGCGCTGAGACGCACACCGACGACGCAGTCGGGGTCGCAGCGCTCGCGAATGCCGGCGATGATCTGTCCGAGAAACCGCATCCGACCAGGAAGCGGCCCGCCGTACTCATCCTCGCGCCGGTTCGACGCCGGCGACAGGAACTGGGCGATGAGATAGCCGTGCGCGGCGTGCAGCTCGATGCCGTCGTAGCCGGCCTCGCGAACGTTCACCGCCGCCGAGACGAACGCTTCGATCAACTCCTCGATCTCCGCGGCCGTGAGCGGATGCGGCGTCGACGCGTCGCGAGGCGATCTGACCGCCGACGGCGCCACCGGAGCAGATTCCGAAGCGCCCCCGACGCCCTCGCGCCCGAGATGGTTCAACTGGCAGAAGATCGCCGCCCCGTGGCGATGCACTCGGTGCGCGCGCCGCGCCATCTGCGCGAGCGCCTCCGGGTTCCAGGGTTCGGCCCGGCGGCGGTCTCGGAGCACCCCGCTGCGGTGCGTCGTGGTCGCGCCGGTGATCATCGCGGCTACGCCGCCGGCTGCGCGGGCTTCCCAGAAGGCGATATCGTCCTCGGTCGGCACACCCCGGTCCACCATCGCCGTGCCGTGAGGCACGGCGACGATCCGGTTCTTTAGCCTGAGCGGCCCGAGGCGCAGCGGCGAGAGCAGCGTCTCAAACGCGTGCCTGCGAGCCGGCGCGTCGAGGACCATGTCGATCAGGCAGGCGAGCCGTCGGCCGCGAGCCGCGGATTCGGCACCATCGGCTCATCCGATGGGCGCCTGGCCAGCATGCGAGTCGTCTTGTACGACATCACCTCGACACCCTTCTGGTTTACGACCCTGTGGCGCATCGCGAGGATACCGTTGCCCGGACGCCCCTCCGACGGGCGCGCGGACTCCACCGACACCTCGGCGTGGATCGTGTCTCCGCACAGCACCGGCGCCTTAAGTCGCAGATCGTCGAGACCCAGGTACGCCCGACCTTGATGCGTATGCCCCGTCTGGACATACAGCCCCTCGGCGACGACCAGGATCAGTAACCCGGGAACGACCCTCCCGTTGAACAGCGTCTTGGTCTTCGCGTACTCGGCGTTGATGAAGATCTCTTCAAAGATCCCGCCGAACGTGACGAAGTTGACCAGGTCAGCCTCCGTCACCGTGCGGCCCATCGTCGTGTGGACCTGTCCGACCTCGAAATCGTCGAAGTACCAGTCGTGATCAGCCGACATGCTCGAGGCTCCTGTCCGCCGTCTCCGCGACCATCACCTTGACCTTGACGCGGTGGAATTTCCCGAGCTCGGTTCGCGGGATGTCGTCGGTCACGATCAACCGTTCAGGAAGATTCTGCTTGGGCAAGCCCTGCTCGGTCAGGTGACCGCACAGCTCGTCGAGAGTGAGCGACTCGTCGGCGCGCTCGGGGACCGCGACAATCACAGCGCGCTCGCCCAGTCGCGGATGGGGCTCTCCGACGACCACGACCATCGCAACCTTCGGATGCTTGACCAGCATGGTCTCCATCTCGATCGGATCGATCTGCAGCCCGCCGCGCCGGATGATGTCCTTGGTGCGTCCGCTCCAGTTCACGTACCCCTGCGGGCTCTGCACCATCAGATCGCCACTCCGGTAGAAGCCGTCTTCGGTGACGGCCCGAGCGGTCACCTCCGGCTGCTCTGCGTACCCCATGAACAGGTTCGGACCGCGGCACTGGTACTCACCCGGCTTGCCCGGCTCCACCGGCTCACCGAATGTGTCGACGATCCTGTGCTCGATGCCGGGGAACGGGATCCCGTCCTGCCGCAGCCGGACCTCGGCGGGATCATCGAGGCGACCGATCGCGTGTCCGGGGCATTCCGAGCACCCGTACACCCGCACGATCGGGAAGCCGAGCTCACGCTCCCCATCCTCGAACAGCGAATCGGGACCGGCTCCCGAGGTCACGACCCGAACCGAGCGCAGGCGAGAGCGCACCTCGGAGTCGAGCGTAAGCAGGTCGAAGACGTGCGTCCCCATCGTGATGAAGTACGTCCCCCCCCACCGCTCGATCGCTTCGGCCACCGGCTGCGGCCGCCAGCGGGCAACCGGAAGGATCGAGGCGCCGTACAGCAGCGGCATGTAGACCTCGAATACTGATCCGCCGGCGTGCCCGTAGGGCGCGAACGCGACGTGGATGTCGCTCTCCCTGTAGCCGGTCGCCTCGCCGAACTGCCGGGCCGCGTACACCAGCGTCTCTGAGCAGTGGAGGATGCTCTTCGGGGTGCCTGTTGTCCCGCCGGTCGACAGGACCAGACAAGGCTGGCACGGCAGGGGCCGGACCGAGTCGATCGGCGATCCGCTCCGGGCCGCCTCCTCCAACTGAAGCGAGATCCCGTCGTCCGCTGGACCATCCCCCCTCAGCATCACGGGGCGGTCCTTGAGCCGCGCACTCATCCGCGCCACTGTCTCCCGCCACTCCGGCTTCTCGAGCAGGTCGGCCTGGAGTACGAGCCCGCGACAGTCGAGCTGCTCGAAGGTGTTGAACGCCAACGCGGGCGACACGTGCGCCGACTGGGGCGCAAGCGCGGCGCCTGCCACCGAAGCTGCCACCTCGAGCACGATCCCCTGCCAACAGTTCGCCATCACCGCGAGCACGAACTCGCCGGGCTGAAGCCCCTCCTGTTGGAGGGTGCCGGCAAGCCTCCGTGCTTGATCCCAGAGCTGGCCGTAGGTCAGCTGGGTCTCGCCGGTGATCGCGATCCGATCAGCATGCCGCTCCGCCCCGCGCTGGACGATGTCCGCCAGCGTGATGTCCTCCCAATAGCGCAGGCGCCGGTACTCCTCCTGCACCTCCAGGGGCAGAAGCGGGTGCTGGTGCCGGGGCGACGCCTGGCTGTCGGTGCTCATCTGGCTGGTTCCTCCATCTTGGGATATGCGGGTTCGAGGCGTGAACTGTACCCCGTCGGCTACGATAAATCAAGCTGACTTCAGTTCAATAATCGTTCAGCGGCGGTAATCCAGCGGACGGTCTCCTCGGATCGTTCGAGATATGGCAGATGGCCCGCGCCCGCGATCGGGACAAGCAGTCCATGGCAACGCAGGGCGAGCTCGACGTGGGCGCCAAGGGGCACGCCCGGGTCCTGCGTGCCCCACAGCACAATTGTGGGGGGCGGATCCGCGAGGGGCTCGGGACGATGTTCGGCGAGCACCTGCATGTGGCTGAGCAGCACCGCGGCGCCCCGAGCTTCGAAGTCGCGGGCGACCAACTCGGCGAGCGGCCTGCGAGACGGATCGGCGAGAACTCCGCGGGCCATGGCTGCGAGTAGATCAGGCGGGTTTGCGGCGATCCGTGCGAGGACCGAGGCATGTACGTCGATCCCGAACCCGGCCGCGATCAGAACGAGCGCGTCGACCGGGACACTCCGCGCGAGCTCGAGTGCCACGAGCGCCCCGAGCGAGGAACCGACGATCACGCGCGGGCGCGGAATTGCCTGCACGCGCGGCCGGAGCGAGGCTGCCATCGCCGGCACGGAACGCTCATCGGGAAGTGGCAGCACACTCGAGCCTGACAGCTCCGCGGCTGCGCGTTCCCAGACGAGACCGGCGCTGCCCGACCCGGGCAGCACCGCGTACGCTACCGCGCCCACGCCACCTGCGTTTCGTCCTGGGCGCGAGCGATCGCACGTGCCGCGGACCGACCCTCGGCGATCGCATGCGAGAAATGCCGCGGGACGATCGCGTCTCCGATCACGAACCCGCCCGAGCCGCCCGGAATCAACGCTTGCCAGTCCCGTGGCTGTCGCTCGCCGACCACAATCAGCGCGTCGGCGGCGATGCGGTCGAGCTCGCCGGTGGGTGTATGCCTTAGCTCGACAGTTCCGTCGCCGGCCGCGACCAGCGCGGTCAGCGGTCGCATCGCCACCCGGCTGCCCCGCAGGCGAGGCGCGAGCTGAATCCGGCTCTCCCCCGGGATCGCGGTTGCGAAGGCGGTCCCCGGTGTCACGACCGTGATCTCAGCGACACCCGCCGCAATGCCTAGCTCGACAGCGGTCACCGCAGGCCACCAGCCAAAGCCGTCGTCGACGACCACGAGATACGACACGCCGGCGAGCGTCTCGGGTCCGGCCGCGATTGCCGCAGATGAGGTGCGGGCAAATCCCGTCGCCGCGCCGTCGGGCAAGACCTCCTCGGCGCCGGACGCGATCACGATCGCGTCGAAGCTTTCGAGCGCCCCGACGTCGGGCTCGGCACCGAGGATCAGCTCGACGTTCTCGCTCTCGAGCGCAGCCCGGTAGAACTCGATCATCCTCAGCCAGCCGTCCCGATGCGGCGCGGCGCCGGCAACTGCGAGACCGCCGCCAACGGCATCGGAGCGCTCCCACAGGACGACCTCGCGATCGTTGCTTGCGGCTAGTGTCGTCGCGCACTCGAGCCCGGCCGGCCCGCCGCCGACAACCGCCACCCGCCGGGCGGCGCCCGTGAGCCCGGCGCCGAACATCAGTGGATGCGCCGGCCGCGCGGGCTCGCCAGGCGGGGCGAGGTCCGGATTGACAGAGCACAACAGCACCGGTTCGAACATCCGACAGTCCTCGTTGCAGGCGGTGCAGGGACGGATCGCGCGCCGGTTACCGGAGAGGATCTTGTTCGGCAGGTCGGGATCGGCGATCAGGGCCCTGGCCATACCGACCAGGTCGGCTCCCCGAGACACAGCCGCCTCCATCTCCGGCTGGTCGCGGAAGGCCTGCGAGATCAGCAGCGGCCGCTCGGTCAGCACACGCAGCCGCGGGAGGGGCTCGAGAAGCGGCGGCGCAGCGGTGCTCATGTCGCGGACGTATGAGCCCCGCATCCCGACCGTCAGGTTCACGTACTGAATCTCCGGGTGAAGCCGGCTCAGCAGCTCGCCCAGCTGCTCCTCGGTCAGCCCCGCGTCGTCGGCGTCGCCCACCGAAAGTCGGATCCCTATCAGGGCGCTCGGCTCCTGCTCGCGGATCGCCTCAACGATCCGCCAGATCGGAGCGACCCGTTCGTCCAGAGTCGGGGCGGCTGGGTTCGTGACCGGTGAGAGGAACGTGCCGAGCAGGTATCCGTGGGCGGCATGCAGCTCGACCCCGTCGAACCCGGCGCCGAGTGCATTAGCAGCGGAGGTGACGAATGCGTCGAGCACTGACTCGAGCTCCGCCTCACGCATCTCGCGGGGCGCGGTCGGCTCGCGGCGCGAGCGGACCGACGACGGAGAGATCGGCGAGTAGTAGGTCGGCGCTCCGAGCGTTTCGCGGCCCAGGTGGATGAGCTGGAAGAGGCCGACCGCACCGCCGCGGTGAATGGCCGCGGCGCGGCGCTGCAGCGCCGGACGCACGTCCGACCGCCACGAGGCCGTCAGGTTGCCCCGTCGGACGAACGAGTCGAGTGACACGACGCTGCCGCCGACGATCGCCATCGCCGCGCCGCCCTCGGCCACGCGCTGCCAGTACTCGGCGTCGCCGGCGGTCGGAATGCCGTCCGACACCGCGCCGCTCGCGTGCGCCGTGGCGACGAACCGGTTGCGCAGGCGGATCGCGTCGGTGAGCTGAAAAGGTTCGGCGAGCCGCGTCACTGCGCGCGTACTGTACGACGTATTTGAACCAATGTCAATTCTGCCAAATTTAGCCCTCCCGACTACCTCGAACCGGCATAACCCGAAGGATACGCGCGCAAAAGGCAAGCACTTGCATCTCGCGGATGCGTCCTTCATACTGGCAACATGAATTCGATTCTGCCTGGAGACGCCGATATCGATCCCGGGCCGGAAACCGTGCGGGCCGCCAAGCTCGGCTCGCGCCTCGCGGGCAAGGTCGCCGCGGTGACCGGAGGAGCCGCCGGGATCGGACAGGCGATCTGCCTACGTCTGGCGGCCGAGGGCGCTCGAGTGGCGGTTCTCGACCTCGATCAGGCCCGCGCCCAGCAAACGGTGCGGGCCGCCGGTGGCGCTGGGCTCGCGACCGCCGTGGACGTAAGCGACTCGGGCGCGGTCGACGCGGCTATCGCTAGGATCGAGAGCGAGCTCGGTCCGCTCGACATCTTCGTCAACAACGCCGGCGCCAGTGGCGCCGAGCACATCATGCGCGTGGGCGCTCGCCTCGACGCACAGCGGGCGGAGGCCGCGACCGGCGAGATCAAGACGCCGCTCGACGCCCTCGTGCGTCTGCGCGACGACGAGTGGAGGCGACTACTTGCGATCCACCTCGACGGGACGTTTTACGGCACGCGCGCGGCCGCCCGCTCGATGGTCGAGCGGGGGACTTGCGGGGCGATCGTGAACATGGCGTCGGTCTGCGGCCTCGAGGGCTGCGCCGGCCACCCGCACTACTCGGCCGCGAAGGCGGGCATCATCGGCTTTACGCGCTCGGTCGCCAAGGAGCTGATCCTCCAGCGGATCCGGGTCAACGCGGTCGCGCCCGGGTTCATCGACACCTCGACGGGACATGGACGCGTCAACGAGAACCGCCGTGACATGGCGCTGCGGACGCCCGCCGGCAGGCTCGGCACGCCGGCCGAGGTCGCTGCCACGGTCGCGTTCCTTGTCTCCGACGACGCGTCGTACTTCGTCGGCGCCACCCTCAGCCCCAACGGCGGCCTCGTCACGGCGGTGTAGCGGTGCTCGAAAACAAGATCGGCTTGGTAACCGGCGCCGGGCAGGGGATCGGCCGGGCGATCGCGGTGGAGATGGCGCGCCGGGGAGCCGCCGCCGTGGCGGTGGCCGACCTCAACCTTGAGGGCGCCGAGGAGACCGCGGCGCTGATTCGCGACGCCGGTGCCGAGGCACAAGCCATCGAGGTGAACCTCCGTGACCGCGACCAGATCGAGGCGATGGTGGCCCGGGTGGCCGACCGCTTCGGTGGCCTCGACACGCTGTTCAACAACGCGGGGATCATCGAGACCTCGCTGACCGAGCACTGCGCCGTCGATACGCTTCCGGAGGCGGCGTGGGATGCTGTCTACGAGGTCAACCTGCGCGCGGTGTGGCTGACGACGAAGTTCGCCGCCCCCCACCTCAGGCGCTCGACGCGCGGGCCGGCGATCGTCAACACCGCGTCTGTCTCCGGCCTGACCGGCTTCTCGCACGGGCCGGTCTACTGCACGACAAAGGGTGGCGTGATCCAGCTCACGAAGGTCACCGCGGTCGATCTCGCGCCGATCCGGTGCAACTGCTTTGCCCCCGGAGTGATCGAGACCCCGCTCAGCCGCGCGTTCATGGACACGGCCGAGGATCCGGTGGCACTCGAGCGCTCGATGCTCGGGCCACAGCTGCTCCACCGGATGGGGCGGCCCGAGGAAGTCGCAAGCCTCGCCTGCTACCTGGCCTCCGACGATGCCGGATTCATCACCGGCGCGGTGTTCCCGATCGACGGTGGTGCGCTCGCCTGGATGGGCGTACGACACGAGTAGTACGGGCCGCCGGGTCCGCATCCCGGTAGGGGCCGGCTGGCCCGCATCCCGCCGCGCCACTCGCCGAGACGTCCCGAGTCAGACCGAAAGCGCGGCACGCTGCCCCGCGTGCGCAGACAGCGGTGGCGGCTCCTCGAGCACGCCGGCGGCGACCAGACGGTCGATCTCCCCGGCCTGCATGCCGAGGAGTTCGGTGCAGATATCGCGCGTATGCTCGCCGGGCTCCGGCGCTCGTGCGCTCGCCGGTGCCGGGATATGCCGCGAGCGAAACGGTGCATTGTCGATCGCTCTGGGTTCGATGCCCGGTTGCTCGAGGACCCTGAAGAAATCGCGGGCCTGGAGCTGGGGATCGTCCTCATACTCGGCGGGACGCTGCATGAACCCGGCCGCCACTCCGGCGTCCTGCAGCGCGGCGGTCACCTCGCGTGGCGACCGCCGGCGGATCCACTCCCCCAGATGCCGATCGATCTCGGTGCGCATCGCGATCCGTCCGGTCGCGGTAGCGAGCTCCTCGTCTACCGCCCACTCGGGGTCGCCGAGCACCGTGCGCAGCCGACGCCAATCCTCGTCGTCGCGAACCGTCACCACGCACCACTCATCATCGCCGGCACACTGGTAGACGCCCCACGGGGCTGCGTCAAGTCCGACGTTCCCGGTGGCCTCGACCGATCCCGGTCGCAGGGCCTCCTGCACCAGCAGTGTGCCCATCTGCATCAGGATGGTCTCGGCCTGCGAGGTCGCGACCTCGGCGCCAACGCCCGCGCGTCGGCGCGCGATCAGCGCCGCCAGGACGGTGATCGCGGTAACGCGTGCGGCGTAGTGGTCGGGATGGATCGTCGTCGAGTCGCTGAAGCTCTCCGGGTCCTCCGGGTAACGCCACAGGCTGGTGAGACCGGACGCACAGCGGACCAGGGGCCCATAACCCATCCAACCGCTCCACGGGCCGGTCGCGCCAACCGCGCTGCTGCCCGCGACGACGATCCCTCGGTTGATCTCCCGGAGGGTCCGCGGGCCGAGCCCGAGCTTCTCGAGCGTCCCCGGTTTGAAGTTCGCCAGCACGACGTCTGACTCCGCGACCAGCCGCTTGACGACCTCGACGCCCTCAGCGCTTCGCAGGTTCACGCCGATGCTCTTGCTCCCGCGATGCCCGATCGCGAAGTGCACCGGCGAGACGCGCGCGCCATCGGGAAACGCTCGGCTCTCGATCTTGATCACCTCGGCGCCCTGGTCGGCGAACAGCCGGGCGGCCTCGGCCCCCAGCACGATCACGCCGAAGTCCAGCACCCGTACCCCCTCGAACGGCCGGTGCACGCCGTGGCCGTCGGCGCACGTCTTGAGCAGGCTGCGTGCCGGCTCGGCGAAGACCTCGTCGCCGTGCTCGCCGAGCTCAGGTGCGCGACGAGCCGGCCGCACCCGCCGGCCGTCGATCTCGGCGAATCCGGTCGGCGCATCGGCGTCGATCCCGCGCGCGAGCTCCGTTCGCGCCAGCGCGCCCCGCATTCGGTAATGCTCGGCTACGAGCACATCGGCGGGCTGGAGCACCGGCGCGATCGGAACCCCCCGGGCCTGTCCTTCCAGGGTCAGCTCATACTTGGTGCGCTCACGGAAATGCCGGTCGAAGACCGCGTGCAGCCGCTCAGATGCGAGCGCCCGGCCACGAATCGTCTCTAGCTCCGGATCCTGAAGCTCCTCCGGCTCGCCGAGCCATCTCCGCATCGCGTGCCACTGGCGTGGGGCCAGCAGCACGACCCGGACGTGGCCGTCGCGACAACGGAAGATCGGGTACGGACCGGGTGCGGGGCGGTCGCGGGTCTGCTCGTAGCCCGCGACCTGCGCGGTACCGACGACCCCCATGGCTGGGTCGACCACCTGCGCGGTCGCCTCGTACAGCGAGAAGTCGACATGATCGCCGCGCCCGCGCTCGAGCCGGTTCCAGTACGCGACCAGTGCGGCCCACGCCGCCTGTAGCGCAGTGACCGCGAGCGCCAGATCCCCGGGCGGCATCAGCGGCTCCCGCCCCGGCAGTCCGGACCGGCTGAGGACACCGCCCATCGCGAGCAGCGTCCAGTCGGTCGCAACCCAGTCGCGGTACGGACCCGTCTGCCCGAAGTCGGTGATCGAGAGTACGACCAGCTCGGCGTTGCGGGCCCGGACGACATCCATGCCGAGCCCAAGCTCGGACATGGCACCGGGCCTCGCGCTTTCGATCCAGATGTCGGCGCCGTCCAGCAGACGCAGCAGCTGCTCCCGACCCTCTGAGCTGGTGTGGTCGATCATCACGCCGCGCTTGCCGGCATTGTGCGTCGCGAAGCGCAGGCTGACCCCACCGTGCAGCGGCGGCCGCGCGCGCGACGGGGCGCCGCCCGGCGGCTCGACCCGAATCACGTCCGCGCCGAGATCGGCGAGGAAGCGGCCGCACATCTCGCCCTTGCCCTCGGCCATGTCGATCACACGAACGCCGGCGAGTGGGGTTGGTCGGTCCTGGATCACGCCGTTGTCCTAACCGAGCACGAGCTCCGCGGCCTGCCGCAGACGGTCGGCCGGACCGGCGATCAGAATCGTGGTCACAGGCGATTCGCGCCACGCCTCGAGGTCGTCGCGAATCTTTGCGGCCGGCCCGATCAGCGCGAGCTCCTCGACAAGCTTCGTCGGCACCGCGGCGGCAGCCTCCTCCTTCTTCCCCTCGAGGTAGAGATCCTGGATCTTCTTGGCCACGGCCTCGTAGCCCATCCGCACGACCACCTGGTGATGGAAGTTCATGCTGCGCGCCCCCATCCCGCCGAAGTAGAGGGCGTACATCGGTCGCAGCACGTCCGCGGCCCGCTCGATGTCGTCGTCGACGATCAGCGGCACCGAGGGCGCTATCTCGAAGTCTTCGGGCGCGCCGCCCCGCCGAGCAAAGCCCTCCTCCAGGAACGGGCGATACAGCTCGGCGTTGTAGTACGGCGAGTAGTAAAGCGGCAGCCAGCCGTCGCCGATCTCGGCGGCCAGCGCGATGTTCTTCGGTCCCTCCGCGGCGATGTAGATCGGGATCCGCTCGCGCAGCGGGTGCAGGATCGACTTGAGTGGCTTCGCGAGGCCCGTGATCCCCTCGCGCCCCGACACGGGGAGCGGGTAGTACGGCCCCTCCGACGTGACAGGCTCGCGCCGGGCGATGACCTCGCGCACGATCGCCACGTACTCGCGCGTGCGGGCCAGCGGCTTGGCGAACGGCTCGCCGTACCAGCCCTCGACGACCTGGGGTCCCGACACGCCGAGGCCGAGCATGAAACGGCCTCCGCTGAGGTGGTCCATCGTCATCGCAGCCATCGCCGTGGTCGTCGGACGGCGCGCGCTGATCTGGATGATCGACGTCCCGAGCCTGACCTTCTCGGTCTGAGAGCCCCACCAGGCCAGCGGCGTCAGCGCATCCGAACCGTAGGTCTCCGAAGACCAGATCGAGTCGAAGCCCAGGCGCTCGGCCTCCTTGACGTTCTCCAATGAGTCGGACAGCTTGGATCTCCCCGACAGCAATCCGGTGCTGAGACCGAGCTTCAGGCTCACCGGCTCATCTCCCCGTCCAGGCCGGCTTGCGCTTCTTCGAGAATGCCTTCGGGCCCTCGATGTAGTCCTCGGAGGCGAGCATCCGCGGGATCCGCGCCTCCCAGTCACGCGCGATCGCGTCGTCGACGGCGAGGCCGAAGCCGTCGAAGACTGCCTCCTTGGTCAGCCGAACGAGCAGCGGCGAGCATTCCAGGATCTCGCGCGCCCACCGCTCCGCCGCGGCCATCAGCTCGGCGGGCGGCACGACCTCGTTGACGAAGCCGAGGCGGTGACCCTCCGCCGCCGAGACAAAGCGGCCGGTGAGGAGCATGCCCATCGCGTGTTTGAGCGGGATCTGGCGCGACAGCCGGTGAATCCCGCCTGCGCCGGCGATCAGCCCGACGCGCGGCTCGGGCAGCGCGAACCGCGCGGTGTCGGCGGCGATCACGAGGTCGCATGCCAGGGCGATCTCGAAACCGCCCCCCGCGGCCACGCCGTTGACCGCCGCGATCAGCGGCTTTGGGCACGCATAGCCGCGGGTGATCGCGGCAAAGCGCGAGCCCGGGCCCGCCCGCTGCTCGCCGTTGGCCGATGCCTCTGCCGTCGCTTTCAGGTCGTTGCCGGCCGAGAAGGCTCGGTCTCCCGCGCCGGTGATGATCGCCACCCAGGAGTTCTCGTCCGCGGCGAAGTCGTCGAAGATCTCGATCAGTTCCTCATGCGAGTGTCTGTCGAGCGCGTTCATGCGTTCGGGCCGGTTGAGCGTCACGTACGCGACGTGGCCCTGCTTCTCGTAGATGACGTGGTCGTAGCTCATCCGCGAGGCCTGAACTTCGGGACGGCAACCTCGTCGCTCATCCGCTCGAAAGTGACCTCGAGCGGCATCCCGATCTCGAGCTGGTCGTTCGGGCAGTCGACGACCTGACTGGTGAGACGGACGCCCTCTTCGGTGTCGACGAGGACGATGTTGTACGGAATCTCCGCGGCAAACGCCTTGTCGTACAGCTGGTGCATGATCACGTAGCTGTACAGCGTCGCCCTACCGCTCGACGCCGACCACTCGAGCTCGCCCGAGAAACAGTTCACGCAGCGCGCCCGCAGCGGCACGCCGATGTACGCGATCGGCGAGCTGAAGGTGGCGCAGGCGCGGCAGCGCAGCAGCATCAGCCGGCCGGCAAGCGCGCCGGCGAAAAACGGAGCGCTGGTCTCGTCGGGAACGGGCACCGGCTTTGCCGGTCCTGCGGTCGTGGTCTGCTCCCGCGCTGCAGTCGTTGTCATCTCATTCCTAGGAGTCGTGTTGGCTGAGGATCGTGGTCGAGTGGAAGTTCAGGGTGCCTCCGTTGCCGGAGACGAGCACGTGGTCGTGCTTTCCGACCTGCCGCTCACCGCCCTGGCCGCGAGCTTGGATCACGCCCTCGGCCAGCGGCGTAAACCCCCACATGTAGTACGAGGAGAGCTGCCCGCCGCCGGTGTTGCAGGGCAGGGAGCCGCCGGGAGCGAGCTTCCCGTCTTCGACAAACGTCCCACCGTCGCCCTTCTCGCAGAAGCCGTAGTCCTCGAGCGTCACGAGGACTGTGTACGTGTAACAGTCATACAGCTCGAGCACGTCCACGTCCGAGAGCTCGAGCCCTGCTTGGCGCAACGCGATCTCGCCCGCCTTGGCCGCGCCGGTGTGGATCGCAGGCTCGCGCTCGACCCGCCCCGTGTCTCCCGGCGCGCATTGCCCGAAACCGCGCATGTACACCGGCGGCTGGCGCAACTCGCGTGCTCGCTGCGCCGAGGTAACGATCACGGCAACGCCGCCGTTCGAGACCAGACAGCAGTCGAACAGGTGCAGCGGCTCGACGATCCAGCGGGAGGCGTGGTAGTCCTCGAGCGTCATTGGCGTGCGCATCTGCGCATGTGGATTCATCAGCGCCCACTCGCGCTGGCCGACCGCGATCGTGCCGAGCTGGTCGTGGGTGGTACCGAATAGATGCATGTGCCGCCGCAGCGCCAGCGCGTAGCTCGAGTTTGCGGGGCCGTAGTCGCCGTAGGCAAATCGCAGTCCCGCCAGGCCCGGCGCATCGAAACGCCGGCCGCTGTAGCCAGATTGCGAGACCGACGTGCCCTCGCGGAGCGGCGCGTCGGCGTACACGCACGCGACGACATTCGCCTGCCCGGACTCGATCGCGTGGGCCGCGTACTGCAGCATCGTCCCCGCGGTGGATCCGAACGCACTCATCGTGTTCACCAGCCTGAGGTCGACGAGCCCGAGCGCGAACTGCAGCCTCGGTGCCATCTCCTCGGACTGGTTGCCGTTGATCAGCAACCCGTCCAGATCGAGTGCCTGCAGGCCGGCGTCCTCGAGCGCGAGCGCAATCGCCTCGCCGGCGAAGTCGGACGCCGTCCGGCCGTACACCTTGCCCATCTCGGTGATGCCAAGGCCCGCGATCGCGGCGTTCACACCCACGACCGGCCCCTCTCCACCAATACAAGCGCGCGACTTCGCATCGGAGAAAACGGTCAGAGCACCGCGTCGGCGCCGCCGTTCAAGGCCGGCGGGTCGCCGACCTTCATCCAGACGCTCTTGATGTGTGTCAACTCCTCGATCGAGGGGCGACCCTGCATCCTCCCGTGGCCGGACATCTTGACGCCGCCGTACGCGACGGATGGGTAGCCGGCCTGATAGGTGTTGATCCAAACCTGCCCGGTGCGGAGCGCGCGCGCGGCGCGGTGGGCCAGAGCCAGGTTGTTCGTCCAGACGCCGGCGGCGAGGCCGTACTCGGTGTCGTTGGCGATCGAGTACGCCTCGGCCTCGGAGTCAAACCGCAGAATCGACATCACCGGGCCGAAGATCTCCTCGCGTGCGATCCGCATGTCGCTGCGCACGCCGGTGAAGACCGTCGGCTTGTGGAAGTAGCCGACATCCCCGTATCGCCCTCCGCCGAGGGCCAGCTCCGCGCCCTCGTCCTGACCGACCGTTACATAGTGCTGGACCCGCTCGAGCTGCTCGGCCGAGACCAGCGGTCCAAGCTGGCTCGCCGGGTCGAAGCCGCTCCCGATCCGGATCTCGCGGGACTCAGCGATGATCTTCTCGGTGAGCTCGTCATGGATGTCCTCGTGGATCAGCACACGCGTACCCGCTGTGCACACCTGACCTGACGCCATCCACACGCCGAGCATCGCGGCGGACGCCGCCGCATCCAGGTCCGCATCGGGGAAGATGATGAACGGGCTCTTGCCGCCGAGCTCGAGGCTGACCGGCTTGACGCGCTCGGCCGCTGCGGCCTGGATCGCGCTGCCGGCCCCGCGTGACCCCGTGAACGACAGCGCGTCGACGCCCGGATGCTCGACCAGCGCGGCTCCGGCGTCGGCACGACCCTGGACGACGTTGAACACGCCGTTCGGGATCCCGGCTTCGGCGGCGACCTCGGCCATCAGGACCGCGGTCATCGGCGTCTGCTCAGCCGGCTTGAGGATGACCGAGTTGCCGGCGCTGATTGCGGCGGCTACGAACGCGAACACCGCCGAGGGTCCGTTCCACGGGACGATGAGACCAAGCACTCCATGCGGCTCGCGGATGTGGTATGCGACGAGGTCGGACGGAACGGCCGGGATCGAGCCCTCGATCTTCGACGGCCATCCCGAGAAGTAATCGATCGAGTTCACCGCGAAGTCCACCATCGCGTCCGTGTACCAGCGCAGGAGGCCGGAGTCGATCGTGTCCGATTCGGCAAACATGGTGGCGCGCTCCTGCAGAAGCGACGACATCCGCCGCAGCCGGCGCTCCTTCTCGAGCGGCGCCAGGTAGCGCCAGCGCCCGTCGTCGAAGGCGGCCCGTGCGGATTTCACCGCCCGGTCGACATCGAACGCCGACCCCAGTGCGGCCACGCCCACCTCTTCGCCGGTGGCGGGGTCGATGACCGGCATGGTCTGCCCGTCGAGCGAAGGGACGACCTCACCGTCGATCACGTGACCGAAGATCGGGCGCTGGACGTGGCGCGCGGTGGCGGCAGAGATGGGGTAGGTGGACAGGCTCATCTTTCTCCTCACTCGATCTGGCCAAGCTTTCCTGACTTTACTTCAGTAGCGCAGCGAACGCAAGATCTGGCTTTCTACTTTAGCTTTCTGCCATCGAACCTGCCCTTGGCTTATCTGATACCAGTTCATTTCTTTGCTTGCGCACCACCCGCCGCCGGTGTAACTTCCTCCGCACATGCGGGCCCACGACCAACCATCGGACGAGGTGCGCTACGTCGTCCTTCCCGGCGCCGGGAGCGCCGGGCTGCCCTGGGAAATCGCGGCGGGGCAACTCGAGGCTGATGTCCTGCCGGTCCCGGATGAACCGGACGTCGCCTCGATGGCGGTCGCGATCGAGCCCGCCATCGGCGCCGTATCGCGGCCGCGGGTGGTGGTCGGAACCTCGCTCGGGGCGATGGTCGCGCTCGAGGTCGCGCGGCGGATCGACGTCGACGCCCTCGTGCTGATCGCCGCGGGATTCGGCATCTCGGTCGCCGACTCCGTCCTCGATTGGGTGGCGTCGAATCCGCCCGACCTGTTCGAGAAGATGGCGCGCATCGGCCTCGCCGACCGCAGCGACGAGCCGCTCGCCGCGGTTCGCCTCGCGGACTTCACGGCGCGGGGCCAGCCCCTCCTCCTGAACCATCTTCGCGCGCTCGCCGCGTACCGCCCGGTGCCACTCGAGCATCCGCCTCCTACGTTCGTACTGTGGGGCGAGCACGATCGTGGCGTGCCGCTCGCCGCGCACGCCGAGCTCGCGCTGCGGTGCCACGGCGTCCTGATCCCGATCCAGGACGCCGGCCACGCGCCGTTCCTCGAGCGCCCGGATGAGACCGTCGACTGGATCCGCGCCACCGCCGGGCGTGCCGTCTTGTCCGCGATGCCGACGACATGACGGAGATCCTGGCGGCCGCGCCGTCTTCCCTCGCGGCCTGGGCCGCGGTCGCCGACGCCACCGCCATCGGGAGCGGGATCGAGCTCCTCGACATCGGTTGCGGCGCGGGTGAGTTCTGTGCCCTGGCCGCCGAGCGCGGCGCGTCGGTCCACGGGCTCGACGCCGCGCCCGTGGCGATCGACCACGCGAGGCGCGCAGTTCCCGAGGGCGACTTCCAGGTCGGGGTGATGGAGGATCTGCCCTGGCCGGACGCGAGCTTCGACATCGTCACGGGATTCAACTCGTTCCAGTACGCACTCGACATCGACGCGGCGCTAGGCGAGGCTCGGCGCGTGTCGCGCGCGGGCGGTCGACTCGCGATCTGCAAGTGGGGCCGGCCGGAGGACAACGAATTCTTTGCCCTTCTGATCGCACTCGGCGCCGGCCGCCGCGAGTCGCTGCGGGCGACCGACCCGGTCGACCAGGCGGTGCGCCGGACTGGGCTCGCCGTCTGCGACACCGGGGAGGTCGCGGTGGCGATGGAGATGGCGGACGCCGCGGCGCTCGAGTCCGCGCTCATCTCCGCCGGCGCACTCCAGGGGCCATGCGACCAGCCGCACCGACGGAGGCTGCTGGCGATCGCAGCCCGGTTTCGCCGGCCCGGCGGCAGCTACCGCTTCATTAGCCGCCTGCGCTACCTGATCGCAAACACGTGACGCGCCGCCCGGGAGCTTGGGCCACAAGACCGGCCATATATTCCGATCCGCATTCACGGGGTCGTTCGAGGACCCCGCGTGCGCGTCCTCGATCAGCTTGTTGATCGTGTCGGTGGCGTCCTTCTTGTTCGTCCCGGTCACGCCCGACGGCCCGCGCTTGATCCAGCCCACCGCGTACTCACCCGGGATCGACTCTCCCTCCTCGGTGGTGACGCGGCCGCCGTCGTTGCGGATCGTAGCGGCGGGTGACGGTCTTGATCTTTGGATGGTCCGGGGCCACCCCGCTCTGACGAGCCCGAACGGCGTGGGAAGCGCGTCGAACAGGTCGACTTCGAAGCCGTCCCGCTTCAGGAGGTCCTCTCACGCGGAGAAGCCGGCGGGGCCGGCGCCGACCACGGCAACACGCACAGACATCCGGGCTCAGTCCTCGTGAATCAGCGAGATCGCGCCCTCGGGGCAGGTCCCCTCGGCCTCCTGCGCAAACTCGATCTGGTCCTTGGGGACCTCGATCGGCTGCCCCCTGATCGAAACGTAACCCTCGTCGTCGTAGGTGAGCAGGTCCGGGGCCAGGCGGTAGCAGCGGCCGTGGCCGGTGCACTCGTCAGGATCGATGTAGATCTTCACGCCACTGGCTCCCATTCCAGCGGCATGTCGAGCGGCGCGGTCATGGCGCCGCCGCCGCGCTCCATGATCACGCTGTCGGTGGCGAGCCAGAAGTCCGGGATCACCCTTAGCCACTCCTCGACCGCGACCTGCATTTCCCGTCGAGCGAGGTGGAGCCCCAGACAACGGTGAGGGCCACTCGCGAATCCGAAGTGGTGGTTCTTCTTGCGGTCGATCACATACTCGTTGGCGCGCTCATACACACGCGGATCGCGGTTCGCCGCTGACACGAGGCCGTAGACCATGTCGCCCTTCCTCAGCTGCGCACCGTGGAACTCGAGGTCGCGGGTCACCTTGCGGCCATCGCCGAAGATCATCGTGTAGAAGCGCAGCACCTCCTCCACCGCGGAGGGAATCAGCTCGGGCTCATCTAGCAGCCGGCGTCGATCCTCCGGATGCATCGCGAGGTGCCGGAACATATAGCCGAGCTGCGCGCGCGTGGTATCGAGTCCCGCCAGCACCAACACGGTCAGCATGTCGAGCCGCTCCTCGTCGGTCAGCGGCCGCTCCTCGTCGTAGTCGGCGCCCAGCAGATACGACGCGAGATCGCCCTCGCGCGGGGCAGGATCGTTCCGTCGCTCCGCCAGCGCATCCACCCAGTACTGACGGATGCTCTGGAGCGCGTCGGCCATTCCCTGTTGCCCCTCGACATCTCCCCCGAACCCGCGGAAGAAGTCCTCGACCCAGACGAGGAATCGATCGGCGTGCGCGAGATCGACGCCGATCACGCCGAGAAACGCCTCGGTCGGATACCGAAGCGCGAATTCCTGGACGAAGTTGGACCTGCCCAACGGCGCCGTCTCCTCGACCAGCCTGCGGCAGATGCTGCGAATCATCGGCTCCGCGGCGTCCATCTGCCGCGGCGAGAACCAGGGGTTCAGGATCCGGCGGTACTTGATGTGCTTCGGCGGGTCGATCTGGGTGGGGACGAAGCGATAGATCGGCTCCGGGTCCCACGGGGTGATCGACTCGCTCGAGAAGATCTCGGGGTTCTTGTAGATGTCCCTCACGGCGTCGTAGCGCGTGAAGATCCAGTAGCCCTGTGCGAAGGAGTTGAAGTACAGCGGGCCTTGCTCGCGCAGCCGGTCCGCCAGTGCCCAGTAGCTGCCGAGCGGTTTCTCCTCGGAGAAGTCCTGGTGAAAGACCGGACACCTGACCTCACGGTCGACGGTTGCCTCGATCGATTCGCTTGCCGTGGTCACGCTCGTTCCTTCCTCATGGTCGCCGTGATCAGCGCATTCTCGTTGTAGTCTGCCTAACTTGAAGTCAGTTCGCAACTATACAGCTAGGGTCAAGTGTTGACGCGGGACTCGTTGGCGTTCGTCGACCGGCATCTGTCGACGTCAGTTCAAATCGCCTGCCCGCTCCAGCCCGCGAGGTGCGGGGCTCGCCCTGCCTCGGCTCGCAGCCGCCCGAGCAGCCGCGGCGCCGAGGCGCCGCGGCTGCCGGCTCGGGGGAGGAGGCGGGTTGCTCGCCGCAGCGCGCTATGCGACTAGCTCGCGAGCGGCGCCGGTGTAAGCCTTGGTGACCTCGCGCGTGAAGTCGGCCTGGGCGGTCGCCACCGTGCTGACCCAATCGAGCCGGGTCGCGGACGCGGCCTTCTCGTATGAGTCGACCAGCGCGATCACCGCCTTCTCGTACGAGGTCACGTACGCGGCGCCGGCCTTCCTGCCATTGGCGACCGCCTGCTCGTTGAGTTCAGTGAGCCGCTCGGCGACGGCCTCGACGGAGTTGGCTGCAGGGGTCTTGGTCTGTGTGGTCACGGGGGCTCCTTCGAATTGCGGTGGAGAGTGCTGAGTGCTAGCTGTTTAGCAGAAAGCAGGCTAGCAGCCGAATCGAATCCATGTCAATGCCGAGTGGATTGCCCGATCGTGGACACGGCCGTCGCCGACCCAGCATTCTTCCGCCCCTGGTTGGCGGCGGGTATACCGGCGCCGGACTCGGCGCCGGTCGTGCAACGCGTCCGGCTCAGGTTCCGGTCCAAACGGGCTCGCGCTTCTCGAGGAAGGCCGCCACGCCCTCCCTCGCGTCGTTGGAGTGATGCACGACGTTGCACGCCATCTGCTCCATGACGATCAGTGACTCCTGGTCGGCGTCGAGACCGCGATTGACGGTGTTCTTCGTGATCTTCATGCAGAACGGGCTCTTGTCGGCCAGCGGAGCGACGAAGTCGGCCACCAGGTCGTCGAGCTGGTCCGCGGGCGCGGAGGCGTTGCAGAGGTTCCACTCCGGGCTCGCCGCCTGCTTGCCGGTGAGCAGCTTGCCGGTCAGCATGAGCTCCTTCGCCTTTCGGATGCCCATGATCCGCGGGAGTCGGTAGATCGGGCCGCAGCCGCCGAACAGGGCGCGGCGGATGTGGAAGTCGCCGATCCGGGCCTCGTCGGCGCAGAGCGCGAAGTCGGTCGAGATCAGTAACTCGAAGCCCCCCGCGACCGCGTATCCCTCGACGACCGCAATCGTCGGCTTGCTCATCGTCTGGATGCGGTCGTAGGTCTTCTGGGACATCTCCGCGAGCTTCAAGGAGGCCGTGCTGGTGCCCACGAACTCGCTGCCGAGCATCCGCAGGTCAGCGCCCGCGCAGAACGTGTTGCCACGGCCGCGGAAGAGCACGACGCGGATGTCGGGATCCTCGGCGGCCTCCTCGACGCGTTCGCGCATCTGGGTGAGTAGCTCCCAGTTCACACAGTTCTTCACATCCGGTCGATTCAGCCAGATGGTGGCGACGTGGTCGCTGACCTCGTACTGGATGGGGTCGGTCGCAACCGCAGCTTCGGCTGTAGCCATGAATTCTCTCCTTCCCGATAACAGAATTGAATTCAGATCATATCATTAGCCGTCGTTTCCGCAAGCGCTTTCGGATGAGGTCATCCCGGACCCGCCTCGGCGACGCGATCGGCGATTTGTCGGCCACCGTCCGGATCACAGCCATTCGCCTCGGGCGTCTGACCAGCGGCACCGTCGCTAGACGATGCTCTGGCCCCCGTCCACCACGACGACCGTCCCGGTCACGTAGCTCGACGCTTCAGATGCGAGGTACGCGACGGCGCCGCGGAGCTCGTCGGGCCGCCCTTGCCGGCGCATCGGGATCTGGGCGACCATCGGCGCCAGCCTGTCCTCGGGGAGGCTCTGCATCATTCCGCCCGCGATCGAACCGGGCGCGATCGCGTTGACGCGCACGCCACGCTGCGCCCATTGCGCGGCGAGGTCGCGGGTCAGCTTGATCACTGCTGCCTTGGATGCCATGTAACTGAGGTTCGGACCCAACTCGGGTAGGAAGGACTTGATCGCGCCGGTCGCCGCGACGTTGATGATGGATCCGCTGCCGGCCCCCAGCATCGCGCGTCCCGCCACCTGGCAGGACAGGAACGTCCCCGTGAGGTTGGTGTCGAGCACGCGTTGCCACCCCCGCTCGAGCGGGACGTCCTCGGCGGGCGCGGACCAGAAGGTCGCCGCGTTGTTGACCAAGACGTCGATCGCGCCGAACTCGTCCCGCGCGCACGACACGAGGCGCTCGATCTCGTCCACCCGGGTGACGTCGGCAGCCAGCGGTAGCGTCCGGACGCCAAAGTCGGCGTGCAGCCGGTGCGCAAGGGCTTCGCAGGCCTCGAAGCGGCGCGCGGCGAGGACGACCGCACAGCCAAGCTCCGCAAGAACGCCGGCGATCGCCTCGGCCAAATCGCCGTGCCCCCCGGTGATGATCGCCGTCCTTCCGCTCAGATCGAACGACCTCATCAAGGTTCCCGATCGCGACTGCTGAACTGAACTCATTCCTGGATTATTCCGCTCTAACCGCCTGTTCGTCAAGAGGCGTATGCGCATGATAGGGTCTATTGACATGAGTTCGGCTCAGGGCAAAGGACAGCCTCCGCGCGACAAGCAGACCCGCACCGAACGGACCAAACGAGACGAGATTCTGGCCGCCGCGATCGCGCGCTTCAGCCGCGACGGCTACGAGAACACCAAATGGGCGGACGTCGCGGTCGACGTGGGCGTCGGACCGACGGCGCTCTACCACTACTTCGATTCCAAGCAGCACTGCCTGTTCGTCATCCTGGACGATGCGATCCGGGAGGCCCTGGCGCGGTTCGATCGGATCACCGCCGACGAGCCCCACTTCGAGCTGGCCTTGCAGCTGGTGGTCGCTGATGCCTTCGACCTGACGGTGCTCGACATCGAGCGGCTTCGCGTGCTCGTGGCGGAGCATGGACTACTTGCTCGTCGACACAGCTCTCCCGAAGGTCAGCACACCAAGCAGGCTGCGCGGGCGCGGACACGCGACCTCGAGCGGGCGTGGACGACGTTCCTAGAACGCGCGATGGACGCCGGGGCGGTGAGCAAGTCCGACCCACGGCTTCTGGCGCGCGCGGTACTCGGGCTCTACAACAGCATCTGGCATTGGTATCGCCCGCAGGGCAGCATCCCGCTAGAGGTCGTCTCGACGTTCTACGGCACCAAGCTGCTCGAGTTGATCAGCGCCGAGCCGTCGCTCAGCGAGGGCCTGCGCGTGGCGTGATCTGTTCGTGGCGCGACCGAGCGGAGCCGTAGCGCTCACGCAGCTCGCGCTTGAGGACCTTGCCGGTCGGCGTTCGCGGGAGGTTGTCGACGAGCTCGATCGAGCGCGGCAGCTTGTACCCGGCCAGGCGCACGCGGGCAAATTCGATCAGGTCGGCCTGCGACGGGGCGTGGCCGTCGCGTCCGATCACGAGCGCCTTGACGGCTTCGCCCCAATGCTCGTCGGGCACGCCGATCACGGCGACGTCGGCGACGCCGGGGTGCTGGGCCAGCACCTCCTCGACCTCGATCGGGTAGACGTTCTCGCCGCCGCTCACGATCATGTCCTTGACACGGTCAGTCAGAAACAGGTAGCCCTCATCGTCGACGTAGCCGCCATCGCCGGTCCGCAGCCAGCCGTCGGCGGTCAGTGCCGCGGCGGTGTCAATCGGACGATTGAAGTATCCGGACATGACGTTCGGAGCCCGCAGCCAGACCTCCCCAACGGTGTGCGCCGGAAGATCCTCGCCTGAGTACGGTTCCACGATCCGAAGCTCGACCCACTCGTACGGCCGGCCGGCGGACCGCAGCAGATGTTGGCGGGGTCCGTCCGTGTCGTGGTCGTCTCCGTCGAGGTGGACGACGCCGCCGGTCGTCTCGGTCAGCCCGTAGAGCCCGATCATCGGGCAGCCGAACGTGCTGAGCGCCGCCCGCAGCGCGGTGGTGGTCATGGGGGACGCGCCGTACACGATCGAGCGGAGCGCCGAGTAGTCGCGCTCGGCGGCGCCGGGCGCAGCCGTGAGCATCTGCAACATCGTCGGGACGAAGATCGGGTTGGTCACCCGCGCGCGCTCGAGGGTGTCGAGCACCTGGTGGGCGTGGAACTCGCTGACCAGGATCGTGGTGGCGCCATGCCACAGGCCGCAATAGACCCAGCCGATACCGCCGATGTGGAACAGGGGCAGCGGTGTGAGGCTGACCGTGTACGGGTCGAACCCCCACCGCGACGACGTGGCCGCCGCGGCGGCGAGGTTGCGGTGCGTAGTCAGGACTCCTTTGGGCACGCCGGTTGTTCCGGACGTGTACATCTGGACGATGACGTCACTCGGATCCCCGCGACCGCCGGGGTCGACGGCGTCGTGCGCGCCGAGCCACGGCTCGTAGGCGTCCGGGTGCTCGGAGCCGACGACACGCAGCGCGAGCGGTCTGGATGCGTCCGCGCGCAGGGCCTCGGCCGTCTGGAGATGAGCGGCATCCGCGATCAGCAGCGGCGCGTGCGAGTCCTGCAGCACACCGGCGAGCTCGCGCTGGGAAAGCCGCCAGTTCAGCGGCACGATCACTGCCCCGATCTTGCTCGCCGCGAACAGCAGCTCGATCACCTCCGGGGCCGAGCGACCGAGATACGCGACCCGCGTGCCGCGCCCGATGCCGGAGCCCAGCAGCGCCTGTGCGAGCCGGTTCGAGCGCTCGTCGAGCTCGGCGTACGTGAGCGCATGGTCGTTATGCCGCAGCGCAACGAACCCCGGGCGGCGGCGCGCCGCTCGGCGAATGACGTCGGCCACGCGAACCCCGACGGTCGCCGCGATATCGCTGTCGCCCCCCAACGCGCTAGGCGTCATCCGCGACTCCCGCCTTGATCATCGAAGACCACTGCTCGTGCACCGAATGCGACAGGACCATCAGGTCACGCATCTCGCCCGCTCTGTCTCGGACGTGGTCGATCAGGAGCGCCTCGGGATCAAAGCCGAGCGAGCGGAACATGGCGATCGTCGGCTCCTGCGCGGCGATCACCTCGACCACCATCTTCTCGAGACCCAGCTCGAGTGCCTCGACCACCGCTCGCCGCGCAAGTGCGCGTCCGACGCCGCGTCCGCGGTGGGCGGGATCCACGATCAACCGCACCTCGCCCACGTGGCTGGACCAGCCGTGCAGCGGCAGGACCGAGAGCCATCCGATCACCTCGCCGTCGTCGGTTGCGATCGTTCGGGCGGGCCCCGGCTGCAACCAGCCGTCGACCACGGTCGGGTCATCGACGTCCTCCTTGAAGAACGTGCGGTCCGCCTCCGGGATCCGCTCGAGGAAACGCGTCAGGGCGTCGCGGTCAGCGAGCTCGAGCTGTCTGATTTCCATCGCTTCCCTTTCGTCTCGTGACCTGAGTCGCTGTGCGAGCCGATCCAGTCCGCCAGCCTCGGGAGTGTGTGCTTGAACGCCGAGCGGCCCGTGCCGAACGTGGCGTGGCCGCCCTTGACGACCATCTCCTCGCGACGGTCCGGGCGGCCCACGAGCTCACCGGCAGGCGCGGCGGCCGCCCGTGGTACGACGCGGTCGGCGGAGGCCATCACGTTGAGTACGGTCGCGCCGGTGGTCGTGAAGTCGATCGCACGGCCGCCCAGGCGCCACGATCCCTCCATCAGCACGTTGCGGCGGATCAGGTCGTCGACCATCTGGCGGAACGCCGCCCCCGGGAACGGCACCTGGTCGCGGGTCCACTGACTGACCGCCTGGAAGCCCTTCACGAACTCGTCGTTCCAGAGGTTCTCCAGCAGGGTCGCGTTCTGGGCCACGACCGTGGTCGGCGCCATCATGTAGAACCCGCTGTACAGCACGTCGGCGGGCACGTTCCCGGTCGCGTCGATGAGATCGTCGGCATCGAGCCGGCCCTCGACGAGCGCCGCGACCATCGGCCCCATCTCTCGGTAGTTCACCGGTGTCGCCAGCAGCACCAGGTTTCGGATCGGCGCGTCCTGGTGGCCGTTCGCGTACAGAAACGCGAGCACACCGCCCAGGCAGTAGCCGACCAGCGTGACCTCTTTCGCGCCCGTCTCGCGGATCACTGCGTCGATCGCGCGCGGCAGATATTCGTCCACGTATGTTTCGAACCGGTTGGCAGCCTCGAGCTCGTCCGGGATACCCCAATCGATCATGAACACGTCGAAGCCGTAGTCGCGGAGGAACTCCACCGAGCTGCTCGTGGGCATCAGATCCAGGATGTAGCTCCGGCTGACAAGGCTGGTGACGATCACTAGCGGCTGTTCGAATCGTCTGGGGCCACCGCGGTAACGCCACAGCTGAGCCTTGTCCCGCTGCCACACGACGTCCTTGGGCGTAACTCCCAGCTTCGGGCGGTTGGTTCCGCGGACATAGCGCACGCCGTTGCGAGCTCGCAGCAGCGAGCGCTCCATGTCTCGGTTGACGCGAGCGAGCAGATCGGTCGGCGAACCCGGCGACACTGCCCTCACCGCAGCTCGCGCTCGAAGCGCTGCTCTTCGAGCTCCTTCGAAAGCTCCACAAGACGGCGCTCCATTCGCGCCAGTTGCTCGCGCACGCGCCTGATGTCAGTCCCCGCTGGAAGATTTGCCAGGTGGAGGATCCGTTTGGAGACGCCTTCGACCGAGCCCGTCAGGCTCGCCTTACGGCGATTGATAAGCGCGACCAGATCGAAGTACGGATCGCTGTGTACGGCCGACTCAACCCTGGTGCCAACGGCGCGCTCGGCCCGCAGCACAAGCTTCAACCACAGCGGCATGCCCTCGCTCATGGAGCGTAGGATAACAAAAGAGCTGACCTGAATTCAATTCTACCCTGAGTGCGATCGCACGAACCCGCTGATCTCTTCATCGACTCCAGGCGCCTCGGTTGGATAGAGGTGTCCTGTGTCGCTCAGCTCGATCAGACGGGCTCCAGGGATGCGCGCCGCGATCATGCGGCCGTTCTCAACCGGGATCATGCGATCGCACGCGCCGTGTACGACGAGCGTCGGGGCCTCGATCCGGTCCAGTTGCTGGTAGCAATCGTGCAGCGCCGCGGCCCAAAGCTGGGCCCGGTAGGCCTGCACGGGAAACGGATGCGCGAGCCGCTGCTGCACGTCCTCAGCGATCCGCTCCGGATGCTCGCTGCGGCAGCGCTCGCTGTAGTTGAACTCGATTGACGTCCAGGCGGCTTCTTCGTGTCTCATCCACAGTCGCCGGCGCAGGAAGGAGACGACATCCGCGTCGGGCCGGCGAGCGTGCGGTCCGCCGGCGTGCGTCGCGCCAAGCACGAGGGATCGCACGCGCTCGGGATGGCGGAGCGCCATTTGCTGCGCCACCATGCCCCCCAACGAGATCCCGTACACATGCACCTGGTCGACGCCGGCCGCGTCGAGAACCGACACCGCATCATCGGCCATCGCCGCGGTGGTGTAGGCATGCACCAGCGCCTGCGAACGCCCGACGCCTCGATTGTCGAACGTGATCACCTCCAGGCGCCGTGCGAGGACCGGAACTGTCCGCCACCAGGCTCCCCCACTTAGGCCGAGTCCCATGATCAGCAAGACGGGAGGGCCGGAGCCGGTCCGCTCCCAGTGCAGGGTCACTGGCCACGCGGTTCCAGGCGCCGCGCAAAGGAGGCCGAACAGCAGATCAGAAACCGCAAGATTCGCTGACTCGCACTGTTCAACCCAGGCTCGGCCGAGCCCGCGGAGAAACTCCTGTTCCGCCCAGGCCATACAGCGAACCTTACCGGAATTCAGTTTGGTCGACTCGCTCAGACGGGACGCGGCGTTATCTCGGCGGCGATTGAAGCTGCCGGGCCTTGGGAACCCACGGTGGCGCCCAGCCCCAGTAACCGCTTGACGGTCGCGATCGCCTCGATTGCCGCCTCGAGCCCCTCCGCTTCGGGGACAAAGTTCAACCGACTGCATCCCGCATCGAGGTAAGGCGCGAGTGTCGCGGCAACGTCCTCCGGGCGTCCGCACGGCGTGTAGCGCTCGAACCGATCGAACGGCAAGCCATAGGATCGCTCGAATACGGGACTGATTCGCGACACGGCTCGCTCGCGCGTTTCGTCGAACGCCGCCCAGAGCTGAAGCGTGTGCCGCCAGCTCACGCCGATTCGGCCGGCTCGCTCGGCGCTGGCCTGGACCAGGTCCGTTCCTGCCCTGAACCGCCGCGGCGACACCCAGAGAGCGAGCCATCCGTCGCCCAGTCTGCCCGCTCGCTGCAGCGCCGCGTCCGAGCGACCGCCGACGAGCACCGGAATCGGCGGGTCGGGAGCCGGCTGGATGGCTGCCTCGCGCACGTCGAAGAAGCGTCCACGGAACGTGACCTGATCACCGGTCATGAACCGCCGCACGAGCTCGAGGGCCTCGGTCGTCCTCGCGCCGCGGGTACGCGGATCGACCCCGCAGAGCTCGAGCTCGCGAGGATCGTCACCGCCCACGCCAACCCCAAACGTGAACCGTCCCGGAGCAATCAGCGAGATCGTTGCGAGTTGCCGCGCGACCGTCGCTGGGTGGCGCACCGCGAGCAGGTAGACGCCGGTCTGGACGGCGAGCGCTGGATGCGTTGCCAGCAGCGCCGCCGCCTGGATCAAGCCGTCTGCTCCGTGACCCCCAGCGAAGCTGATGTGGTCGCCGACGGTTATGTGGTCGATGCCGGCCGCCGCGACGGCTGCCATCAGCTCCGGCAGCCGGTCGCGCCACCGGCCAAGATCTGCCTCCCGCAAGACGATGCCAACCTCCAAACCCTGTTCCCGGCTCTGCGGTGTCTCGCGCTGCAATCTCTCGTCCCACCCAAGCACCCGACCACGGGTCCGGAGTGCGCTACAGTCTAACTGACTTTAGGTCAGCAAACAAAGGTCCGCGACGATGACTCCAGATATGGCTCGGCGGCGAGCGATCGTCACCGGCGCCGTCAAAGGCATTGGCGGACCGTGCGCCCGGCTGCTCGGCTGGCTCAGCACGGTCGCCGCCGCCGCTGGCATAGCGCGGACCGGCCGGACGATCGAGCTGTCCCGGTTGGTATCGGAGACGGTCATCTGCGTGAACTTGACCTGCGTGTTCCTGACCCGAGGTCCCACGCGCGCCACCGGCCGGACCTCGCCTTATCATCGTCGGCGGGTCGACCACACTAGGAGGCTTTGATGCCGCAGGTTCGCCAGGCCTCGCGAGCTGGCAGGAACAACGCGAAGTCCACCGCAAATGCCAGCACCGGTACATCGTCACGGAGCAAGCGCGCCGTAATCCTCGAGGTCGCCACGCAATACTTCGGCGAGCACGGCTACGAGGACACGAAGTGGGCCGATGTCGCGGCGGCGGTGGGGATCGGCTCGACGGCGCTCTACCACTACTTCGAGTCCAAGCTGCACTGCCTGTACGTGATCATGGCCGACACGCTCGAGTGGTTCCAGGACGACTTCGACCGGATCACCAGCGAGCATGAGGATTATCTCGAGGCGCTGCTGGCGGTCCTCCGCTCCGGCTACGACTTGAACGACCAGGAAGTGCTCCGCCAGCGTCTGCTGGTCGCCGAGCAGGGTCTGGTGGGTATTCCGCGAGCCTCCCCGCGCGAGGAGGAGGCCCGCACGCTCGCCCGAGCCCGGACGCGCGACTTGGAGTTCTCCTGGGGCACGTTCCTAGCGCGCGGCATGCAGCAGGGCATCCTGCCGGAGGCGGACCCGCGATTGCTGACACGCGCGGTGCTCGGCTTGTACAACAGCATCTGGCACTGGTACCGGCCGCGGGGGACGCTGACCGTCGATGACGTTGCGGACTTCTTCATGCGCCGGCAGCTGGCCGTGCTGGGTTTGCCCCCGGAACTGCTCGACGGCAAGGACAAGGCTCCCAAGCCGAGGGCGAACGCTAGGAAAAAGCGCTAGTCACCGACGCGCGCCTGGCCTGCCAGTCCTGGGCCGCGGTTACGCTGGCCGCGTAATGCGCCTGGAGACGCTGCTGCTGCGCCAGCATGCACGACGCGCACGGCGCGGCGCGGCCAGATTCGGCGTGAGCGGCGCATCGTCCCAGTGGAAGCTGGCCGGCCGATGAGCGCGAGACCTGCTGGCTACGGGCCCGAGTGTCCGTGCGCAACCGCCTGCCGACAACCTCGGTCAGGTCCATCTACGTCTCCTCAGCGGGCCGTCCGCCGCGCGCGTGTCGCGCACGTCACTGAGCCGGGCCAACGTCCCGCGCGCCACGCGCTGGAGGTTGCGCAGGTAGTCAACATGGGCGCCCCACTGGCTGTCGCGCGGCAAAGCTTCGGCGAGCAGGACCGTATCGGCGTGCGCATCGAGCAGCTCGTACATGAGCGCGACCATTCGATCCTGTCCCTGCGGAACGCCGCCCCTTTCGCGGACCATGACACGTCCCCCACGTCTAGGCGTGCTCGCCGAGAGCCGCCCGAAGGTGAGAGTGGCTCCACGGAAATTGCCCGATCGACGGATGGAGCTGCGCGTGGGTCGAGGGCCGAAGGCGCTCGGCGGCCGAGGCCGGCGCCGTGCCTCGTCCGAGGCTTGCACCTCGCGGGCCGTGGGCGGTCGCGCCTACCTCCAACGGGGTGACGGTCGGGTAGCAGAAACGATGTTCTTCCATTGCCTCTCTCCTCGCACAAGCTGAATTCACTTCAGGAAGATACCCTAGGCCCTCTCGCTTGTCAAGGCACTGACAGCGGCGCGCTAAGGCCAGCAGCTTGGCGGCTATTCCGTGGCGCGACGTACCGAATCATGGGAAGATCATTGACATCAGTTCAGGTCGCTTTGTTGAAAGAGAGACTATGACGGGCGTTACAGATGATCCGGCGCGAGTCCCGGACGTGCAGTGCCCAGTGCTGAGGGACTACTTCGACCGGCTCGACGGTCGCGGGTCCGCGAGCGTGGTGGAACTCCTTGCAGCGGATTTCCGGTTCGCGGCTCTGTGGGGGGAAAACGATCTCGCTCGGCACTCGAGCGGCGGCCCCGCGGAGCTTCAGGCGTACTTCGCCACGCGCGATGGGACCGGTCAGCGCCACCACGTGCTGGACGCAAAGGCCTCCGCTACGCGCGAGATCGCGGTTGGGTACACGACGCGCGACGGAGCGCCGCTTGCGAGCTTCATGATCATGGTCGAGCTCGATGACTCCGGCCGGATCCGGCGGATGCTGGCCGCACGCAGCGTGGCGCTATCGCTACTGGATTGAGGAGATCTCTCGCCGGCGAGCAGGCCGGGGCCTGGGTTGATAGATGAAATGACTTCAGGTAAGGTGGACCTGGTGGTAAATGCGGCGACCTCGATGACCGGCCGGGAAGTCCAGCTGATCCGGTACCCGGACGGACCCGTGTGTTCGGCGGACTTCCGGGTCGTCGAGGTTGAGGTGCCTGAGCCACGACCCGGGGAGGTGCTCGTTCGCAACACCTGGATGTCGATAGACCCCGGTCTGAGGCTGCGCCTGCGCGCGAACAGCCCGGAAGGCTACTTTGCCGCGCTTCCGCTCGGGCACCCGATCACGGGCGTGATGACGGTCGGCAAGGTGATCGCGTCCCGCAAAGAGGGCTTCCGCGAGGGCGACACCGTCTCGCATGGACTCGGCTGGCGCGACTATGCGGTCGTCGAGGCCGGGAAGGAGGAGATCGGCGGCATCGGGACGCTGAGACTGGTTGACACAGCGCTCGCGCCGCCACAGGCATACCTCAGCTTCCTCGGCGGTAGCGGGCTCACCGCTTACGCTGGAATCGTGCACCTCGCCGACCTGCGGCCGGGGGATGTCGTCTGGGTCTCGGCTGCCGCGGGGGCCGTCGGCACGCTCGCCGCCCAGCTCGCGAAGGTACGTGGGCACCGAGTGGTCGGGAGCGCCGGATCGGACGAGAAGGTCTCGTACCTGGTTGACGAGCTGGGGCTCGACGCCGCCTTCAACTATCGCAGCGGATCGCTGCCGGAGTTGCTGCGGGAGGCCGCCCCCGAGGGAATCGACGTCTATTTCGACAATGTCGGCGGAGATCACCTCGAGTCGGCGCTTGGAGCGCTGCGTCGCTTCGGCAGGGTCGTGATGTGCGGGACGATCGCCGAGTACGACCTCGAGGCACCACCACCCGGACCCTGCAACCTGTTCCTCGTGGTGGCGAAGGAGCTCAGCATCCGCGGCCTGCGCGGCAACACGTACGCCGACGTCATTCCAGAGCTGTGGCGCGAGGTGGGAGGCCTCCTCCGGGAGGGACGGATCAAGTCGCGGGAAACCATCGTGGACGGACTCGAGAACGCCCCGGTCGCGCTGGCCAGACTGATGCGAGGGGACACCGCCGGGAAGACACTCGTCCGCATCGCTCCCGCGGAGGCGTGATGAAGGCCGTTCAGCTCGTCGCCTGGCAGACGGAGCCCGAGCTACGCGAGATCGTCACTCCCTCGCCAGGGCCTGGCGAGGTGTTGGTGAAGGTACAGGCCGCCGGACTGTGTCACTCGGACCTGCACGTCATGGACTGGCCCGAGGGGACACTGGCGTTCGAGCTGCCCATGACACTCGGCCACGAGGTGGCCGGGGCCGTTGCGGCGCTGGGCGCCGGAGCGAAAGGCTTCGCGGTGGGCGATCCGGTGCTGATCTACGCACCCTGGGGTTGCGGCGCGTGTGGGGCATGCGCCCGTGGCGCCGACAACTTGTGCACGCGCCGGCGGGCGTGCGGTCTCGGGTTCGACGGTGGCCTGGCTGAGTACGTGCTCGTTCCATCGGCCCGGTTCCTGATCCCGCGCGGCGACCTCGACCCCCCGCGCTCGGCGCCTCTGACCGATGCCGCCCTAACGCCATACCACGCCCTTAAGCCCCATCTGCGGCGTCTCATTCCCGGCTCGAGCGTGGTGGTGATCGGTGTCGGCGGCCTCGGCCACGTCGCCGTCCAGCTTGTCCGCGAGCTCTCGCCGGCGCGGATCGTGGCGATCGACCTGCGTGAGCACGCCCGGCAAGTCGCGCACGACGCCGGCGCCGACGTGGCACTGGATGCTGACGGACTCGACGCGACAGGCGTACGGGCGGAGACGGGCGAGGCGGGTGCGGCACTCGTGCTCGACTTCGTCGGGTCCGACGATACGGTGCGCCTCGCCGCCTCTGTCATCGAGATCGGCGGTCACGTCAGCATCGTCGGGTCCGGCGCGCAGAGCTTCCCCTGTGCGATCGGCTCCGTCCCCCTCGAATGGTCGGCGGGGCGGCCGAGCTGGGGCACGCTTCCCGAGCTCCACGAGGTGGTCGCGCTGGCGCGGGCCGGAAGGATCGAGATCGAGGTCGAGCAGCTGGCCCTGGAGGAGGCCGTCGACGGTTATCGCCGTTTGCGCCGGGGCGAGGTCCCGGGGCGAGCAGTGGTCGTCCCGTGAGCGCCAGCGGAGCTCCCCGACCACGTTCACACTTACGGACTGGGTCGACGGGGCTACTCGCCTTGAATCTGGATTGAATTCAGTTTAGGATATCTGCATGCGAAACGCGATGTGGATGATCGAGGCTCGGCGGCTTGTCGTGCCCTTCGAGGTTGGGTCGCCTGTTCTGACCGAGAGCAGCGCCGGGCCGATTTGCTGGATCCGTCAGTCGGGCGTGTCCACTGGGGTGCACGTCGGGTCCGTTGGGTAGACCATGAGCATTCCCAGCCGTGATCAAATTGTGTCCGACGTCATCCAGATCCCGCTTCCGCTGCTGTACCTGGGCAGCGTCAACGTGTGGCTGCTGAGGGGTGATCCGCTGACGCTCGTCGACACTGGTCCGGCGAACGACGAGGCGCTCGAGTCGCTCGAGGAGCAGCTCGCCGAGCATGGCTGCGCGATCGAGGACATCGAGCTCGTGCTGCTCACGCATCACCACCTCGACCACTCAGGCTTGGCGACGGCGATAAAGCAGCGCTCGGGCGCTGAGATCGCCGCGCACCGCGGGACGGCACTGTGGGGACTGCGACTTCAGGAGCGAGCGGCTGCCGAGCGGCAGTTCACGCTCGGCCTGATGGCCTCGCACGGGGTGCCGGAGGCCATAGCCGAGGGCAGCCAGAAGTTCTTCGACCGGATCTTGGCGGACAGCGCTCCCTATGAGACGGATCGTGTCCTGTTTGAGGGCGACACCGTTCGTGCGGGCGGCCGCACGTTCCGCGTGGTCTCCCGGCCTGGGCATAGCACCACCGACACGCTGTTCGTCGACGAGATCACCTACGACGCGTTCGTCGGCGACCATCTGCTGGCGAACATAACCTCGGGTGCCGAGCTGATGCCCACGGAACTGCCCGGTGACGAGCGCCGGCGCGGGCTGCTCGATTACCTTGCCAATCTGCGCAAGACGCAGGTGATGGGCCTTCGAACCTGCTATCCCGGCCACGGCCCGACGATCCAGAATCACCGGGAATTGATCGACGATCGGCTCGCGTTCCATTCGTCGCGGCTCGACCGCATTGCCGAGTACGTCGCCGACGGGTGCCCCACCGCGTTCGAGGTCGCCCAACGGCTGTGGTCGAAGGACGTCGCCGCGACTCAGCCCGTGCTCGTGGTCTGGGAGGTCCTGGGACACTTGGATGTGCTGGTCAACCGCGGGACGGTCCGCGAGGAGGTCGACGAGCACGGCATGCATCGCTTCCGCCCCCGTGAGACGGTTCGGCTCTCGGCGGCGAACCGCTGAGCCAGAAGCCATCCGCGGTCAGCGGATCGTCCAGCCGCCGTCCACGGCGATCACTTGCCCGGTGCAGTACGACGACGCGTCTGAGGCGAGAAACAGCAGGATACCGTCGAGCTCGTGCTCGCGCCCGGGCCGCCCCATGGGACACTGGCGCTCGAGCCAGCGAAGCGACCGCTCATCCTGGAGCAGCGGCGCGTTCATCTCGGTCTCGAACCAGCCGGGCGCGATCGCATTGACACGCACACCACGCGCCGCCCACTGGTTGGCGAGCTCCCGAGTCAAGCCGTTCACCGCCGTCTTTGAGGCGACATAGGACGCGTCGGCGACGGGCGTCGACGCAACCAGCCCGAACATCGAGGAGACGTTGATCACCGAGCCCGAGCCGCGGGCCAACATGTGCTCTGCAACCTCTTGCGTCAGGCCAAACACCGCCTCGACGTTCACCGCCATCACCTTGTTGAAGGTCTCGAGCCTTCTCTGGTCCTCAGGTCCGCCTGAGGCAATCCCCGCGTTGTTGACGCAGACGTCGATATGGCCGTTGAGGGTGAGCGCCGTGTCCACGAGCGCGGCTCGGTCATCCGCATCCGACACGTCGCAGCGAACGGGGACGATGGCCGGCTGCGACCGGGCCAGCTCCTCGATCCGTTCGACCCGCCGCGCCGCGGCGACGACCGTTGCGCCGGCCTCGGCGAGGACGGTGGCAAAGCGAGCGCCAAGGCCACTGGAGGCCCCGGTGACGATCGCGACCCGGCCGGTGAGGGAGCTGATGGCTTTCATGACCGCTCTGAGCGAACTGAGTTCAGGTCACGACCTTACCACAAATGCTCTCGTGTTCATGGCGTTGACGGATCTGATCCCGATCGCCCGCTCACCTTGGAGGCCGTGCTTTCCCGGCCTAGACCCGTTGGATCAGGGTTCCGGTTCCGAGCCCCCCACCACAACACATGGCGACGAGGCCGAGTTCCTTGTCATCGTCCTCAAGTTCGTGCACGAGCGTCGTGATTAGCCGCGCACCCGTGGAACCAAGCGGATGGCCGAGTGCCATCGCCCCGCCGCGAGGATTCACGCGTGCCATCTCCGGCCCGTGGGCCCGCACCCACGCCAGGACCACCGGCGCGAACGCCTCGTTGATCTCGAAGTAGTCGATGTCGTCGATCGACAGCAGGTTTAAGCTGGACGCTGTGGGTGACATCAACCGGCCTCGAGGCGACCGAGGAGGGCCACCAGCCGGCGAGGGGACATTGCGTCGCGGCCGGCAACGTAATCCACTGGTACGCCGTGAGATTGGACGACACCCGGCAAACCTCTCAGTCGCTGACCAGCGCCTAGTACATATCCATGTGGGGCACGACGATCGCGTTCGCCGGGCTCGCGCGCACGCTGTGGCTGGCGGCGGCCCTGTTCGCGCTGGCCGGCGCCGCTTGTTCGGTCAGCGCCGTCTGTCGCACGACGATCAATCAGACGGTGACGCCCGAGCGGATGCGAGGCCGCATGTCCGCGGTGTACTCGCTGGTGGTGACCGGCGGGCCGCGCCTCGGCGACATCGAGTCCGGTGTCGTGGCCGGCGCCACGCGGGCTGTTAGGTCGCGCCGGCTTCGTGGGCGGCGCGAGCTCGGGACGCGGCCACCTCGGGCGAGGGAACGACGACCACGGCGCGATCCGCGTGCTGGACGACCTCGTGGGAGACGCTCCCGAGCAGCAGCGACTTCACGCCGCTCAGTCCGCGCGACCCCATCACGATTGCGCTCGCGCCGATCGCGTCCGCTTCGGCGAGGATCGTGCGAGCGGTCGTCGTCGCCTGCGACGCGCTCTTGTGGCTGGCCTTCATCCCACGCCCGCTCGCGAGCGCCGCTCCTTCGGCCGCGGTCTGCTCGGCGGCCTTTTTGCTGGCTTCGTCGATTTCGTCGGGGTCAGGGGTGAACGGCACGAGGCCGATGCCCAGGGAGGAGCGGGCAGCCATCTCAACGAACGGCTCCCACACAGTCAGCACGGTCGCCGGCTCGTCGCCGAACAGTTCCGCTGCGTGCTCCACGGCCGCGCGGGAGTCGGCAGAGCCGTCGTAGCAGATCAGAATCATCGCGTTGAATTCTCCTCTTAGAACGACATGACAGGAGCACAGACTTGAGCAGCCATCTTCCCGAGCCGCGGCTGACCCTGCTCTACCGGCTCGAGGCTGCGCTCGGCGATCCGCTCGAGGTGGGCGACAGCGCCCAGGGACACAGGCGGATCGTGCCCCTCACCGGGGGCACTTTCGAGGGTCCCGTGGTAGGAAGCGGGAAGCTCGTCCCGGGCGCCAGCGCGGACTGGCAGACGATCCTCCCGGACGGGACAGCCCTGGGCGATATCCGCTACACGCTCCGGACCGACGCGGGCGCCGTCCTCTATGTCCAGTCGCGGAGTGTCCGCCACGGCAGTCCCGAGGTTCTCGCGCGCCTGACGCACGGAGAGGACGTCGACCCGAGCGAGTACACGTTCCGCACCGCGACCCAGATCCAGACCTCGGAGTCCGCGCTGGACTGGTTGAACAAGGGTGTGTTCATCGGCGTCGGCGCGCGCGCGGTCGCCGGCGTGATCTACGAGATTTACCTCGTCGCGTGAATCGAGCAGCGCGCCCGATGACACGCGCTGGCACGTGCTGACAGGTCACAAGGTGTTCACTTCGCCTCGGTCATCCCAATCGGGTGATGCGGCTTCGCGCCGACGCAGGATCGTTCTTGCCAGTGAGCCCGACGTCGACAGACGATTCCGGCGCGATCGCAAGTTGGGTCGGCTCCCCTCGCGCTTTCATCGCCCCGCTGGCCCTTGCCCAGTTCATCTGCAGCTTCGCGGGCTCGAACATGAACGTGATGATCAACGACATCAGCCACGACCTGCACACGGACGTGAAGGGCGTGCAGACGTGCATCACGCTGTTCCTGGTGATCATGGCCGTGCTGATGATTCCGTGCAGCAAGCTGACTGACCGCTACGGCCGGAAGCGGTGCTTCCTCGGCGGCCTCATCTTGTACGGGATCGGCACCGTGTTGAGCGCGATCGCCCCGGGTCTGGGGATCCTCATTCTCGGCAACTCCGTGTTCCAGGGCGTGGGGACGGCGTTCCTGATCCCACCCGTCTACATCCTCACCACGATGGCGTTCACCTCCATCGAGTCACGCGCCAAGGCGTTCGGCGTGATCAGCGGTTTGGGCGGCATCGGCGCCGCGGCCGGACCGCTGATCGGTGGCCTGATCACGTCCGGGATCAGCTGGCGCGCCGCGTTCGTATTCCAGGCTCTGGTCGTCGCGACGATCATCGTCCTCGGCCGGCGGGTCGTCGATCCGGTGCCGCCCGACCCCAAGCGTCCGTTCGACGCGGTCGGAGCGATCCTGTCCGCCGTCGGGATGTTCTGCCTGGTCGTGGGGATTCTTCAGGCCGGCGTCAACAACACGCTGCTGATCGTCTTCCTCGTGGTCGGAGCGGCGTTCCTGGCGGCCTTCTTCCTATTCGTCCGCTCACGCGAGCGCGCCGGCAAGGAGGCGCTGCTGTCCATGGAGCTGTTCAAGAACCGGACTTCGAACCTCGGTCTGATCACCCAGAACATGCAGTGGCTGCTGCTGATGGGCGTCTCGTTCGTCGTGTCGGTATTCCTTCAGACCGAGCGCCACTACAGCGCGATCAAGACCGGCGTGATCTTCACCGCGGCGACGCTCGGCGTCCTGGTCTCGTCGCTCGCCGCCGAGCGTCTGGCCAAGAAGTACTCCCAGAAGACACTGATCGCGGCCGGATTCCTCATGAGCGCGGCAGGTATCGGGCTCCTTCTAGGTCTGGTCCACGCGGCCTCCTCCAGCGCGTGGGCGTTCGCTCCGGGCTTGTTGCTGATCGGGCTCGGCCTGGGAGTGATGCTGACCCCATCGGTTAACCTCGTGCAGGGAGCCTTCCCAGAGGACAAGCAGGGCGAGATCTCCGGCCTCTCGCGCAGCATCTCGAACCTCGGCTCGTCGTTCGGTACCGCGATCGCCGGCACGATCCTGGTCTCGAACATCTCCTCCGGCAACGGCACCTACGTCGCCGCGATGATCGTTCTCGCCGTGGTCGCCGTAGCCGGCCTCGGGATCTCGATCCTCCTGCCGCGCAATCCTCTGCCGACCGCCGGTGCCGCTACCGCGCCGCCGGCCGCCGCCCCCCGAGGCGTGCTCGACACCGCGGTCTGATCCGGCCGGCGACGCGCGTGAGCGTCAGGCGCCGGCGAACACCGTGTGCCAGTCGTTCTTGATGCTGACCACGGTCCACCCATCGTTGGCCGCCCGCTCTAGCGAGGTCTCGGCGCCGGCCACGTAGTCGAACTCGCGGTCGGGGTCGTCGTGGAGCACGAGTAGGCGGAGCGACGGTCGCGCCGGTCCGCCCGCGTAGTGGAGCATCGGGATGTCTCCGTTGGAGTTCCCGCCGGCCAGGATCGGACGCCGGCCTATCCTGCTCCAGATCCTGACCGGCTTGGTCGGGCCGTCGTCAAACACGTCCGGCTGGGCGAGGTAGACGACGCTCCCGCCATCCTCGTTCTCCTGATAGGTCAGGGCGTTCGAGCTCCCGATCACCCTCTCCGACGGGATGCCGTAGACCTCCTCGGTTATCGGGCGCATGAAGTCACGGTCCCCTCCGGAGGCGATGTAGTTCGTGAACCCGTTGGTCTCGAGGTACCGGAGCAGCTCGATCATCGGCAGGTAGCCGCACTCGCGGAACTCGCGGTCGATCGTCGGGTGGCGCCCCCGCAGGAACGCTCCGGCCGCATCGCTGTACTCCTCCACGGTCATACCCGCGAATGCCCGGATGATCCCGCCCGTCAGCACCTTCACGTCGTTGTCGTCACCGTGGTAATGCTTGGTGATGACGTTCCCGAGCCAGGCGTGATCCTGCTCGTAGGCGGCCTTCCAGGGCTGGCGCTCGCGCAGCGAGGCGTCGGCCTCGCACATCTCCCCGAGGCGGTGGAGGATGAAGCCGAGCTCAATCGGCATTGGCTTCTCGCACCACAGCGTGCCGTCGTTGTCGAACACCGCGATTCGATCGTGCGGAGCGACATAGCCGGGGCCGCCGTCGGTGGTGACGCGCTCGACGAACTCGACGATCGCCTGACGCGTTGGGGTGTCATTCCACGACGGGAGCTCACTCATGGTCACTGCTCCTTTCACCCGTGAGTCCGATGCCGGTCACTGGTGCTTGAGCAGCATCGCGGCGTGGTGTTCGAGGTCGGTGAACGGCTCGCCGCTGACGTTGACCGAGACCAGCCGGAGCGTTCCGCCGGTGAATTCGTACGGTGCCTTGCCGGGGTAGTCGTCGGTGACCGGCTCGCCCGGCTGCCGCCCGACGTACAACGCAGTGCCGGCGATCGCGAAGAACCCGAGCTGGGTCTTGATCTGCCCCTCCCCGACCTTGGTGTCTCCGTGGTAAAGCGACAGTGTGCCCCTCGCGTACGTCGGCTCCGTGCCCTCCTTCTCGAATGACGCCGACAGGAACAGGCCCTCTCCGGTCGGGATGTCCTCCGAGCCGACGACCATCTGCTCCTCGGAGCCGACGAAGCTGTTGACATAGTGCAGGCGATTGCCCTTCACGTACAGCGCGTGCCCGCCGAAGCGGGTGCCCATCGCGAACATGACCCCTTGCGCGCCGGGGGTCGGCAGATCGGCGAGCGCCTCGATTACGAACGAACGGTTACGTGTGTTGACCGCCTGCCATTCTCCGACGGCTGCGTCGCCGGGGAAATACACGTATCGATCCCGCGGCCGGCTCAACTGGGGCCGCGGCGTGGCCACGATCTCGATCACCGAGCGGTCGTCAATCGGGAACGCGTTGTTCGCGCCGGCCTCTGAGAACCAGATGTTGATCAGATCCTGGAGCTTCTCCGCGTGTTGCTGCGCCAGATTGTTGATCTCGGAACGGTCGGTGTCGGTGTGGTACAGCTCCCACTCGTCGCTCCCGAAGTGACCCCAACCGGACAGGCACGGGTGAGTGGTGACCGCCTTCCAGCCCTCGTGCCAGATCGAGCGCGAGCCGAGCATCGTGTAGAACTGGGTCGTACGGTTCGAGGGCGCCGACGCGTCGTCGAAGGTGTTGCGCATGCTGACCCCGTCGAAGTGACTCTGTTCGTGGCCCTTGATCGTGTCGGGCGCCTCGACACCAAGCACGTCGAGGATCGTGGGCACGATGTCGACCGCATGGTGGTACTGCTCGCGGATCTCGCCACGCGCCTTCACTCCGGCCGGCCACGAGATGATGCACGGATCGCATGTGCCGCCGTTGAACTCGTATCGCTTCCACATCTTGAACGGCGTGTTGAAAGCCATCGCCCAGCCCGTCGGATAGTGGTTGTAGGTCAGCGGGCCGCCGAGCTCATCGATCTGCGCGAGGTTCTGCTGAAGGTCGTCGGGGATCCCGTTGGCGAACTTCATCTCGTTGACCGATCCATTCGGGCCGCCTTCGCCGCTGGCGCCGTTATCCGACACGACCACGATCATCGTGTTCTCGAGCTGACCGGTGTGCTCGAGGTAGTCGAGCATCCGCCCGATGTGATGATCGGCATGCGCGAGGAAGCCCGCGTACACCTCGGCCATGTGGGCAAACAACCCCTTCTCGTCGTCGCCGAGCGAGTCCCACGGCTTGGTGTAGTCGACCTCCGGGAACGGCTGCCCCTCAGGCCCCTTGCGCGTCTGTGCGTCACCGATCGGGTTGATCGGCGGGAGCTCGGTGTTGTCGGGCACGAGGCCGAGCTCCTTCTGGCGCGCGAGGGTCTGTTCCCGGATCGCCTCGTAGCCCATGTCGAAGTGGCCCTTGAACTTGTCGATCCACTCCTTCGGCGCATGGTGCGGCGCGTGGCACGCACCCGGCGCGTAGTACAGGAAGAACGGCTTCTCGGGCGCGATCGCCTTCGCGTCCCGGATGAACTCGAGCGCCTTGTCAGTGATGTCGTCGGTGAGGTGATACCCGTCTGCCGGGGTGCGCGGCTGATCAATCGTGTGGTTGTCGTACACGAGGTCCGGATACCACTGGTTGGTCTCGGCGCCCAAGAAGCCGTACCAGCGCTCGAACCCACGGCCGCTCGGCCAGTTACGTCGGGTCGACGCCAGGTTCATCTCGTCGGTCGGGCACAGGTGCCACTTACCGACCATGTACGTGTTCCACCCACGCTCTCCGAGAATCTCCGACAGCATCCCGTTCTCCGGAGGAACCGTGCCGCTCGCGCTCGGAAATCCACTCGAGGCCTCGGTGATGCAGGCCATGCTGTTGCGCGTGTGGTTGCGTCCGGTGAGCAGACACGACCGGGTCGGCGAACATAGCGCGGTCGTGTGCCACTGCGTGTACCTCAGCCCAGCCGCGGCGATCCGGTCGATGTTCGGTGTGTCGATCGGCCCGCCGTAGCAGCTCATCGCCGAGAAGCCAACATCGTCGAGCACGATGTAGAGCACATTCGGCGCGCCGTCGGGCGCCCGCGGCGGCTCGAACGGACCCCAATCCGGCACCGAGTCGCGGACGTCAACGCTTAGCTTCCCGCCGAACGGCTGAGCCATCTGACCCACCTCCTGTCGCCTGTATGGTGCTGGCGACGCTAGGCGGGGGCTCGGGACGGCTCATCACCCAGATGGGATGATTCTTATCGCCGGCGCGCCTAGACTCGCGCAAACGCCGAGCGAGGAGAAGTCTTGAAAATGATCCGCAGCCCGTTTCCGGACCTCGATATTCCGGACATTTCGTTCACCGATTTCGTGCTCGCGCGCGCCCGCGAGCAGGCCGACAAGCCGGCGATGATCGACGGGCCGAGCGGTCGCGCGATCACGTATTCGGGGCTGACCGAGTCCGTACGCGGGCTCGCCGCAGGCCTCGCCGCGCGCGGCTTCGCCAAAGGCGACGTGTTCGCCCACGTTGCCCCGAACCTGCCCGAGTATGCAGTCGCCTTCCACGGCGTGGCGACCGCCGGCGGGGTGAACACGACCGCGAACCCGCTGCTGACCGAGGACGAGCTCGCCAAGCAGCTCGTGGACTCGGGAGCGCGCCTGCTCGTGACCGTGCCCGAGTTGCTCGAGAAGGCGAGCGCGGCAGCGGCGCGCTCAGCGGTCGAAGAGATCTTCGTCTACGGCGAGGCCTCCGGCGCGACGCCGTTCGACTCGCTCGTGCAGGTGGGGGGCGAGCCGCCCACCGTCGCGATCGATCCCGCCGAGGACCTGATCGCGCTCCCGTACTCGAGCGGTACCACCGGCCTCCACAAGGGGGTAATGCTCACCCACCGGAACCTCGTCGCGAACATCGCCCAGTGCACGCACCCCGATGCCACCCCGAAGAGCGACGAGGAGCTGGCGGCCGAGCGCGCGATCGCGGTGCTTCCGTTCTTCCACATCTACGGGCTCGTCGTGCTGATGAACATCCCGCTTTTCCGGGGCGCGACCGTCGTCACGCTGCCGCGTTTCGAGCTCGCGGGGTTCCTCCGGACGATCCAGGACTACCGCATCACGCGCGCGTGGGTCGTGCCGCCGATTGTGCTCGCGCTCGCCAAGCATCCGCTCGTCGACGGGTACGACATGTCGAGCCTCGAGTACGTGAACTCGGGCGCGGCGCCGCTGTCGGCCGAGCTCGAGGTGGCGTGCGGCAAGCGACTGGGCTGTCACATGCAACAGGGTTACGGACTCACCGAGACCAGTCCGGTCACGCACTGCGTCACGGACAAGCTCGCCGGCACGATGCCCGGCTCGATCGGGCCGGCGGTGCCCAACACCGAGTGCCGGATCGTCGACGTCACGGGCGAGCGGGACGTCCCGGACGGCGAGTCGGGCGAGCTTTGGATCCGCGGCCCTCAGGTAATGAAGGGCTATCTCAACAACCCGCAGGCAACCGCGCACGCGATCGACGACGACGGCTGGTTCCACTCCGGGGACGTCGCTCGGCTCGACGAGCACGGCGCGCTGTGGATCGTCGACCGGATCAAGGAGCTGATCAAGTACAAGGGCTACCAGATCGCGCCGGCCGAGCTCGAGGCGCTGCTCCTCACCCATCCCGCGATCTCCGACGCCGCCGTGGTCCCGGTCCGCGACGAGGAGGCCGGCGAGATCCCGAAGGCGTTCGTCGTGACCGACGGCTCGATCGACGCTGACGGGGTAACTGGGTTCGTCGCCCAACACGTCGCCCCGTACAAGAAGGTGCGTGCGGTCGAGATCGTCGAGGAGATCCCGAAGTCGCCGTCCGGCAAGATCCTTCGCCGCGTTCTGATCGACCGTGAGCGCGAGCGGGCCGCGGCGCTGTCGGACTAGGAGAGTCACACGAAGGCGATCCAATACCGCGAGTTCGGCGGTCCGGGGGTTCTGGAGCTCGTCGACCTGCCCGACCCCCATCCGGCCCCGGGTCAGATTCGCGTGGCAGTCCGAGCCGCGGGGGTGAACCCGATCGACTGGAAGATGCGCAGCGGTGTGAGAGGCGGCGAGCTTCCACAGACCACCGGCCGCGAGGTGGCGGGCGTCGTCGACGAGCTCGGAGATGGCGTCGCGGACGCTGCGGTCGGGGACAAGGTGTTCGGCCTCGCGGCCGGCGGTGGCGGCGCAGCCCAACTCGCGCTCTCATCCGACTACGCGCCGATCCCGCCGTCGCTCGGCTTCGCCGGCGCCGCAGGGCTGCCGGTCGCGGTCGAAACGGCGGTGCGCACGCTCGACCTGCTCGGCGTCAGCGCGGGAACGACCGTGTTGATCAACGGCGCCGCCGGTGCGGTCGGCAGCGCGGCCGTCCAGCTCGCGGTCACGCGCGGCGCTCGCGTGATCGGGACAGCGAGTTACGGCAATCACGGATACCTGCGCTCGCTTGGCGCGGAGCCGACGACGTACGGCGACGGACTCGTGGAGCGCGTGCGCGAGCTCGCGCGCGGCGGCGTGGATGCGTCGCTCGACGCCGCCGGCGGCGGTGCCTTGCCCGCACTCGTCGAGCTCGCAGGCGACCCCGAGCGCGTGGTCACGGTCGCGGATTACCCCGGCGCGCAGGAGACCGGCGCGCGCTTCAGCGGCGGGCCGGGAACGGCACGGGCAGTCCACGCGCTCACTGACATCGGCGAGCTGATCGAGGCGGGCCGGTTCACGCTTCCGGTGGCGCAGACATTCCCGCTCGACCAGATCGCCGCGGCCCACCGGCTGAGTGAGGCCGGCCACGTTCGCGGCAAGCTCGTGCTGCTTGTCGACTGATTTCGCAGTTAGCCACCGGCCGCGGCTGACCACGGCGGGAGTTGCTGCACGGCCCAGCCGTTGCCGTCCGGATCGCTGAAGAACACGAACGATCCCCACGGGAACTCCTGAACATCGCTGGCCTCCACCCCACGTGCCACGAGCTCCGAATGCGCCTGCTGGATGTCCGAGACGGTCATCTGAAGCCCTCTTACCGACCCCGGGGGCGCGTCGGTGATGCCGAGCCCGAGCGCGATCGAACAGGCCGAACCCGGCGGGGTCAGCTGGACGAAGCGGATCTCCTCGCTAACCGTGTGATCGTGGTCTGCGTTGAACCCGACCTGGTCCACATAGAACGACTTCGCGCGGTCGACGTCGGAAACGGGGACCGCGACGAGCTCAAGTTTCCAGTCCACGAGCCTCTCCTTTCGTTGCTGGGCAGGTTCCGTCAGCTTGCCTCCATGCCGGACACTACGCGCCATCGAGGTCGATTCCGGTCCTTGGTCCGGTCCGGCCCGCCGGCCCTACGCGGCGCCGTCCACGAATGCCCGGAGCGCGTCACGCGCCCCGCCGACGACCGGGTCGCCGTGCGCGAGCAGCAGCAGATCGAAGTCCAGATCGAGCAGCCCGCGATACGCGCCGCGCAGGCCCCGCTTGGTCTGTTCCGGCTCGTCCATCAGGAAGTCGGGCACGAACTGGAGCTCGTCACCGGGCTCCCAGCGCACGACCCCGTCGGCGCATGCCAGCGCGCCGTGGGCGGGGATGTAAAGCGCGGTCTCGTCGGGACAGATCGAGTCGACTTCGTGGACCGAGATCCCGCCGGGCAGACGATCGCCGAACTCGAACGCTTCGACCCGCCCGCGCCCATCGAGTTCGTACAACCCGTTGCTGATGCAGTGAACCGTGCACCCGAACGCATCATGCAGCGTCCAGGAGTCCCGGTCGTGGTGGCGGTTGGTGAGG
>Ga0335073_10000661_pt1 | contig 44873 bp, 34 predicted proteins | sample Lox_Sample_22_FD_207093 | JGI IMG/M metagenome (GOLD analysis project Ga0335073, IMG submission 207093) | Soil microbial communities from Loxahatchee National Wildlife Refuge, Florida, United States - Lox_Sample_2.2 | ecosystem: Environmental > Terrestrial > Soil > Wetlands | place: USA...
CGTGGTCCCTCATCTCGTACAGGTGGAGTTTAAGAATGCTGCGAGAAATCGAAAGCGGAGCCGCCGGAGAAAGCAAGCGTGCTCTACGACGAAATGATGACGGAAGGCCTATTATATATTGTTAATGATATTCATTAAGTGACGCGTGATACATTGGAGCAAACATACCCAGCAAGGATGGCAGTATCGGCGATACTCTCAGAGCTGGTGACGACCATGAAGACCTCGCCGCTCAAGTTGGGCGGGACCTGGCACGAGCCGCTGGAGATGGGCGCGAAGGTAGCCTGGCCCTGATTGATGAAGCCGCAGAACTGCGCACCGGCGGGCTGGCCAGGGTTGGCAAGCACGAGCGACTGGCCGGCGGAGATGCCGACGCCGCCGCCCTGCAGGGCGATGGCCGGGAACGGCTCGATCGCGAGGTTCGACCCGCTCGGGCACGACGTGATGAACGGCGCCGCCAGCGTGAACACGGCGCGCGGGCTCAGCGGCGAGTCGAAGGCGTTCGGGACGGCGACGGCGTTGGTGGCCGTGCGGATGAACGTTTGGTGGCGGGCCTCGACCGTGACGATCTCGGCGGCGGCGGCGAGGACCGGAGCTGTCTTGACCTGAGGAGCGGCACCGAGATAGGCGGCAATACCGACGGCTTCAAGCACACGGGCCGTGGTGATCATATCCGTTACGGTATCCAGAGGGAAGTTGTATGTGCATTGCTGCACTGGCGTGGCGCCCGCGGCGGAGATGGCAGCCGTCAATTGCGTGACATGGGTGGACTCGGTACCACCGACGGTAATCAATTCGCTGACTTGAGTCGCAGTCAGACCAGCAGCTTCGAAATCACTCTGCTGGAACTTGGCAAAGCCCTGGGAGTAGAAGGTCGCCTCCAGATGCTCAAGGGTGAGAGCAAACTGGAGAATGTCAATATCAGTCAAGTTGCCTTGACCGACATTGCCAGATGATGGGCCGGCCGATTGAGTGAGAGACGTAGAGCTGGCAGCAGGAGCAGATGCCGAAGATGATGCAGCTTGTCGGACGGCAATGGGTTGTGAACGTGAGAAGCGAGGGTGGGCCGACACAGATGCCACTGATGCCAGGATCAGGGCAACCTTGAGTATTTGCTGCATGGTGCTCTGATTAAATAGGTGAACTTGATGTCGAAAGGAATGACAACGGCGAAGAGTCCAACCAGGGACAGGCGCAAAGCGTCAAGCTTGCTTGAGGAATGAGTGTACAGTTGAAGCAAAAGTAAGCGGGAGTATAGAAAGGAAAAGGGGTATCGAGCAGCAGCACTATCGACAGAGAAACAACCTGAGGACGAGGAATATACGAAGGTTCGGGGGAGTATCAGACCTTATAATCGGCCAACTTCTGCACGATCCAACCTGAGACAGGCATTGGGAGAAGCCGTCTGAGGGAGTGAGCATGGCCTAACGCGAAGCCCCTTGTTTGGCCATGTGCAAGGTTGTGATTCTTTCCGCAGTACATTCTTGCATCCGACGACCGAGAGACTGCACCATCACCGCATAGGAAGCGCCACCCAGGAGAGGAAACAGCTTGCAAAGCCGACGGGATGTTGTGACTTGGGTTGAAGGATACGACAGGGTTGTGCGACGAAACGGTTGGTCCTGAAACTCGTACGGTGAGAGAGCCTCAACGCGGCCAGGTGCGGGATGTGTTGCTTCCGCACGGCTTTGAGCAGCCTGACCCGTGAGAGACTTAACCCTCCGTAATAATAGAAGCCCACGCGGCTCTGGAGTCTTCCGGTTGCACGTCGCGTGAGCCATCATTTTGGCCGTTATGGGACATAAGAGGAGCAAACGTCCGCGAATTCAGTGACTTGGCGTCATTTCCCACCTTCCCGCATTCATTAAAGACTTGTAGATAGATGTGATGTTGCGAGATAAATGCCAGTGTTAGATCAATTTACTAAAGGGTGAAGCATTCGTCTGAAGATCTGATGTGGAGAGTTGGAGTTTACGAACGCCTCACACATGTAGTCTATCGTACCGTACTGTGATCGCTGCTCAAAAAGTTGACCTCAGCTTTTCTTCTGCAAGTGACGACGAATATTGACTCCTGCCAAGGGTGATAAAATTACACAGTTAACCGCCAAGTACCTCCGTAGGGGTCCAATTGCGCTGGAAGTTTGTTTCGAGGTGTTGATTGTCTGTTTGATATTGTCTGGCTCGGAGCGCAAGTTCTCCGTGTTTTAATTGAGGGCCGGCGCGCTAGAACATTCAAGCCACACCACGCTGTCGGCCCAAGAAACAACAGCCACTGCAGCTTAAACTCTCAAACATCATGGTTGGATGGGAGAACACACGGCCTTTCCCGCCTCTCCATTTTCTTACATCGAATGCTAATCATTTCTGTTCGGTGGGGGAAATTGTACTCTGTTGAAGGCACTACATAAGATATTACTATCCATGCTGCAGTTTGCCTCCCGTTTCCGCAGCCGGGCTTCAATCAGTGTAAATGTAAATGGGAGGACGTGTCTTGGTGTGTAGACCCTAAAGGCCACGAGTGCTACCCACTTTCCATTCTCTCTCGTGCCTTGGCCCTCCCTTCAACCTCCACCCGATCCTTCGAAATACTCCAGATTAAACGCCACTGCTATGATGGGGGAAAAATAAAAATCAGGCCAATGAGGGTATTGTGTTTCGGATGCCCGTATAAGGAAAAATGACTGATGACTTTTTGATTGCTGCACGACCCAACTTGGTCCACCTTTGGTACTCCCTTCATCTGTGATTTTCAGCCTTCACAGTCCTTCAGAAATTGAGCTTGTCCAATCGACTTGGAATGCCCTGCGACTAGAGTGCGAATGGATTGACAGATCGAATGGTCAGGCACCTATTCATCTTAGCACATACGCTAACAAGGTAAGTGAGATCAACTTACGGTGGACTCTTGGAAAGGTCCGTCTTGAGGATGATCGGAACCCTCATCATTTCTCGCACTTCTTGGACGTAGTCTCCATTCTCCTCACGAAGCGTGAAGAGGCTCAAGTACTTCTCCTTGTTGGTGAGCTTGGCTTCAGGCACATCGCTAACGCTCTGTGAAAGCTTCGGGTCAGACTTGGTACGATGCGGAGTTTGGCCAGCGGACAAGCCATTACGAGTCGGCGATGGTGGCATGCTCTGCGTAGGACGATCAACGCCGGCGGTGAGTGAGACACCAGATGTCATTTCCGTGATATGATCGACCTCGTCATCGTCGTCGTCGTCGAAGAGTGCATCAACGTCATCGGTACGGCCACCAGTGTCGACATGGCGGCGCTTGGCCTCCTCCTGCTCCTTTCGACGCTGCGCCTCGCCATCATGAGCTCCAGTGGCACGGGTGGAAGATCCAGACTTCGGACGCTCGTCCTCTGGAATGTAGGCAGATGAAGGAACACCCTTCTCCCAGAAGAGTTCAAGCAGGCGCTTGTTCTTATCGAACTCCGCCTTCTTCAGTGGAAGCTGGTCACAATGGACGCGCTTCTCGAAGCCATATTCTGGAATGAGGACATCAAATGCCGACTCGTAGACGCAAAGCACAATGCCGTCGCTTATAAGATCACCGCCAACCTCTTGTGCCTTCTTATCCATCTTGCGGCAGGCTTCGATGTGAACGCTTTGCTCTTGTGCAGTGTGAGCCGAGTCTTTCTTGATGTTGCACTGCTCCGTAGTCTTCATGATGGATTCAATCTCTTCCGTGAACTCAATAGCGCCGTCCGACAAAACGGCTTCGAGCTGGCGATGGACAATGATATCCGCATATCGACGTGACGGATTGGTGAAATGAGTGTAGATCGGAAGATTAAACCCGTAGTGAGGCAGCTGTGCTTCGGGCATCTTTCCTGCCACGGCGTACTTCGCACGTTGCATGGCCTTGATCAGAAGCGTCTCCATACCTTGGCGGATATCTTGGTCTTCAACCTTGAAGAGGCTGTTTTGAAGAGAACCGCTGCTAGTGGTATCAATCTCATAACCGATTTGCGCCATGCGCTCAGTGAACGTCTGGAGGCGACGAGGATTTGGAGCAGCATGACGGCGCAACAACGCTTTCTCTGGAAGACCGGCGTAGACCCTCTTCGCAACAAACTCGTTGGCCTTCAGGTTGAGTTCCTCGATAAGTTCATGAGATGGTGACGAGTTGAAGATGTTGGGTTCAACGGGAACATTCTCATCGTCCAGTTGATAGACAAGCCTCAGAGCCGGAATCTTAGTCGCGCGATGACCGAAACGAGCCTCACGGAACTTCTGCGTGACGTGATTAAGCGTCTGAATGTCCTTTGCCATGGCATCATCAACCTCCGCCGCACCATGGCCTCCAAGGATGCTATCGACCTGCTCGTAGGAAAGCTTGCCGGAGCTCTTGATGACACCCTTGCCGATCCAGGTCTGGTCATCGAAAACTTGACCAGTGTTGGCATTGACACGGAATACCACGCTGACGGTGTAGCGCTCCTGACCGGGGCTCAAGCAAAGCAGCTCAGTGGAAAGTCGAGGTGGGAGCATGTTGACGGTTCGGTTCATAAGATAGACCGCAGTTCCACGTTTCTTTGCTTCGCGGTCCACGAGAGAGTTCTGCTTCACGAAATGAGCGACATCCGCCACATGGATACCAAGTTCAATGGTGCCGTCGCCGAGAGTCTTGAAATGAATGGCATCGTCGAGTTCCTTGGTTCCATTGGGATCAATAGTGAAAGTCTTCTCGGAGCGAAAATCGCGACGAGTCTGGAGCGCCTCTTCGCCATCGTTGGTCACGGACCAATCTTCGAAGCCGACATTTCTCAGCACAGCATCGGAGAAGTCATCTGGACCGAAATTGTTGTCCCGGAGGAGAGCGTCGGTCTCGACCTTGAGATCGCCCATCTCGCCAAGAGACTCAACGAGCGTACCGAAAGGATGAAGTGAAGTAATCGGCCAGCGCTTGATGCATGCAACGAAGATCTTGTTGGCATAGTCCTGGTGACGCTCAACAAAGTCACGTGGAGCCTGTTCGGTTGGGATGGCGATGAGCGGGACACGCTTATCGGTAGGCTTGAACCAGACGATCTTAGGCTTATCTTGCTGACGGTCAGGTTGTGGGCGGCTGTTGGATCCCTCACGAGCCTGTCGCTCGGCTTCTTGCTTCTCCTTAGTTGCCTGGCTGCTGGGACGAAGAAGACCAAGGGTGCCGGAGAACATTTGACCGGCAACGCGTTCAATGACAGCGACGACATGGCCGGCGTAAAGAGGCTTCTGATCATCGTTGATCTCTTCTTCTTCCATCAGCAGCAAGCTTTGGCCTTCGACCTCGACGTCGTCATTCTTCTTCTGCGTTGGGCGTTGACGCAAGCTACCACGACGGCGGATGCTACCGTCCGCAGTAGAGCTCTCGGGCTGAGTCGTAGCATCATTGACCGCGATACTGGAGCCGCGGTTGTCGGAATTGTCCTTGCGCTTCTTCTTTTCTTCCTTTTCGCGCTTCTGACCCCAAACTTCATCAACGTCGAGCAGCTCGATGGCGACAAGATCACCCTCGAGAGCGCGGTTTCGATCTTTGCTGCCGCAGATGAAGATATCGGCATCGAGGTCCGTAGTTGTCACGTAGGCATCGCTCCTATTCTTCTTGTTCACACGAAGAACACCGGCGACAAGCTGACCGTCACCGAGTAGCGCGGGCAGCGTAGCCTGAGGAAGATAAGGCGTGAAGAGAGTCTTGCGCTGCTGCTGTTGCTGTTGCTGCATCGCCATCTGAGGCGCATGCTGGCTCGTTCCAAGACCACCCATGCCTTGACCATTCATCTGTTGGAGTTGAGCCAACTGAGCAAGCTGGAACTGATTCAGACTCTGCGCAGGGAACATCTGAGGCATAAGGACTTGGCCTTGAGGAAGTTGAAGGAGTGGCTGGCCCGTATATTGGAAATTGCCAAGGGAACCGATGGACTGGTTGACTGAGCCTCGAGCGCGATGACCTGGCTGAAATGGAGGAGCAGCGGCGTGCTGGCTCATACCAAGACCGCCCATAGGTGCCTGTGTCTCCTGCGTTGGAGTGCTCGCTTGATTGTTGTTGGTATTGTTTTGCTGACGCCAGTTGCCATCGAAGTTACGAGACTGAGAGCGACCGTGGCCACTTCCACGTCGCGTGAATTCTGAAGAGCCGCCGGACTCGCTGCCAGCAGGAAACTGGAAGCCACCAGCACCGCGACCACCACGGTTGTTGCCGACAGCCATGCTCTGGCTTCGACCATGCGCTGAGCCTCGACCTCGAGGTGCGGAGGTGTTTTGGGCGCTGGCAGGCGTCGCAGTGGTGTTGGTTGGGGACGAAGAAGAGGCAGAATTTGTGGACTCTGCTCCAGCGCCACCAGGAATGGGAAACTGGAAAGCCGAAGCCTTTCGACGTTGCTCGGCAATTTCTGCAGCCTTTTTAGCCTCTGGAAGGGCCAGCGAATGACGACGGGCATGAGAGCTGCCCGCGGAGCCTCCACCACGACCGCGAGGATTGACGTTCTCACGTCCGCCCGGGCTCTGAACGCCATATTCGCCGCCGACGTTGGTGCCAGCAGCGCCAGATGACGGAGCAGGAGGTGGGCCCATTGAAGGCATACCAGGGAGAGCCGACTGATTGCGGCGATGTGCAGATGGTTGAGTCGGAGCGTTCATCGGAACACCAAGTTGCTGCTGCTGGAGCTGCTGTGGGAACTGAAAAGCATTGGTGTGAGGAGAGACGTTGGGCAGTTGGCCCTGGACTGGGAAATTTGGCATTTGCTGCTGAGGAGGCATCATGCCCAGGTTCACGTATTGTTGGTGCTGAGCGGCGATCTGCTGTTGCTGCTGTTGCAGAAGCTCGATTTGCTGAGCGAGAGCCAGTTGCTCCACTTCATACAGAGTCAGACTACTTGACAGACATAGTCCGAGCAGAGCTACTTACTCATAAGCGGGGTGAGTTCGGATGGGCTACGACGATGAGCAATGTGAAGCCTACGGCCAGCAGGGCCCATAGGGCCAGTTTGGCCTTGTTGATCCATCTTAGGGTTTGTAGGCTTGTGCTGCTTGAGTGCACTGAGATCGCGGTGCTCACGGCGACCCGTCTCTTGAGTGCGCACGTTCTGCTCGTCGAGGTCCGCAAGCACTGCAAAGCGGTTAGTTTTGCTGCTCATGACGAAGGCTCACAATGATGAGAATCGTGAGATGGTATGGGTTCGCACCGACGAGGGAGTGAGAGAAGAAGAAGAACTTCTCTGAATGAGAGGAAGAAAAAGGTGCCTAGTCGGAAATTTGAGAATCTACCGATGGTTAGCATCGGCTCAGCGCAGTTGAGGATGAGATTCGCACCACAGCACCGAGACTTGAAGTGACTTCAACTCCCTTCAAAGCGGGATATGATGATGGTTGGATGATGATTAGCGAGGCAAGATTAGAAAGTTGGCTGTAAAAGCTATTATGCTGAGCTGGTTTGATAGCCTGCTAAAGTGTGGGAAGGGCTGAATCGAAAGCACTGCGAGCAAATTTGGGGACTCGAGTGAGGGCGATTGAATGCTTGATTGAGAGTTGATGAGTGACTGAGTGACTGACTGAGTGCCGAAAGCGGACTTTGTTGTGATGGCTTGAGAAGGATCGCGGAGGTGGCAGTCGCAAGCTACCGATCGAAGGAGCGGGTGACGTTTGCTTGCCGTAGAGGTGAGGGAGGGATGCGGGCGCGCTGTCGATTTCCACACAGAGCCAAAGACGGGCGAAGGAGGGAAGGGAAGACGACGACAGCTACGTTGGCAGCCGACGGAGGGAGCGGCGATGGAAGCATAAATGGAAATGGGAGGCGATGAGAGATGGAAGGTAAGGCGGAAGGTAGGATAGGTGGAGCGGTAATAAGTCGAGGGTATTTGGTAAAGTGGCACTACGAAGTCCTCCGTACGGCTACCAGAGCAGACAGGAGACACCAATGAAGGTACTGCTAGGACCCTACCCCCCCAAAACCCACCGAATCCGCACTGCCTATCCACGCCAAGCGAAAAGCCAGTCCTTTCGTCACATCACGACCTTTAACGGAACATTTCACCAGTTAATCAGTCGCTCATTGAGCCATCCACAGCCCTCACAACACTGTCGAATTCATCGAATTGATGAAGCTTGATGAGCCATTTGATGCCACGAGGCTGATATCTTGCCCTTCGAACTCACTGGCCACTTTTGGACCGTTGCCACCCTCTCCCCTTGCAATCAGCAATCGTGCATATTTGAATTTCTCGAATTCGTCAATTGGCCCTCCCCGGTGAACGCCTGGTTCATCAGCATTCAGCACTGCCATCCACGGCGTCACCGGAGGGACGTCTTTGGCCCACTCTTTTCCCATTGGGAGATGCCTCACGAACGAGTCGTGTGGTTACGAGATTTTGGCTGCTCGTCTTTGCTGTGAATGCGACTCATTGCCAGTGTCGTTCCATATCCGGCAATTCGCCTGCTGATTACAGACCTCGGCGGCACGGCTAGAACAGTCAGAGGCTCAGAGCTCTCTACGGCCAGTGACTAGCTCTCGTTCCCAAGCTTGGTTTCCCGAATGCCACCCGTTGTTTAGGCGAGGACTCCAAAACGGATCTGCCGCTGCTACCGAGTACATTGCAAGCAGACCCGAGCACCTCACATCACAAAGCTAGACCGATATCTCTTAGGAGAACGATCTTGGCAAAGGCTGCATTCTACGGCCATGTAAGCGGTTCCATGGCGGACCACATGAATGACTTCTGCGCCGAGCGACAATCTCAAACTACAAAGCCACAGCGCTCTGAAGGCCATGTTAACTTATCGAGTACGATATTAATTAAGCTTCAATTCATGTCGGTGATTTGCAACAAGGACACTGCAAGGACCACGATTAGAACGGGCGGACCGTGTGAGATCCCGAGCACAGGAGCACAGGGGGTGCAAGAATTCCGTGCGCTGAGACGATTTTGGCGGTTCTCACCAAAACTCGCCAACTTTGGCGCCACATATCTTCTCTTCCATGCACATAATTCTCAATATTTTAACTTTAGTAGGTTTTTAATAGGCTGAAATATACGCAGTTAAAATTTTAAGAAAACCCAATCAGTTTTAGGTGGCTAAATTTCGCTGCGAAGCCAAATGTGCGTTTTTCTCCACCAAATTGTTTTTATGCCTTACTCAGGCATCAATATTTGTTAGAGGAAATTACAACTTTCGCTTCACATTGAAATTTAGCCACCTAAAACTGATTCGGTTTTCTTAAATTTTTAACAGTATAAAATATAGGCTACCTATTGACTAACTAAGGTTTTAAGTTCAAAATTGAGCCCATATTCGTTGTGTTAGGAGGTGCTGAAGTTGGTGAGTTTTGGTGAGAATCGAAAAAGCTCTCGGCGCACGGAATTCTTGCACCCCCTGTGGGGCTCAAATACAGGCAACAAGGCATAAACATCTCGGTGTATCGTATCGCCGACTGTTTCAACGCCTCTCTATGGCCAGACACCATTTTGCTGGTGGTACGGCGCCGCGACAACAAAACACAACAACACATAAACCGACGGTCACAGCACATGGAGCTTCTGGAAAATGGCCATGCATAGCAGCACTACTGGCCGTCCAGAACCTCTGCCCATCCGGCCATGAGTTCCCCGTCGTCCTCGCGCAATGGCCGACTGTCGACCATCGACAGCCCTTCACGACAGCTTTTGGACGAATGGGCACAGGCCAGGATCACCGTCGTTCAGCACAGAAAGCGCTTGGAATTGGCAACGGCTGAGAAGGCTGCCGAGCATCGCGCTGCTCTTGCCATCGCTGCCGCCGAGCATCACAAAGTCTACTTGTCCGCCGTTCAGACACAGGAATACGAGAGGCTAGCACGCGAGAACGCCGAACGGCAGAGGTTACTCGCGGAAAAGGAGGCTCGGGACTTGGAAGAAGCCAAACGAGCTGAACTTGCAAGACGAGAAGAGGAAAGCGTCCGCACTGCACGTGAGCGAGCCGAGAGGGAACGCGAAGAGAGACAGCGAGAACAAGAGAAGAGACGACATGAAGAGCAGGAACGTGAGAAGAAGCGCCAAGAGCAGCAACGGGAGGAGGAACGTAGACGGTTGGAAGAAAGCAAACAAGAGGAACAGAAACGCGAGAAGGAGCGGTTAGAGGAGGAAAACCGCAGGAAACAAGAACAAAATGCCGTCCAGAAGACACAGCCAAACGGAGTCGATCACACAACACAAGCAAGGCCTTCTTCGCCTCCAACTTTTTTGCACAAAGGAGGATCCGTCACATCATCTCTGTCTGAAAAGGAGCGGAATCACAAAAAATATCTCGATTTACACCAGCGACTCAAAGGTCTACGGCAACGGAAAGACGTCAAAGAACTGATCAAACAGCGGGACTGGGAACGAGAAATGAGGAAGAAGGTCAACCAGATCTCTGCAGACAAGAATGCGAATAGAATTCGCAAAAGGGAAATCACCAAAATTCTTCAGGATGCCATACAAATTACCCAGCTCACGGTTGACGCTCGAGAGTACATCATTAACCCGTTAACGCCGTGGCCTGCAGAAACAACAAGCTTCCAAATATCAGCCGTTTTTGTCTGTCTTGTGAACTCTTTCGCGAAGAAATGCATCACCAAATTTGCCGAAGACCGCAACAGCGCATACAATCCCGCCGACGTCGTTGGAGTTCTCATTTCAACGGTGTTCAGCGACCCTACCCTACAATTTCAAGACAACTCTTTCGTAGACATCCTTCTGGCCAAATACCACAAAGTTTGTCCAGTACTATGGGGCGTATACGGCCCTGAAAACACCGTAAAGGGCCGCGAGCGTCTCGGTTGGCGCAAGATCGAGGGCGAATATATCACACAGCAAGAACACTATGATCGAATGGGTGGGTTCGGCGCTGGCTGGGCCGCCCTGACGCTCCGCGACTACTCGAAAGTCAAGTCCGCCAAGATGAAAAACCCGCTCCCGGCATGGCATTATTGGCAGGCCATGTCTTGCATTTTGAACGTACCGCCGCAGGAACGAACCCAGACACATCTCGTAGTCCTGAAGGGATTGGTCGAGCAGTACGTACCTTTGTTTGTAAAGTTTTACGGACAAGCGGCTTGTGTGGTGCTTAGAAAGGCGTTGGTTGAATATCCAGAGGCAACTCAAAAGAGCCCTGCCAGCGAAGCATTAAAAGCTTTGAGGGAAACTATCAGACAGAAATATCATCTTCCGCTATGAGTGATCTTCGTTGCAGTAGATTGCTGTTTCGCTGACCACTACATCATGCAGCGCTGGAGTTTAGGATATGGAATATGGCTTTAAAATAGGATAAATCCGACTTCACGACTTAGACATGTGCCTCCAGACTGTCACCACATCTTCTGAAATGTAGAATCAAGAAGTCCTCACCTGCGAAGAGAACTGCCCAATGTTCTTTTCACTATACAACCTACCTAAGTACTTCGGTATTAGCTTGGCTTAGCATCACAAGCTGCGGGGCACCTATCTGTGATAGCATCGATCCACTATTCTGCCGATATATTTAAAACTTGTTTCGAAATCATTCGTGTACTCTATTATTCTCTTCTCATCCTGTCTTTTCTAGTCTCACATTTGAATAACCTCAGCAAGAGGGGTACCCAAAATGCCAGGTAACTACGAACCCGACATTGGTAAGCTTCGAGACGTCTACCCGAAATTTAAATTTGCACTCAAATTGAACTGATTAATTCTTATCATCCCACCTCTTTCTTCGTCTCGTGACGTTTCGTGGAATTCTCGTTTGACATGTTTGACAGGATACTCTCTATGGCTCGTCCCTCCAAGAGACCATCTCGAGCATCAGCTTCTCTTAACTCTAATACTCGACAAAATCCCGACCGTCTTTGAATTTCCTTCATCTTCAGAGAATGAACCACCAGTATTCTTCCCACATGTCATTCTCACTTCCGCCATCCCAAAGGAAGTTGTAGGCGACGATCCAAAAGCTTGGCTTGAGGGCTTAAAGTTGCCCAATGCAGCGCAGATCAGGGTTAGATTCATAGAATTAGATAAAGGAAGCACGTTCTTCAAGAAACTGTTCCTCAGGTTCGTGAGTATTGTACTTGGAACGTAGTATTCGAGGCTGATCATCGTCTGTAGAGCTGAGAAGCCAGGGTTGCGCGAAATCGCGAGGCTGTCAAGACTCCAAGGCGTCCTGGGGACGAAGAATGAGAATGGACCTGAAGCTGAAACTGTGGAAGCGTGGGTCGACAAGGAGTATGATCCGCATGCGAGCCTTTTATAGTAAGCCTGTCCTTAATATCATGTGCACATGAGTCGAAGATCAGCAGGAGTGACTAATGGATATTGACATCTTAACAGTTGGAACCTAGATATCTCGGACGAGAAATTGAAGGAATCAGCTGATGCTTGTAGTGAAACAAGAGATAGACTGGCGGAAATGGATCGATACAAGCAATATGCGGAAGAAGAAGGATGGGATGGAGGTGTCGTCTGGCTTGTGCCGACGTTCCTGAAGATCGAGGAATGGAGACCTGTTGCAGAAAGAACGTTGTAACTTTAGTCTCGAAGTGCCTCTCTGTAACATTCAACGCATAACCAATGCTAAGATACCATCCCGAGATGGAGGACTTTTAGGTCACGAACCAACGTTGATTCACGCTTTGCCACTGAGCCGATTCTACCATGCGAATGTCTTCATTGCCGTACCCATGGTCTAGCAAACCGCAAGCTTAATTCAACGCCTTCAGCACCTCTACACCAACCTGCAAGATCTCTCTCACGCGCGTCTTCGTCAACATATCCGCGACAACCCTCGCCCCGTCCTCCTTCCTGATGGCGTCCACGGCGCGCGCGCCGACGCCGCCCCCGGCACCCACCAAATTCGCCAGCACGACCACGCCGCGATGGCGAATCTCATCGCTGGGATCCTGCACGAGGCCGAGGACGATCGCGACGGCGCGCTCGCGCGCGAGCACGGCCGCCGCGCCGCCCTCCCACTCCGATAGCATAGCCAGCGCGCCGGCAGCAGCGCGGCGCGTGGCCTCATCGTCGGCATCCGCCAGCGCGCACAGTAGGTGCATGCGGCGGGCGGCGGGCCCGCTGCCGTCCGCGAAGAGCGCGGCGCCCTGCGGCGCGGCGCACAGGTTGCAGGCGAGCTCGGCGGCGGCGCGCTGCACGGGCGTGGTGGGCGAGAGGAGAGCGGCTTCGAGGGGCGCGAGCGCGTGGCGGATGATGGTGGCGCGGGCGGCGTCGGAGGTCGAGGCGAGGTTGGTGAGCGCGAGGAGCGACTCGAAGACCGGGAGGAGGTTGGGGGCGTCTTCGGTGGGGTCGGGGGTTAGGAGCGCGGTTAGGGGCCGGATCGCGGAGGTGAGTGATGCGCCGGACGAGCCGAAGACGTGGGATGGGTTGGTGCTGATGAGGATGCGAGCGAGGGCGTGAGCGGCGGTGCGGGAAATGGTTTCCTGTTGAGTGTTTATCGTGTCTGTGGAGGTGCTTGATGAAGATAGATTGTCGTAGATCTGAAGAAGGAGCTTGACTGCTCCTTGCTGTGCCATTTTGCCACGGTGTGACTTGTCTTTGGATAAGGAGACTAAAATCTGGAGTATGAGGTTCTGCGTTGCGGTGGATGCTTTCCGGCTGCACTTGACCAACAGTGGTATGACATATGCGTCTAAGATTTTTTTGCATCTTTCTGTGACGTGCTGGTCATTGTCCAACACATCTGGTTCTTTGGGTTTTGTAGAATTGGCGTATGCCTTCAACTGTGATATCTTGCGTTGCTCCTCTGTCTGAACAGGTAGATAAGTGGTAAGATTTGCGATGATAGTTAAGCCACCAAACAATGCTGCCTTTCCGGATTCCATGCCATTCAATTCTCTAATCAAACCCTTGATAAATGAATCGTCATTGGCCAACTCTTCCTTCACCTTCGGATCTATCGATGCATATGCTAGTCCTTCTATTGAATGTTGCTTATCGGTGCCGTCAGTCGAAATGACTATACTTCTGAATCTGCGAACAAGTTGGTCTTGATCTTCTGTTGTGTTTTCTGATATTTTCGGTTCCTCACCCTCTGGTACTGCATCTTTGATCTTTACAAGAATGAGAGCAGCCTGTTCTGAACGTTTTTTGTCCATGGAATGCTCTGCGACGCCTTTTAGCCAGGCTGACAACGCCTTTCGCATAGCCTCGCGGCACGGCTTATCTATGCATGCGGCGCTGAGTAGTTCAAGAGCTGCCTGCTCGAGTCGTTGGCTCTTCCATTTCTTCACGAGAGGAACGAATGCCTCCACGAAACCTGGTGATAGAAAAAGCTGGGAAGCAGCTTGCGGTGCCATAGGAAATACCGATGCTGCAGCAGAGAAAGCAAGGATAAGTCCTTCGGGAGTGGGTTTCTGTACTCTCTTCACAACGAACTGAGAGATCAACTGTTGTGCGCTTTCAGGAGCCAGCTCTAGTAATTTGAGCGTTGCCAAGGTCGCTTGACTTCGCAGAATGTTTGGTGCCCGGATATCTAACTGTGACAAGATAACATCAAAGCCATCTGCATCGATGAGGCCGTTGAGATTATGAGATTCGGCGCCGAGTAAGCGAGAAATAACTTTCATCGCTCGTTCCGGGTAGTCTTGGCCTGCAAGCATCATCTGGGCGAGTGCGAGTTGAAAGGCATCTCTCTCCACAGCAATTCTTTCTTTTTCGGATGGCCACGAAGTCTTATCGAGCATCATAGTGGTAATTGCTGACATGCTGTCGTCGCCGCGATCGAACATTTGGTTGAATGTAATTGTGGGCTGATCGATCAGAGCTCGTGCAACGGGTTTGCGCGCACCAGCATGCTTCAGAAGCTCACCGGTGACTTCATCGGCGATATCCGACTCTCCATTGTACTGAAGCATCACTTCCATGGCTTCTTCAGCGGTCTCGAAAGAGAGTTGGTGGCGATGCATGTAGTCGACAGCCTCTTCTCCATCTTCGTCTTTCTGATGAGCAAGCCATTTTTGGCAGTATTTCACCAATGAATGTCCTTGCTCTTCCTGTCGAACGAGATCCCAAGCTTTCTTGATGTTTTCATTCTCTGGATCAATTGATCCGGCTTCTCGAAGCAGTTGAGCAGCCTTTTCCACATCGCCGGTGTCTAGCAAGACCGTAGCCTTCCGTGCGAGCTCATCAACTCTGGACGTTTCTTCTCCGGGCATTTTATGAGAGACAAGGCTTTTATCTCAAATTGTGAAGATCTGATATCAACATTATCGAGGAGATTGCAGCTGCATCAAATAACAGGAGCACACTACGATAATAAAGAATAATCGGGTCACGGGGGATAAACGTGGGGTGGTCTTGTTACAGGCGTGGCGTTCGGCTGCAAGTAATGCCCCTACGCCTACCGCATCGTACTGCAGCGAAGCAGAGAATACCCACCCAGCCGATATCTTGCGCGATATCTTCGAGGATGGAATACTTTGCGTTTGGGCATTGAAGGATTGATTTGTTGTATGGCTGATTTAGCTTGATTCAATGGCATGTTTCTTGAACCTCGTTCTTATTAAGCACGTTATACTCCGTAGGTAACTACCCTTGATAAGATGCCCTGCTCATGCTCAATTGCAAGCTCGCCGCTTTCGAAACGCCTATACCTCGACGCTCACTGCTCCATGGATGCAGTTTTCGTAGCCAATATGCAGTACTCTACCGATTGGACGCCACGTTCTACCTTGAGTCCATTCCATTCGGTAATACATAAAATAAAATGTGAAGCCTGGTAGCGCAGAGCCGTTCCCTCAGCTCTTCAAAGCCTCTAATCTTCCTCTCATTTGCGCCAGCATCTGTTCCTGATCTTCCTCTTCTTCCTCTGCCACAGGAGCTGCCGGCAATTCTTCTTCTGGCTTCTGTACGCTCGGTGGAAGTTTGTCCTTAAGAACCTCTTGCAGGACCTTGTCAACCTCTGCTTCCGCTTCTTCCTCTTCGCCTTCCGCCAACTGATCGTTCGCCAATGTATCGTCCACCATATCTTCAATGATTCCAGCCTTCATCAACTCGCGGCTTAGCTCTGACATGGTTCCCGTCAATTCCGGTAGCCGAACGAGCTGGTTCACACTTCGCATGATGCCCACCGATGCCTTTATACTGCCTTCAATCTTGCGAACACTGAAAGCTTCGTTGACCTGCATCTGGACGCTTTGGAGTTGTGCTTTTGACGTCTCCAATCTTGCCTTCTGCTTCCGCACCCTTAACATTTCTCGTGCGAAAGTCCTGGTTTCTTGCTGGGCTTGCTTTGCTTGTGATGGGTTCTTTTGCGCTCGTTTGGATGCCTGGAGGATGTACTGGCGAGTCTTGCCTTCAAGTTGTTTGAGGTTCTGGATGTCTCGGTCCAATGCGCGAACGTTCTTGCGGACGAGTGAATTGCATTTTTGTCTCTAGTACCCCGGGAAGTCAGCAAGTTGCCAGTCGTGTACGCCGCAGTGGGTGTATACCTGTTCCTCTGGAGTTGGGCCCCAGAAGAAGGTCCGTACTGACTTCATAGCCATGTTGAAGAGGTTACAAGGCTCGGTTGGCCTCTTGTGTAACTCCCAGCAGAGATCTTTGTTTCCACTAGCGATGCGCGGTCGTGGCAGCCAGGTAGGCGCTTTGAAGCGGAGGGCTTGGATTGCGATGTCACAATCTAAATGGTAGGCCGATTCCGGTGGAGCGTGGCAGGCAACCAGACGGCCAAATCAAGAGCGTATGAAGGGGTGCTCGGTGTCCAAATTGCGTTGTTACAGGTAGTCAACAAGAACGAGAGCAGGAATAAGAGTAGCCTTGGACGAACTGCAGCGATGCGCTAAGCTGAGCATGGATCAGGTGGTCGACATCATTGAGCTGCCAGCACAAATGTGAATGGTCAGCGTCATTCTACACAAGATATTTGTGCGTGCCAAGCTCCAGTCTTCATAAGAAGTCGAATCTGAATTTGTTTCCTCAAAAGAAGCAAGCTACAGTTGGGCTGTGCAGGTATGGCAGTAGTAGTTTCCGCGTGCTGGCACGTCATTCGATCATCTTCTAGAAGAGCACACAAACGGAACAGCTTTAAGAACTCGCAGACCCTAGCCTGACTTTCCTCACAAGGCCCCACAACCAATTCTTCTGCGAGAATACCTGATCAACCACTGCACCTCAGCAAAACATACTCACACCGAGAAAAGAAATAAGGAAGAAGCCTCCAATCCATAACCTTCAACTTCACTCGCCTTCGCCCCTCCTCATCGTCCTCATCGACGCTTCACCATGGCAGAATCTACGCTGACTCCGGAAGGTAAGGCTACCACCTCCAACCACCACTGACCGCATATTTGATGCCGTCGATAATGGTGTCGCACTTTCGCCGTGCAGCTCCACTCTGACTCTGATATAGTTCTGTGGGCTCAACGCAGCTCCAAAACCGACGCCACTCGCAATTATGTTTACCTCACTCTCTCCGTGCCCGACGTCGCCGAGAAGGACATGAAACTGGACATTCAGCCTACCAAGGTGACCTTCAAGGGCCACTCTCACACTAAGAATGTCACCTACCAAGTCGACTTGGAGCTTTTCGAGGAGATTGACCCTAAAGAGAGCAAGGTCACCCACACCGACCGTGATATCGAGATGGTTCTACGTAAGGCTAAATTGAAGGAGGAGTATTGGCCACGGCTGTTGAAGGATAAGGGAAAGGTGAGACCTATCGAAAGTGTGCCAGGATCTAACACAATTTGGTTTAACGGCCCTCTAGGTTCACTTCCTCCGGACCGATTTCGACAAGTGGGTAGATGAGGATGAGCAGGACGCCAATCCCGATGATGACTTCATGAATAACTACGGAGCCGGTGCCTTCGGCGGCGGCGAAGGTGGTTTTGGTAACATTGATTTCTCCAAGCTGGGAGCCGGTCCTGGCGGTGAGCCGGCGGATGCGCATGAAGATTCCGATGACGACGAACTACCTGAGGACGAAGAGATGCCAGACCTGGAGGAGGCGGACAAAGACAAGGTTCCTGAGTCTAAGACTGCCGCTGGAGGCAAGATCGAGGAGGTCGAGTGAACAAGCTCTTCTGAACAGCAGCTGGAACACTCTACTCTAATCGAATAACGACGTGGAGGCATAGCTGCAATTTCTTTAGTTGGATTCTGCTTCCTGGGACAGCAGCATCGACTGGCGCGTGCGAATGAAAATTCCGGAAATCCAGATACACCCTTAAACCAAGGTCAACTATCCAAGGATTTCATCTACAATTACCTTTTCACAGCCAATCTTTTTAATAGATGCTGGCAGAGTTCTATGTTTAAAAATGATCTAACTCTATTCCGTTTGCCCAGCGTCTACCAAATTGACGTCTACTTATTCTGATTGAACCGTATGCTGTACCCGCCGGTATTTTCGTCCTTTACCATAGCAAAGTTGTCAGTCGAGAGGCCAAATGGTTTCAAGATGCCATTGCCCAATTGTTTGAGCTTTGCCGTCATATCGCCTATTTCCTTCTGTTTTGCCTCTTCCAACTTTGCTGGTAGCTCCCTCAAAGCCTTTTGTACTGCAGCACGATCCAATGGTGCAAGCTGTGGCATGTTCGCAAGCTCTTTGTAATCTGATCAATCAGTCAGTGTCTAAGCTTCTACTCGTAGCAGTGAGCACGATCATACCTTCATCCGCGCCCTGCAATGCTGCCCAACCGCCTAACCTTGACCTCGCCGTCGCTCTCCTGAGCAGCGATTTCGCCCTCATTCTCTCCACATCCTGCGGCGTATGCCCGTACATCTCCAACACCTGCTCAGGCGGCACGCTCTCTTCCTCCAGCTCTACCTTATCATCCTCACCCTGCTGCTCCGCATCACCCTCTTCCGCTTCCTCCTTCGTACTCTCCTTCACACTCCCCTGTCCGCCACCCTCCTCCTCCTCCGCGCCAGCCTTCGGAAAAGCGCTCGGCAGGGCCCTCGCGAGCGCAGCAAGGGCGTCCGTCGCTGCGGCCACGGCGCTCTCCCACGCCGCGAGCTTGAGGTGGCAGGCGGCGACGTTGGAGTGCAGCACGGCGGCCTCGAAGTGCAGGCGCGAGGCGCCGAGCGCGTCCAGCGCGGCCGCGTACGCCGCCAGCGCGGCGTCGTAGTCGGCGCCTGCGAAGAGCGCGTTTGCGGTCGCTTTGGCGACGCTGGAGGAGGAGGCGGCGGCGCGCTCGGCGCTCAGAGAGTCGGAGGGCATGGCTGGAGGAGAGATGCTCATTTTTGGGGTGGGTTTTGGGCGCTGCTTGGGCTGCGAGTTGTGGTGGAGGTGGTGCGGTTTCGTCACTGCTGTTGAGTTTGGGAAATTTCGGCCAATTAGGAATGCTCTTTTTCTATAGGAGCTCGATGTCAGCTTCCAAACCCTTGACCATTTTTACGCCAGCGTTCAATGTTTGCGCTTAAACGTAAAAGAAATTCAATGACGAGAGCATAGAGGTTTGACGTCAGAGCTCACTTTCTTCAAGGTAGTTATTACACCACAACGCAGGTTGTCGGGAAATTCGCTTCCAAAAAACGGAGGCTTTCGCCGCCGCTTTTGGAGGTTCTTTTCCTACATGTATGATACCCTTCAGGGCATTACGATTGGTCATCTCAGCCTCGTGTGGTGGTGGAGCACAGCCTCACCACGACTTCATTCAACTCTTCCGAGTCTCTTCATTGTATTACACCTGTATGCGTCCCGATTTTGGCGGTCCAAAGACTTATCTACTCTTCTCTGGCAGCAGACGAACCTCCCGAAGATACTTCAGAACATCAAGTCGACCAAGATCCGTTCGCATATGCCGTATGCCCTCAACGCCATGCGCACTTCGATGGCCTGCATAAACCCCAAGAGCTAACCTCAAGAATAGCCACCTTATTCTTCTCGCGAGAGTGAAGTGCGATACGATATCCCCAGTCACGAAGCTCTAAGTGACGGATGGAGCTGTATCAGAAAGCAGACCTCTCGTTGTTCGAGAGAAGCTCACATGATCGGCTATTTGAATTCTCAAAGGACGCTGGGCTTGAAGATGACGCACTCGCTTTCAATGCTCAGCGCTCTGCTCAAGACACGTATTCTGACGTATCGACTATCATGAGCGGTGAGGATCCAGTGACGAATAGACTGAGAGACGATGGTGGCATGGCGCGAACATTTGGTAGTCTATACGGTGAAAAAAGCATGGTATCTGGTGACAAATATGGCAGCAGTGCCCCTAAACGAACTCGGAAGCCTCAGGCTAGAGTATCTCCCAGTGTCCACTCTGCCTCGTTTCGATATCGTCGTGTGGGAAACCTGGGACGGCACTTGCTATCCACACACCGTATTGAGCGTCCAATCGTATCGGGTATGGCAAGCGATGAGGATTCAACGACGAATAGAGAGAGAGACTATATACAGAGCGTACAACTCTCTAGCATACAACCATTTGATGATCTGGACCCTGAGGAGAACATGATCCCGGCAGTTCCCCTCAGCTCCGTGCACCAACTGTCAGATTTTGAATTTCCTCCTCTACTAAGACAGCAGGGCTTTATGTCACGACAGATGGTCACCATAAATCGACTTGAAGACACCGGGGATCCCTTGTTGCCACAGCGTAAAACGACAAGGCTTCACAGCGAGTCCCAGCGTTCAGCGCTCCTAGCTAAGGGCAATTCGATTTTCATCAATCATACCATCTCCGAAGACCGCTCTGGAGATCAAGAGAGCGTGATAGGCATGCGACTCGCTGCGCTCCGCATTCGTGATGCCAGAGCTCTTGCTGCCGACGTGACTGAGCCTGTACTTACGTTGGATGATCTTGAGTCTCTTCTAAACGGCTCTCCAGAGGAAATTGCTGTAAAAGAAGCCGCCGAACGCCGATCTCAAGCATTACGCCCTCCCCCATTTCCATCCAACTCGTCAGCGCAAGAACGAGCAAGCACACTTCCACAACGTCAGTTTAGACGCTACTCGCTCGCGAAACCATGGCCCGTCGCTGACGCGATCGCGATCGTGATAGAGACTGGAACAAGTATAGGGATGAGCAACCTAGGGAGAAGTTGTATGGGGAGATGGGCCCCGGTTACATTCGAACCAACGTAATGAACAGCAGCAACTATATCGGCGAGGATGGCGTGTCGTCTCCACGTGAAATTCTTCCTGAAGATGCGATCCTCGAATCCAGGGAGAGTGACGAAGGTCCCTTGTTCCCTGATTCCGGCCTTCCACCTCGGTCCAGGAGGAGCGATACGATGCCCGTGTTTGTGGGCGATTATCAGAGTGCACCAGACGTAGTCGAAAGCACCGACGACGAGGCTAATCTGAGTGATGCTGAGAGCTTCATGCTAAAAGATAAGCATGATACTACTAACACTGCGAGTGTATATAGCATTTGGAGGTCATCCTTTGACAATATCGTTTCACGCAAAAACGCAGAAGAGCGTACCCAGCAGAGTAAAGAACTTTAGCGCTGATAATTCTACTACTATCATCCAGCAAGCTGCCACTCAACTAACGCCAGATCCTGCTCAACCTCCCAAATGATCAGCGAATTGAAGGGAAATTGTAGGAGGTGGCGCAGAGTATCGAGGAGGCTGCAAAGACCAGAGCAAATGAGAAGGGAAGGGAGAGGGAAAGGAAAGTGAAGCGGTCGAAAGGGGGAGAATGGATCAGAAGGGTCGACAGGTTCTTATACGGAGTAGAAGCCCAAAAGCGGCGGGAGACTAGAGTAAGCGAGGGCGACCATTCCCGAAGGGAGTGCCGCCTAAACGAGAGGCGGATTTCTAAAAAAGAAACAGAATAGCACAGGAGTTGACCTTTCGACCTTTGCGGCCTTTGAGTGACAAGAGCCAAAAGGGAAGGATCCCGCAGGATGAGTTAGGACTCGAACCTAGAGCATTGCTGCTTTTCCGAAGTGATTCGCTACTTCCCTAGTACCCCATATTTTTTGAGATATTATATAGAGACAAACCCACGCCTTCGTAAGCTGCGAAATTTCCTGGCGATCCTAATAGAAAATGGTCCTGCGTCGATGGTGCGGAATAGGTTCCTCATTTGTAGCCTCCAACTCTTTTATCGCGTCATAGAGGAAGAAATCGATCAGAATGGCATTGATATTTTCGGCATCTGTATGCTGGCGAATGATCTCTCGACGCAGCATTTCAACGCACCAGATGCTGCAGCCTCGCAACTCTATCTCCCACGTACGGTGATTGTCGAGAGGTTCCTTCTTACGAATATGAGCATCTAGTGGCGGGCTGTACACTAAGCAATCCAGAGTATTGAGCATTTGTGGAACTCGATAGTCTGAGGCAAGTCAGCATATGGAGGAATTGCCTTAGATGACGAAGATGTACCAGCAAACATTGTGATCTTTTCAATGTCACGAAATTGTCCAAAACTCTCGCCTTCGAAGGCAGCCCATAAGTCCGCAACGAATATCTGAGCTCGTTTCAAGAACCGCACCTTTCGACCTTCAAACTTACACTCATCTCGGAATGAAGGGAAGTACTTTGCGAGGAGGTTGACCAAAGCAGTTGCTGAATGATTTGATTCTTCAAGAAGGTTGAAGACATTGCTCTCGAAGTTCTGTACGATCAGTTGGGCTGAGTCCTTTCATCCCATGCAAAACGATGTTACCGAGTTACGAACCTTGCAAAGCACTTCGGCGGCTTCTTGGAGTACTAGAATCCGTTCTTTCAGCATCGGCATCTCTTCTTCGGTTGCCGAGCGAAAGACATGCTTGTACACTTCCTCCGTGCACTCTTCTTCGTCGTGCCAAAAGTTGGGATCCGTTATGCGAATTCCCTCATCTAGGGCTCTCTGCAGTGCTGCGACGAGACTCCAATAGCCGGTCCACTTCTTCCCTCGATACTCGACCGCGTACATTTCATCCTTGCTCTTTTCGCTCCAGAATGAGAAATTCAATAGGTCAAGGGTGAAGATAAAGTTGACGGTACTTTCGTCCTTCGACTTTGGATGCAATTCATGTTCACTCCAGGTTTTGGGAGAGTATTCGCGAGCTTTCATCTGTACATAGATAATTTCTGCAGCAGATTTGGTTCCTTGCATATCCAACGCGACGTCAATGCTGTTGTCGCAGATGAATTTTGCACTGTCCAGAACACCTGTATCCTCGGGATCTCGAATGGTACCTAGTTGGGCTGCAAGCTGTGATTGTCGAAACGCTGCGATCAGCTCGGGATCCAGTTCGTCGTCCGACATAGTGCGGCTTGTGACTGATAGCGGCCGCTTGGATAGGCAATAAGTTGATACGGAGAAGGATGCTCTGAAGGTGGAATTGGTAGTACTTCTGCTCTGTCTCCGCAAGTATGACGACGGAATATCAGCGATTACTGCCGACCTCCTTTGTATCAAGCGGCTTAATGTCATAAAACCTCATAACGATAGGATATCAAAAATTCCAATCCAATCGGTTGCGAGTTGAAACAATCTGTGTGGCTGGTGGCTGGTGGCGGGCCTTATTCTGGCCAACGAAAAGGGGTCGTTCATCTGCGGTTGACTTGCCGCCGTGAGGATTTGCATTCCTATTGTCCACTCGTTTATTGTTTGCGCTCTTCCTGTTCACTTGCTTCAATGGATGAAGACAGTTTGTTGTTAGCTCTTACTCACAAGCACAATCCCGGCGCTGTTTCTACCACATAGCGAGGCAACGATGGGAGTTCGGAGCAGAGTTACACATCTATATTTAGTCACGTTTCTTCCTCGCCTGTCTTCCATCTTCCGCAAAGGTTGTTACCGGCCATAAGGAAGTCTTCCAGGCCCTCAGATTGATTGATTTTGTTTGAGTTATTCCTTAACCCCTCTTATATCCTTACTTGTTGGTGCTGGGTGAGTACCTCTAAGGTGCGGTTCCCTATCACTGGTTTTGGAATTGAGAGCAAAGGTTCGGACACGGCAGGGTTGGGTCACATGGCGCACAGCAAGGCCTTCATTATGACGCTCCGAAACGTCTCCAAAAAGAATATCCCGAAGAACGTTCCTACTTCGGAGCCCACGAGGACCCGAGCGCTGAAAGCACTGGAAACGTCGCCTTGCTCGGAAACTGCTAGCACATCGGTTCGAACCTCTGAAGTCACCAAAGTCGTTTGCACCAGACGTAGAAAGAAAAGAAGTTCTGCAATAAAGCACCATGCCGTCAACAAGCAGGTAACGGAGTTACGCAAATCCGAAAACATGGCGAACACAAAAGGGCGGGGTATCAAACGTTCAGTTTCCGATTCAGATCACGGCGATGATGGGCCAGTCATTAAAAGTCGAAAGGTCATCAAACGATCTCCAAGTTCGGATGATTGGTATGATCAAACCAACACCTATTATTCCGATCTCAAGAAGAGAACTCCAGGCTCTGAATTTGATGACCGCCTTTCAACGAAGCGTCACAAAACGCAAAAAAAATTTCCTGATTCGGACGGATTCGATGTTGACAACCTTTCACAACATCCGATAGGCCGAGGAAGATCATATACGCACGATTTAAAGACATCTGATCACAACAACGTCCCATTCGAATCTCGTGGCCAATTGTCCTCGTCCAGATACATCTCTGAGAAGAATTCAGCAGTTAAAGTATTTCGTCTTTCAAACGACTATGATGCCGCCGAAACCACCCATAAACCAGCTCGCAAGCGCAAAAGTAACGTCCAGCATAGTTCAGCAGTAGATCAGATACTCTCAACTTTACCGACTCATACGCCAAAGCTACGAGATATCACGAACCTGCTCTCCGCGCAGAAATGGTACGAACTAGACCGCATACCTGCTAATGTCAGGAAGGTCTGTCGTAACGTCCCAATGCTCATTCCATCCGAAAAGTGTTGGGTATCCGGCAAATCTCCGTATGCTGCTCTTCACCTCGTTGCGGATGCAGTTCTCAACCTAAGTCCTGAAGAATACGTAATTGAAGACAATGGTACTGGAGCTGCTAAAAAGAAGGCAATCAAGGAAGTCATCACACAACTTTTCGACCCACCACCCGAAGGTCCTCTTATTGCACACAATGTACCTACGGTAGAGGCTAAACGATTCGACGTGGAGGCGATATCCAAAAAGATAACGCCTCCTTCAAAAGAGCATATCTACTCTGCCATGAATGTCACTCCAGCCAATACTGTCGTCGATATTCATGTTGATCAGGGTACGAATGGCCTTTCTGTTGGAGTTGGCAAAGACGAAGATCCCTGGCAGATCAAAGTGCATAAAGTTTGGTTCTTTTGGCCACCAACGGAGCATAATCTAGCGACCTATGAAGAATTGAAGCAGTCAAAAGAACTCAGATTATTGAGAAGCTCTGAACTGCAGCACGGCATCATCACTGCCTTCGGAATACACCACGGAATATTCATTCCCGCAGGTTGGTTACACGCAACCGTGACCACGCGTTCCGGATTTCTTGGCGGCATCAACGTTCACTCCCCAGACACGATCTTGATGGCATCGAAGATCAAGAGCATGGACCTGCGGCTCACTCCTTACGAGGTATCACAGCATCTATACAACTTCCAGGACGCAATCGAGGTGGCTCTCGACCCCTCGATCACCGAACCTCAACCCGCCTTAGATGCTGCCATTCAGGGATGGTTCGAGGTTGAAGCTGCGTTACGCGGAATCAAAATTAACATGGCACACAATCGCAGTCAGTGTTCCAAGATCCTTGACGCTTGGAGTACAGTACTGGAACAGCATCCGGAGCTAGACGACAGATGCTGCGGCTGCTGGGAAGGGCGGAAGCAACGATGTGAAGGCTGTTGCTCGTGTAGGAACAAGAAGAAGAGATTTCGGAAGCATTTTTGGATGGAGCATTTAGCTTTTCTGCAGTCCTCGAAGTACGAGGTACCATCATTTGTTCAACATCGTAGATAGCTTGAGTTCAAGCTATGAAGCTCGCCATTTAATTTTAGCCCGGTTTCGACTTTATTTGCAGATCTACTCATTAGATATAAATAACTGACCTGTAGGTTAATTTCTGACTTACTTGTGAGGTAAGAAAAATGCGGCTCTGATAAATGCTTCTTGATTTGCTACGTGTGCGGACTGAACATGCTACCCTGGAGAGTTTGACACCTCAGAAGTTCCGATCCACAAGAACGTAGGCCAAATTCAACCTATCTTGATAACCCCGTAAACCTAAGAGCTGTCATGATACGAAATCTAAGCATATATCAATTATGAGTCACTCTTTTACAGCGTTCTTGTGTTGTCGGGCGTGTTGAAATACACCCCCTGGTTTTGAAGTAAGCGCGGAACGGCCCGAAAGAACATCCTATTTGAGAAGATGACCGCAACTCCGAACTGTCACCTTTGAAACTTCAGCCCTTCTGCCCTCAACCCATCACCCTCTTCATCCTCCACTCGATGATTTAATCACCATGGCATTGCGGAGCTTCCACGTCAATCAGAGCCTCGGCTCGCTGTTGACCGACACGATCCAGAACTCCAAAGTGCTTATGGTCGGCGCCGGAGGCATAGGATGCGAACTACTCAAGAATCTCGTTCTCACCGGCTACGGCGATATCCACATCATCGATCTCGATACAATCGATCTATCAAATCTCAACCGGCAGTTCCTATTCGGACATGAACACATCAAAAAGTCCAAGGCGTTTGTAAGTCGACCCAGGAACAACGCCAGGCGGAGACCACTACTGACCGCATTTGGCGCAGGTAGCGAAAGAATCAGCGGGCAAATTCAACCCGAAGGTCAAAATCGAAGCTTATCATGCAAACATCAAGGATCTTCGATTCGATATCGCCTTCTTCAAACAATTCCAAGTGGTCTTCAACGCGCTCGATAACGTAGACGCCAGACGGCACGTCAACAAGATGTGCATCGCAGCAGATGTGCCCATGGTGGATAGTGGGACCACTGGCTTCCAAGGACATGCACAAGTCATAATTAAGGCAATTTGAATACTATTTCCTTGACAGAAGACATCAACTGACCGTAATCAGGGAATCACAGCCTGCTACGATTGCTCACCGAAGGAAACGCCAAAGAGCTTTCCCGTCTGCACGATCCGATCTACTCCTTCCCAACCTATCCATTGTATCGTCTGGTCCAAGAGTTATCTATTCACAGAGATATTCGGGATCAGTGAGGAGGATGTACCCGAGCTCGATTTCACCGAGGACTCAGAGAACGCTCAGGAGATACAGAAACTACGTGAAGAGGCATCAGCTCTGAAAAAGATCCGCGAATCAATGGGCTCGTCCGATTTCGCGAAACTAGTTTTTCAAAAGGTTTTCACAGATGATATTGAGCGTCTACGAAGTATGGAGGACATGTGGAAGACCCGCGAGCCACCGAACGCTCTCTTCTTCGATGAATTATCAAAAAAAGCGGAAGGCAAGTGCGCCGCAGACATCGTGGAGAATGACCAGGCAGTGTGGTCTCTTGCAGAGAACTTCGTGGTGTTCGTGGATAGCCTTCGCCGGCTTAGTGAGCGGATGGAAGAGCTCAAGGCCAACTCATCAAGTGACGAACAACCCATTCTAAGCTTTGATAAGGATGACGACGATACTCTAGATTTCGTTTCCGCGAGCGCAAATCTCCGATCACATATCTTCGGAATTGATATGCAGTCCGAATTTGAGATCAAGCGAATGGCCGGAAATATCATTCCTGCAATCGCAACCACCAACGCCATCATAGCTGGTCTCGCGGTCCTGGAGTCTTTCAAAGTCTTGCGCGGCAAAGAGCATTACAGAGAAGCCGTGCCAGTGTACAATACGATTGCATCTACGGAGCGGAGACTGGCTTCCGACGCGAATCCACCGAGGCCGAATCGACAATGCCCAGTTTGCAGCGTGACATGGTCAGAGATAAAAATCAACCCAGAACGAGGCAGGCTGGGCGATCTGGTCGCAAAGCTGAAGGATGATATCGGCTACACGGATGAGTTCAACGTTACCACCGGGGATGCCCGTATCATTTACGATCCAGAACTCGACGACAACTTGTCCAAGAGCTTCAAAGAGCTGGACATTGTCTCAGGAACCTTCCTAACAGTGACAGACGAACGTGACGAGGAGCCCAGGGTTAATCTTGTCCTGAGTGTGAAGGAAAGTCCTGGGATTGAGGGCGCTGTGCAGCTGGAGCAGCTTGAGGTCCCAACTAGGTGGCCGGAAGTCAAGCTTGTTGCGCGGGATGAAGGAGAGGAATCTGCGCCAAAGAAGTTGAAGCGCAAGGCCGACGACGCGGAACTACCCGATGAGAATCCGAAGAAGAAGGGCAAAGCGGTTGCCAACGGAGATGATGAAGTTATCACACTGGCCGATGGTGGAGATGGCGCGATACTCATCGAATGAGCACATATACTTATTGATGCCAACGCGACTGCAACCAGTCGGTCGGCGTATTCTTCATCTACTGCTCGGCACCGAGCTAGGGAAACCGGATGGCGGGCGTTATCGTCTTTTGAGAATACCCCATGTTAAAGGAAGGCCCGGAGCGAAATGGCCAGATCTAGATCTCATCTAGAAGATCAAGGAGGATTTCAGTCACCATAGCTTGATAAGTAGGCTTTGATTGACTCTTCATGTCTGTATAATAGCGCGCATTAGCGGTTTTCTCAGACAATTCGAGCATGATAATGCTCACAGCACTCAATCCACCGTCCAAGTTAATCACGCAATTATTAGCGTAAGCATTGCTTGCAAGGAAAGCTGCTGCAGATGCAATCTCGTCAACAGATCCAAAGCGTGCCAGAGGAATTCGCTCAATAAGCTTAGATTTGTAGGCCTGGTCAAACGCTGAAGACAATGTCAGTGTACGGCTTGAGGTTTAAAGTTGCGGCTGCTTACAAGACGTCATGCTTGTCGCGATGTACCCGGGAACTATAGCATTCACACGTATACCCGCAGGTCCAAGTTCCGCTGCTAATGCTCTTGTTAAGCCGAGGATACCTGCTTTGCTTGCAGCATAGACCGATGATCCTCTGCCGTTTTGGAGCGCCAGCAGGGACGAAATGTTGATAATGCAAGGCGAAGGCATCTCCACGTCAGCTTGTTCATCGTGAGCTTGGTTATTTCGATCTCTTTCTTTCCTTGCCCGTCTTTGGTTGGCGACCATGAGTTTCCCTACGCTTTGGCAACCCCAAATCGTGCCCATTAGATTCGTCTGCACAACATCTTCGATGCCACTGGGTTCGGTCTGAATCAAAAGGCTCGACTGCGATACTCCTGCTGCATTGACGAGGATATCAGGTGCTTTCCAACTCGGATCAGTGTCGTTCATGTTACGAAGGCCGGTGACTATCTCGCCCCAGGTGTCACGCCTGCCAACGTCGCCGACGAAGAACATATGTCGTGGATTGGCCTGCCAGTCCTGATATGATGCTGTGTCCTCGTTCCACTTATCGATGACACTCTGTAGAGAATTGCGGTTTCGGCCAATAATGCAGACTTTGTCGCCTTGTTTGACGAACGCTTCAGCAATGGCTAACCCAATGCCTCGCGAGCCGCCGGTGATGAGAACATTACGTCCACTTCGGTTTAGCCTGCTCGATTTAGAGTGGTTCTGATTGTACAAACGGCGACCAGAAGATGACTGGGTTACAAAGGCTCTACGACAAGAAATGCAAAGAAACCTTTGTGAATACTTGCTAGATTGCATGGCGGGCAAAACGAAATATCCAGACTTTATGCAGATTTTTCGAAAAACCCATTCCTATCATTAACCAGCGATTGGAATGCGAAATGTGAATTCAGGAATGTTTGTGATCTGTGACGGCGAACTGGGAAAGTCTGATCCTCACGTTCGCACTTTGGCACGTCTTCTCGTGATCTCGTGTTCCCCACTTTCGATTTTCCGCGACTTCAAGGTGCTCTCCAACTTTCAACCTCACACACACCAAAAGAGCCCTTCAAAATGGCCGAGGAGGAGTCAGAATACGTGACACTTGTCTCCTGCGATGGCTTCGAGTTTGTCATGAAGCGATCCGCTGCCGTTATCTCCGACACCATCAAGAGGATGTTGAATCCGAGGAGTATGCGTACATTATCGACTATGTCAAGACGCGACCGCTGACTCTAAGCTCTGCAGATCGATTCCAAGAAGCACTGTCGAATCGATGCGTGTTTGGGGAAATCAAGTATGCTTCTATTCTCGTCCTAGCCTCGAATTTACGCTCAATATTAGGCCAAAACTAACATTGTTTTAAGCGGCGTTGTACTGGAGAAAGTCTGCGAATATCTCTACTATCACGAAAAGTACAAAGACAGCAAAGATGTCCCAGATATGGATATTCCTACGGAACTGGTCTTGGAGTTAATGCTTGCGGCTGACTTCCTAATTGGTTCGTTCCGCGTCTCCGATCACATTTCAGATAGCTAACGCTTGGTAGTTTAACCGAAGGGAACTTGCACGCGGTCATCGGGCTGTTTAGGCGTTTAACGAGATCAAGAGAGACATAGGAATGGCGTCTTTCTTAGTTACAATGATAGATGAGTTCATGGATGTTCTGCCGAATATGCTTTCGATTTTCTTTTTCAGTCTCAGCCAAACGCATCACGAGCATATACATTCCTCTCTATCAATGAGTGGGATGTCTATAGTTGGTGCAAGATTGAGTTCCGCTATATTCAGTCCGAACACCTGTTAGATATGGTGTTTAGACCTCATAACGACGGATACATCGCAAGCGAACTCTATGAAAGAACTGGCCATGGTATTAAGCAGTCATTAAAGGCCGGCTACTGTTTTACGAGATCAGATCTCCTCACGCCCGAGCCGAATGCAATTTCAGATTCCCATGGCCCGCAGTTGAAAGGCGGATCATGTATCTAGGTCTTCACATCAAGCAGCCGTTCTTCTTGCTGGAATGTAACCCGCTTACGCCCAACCTCAACTTACGCCCATCAATGATTACAAAACTTTCAACAAGCCATTCATACCACACCTTTCGATCATCTGTCATCCGCCACATGCTGATCTTCAGCTCGGAATTATCTGGAAAACTGACAGGTGTCTTCAAAGGAAAGAAAATTGGAAACCAACTGATCATATCCTTGCTCTTTGCATCCATCGTCACTGGATTCGTGCTAAGTTCTATCAGAGGCCCTTCAGAACCGCTGGAAAAGAGAACCGTCTCAAAAAATCCCGCCAGCCCGTGGCAGACGCCGCGCGTCGGGCACGGAAAGCAGAGCTGAGTGAAGCGAGCGTTGTGATTGTTCCAGCCGTCGCCTCCGGTGAGGCCGCCGCTGCCACCTGTGTGGCCGCTGCCCCGACGCAGCTCCGATTGCGCTAGAACGGCCGGCGGGAGCGGATGCGAGAATTCCCAGCATTCTTGGATGTCCGGGATAGCACTGAGACTGGCACTTCCATTCGGTGGCGCCTCGGCGTCCTCATCCTGTGGGGCTGGTGTGTAGGAAAGAAAGTCGAACTGGTGAAGTTGGACCACATATGGCAGCTCGAAACAGTCTTTTTCGACCATCATTTTAACGAGAAGGTCGGAGTGAACCTTCGGATACGCGATTGGGGTGATGTGAGCAGTGTATGACAATGGAATCGAGATCCCATGGATAGGATTCATGACGTGCTGAACACCATCCAAGCATTCGGGTGACAACTCGTTGTCTCCGAAAGAACCCAGGAGTTCCGAGACAAGGATATCAACGTAGGATTGTGACCCATCAACCTGAACAGGTCCCTGCCATGCACGCATGTCGGATTTGACGACCGTGACTTGCCTACCCCAGTAAGTTTCATTGTAGCGTTCCAGTAAAACATAGGCATTCGGATTCTTCTCAACGGCCCACAGTTCGATTGGCACCTGGGATAACTTGCTAGCCCGTAGTGCACGTGTAACTAGCGGACCACGACCTGCTCCTGCAACTGCTACTACAACGGCTCCAGAGGCTGACGAAGAGGTTTTGCCTTCCTCCGACCAGTCGAGTAAAGCATGCATGATGGCCCGTTCATACCATTCGTACTTAATTGGATCCTTTTCGAAGACCTCATATGTTATGCTTTCCAGGTTATCGGCCAGAGGTTGTAGCGGAGCCTGCAGATAGTCTTTATAGCCACTACCGAACCGTTCAATAACAGACTCGGGCGGCTGATTTTTCTGCAAGTATCGAAGGTAGCTAAGATGAGGCGTTGGGTCATCTCTGAAGCTCTTGACTTGATTCTGATTGATTTCGGCTGCTTCGGCCGGCGTCGGTGAGAGCGCAGAGGAACTTGCCAATGATTGCGCGCCTGATGGGCTAGCCACTTGATCCACTGGAGATGGAAGTGGCCCTATATCGCTTAGTAAGATCCATGGAATGTTGCGAAGCCGCATGAACTTGCTGAGAAAACCTTGATGAGCTTTGGCGAGAACCGGCTGTCCAACCCTATTTGGAATAAACGAAGTCTGTGGAATCATTAGAATGCGGACGGGCTCAGAGAACCATCTAGATTGGATTGACGAAGCCGGAAGATGCCTTGGAATTTCCAGAGCTAGTTCGTATCAGTCCTCATGGTTGCAGCCAGTCACCGGCATGAAAGACGAGATACACTCGGCTCTTACATACCTACTGAAAGCCTGCTCTCATATTTGCAAACACTTCTAACTATATCCCAAGCTTCCCATGGACCCCAGGGTTCCAGTGCTGCGTTAATATTATCGTCACTTTCCTCCTTCATTTGAGAGAGCTGAGACAAATCAGAAGAATCTTCGGTGCGCTTGCCTTTACCAGGGGACATTGGGAACAAGATGTGAATTCGAACATAAGGTCCGACAGACAGTGCTTCGAGGATGGCGCGAGCGAACTGAGTGATCAGAGATGAATTTCCGCGAGAGGCAGAGACATCAGGTGCCTTGATAATGACATTTGAGATGCCGCAAAATGTTGCATAGGCGAGCTCAAGATTCAAAATTTGACGAGAAACGTTCGAGATGGCTGGGTCTACAGAAGCCAGATCTATCCAGGGACTAGTGACGCCGATGCAATGCGTAAGAGATTCTGTTGGAAGCAATGTGGTATCCGTAGGTTTTAGTGGAGGAATGAGTGGGATTGGCACGTCCATGGCGTCCAGCGCTTCATTCAGTTCTGCAAAGTACGAGGAAAGGATAGCTCGAACGCTTGAGTGAAATTGCTGGGTCGTGATGGGCGTGGTGATCATGTCGTACTAGAACGGGCGCAGTCAGATTGTGAATTTCTAGTTTCCAGCTTCCATAACGTACATTAGCATCTTGAGCTTCATGCAGCAGACGGTCAGGGATATCGGAGGAGCGGTTGCTATCATGGTGGCCGATATACCACACCGGCACAGGATCGGCGGGTGGGGGATCCATTTTGAGGTCTGAATGGTTCGACTTTGGAATGCGGAATCAAGACGGCGCGAGCGAAGTCAGCTTTTCAAGGTGACACACTCGGCCGGTTTGCGCGGCCGGCTGCCTGCGAGCCGTCATGTTGCATGCTTCGCAAGAGAGCGGTTGAAGAAGGTCGGCAAGGTGGGCTGGGAAATATGTTTTGTGACCCGGCTAAGGAGCTCAGGTACTGAGCTTTATTATTGGTGGCGGTGCTGCAACGCCGTCGAAATTCCGCTGCAGTGATGGCAATATAGACGGGTGCCAGTTACGGTCCATTAGGGCTGCGGTCCTTTTGGCGTATCTAGCTGGTGGGTGGTTCTACACCGCCGATTTTGCATTTCTACTCCGGGTTCAGGGTCCGCGAAAAAAGTGCAAAACAAACGCCACAACCCAAGAACTTCCTTCTTTCCTTCCAACTTCTCTGCTTCGTCCCTGCGCATTTCGCCGCCATCCTCATACACATCTGTATCCCCTCAAAAACTCGTCAAAATGGTGAAGCGACCTCTCAACGGCGAAGATAGCGAGGCGAAGCGGACCAAGTTGTCCAACGGCGACCTGGATCCACGGTCGAACCCTTACCTCGCCCACATGTACGAAGAAGAAGACGATTACGACAGCTCTGACGACGGCGGAGTGCTTCTTACAGTGACCGACGAGTCGCCGCTCAAATATTTCGAACGCCATCATACCAGCGCTGAGGATGCAAAGAAGGCAGAAGATGGACCGCAAAATCCACTGACAAGAAAGCCACTTTCTGCGTCCTACTTCAAGATTCTCGAAACGCGACGGAGACTGCCTGTGCATGCGCAGCGTGCTGAGTTCCTTAAGCTCTACCAAGAAAACCAGTTTCTGGTCTTTGTCGGCGAAACGGGTTCCGGCAAAACCACTCAGATACCTCAGTTCGTACTGTTTGACGACCTACCGCATCTTAATGGCAAGATGATTGCTTGTACACAACCGCGTAGAGTTGCTGCCATGAGTGTTGCCGACAGAGTAGCAAAAGAGCTGGACGTTACTCTTGGCGAAGAAGTAGGCTACAGCATTCGATTCGAGGAGAAGACTGGACCCAATACGATCCTCAAGTACATGACCGACGGAATGCTTTTGCGAGAGGCCATGACAGACCCTGATCTCACGCGATACTCGACCTTGATCTTGGACGAAGCTCACGAAAGAACAATGGCCACCGACATTTTAATGGGTCTTTTGAAAGAGGTTGCCAAACGAAGGCGCGATCTAAAGATTGTTGTCATGTCAGCTACACTGGATGCAAAGAAGTTTCAAGACTACTTTGGAGAAGACGACGAGGAGACTGGCATGACAATACAGGCGCCATTGCTCTCAGTACCCGGACGAACCTATCCCGTCGAGATTCTTTATACGGCGACGCCTTTAACAAATTACGTTGACGCCGCTGTGGACACCGTCAATAGTATCCATCTTGGTGAGCCAGAGGGCGACATATTACTCTTCATGACTGGTGAGGAAGAAATAGAAGACGTCTGCCGCAGAATTCGAGTGGCAACAGAAGAGGCAATGGAGACCTCCCACGCTTCCCCAATGGTGGTCTATCCACTTTATGGATCTCTTCCTCCAATGCAGCAGAACAAAGTCTTCGAACCAGCACCACCCGGTGGAAGAAAGTGTATTGTCTCGACAAATATTGCAGAGACATCCCTCACCATTGACGGTATTGTTTACGTAGTGGACCCTGGCTTCAGCAAACAAAAGGTCTACAGTCCGCGGATAAGAGTCGAGTCACTCCTAGTTTCACCAATATCGCAGGCTTCAGCTCGGCAGCGTGCTGGTCGTGCCGGTCGTACAAAGCCTGGCAAGTGCTACAGGTTGTATACGGAAGAGGCATTCAAGAAAGAGCTCATCTCGCAGACTTACCCAGAGATTTTGAGATCAAATCTAGCCATGACGGTACTGCAATTGAAGAAACTAGGAGTAGATGACCTTGTCCACTTCGATTTTATGGATCCTCCTGCCCCGGAAACACTCATGCGAGCGTTGGAAGAGCTGAATTTCCTAGCTTGCTTGGACGATGAAGGCGAACTGACTCCGCTGGGACGACTAGCCTCGCAGTTCCCATTAGACCCGGTTAGCTCCTAAAATAATTCAAAATAAACTTCTTAGGTTACGGATGGTGCTAACAAGAACACAGGCACTGGGAGTGATGTTGATATCAAGTCCAGAGTTTTACTGCTCAAACGAAATACTATCAATCACGGCTCTCTTGTCAGTACCGCAAATCTTTGTGCGGCCAGCAAATAATCGCAAAGCGGCAGACGACGCGAAAGACGTGTTCGCTCATCCCGACGGTGACCATCTCACAATGCTTAATGTCTATCACGCTTTCAAAGGTCTTGGTCCTGACGAAAATCCTCAAGAGTGGTGTTGGGAAAACTTCGTCTCTTACCGGTCACTGGCTCAGGCAGACGACGTTCGTCAGCAGCTGAAGCGATTGATGGAGCGTGAAGAGGTGCAGCTAGTGAGTACGGATTTTGAAGATCCTCGATACTACGACAACATTCGACGCGCTCTGGTCAGCGGATTCTTCCAACAGGTTGCGAAGCGTGACAGCAGCGGTAAAGCATACACGACTGTCAAGGATGACCAGACCGTCGTACTGCATCCTAGCACGGTTCTCAAGCACGAAAGCGACTGGGTTCTCTACAATGAGTTCGTCCTTACGAGCAGGAACTACATCCGCACGGTAACGGCGATCAAGCCGGAATGGCTTCTAGAAATATCTCCCGTGTACTTTGAGCTTTCTACTTTCAAAAAGGGGGATATCAAGAATGCTCTTCAAAGGACCCAAGAACGGATGAAACGACTTGGAGGCAGATAGTTTTAACAGCATGCATGAAATAGCTTCAAGATGGCGTCCGTGGCGTTTTCACAGGGGACCGGTTCATAGACTAGGTATATACCATCGGGTATTCATGGCTCTATGTGGTTTAACCAAATAGAAAAGTGTGGTTCAGCGAGGAGATGGTCTGAACTTAATTCGATTGCAAATTGCAACGCACAACAGGTTGTTCGTTTAAAAAAAGTCCGACACGGAGCTGGGGTGGCTACAGCCAATCAAAGTCGCCAAGTGGTGCCAATAGCGCGTGAGTGGAAAGTCGCGGGCGCGGCCACGTCCAAAAACTCGGGCCAGCCTGCAACTTTCTCAACGCCAAAACTCCTTTCCCGCCGAACAGCGCGTCTTACATCGCGAAATGATGATGGGCTCATCGTTTTGTACAGCCTAGTCTCACTTCTTGTCGTTCCTTTGGCCGTACATACTTCCTTTCATATCTTTCCTCACTCTCCATCCCTCCACCACCCTCCACTACCCTCCACCGTCATCTCCAGGCCATCTCTTCCGGCGCGACTCTCCCGTTTCGACCCGCTCCGCGACTGAGAATGCAGGCTCGCCGTAGTTTGTAGCGTTTCGCGCATTAGGTGAATGCAAGCCGGAACCGCTGCAACGCCGCAGCGAAAGCTCGATTCGTCCCCGCCGTCTGCTACTCCGCAGGAAGGTGACGGAACTGTTCACTCAGCAGAGCGATCGCCTACTTTGAATACACCGTCGTCGACGCGCACTCTGGTTCAATTCTCGAGCCCTGAGCTCCCTCCGCTACCTTCACTACGCAATCTTGGGGCAGTACAGCAGGAGTTAGCCGGCACGTCTTCTCAAACAACGTCTGACGACAATTATTTCACCGCCAGTTGGGGCTCGCCGTACCCATATACACCCAATCACTCGGCCCTACCCCCGATTCGTCGCGAACGTACTTGGGCTGACAGTAGTGATAATATTGAAAACGAGTCGCCAGACCCGAATTTTGGACTGGGCCATCTGCTTCCAACTCGACTTGGGCTATTTCACCAGCTTAGCCCGACTAGGCCTCCCACGCCTGCTTCAGACAGATCATCCGAGTATATTGGAGCTCTCGCAGACTCATTCGACGCATCCGGACCGTTACAACTCCACTTGGTAAAAGACAGCCCGTTAAGAAGCCGGGCACGTCGAGGCCACTTCCCTAGCGACAGCACTTTGACGGTTAAGCCCGACGATTTCTTGCAGCTTCACGACCAACCATCAAACATGCAGCAATCTCGATATGCAGCGCCGGCAGTGTCGAAGCCGGAGAAAGAGTTACCGTCGCTACCGAAAGAATCTCCGAACGAAGAACTGGCGACACCCGGCACCATTGATCCTGTATCTCCTTCTCATCCGATGATGCATCGCAAGAGCTCTTCTATAAGCGCATCGTTGTCTCAGCGACCAAAAAGGAAGGTCGTATACAAGAGCAAGACGTGCGTCATTGGACTTCCAATTGATCCTCCAAGAGGCGGTGATGGCAACGCGCCCATTCCACTCACCAACGAAGAAGTACAGGCGCGCCTTGATGGGTTTTCAAAGCTCGGATATGACGTTCGAGGCTTTGGTCACTGGATGGGATCTGAAGAACCGTTCGATTCGGAACATCAAGCACAGAATCGAGAAATCCACCCAGATCCGACTGAGCAGCTTGAAGTTCAGCGAGACAAGTCTTATCGCGTCAGACTTCCAGACACAAAGGAATGGGACCAGGAAGAAAATTCAAAAGTGGAGGCAGCCCTTCGCGAGCTCGGCGTTTCTGGTCCAGACGGCCATGAAGAAGTTGAAAATCCCATGTCTCGCCAGGCGTCTTCTCACATCTCTTCAAACCCATTCTCACCTCCAGTGAGAGCTGCTTCGGTTGGGAGTCAGCCTTTTCCTCCAATGGGCAGCTTCCCAGCGGGCTTTACGGCATCTGCTCCAACAAGTCATGCGGCTTCCATCGCGTCACCAGTATCATCCATGGCGAATGTGAGAACTTCAGCGCACGCACATAGACAATCAACATTTTCGCCGCCGCTTCAGCAGATGATAGCTCCACCAGGCCTTGGTGGTTGGTCATCCCCTCAACCTCTGCCGAATCCTCAGGTTTTGAGTTCGGGTGGATCCCCTTCGCTCGCTAGTACAAGACCAGATATTGCGACCATGCAGTCACCAATCCTACCCGTTCAACCGCAGCCTGCTCAGCAATTTTCGTTCGCGGAACGCGATGAACTTGTTGCAAAGATGCATCGCCAACAGCAGCAACAACTGCAATTGGCATTGCAGAGGCAGCAAGAGCAGCAACTATTGGCAGCGCGGCCACCGTCAACTCTGCAAGAGGTGCCCGAAGTGGAAGAAGCATCGGTCATCCAGCCTCAACCGACGCTGGTTCGTAGTGGCGACGCGCCCGAAGTCGTTCATCCGAAACCAATTCATCGTCACAATATCAGTGCACAGCTAGAGCAGGACGCTGAGAATGGGCACTATCGCCTGGAGCAATCTCTGAACAAAGATATTGACGAGGAAAACGCCAATGATCCGGATCAATCTGATCTTGCTCTGGGAGGCCCATCCCCTTCGGACTTGCCTCTTCGCATCTCCTCACTGCAGAAGCAATTGGAAGCGTCTGATGTTGAGACCAATCCCAGCGACCTGGATAACGTCCAGCGGTTTTCAAACACCAACGGAACTCACCCAGCGCCTCCCAACAAGCTCACTCGCTCTTGGACTGACGAGTCAGCTTTCAGTCCGATCGACCCTCAAGAGCCTCTAAAAAGCCATCGCCATGCTCCGAAGTTTTCTGTGGCTGGCCTCAATGTTGACGCTAAAGAATTCAAACCTGGGGGAAGTGTCCCATTCAACCCTAGCAGTTACCCTGCTACCACTTTCTCTTTCCATCCGCAACCCCAGGCCCAGCCTTTCATTCCGAAGTCCTTCAACCCAGCCAACACTTCTGCTCGATCTTCGTCGGTCACAAGTCCAGGTGATAGCTCCTTCAATCCAGCCGCAGCTCCCTTCAGCCCAATAGGATTCGGTAGATTTGGCTTATCTGAGAGCGGAAAATTCAGTTTCAGTGCGGACGGCCCGTCTTTCAAGTCAGCTGCCGATAACTTTTCTCCAAGCAGTCCAGGGTTCTCAGACAATAGTCTTGATTCCTCCGCCAACTCAAACAGCATCTTTGGGAAATTCAACTCATCCAACGTGATCAAGCCGGCTAAGACGTCAAGAGCCGTTCCGATCATGGCTCCAAAGCAGCCATCGCCAGAAATTGAAGCTAAAGAGGATGAGGACGGTCGCATCATTCAGGATGATAGTCGCTTCAAGAGAGCCCGTCGTAGAGATTCAGAGGGTGACCAGGTACCGCAATTTGCTGGTCCTTATTCTGCAGATGCGCGTCCAGTTGAGGCAGTTCGACAAGACACCATGTCGACTCAGATTGACGAATCGGCTGTGTCTGATTTAGCAGATGACGATGTTCAAGACACGTCTCTGCTCACTCAAAGTACAACAGCGGATCTGGTAGAGAACGAGCAAGAAACTGGTCGTAGCTCTCTCAGCCACATCTTTGTTTCCGATAATCCAGATAAGATCGTCGATGAACCGAGTATGCAATCCGATGACGAAGCTCGGTTGTTGCCTCTGAACGATCAAGTCGACAGCCGCAAGTCAAGTCCAACGAAGCGAAAAGCCCATCAACGCTCCCTCTCAGCTCTAGCGGCAGAGTTTCAACCTAGGGTTCTATCTGAAATCGATCCAGATCTCAATCCTTATGCTGGGTCGTATGATGTCAATGAATCTCAGATTATTCAGCGTATCGTTTCTCCACCGCTGAGTCAACGCAGTTCAAGTACCGACGTAGAGCCGAATGAAGATGAGCGTCGCGGGAACATGTTGGAAGCCACTCCGCAATCACAGCGTGTACCATCATCTGTGCGGTACTACGATGATCAGGACGAAGCTGAGTACCGGCCGACCTTCGAAGAGATTGATTACGTGATGAAGCACTTTGATGAAGAAGGCTCGGAAGGTGGTGTTGTACGAGAAGCGCCATCGTGGCCTGCGTCAAGCCCGGGAGGCCAAACTGCTCGTACGCCAGGCCGTCTCGCCGAGTATCAACGCAGTCTTGAGGCTAAATTGCGAAGCGATGCGCCAAGCCCAAGCCCGCGGAGGCCGTTTCCTCAAGCTCCGCTCGAAGGTGATTCCGATCCCTTCAGCGATGGTCGTGCCCTTGCGTCTCCACCTGCGGAGGAAGAAGAGGCAAGGCCGGAAGGCATCATCAGCGACTGGGATGATGCTGTCTCTTCCGGAAGAACTGAGCAATTCGAGGATCGTAGTGCTTTCTTCGACCGTCGTGTTTCCAGCCTCATCGATAACGCTGTTCGCAACCAGCTAGGCCCTCTTGAGAAATATTTGCATTCAATCAGTTCCAAACTTGCAGAATTGGACAGAAGTAGCCCTCGGCGTCGGACTCGATCCCAAACCGCCGCCGATAGCGACGCTGACGACGAAGAGGATGAAGCTGAACTTGACGCACAGTCTAGTGGTTGGTCTCCTCGTCGGAATGGGAAATTCGACAAATTCCGTGCCATCGTTCAGGATGCTATAGCATCACACCAGCAGTCAGCACTCGATATCCACGACTTGAACGACGTTCTCGCTGAGATAAGGACCACTCTGACCGCTGTGTCAAGCCTAAACGCAGAAGATCTCCACCATGCTGTTGCTAGTATCAAGGCGTCCGTGGATCACTCCGTATCTCAAGTCCTCCGTCTCGATGACATCCAATCGGTTGTTGAAGAGACCGTCGCTCGCCAAAACTCTGCACTTATCGAACAGCGTGAGCAAGCCACGCGACTCACAAACTCATATCATTTTGCAGAGTTCTCGGACTCCTTGAAGCAAGCAGCAGTCCGACTTGCTGAAGAAACGGAAGCACGCAAACTCGCTGAGAAGCGCCTCGATGAGACAGATCGCTTGCTTAAACTCACGGAAGAAGAATTGACAATGTTCAAAGAAAGCTCTCGCGATGTAGGCCAAGCAGCAACTCAAATCGCTGATCAGGTCCACAAGGCCACTGCACGCGCCGAGGAAGCGGAGGCAAAAGCGGCAGAAGCTCAAACCGAACTCAAAGACTTGCAAGAAGAACTATCAAGAGCCACGACGAAAAATTCAGCTCTGGTCGCTACGCTCGAGGAATATCGTCTGTCGCATGATAAGTGGCGTCGGGATATCGACAAAGCTTATCAAGACCGCGAAGCCGTCATGCAAACCTTTACGGCACTCAGGTTGCAAGCTGAAGAGTCTATTCGCCTTCGTGAATCCATGCGGACTCGAATCGAGAAGCTACATTCTGACATGAGCGATGCTGCAGCTCAGGTCGCAAGCGAGCGGGCTCAATGGCAAAAGAAAGAGATGGAACATCTGACTAGAGTAGAGGTGATCTCAGCTCGAGCAGAAGCCGAAGCAAGAACGAGAGAGCGCTTTGAGCGAGAGATGGAGCGTCTTGAGATCCAAGAGCGGGAAGCAATGAGGTTGCGATCTGCATTCGAGCAAGCGAAGAAGGACAACGCTGCCCTCGAGGAGACCGTCCGCGTGCTGAAAAACGAGAATGCCGAACATCAAAAGACAGCTGAGCAATACGGTCGCGAGTTTCGGGAGGCCAGGGAAGCTGGACGTCTTGAAGTGGAGCGAACGCGGAGGTTGCTTGAGACTGATATTGAAGCGGCCAACCACGAAGTCAATATCGTTCGCGCTGAACTCGAGGCAGAAATTGCTCGCGTTCGCAATGAGCTGGATCATGTCAGGATTGACGCAGACACGTCAAAGGCCAAACACGAACTCGATCTTGAACAAGCTGAGGATATGAAACGCGATGCACTACATGAGGCCCACCACGACAAGGCCACGGCATTGGAGGATCAGAAGATGGCCTTCGAAGAGCGCTTGGAGGAGTTACGCAAGCGACACAGACGTGATCTCGATGATACTATCGAGAACAAGAATCAGGCTGAGACATTCCTCAAGGAGACGCACATGCAGAGAGTGCATGGCATTACAGAGCAGCACCGACGAGAGCTGGAGCAGATCGTTGAAGGCAAGATGCAAACCGAGAAATTCCTCAATGACCGTCTCGAACTTGCGGATGAAAAGATCGTATATCTGCAGGACAGAGTGCTTCTTCTCGAGGAGAAACTCGAAGTTGCCAAGACGGCAGCTCATGCTGCTGCAGCTGCCGCCCGGTCAGGCAAGATGCCTGCTCTGGAAAGGCCGATTTCCCCAGTTGTTTCCAGAGGGCCAGAGAAACACAACACACAAGCCCTTCGCGAAACAATTGCCGTTCTCCAAGATCAGCTGCAAGAGCGCGAGACGAGGATTGAGACTCTGGAGCAAGAAATCTCCGAGCTTGACAAGGATGCGCCTAACAAGCTCAAAGCCAAAGACACCGAAATCGGATGGCTACGTGAGCTCCTTGGCGTACGTCTGGATGACTTGAGCGATCTGGTGAATGCATTGTCGCATCCTGAATTCGACCGTGAATCGGTGCGCAATGCTGCCATTCGCATCAGAACCGGCTTGCAGATGGAGCAACATGACAAAGAACGACAAATGGCCGGATCGCCGCAGTTCCCTACGCTTGCAACCATTTCAAACTTTGCTAGTCCCAGAGCTGCTCAACTCGCGGCTGCGTGGGGGAACTGGAGAAAGGGTCGAGATCTCATTCCTAGCTCACTTTCTCAATCGGTCCAGAGCTTAGCCGGAGGCAGTGAAAGCAGAGATGTGACGCCGTCCAAGCCGTCAATATCTGCACAAAACTTTGTCACTGGCTTGATGACGCCCCCCACCTCGAATCTGCGTCCATCACCAGAACCAGAGTCTGGCAGTTCGAAGACAGCCAACGGTTCGATAGGACGATCGCTCAGCAATGACCTGCGACTATCTTCTCGCGCACAAGAGAAGATGCCGCTTGCTCATGAACCTACAACTCCGCCGCTGCTTCACAAGTCATCATATGACTCTGATGCGGTCGCTGACGATGGAGACTACAGCACAGCAGGCTATTACGATGACGATGAAAGTACCGTAGATGGCACACCTCGCGGTGTTCGTCGTGACTCGTCCATCGCTGGCTCTACGCAAGGCACGCCCAAAGTCACTCGACGAGGGTCTTCCTTCGGAGGGTCGACGCACTCCATGTCTCCTCGCGCTCACCGAAGAGGCTCGTTCGGGCCATCAATGATGTAACGGCAACAAAAACATGGTGGTAGATGAACCGCCGTCCGTTCATTCAAAAATTTCAACATTATCGAATCAGACCCGGAGAGCGATTCTTTTTGCTTCCCCGCTTGATACCCAGACAGGTTGACGTTATTTCGCTGAAATGTACTCGGCGCAACTCTTTCGGGCTTGCATACCGCCTGTTGAGAACTGGCTAGAAGGCTCAGATTGATACCGATGGTGCAATGGTTGTGCTTTTTGAAAGGCGTTCGCTTTTGTTGGTGGGTTGGCATATTATCAGACTGCATACCTCACTCTTTTCATTCGCTAGTTACCCCTTTTTCCTACTTATACTACCCTTGGGTTTCTACCTTTGTTTTCCTGTAACGGATATCGGTGGTGGGAGCAGAGCTCCCAATGTGGTAATAGCTGTAATAGCAATCCAGACTGTTAGCAACGTTGGTGCGCTCACAGGAGCAATGAGAAGCTATATCATCTCTTTCAACTTGCTATATTTCATTTAATGTGTCTATCTCATTGCGCAGACATGCTTTTATTAGGCCGCTGGAGGAACAATTTGATCACATTTTCGGTCGTAACGAGTAAAAATGTTCATCTCACTTCCTTCCCATCATTCCCGCATAAGATTTCATCTACACGACATTACTAGGATACGCCACCTCGTCACTACCAACGAAATCCTCTTTGATCGAGCGAATAGAGACAAACCTACTCAGCAAGTTCACGCTGCCAGCCTTATCATTCGTGCCGCTCGCCCTCGACCCACCAAACGGCTGCTGCCCGACAACAGCGCCAGTGCACTTGCAGTTGACGTAGAAGTTGCCGGCCGCGTTGCGCAGCGCATCCTCCGCGAAGCGCACGGCGGCGCGGTCGCGCGCGAACACCGCGCCCGTCAGCGCATACTCAGAAGTCTCGTCGATGGTGCGGCACACGTCGACGAAGGCGTCGGCGGGCGCGGCCTCGTCGTCGTAGACGTGCACGACCAGCACCGGCCCGAACAGCTCGCGAGAGAAGAGCGGGTGCTTGGCGTTGGCGCTGGCGTACACCGTCGGCCACACGAAGTAGCCCGCCGTCCCGTCGTACGTGCCGCCCGCCAGCAGCTCCAGGTCCGGGTCGGCCTTCGCGTCGTCGATGACGCGCTTCAGCTTCCGGAACGAGGCTTCGTGGATGACGGGCCCGACGAAGTGCGCGAAGTCGGCGGGCGGCCCGACGCTCAGCTTCCGCGTCTCCTCGACCAGGATTTCTTTGAACTCGGGCCACAGCGACGACGGCACGTAGGCGCGGCTCGACGCGCTGCACTTCTGCCCTTGGTACTCGAAGGCGCCGCGCACGGTGTTGATGGCCGCGTTGCGCACGTCCGCGCTGCGATGCACCAGGTGGAAGTTCTTGCCGCCGGTCTCGCCGACGATGCGCGGGTAGTTTTGGTACTTGCCTTCGGCGACGCCCATGGCGATCTTGCCGTACAGGCTTCGGAATACCGCCGTGGATCCGGTGTAGTGCAGCGCTGCGAACTTGTTGTGGGATAGCACGACTTTGGTGACTTCCTCGGCATCA